>Ga0213820_1000168_pt1 | contig 63494 bp, 58 predicted proteins | sample MC6MC0910MG_FD_179889 | JGI IMG/M metagenome (GOLD analysis project Ga0213820, IMG submission 179889) | Enriched soil aggregate microbial communities from Iowa State University, Ames, United States - MC6-MC0910-MG | ecosystem: Environmental > Terrestrial > Soil > Unclassified | place: USA: Iowa...
CGGAGCTGAGGGAACCCGACGAAGGAGGGCCAAGCCAGGAGCAAAGACACTTGGTTACTTGGTGTCTTTTCAAGTAACTCGCCGGAGGCGAAACGCTTCTGCCGTTAGGCAGAACTCCATCAGACACCGCAAACCTCACAGACAGCGTCCAGCCCAAACCCCGCTACCGCTTCTGCAACCACCCCAAAAAATGGCTCTTCTTGACCACCACCGGCTTGCGCAACAACACATGCTGGCTGGTCTGCTGCCGAACCGCCTGCAGCTTGTTCAGCGCCGTGGTGATCTCCACCCGCTGCTCCATCGCCTTGCGCGTCGCCGCCTTGTCGATCCGGTAAATCACACAAGAGGTGAGGGCGATGAAGCGCCCCTCCGACGGCGTGTCCGACAGCACACTCTGCTCGCCCATCACCTCGCCAGGCCCCATGCGCCCGGCCTCGACCATGTTGTTGCCGTCCGGAACGTTGGCCGACACCACACCCGTGGCGATGACGAACAGCCCGTCCGTGATCTCACCCAACTCGATGATCGTTTGTCCTGCGGTGTACTCGCGGGACACCATCGTTTGCGCCAGTTGATTCTTCTCCTCGGCCGTGCTGGTGCGAAACACCTTGACCTCGTCCAGCAGCGCTCGCGGACGTGAGACTTCTTCGGCAGTGGTTTCCGACTGCCAGGCGATGCCGGCCGCTTCCAGATGACGGTAGGCCAGGTCGAACAGCAAATTGCGCACATCGCTTTTGGTGCCCAGGTCGCTGATGAAACCGGTCATGGAATATTCGATGGTGGTGGGACTGGTGTCCTTCACAACGGCGCGGGCTTTGGGCGTCTGCAACAGGGCGCTGCAACCCTGCAGGGCGCGTTCCAGGGCATCGAGCACCCGACGCGGGCGAATGTGCGGCGACATCATGATGTTGATCGACACGCCGTGAATATGGACCGGTCGGCTCAAATTGACGATCTTGGCCTTGGCCGCCACCGAGTTGGGAATCACCACCATGGTGCCCACCCCGGTGAGCAGGTGCGTGGCGCGCCAGTCGATGTCCATGACCTTGCCTTCCATGCCGTCGATGGAAATCGAGTCGTCGACCTGATAGGGCTTGGTGGTGTTGAGGATGATCCCGGAAAACACGTCGCTCAAAGTGCTCTGCAAAGCCAGACCGACGATGATCGCCATCGCGCCCGAAGTGGCGAGCAAGCCCTTGACCGGCAGCTGCAGCACGTAGCCTGCCGCCGCGACGATGGCGATCAGGAAGATCACCGCGCCGATGACCTCCTGCAGCAAGCGCCCGCTGTGGCCAACGCGGCCGGTGAGCAGCAGCCCCAGCAACACGGTCAGGGTCCGCGCGGCGTACATCCACCAGACGATGGCCAGGGCCGTGGCGCCGAACTGCATGGCGCTGTTGTCCGGCCAGGCCGGGGCTTCCAGCGGGCTGACCCCGGCATTGATGATCACCAGGCTGTAGGCCACGAAGCCGGTCAGGCGAATGGCGATGCGGGTCAGGGGATTGCGGTCGGCGAGCAGGTGCCAGGCAAGCACATCGGCCAGCAGTAACAGCAGGCTCCAGGCGAAGGCATAGTGTGGGACGTCTGAAGGCATCGGGGGCTTCCACTGAAAAAAGGCGGGCGCTGTGGCACGCGGATGTTAGGGACCGAGGGGGCGAGCTGTCTATAACCGATCGCGTGCGCTGTGGGCTCGCAGGTTGCGTTGCGAAAACGAGCACATTGCTTCAATCCCGCGCCGCTTGCGGGCTGCACCATCGAGGCCTCATTCCATCATTGTCCGCATCGAGGCCCCCCATGCGCTCATCCCTGCTTCCCCTCGCTCGCGCCGTCGGCCTGGGCGTGGCCCTGTGTTCGACGCTGTCCTTCGCAGCCCCCCCTGCGCAACAGAAAACCCAGGTGCCCGGTTATTTCCGTTTGGCGGTGGGGGACTACGAAGTCACGGCGCTGTTCGATGGCTACAACGATCTGTCGCCCAAGCTGCTCAAGGGCCTCAAGCCTGAGCAGATCCGCGCGCAGCTGGCCCGCCACGCCATCGAAACCCCAGGCGTGCAGACTGCGTTCAACGCCTTTCTGATCAACACCGGCAAGAACCTGATTCTGGTCGACACCGGCGCCGGCCAGTGCATCGGCGAAACCGCCGGCATGCTCTCGCAGAACATCAGGGCGGCGGGGTATCAGCCGGAGCAGATCGACACGATCTTCCTCACTCACTTGCACCTGGATCACGTGTGCGGCCTAGTGGACGCCAACAAGCAGCCAGTGTTCGCCAACGCCACAGTGTATGCCGCCAAGCCTGAAGCCGATTTCTGGCTTGACCCTGCCGCCCTGGCCCGCGCGCCCGAACAGGCCAAGGGTTACTTCAAGATCGCTCAGGACTCCACTGCGCCGTACGTCGCGGCCGGGCGTTTCAAAACCTTCATCCCCGGCCAGTCGCCGATAGCTGAGGTGCGCACCACCCTTGAGGCCGGCCACACGCCGGGCAGTACCACCTACCAGTTCACGTCCAAGGGCCAGAGCATCATCTTCATTGGCGACCTGGTGCACAACCTGGCCGTGCAGTTCGATCATCCGGAGGTCAGCATCAGCTTCGATGAAAACAGCACGAACGCCATCGCCAGCCGCGATGCGGTGTTCACCGAGGCTGCGAAAACCAAGGTCTGGGTCGCCGCCGCGCACTTGCCGTTCCCCGGCACCGGCCACATCGAAAGCATCGGCAAACGCTTCCAGTGGGTGCCGGTGGAATACGGCCCGTACCAACGTGCCGCACACGTGCCGCTGATCGACTAGCATTGCGGGGGTCGCCTGAGTTCAGGGAGAGTGAGCCAGGGTGTGTAAAAACGTCGCGAGCGAAGGTGAAGCAAGGCAAAAACAGCCGAAAAACGGCCGGAGTCGCGACCGACTCCAGGTGTTCTAAAGAGCATTTTTCGCCTGTTTTTAACGCAGCATCATCGAGCGCAGCCGTTTTTACACACGTTGGAGCGATGGCGGCCACATCACCCCTCACACAGGACCGGACCTTGAGCGCACCCCAGATCACCCAGTTGAGCGGCGAGGCTTTCTCTGCCGTTCGCATCCGCCAGCCCATGCCCGATCCCGAGACGATCATCGAGATTCCCTGCGCGGACGCCTTCTCGATCATCGTCCAGCTGCAGGATTTCTCGGCCCATCGCCTGTGGCGCGGTCGCCGCCTGAGCTATTCGGGCGGCTACCGGCAGGGCAGTGTGTCGCTGCCGTTCATGGGCGATCAGCTGCGCTGCCAGCACCGTTCCGGCTACGACAACTTGCGTCTGACCCTTTCGCGACAAATGCTCGATGATTTGCAGGCCGAGCAGGGTGGCAAGAAGATCGGCGTGTTTCGTTATGAGCAAGGCGGCGCCCAAGACCCGGTGCTGTATCACCTGGCTCAGGCGATGCTGCCGGCGTTGCAGCGGCCGGACATGGCCAATCGGCTGTTCCTCGATCACCTGCTGCTGGCGATGTCCTGCCATGCCCTGGAGCGCTACGGGCGCGTGGTGCCGGCTTCGGGCAAAACCCATGCAGCGCTGACGGCTGCGCAACTGGCGATTGCCAAGGAAGTGATCGCTCATCACCTCGATGGCGAGCTGTCGGTGGAGCGCATCGCTCAGGAATGCTCGCTGACCCGCAGCCACTTTTCGCGGGCCTTCAAGCAGGCCACTGGCATGGCGCCCCACGCCTGGCTGCTGCGTATGCGCGTGGAACGGGCGCAGGAATTGCTGCGAGCGGTGCCGACCATTGCCATGGCGCAGATCGCCCAGGAATGCGGATTTGCCGACCAACCGCACCTGACGCGGGTGTTCACCCGTTTGACCGGAGAAACCCCCAGCGCTTGGCGCAGTCGGCAGCGTGGGACAGTCTTCTTGCCCCAATAGACCGATCAGGCGTTGCGCCCGCGGGTCACGCTCATCAGCACAAAGGCCAGCAGCGCCAGGGCAGGCAAACCTGCACCCAGCATCACCACGCCGCTCCAGCCAGCCTGTTCATACACGCTGCTGGCCAAGGCCGAGCCAATGGCGCCGCCGACGAAAATGCTGGTCATGTACAGCGCGTTCAAGCGCCCGCGGCTGGCAGGGTCAAGCGCGTAGATCGCCCGTTGGCCCAGCACCATGTTCATCTGCACGACAAAGTCCAGCAGCACGCCAGTGAGCGCCAGGCCGACCACGCTGTAGCCTGGTTCAGTCAGCCCCAACACAAAGGCGACGGGCGCCAGAACCATCGCCATCCACGAGGCGCGGCGGGTGTGCCCGGCATCGGCCAGACGCCCGGCCATGGGCGCGGCAATGGCCCCGATGGCGCCGACCAGTGCAAAGATCGCGATCTGGCTCTGAGACAAACCATGATGACGCGCCAGCTCCACCGGTGCAGCCGTCCAGAACAGGCTGAACGCCGCGAACAGCAGCCCCTGATACAACGCCCGCTGACGCAGCACCGGGTGTCTGCGCAGCAGCGTCATCAGGGATGTGAGCAACTGCCCGTAAGTGGCTTTGTGATCCGGCACCCGACGCGGGAGGGTCAACGCCAGCACCGTTACGATCGCCAGCATCAGCAGCGCGGCGTAGATGAACACCGCGCGCCAGCCGAAGTGGTCGGCGATCAGGCTCGACAGCGGCCGCGCCAGCAAAATACCCAACAGCAGCCCGCTCATGATGTTGCCCACCACCTGACCACGAGAGTGCTCAGGCGCCAGGTGCGCGGCCAGCGGGATGAGCATCTGCACGGCCACCGAGCTGAAGCCGATCAGCAGCGATACCAGCAGAAAGCCCTGTGCGTGCTGCAACGTCGCCGCTGCCAACAGGCTGCCTGCGGCGACCACGGCGGTGGCGATCATCAACCGGCGGTTTTCGATCAAGTCCGACAGCGGCACCAGAAACAACAGGCCCAGCGCGTAGCCGATCTGAGTCAGGGACACGATCAGGCTGGCGCTGCCGCTGGCAAGGCCCAAGTCCGGCGCGATCAGTTCGACGATAGGTTGGGCGTAGTAAAGGTTGGCGACGATGGCGCCGCAGCAAAACGCGAACAGCAGCACCATGGCGCGGGTCAGCCCCGGTGCCGATGCCTGTAGCGTGGAAGTCAGGGGAGTGTTCATGTCAGTTCGCTCATGTCAGTGAAACGAGGCAGGTCAAGACGACCCGTTCATGGCGAAAACGTTAAGGCAGGCCGTGCCTGCGCAGTAGGGGAGCGCCACGCAAAACGCCGTTGCGTGCAGCGCAATGGTTCGAGCGCTTTATCTGTCATTAAACTCGGCCACTGTCATGAAGTTGAGGCGCTATCGAGAAATTGCCAAATGCCATCATCTAATTCAATTACCGGAGGGTAACTACCCCTACGGGTAATATCGGTTAATGCTTTTTACTGATTAGATGAACTCTGATTATAAATGGGTCAGCTGCATTGAACGCGTTCGTACGGTTTAGCCGGTGAGCACTTTCGATGTCATCAGGGCGTGCGAATCCACTCTAAGGACTGCGTGAATACGATGATAAGTCTAGGTCAGGCTACCGTGTCCCTGGAACTGAGGGATGTTTTCAAAGACGGCGTTGCCCTGCGCATTGGCACTCGTGCATTCGATATTCTCGAGCTGCTTATTCGCCATCAGGGCCGCTTGGTGAGCAAAGAGCAGATCCTTCAGTGTGTCTGGCCAGACACGGTCGTCGAAGAAAACAACTTGCAGGTGCACATCTCCGGATTGCGCAAGGCGCTGGGCAGTGACCGCGACCTGATTCGCACCATTCCCGGCCGCGGCTACATGCTGCTGGGCGGTGAGGGCGCAATGTACGACGCAAGCCTTCACGATGACGCCGCCACCCTGCAACTGTTGCGCGCCGTGGGCGGCAATCGCCTGCCTGCGGCCATCGATCTGGTGGGGCGCTGCGCCTTGCTCGATGAGGTCAATGCCGCCCTTGCCGATGTTCATGCGCTGATCACCCTGATCGGCCCCGGCGGCGTGGGTAAGACCAGCCTTGCCGTGGCCTTGGGGCATCAGCGTCTGGAGCGAGACGAAGCCCCGGTGTATTTCGTGCCGCTGGCCCAGGTCGCCAGCGCCGAGCGTCTGCCCGAGGCCCTGGCGGTTGCGCTGGGCGTGGAGGCGGTCGCGCCTGAGGCGCTGATTCAACACCTGATTGACCACCCCGGCCTGATCATTCTCGACAACTGCGAACACCTGATTGATCAGGTGGCGGGCGTCGTCGAGCACCTGCTGCAAGGTGTGGCGGGCATCCGCATTCTGGCCACCAGTCGTGAGCCTTTGCGCATCGCCGGCGAGCGCAGCCTGCAGGTGCCGCCACTGGCGGTGACAGGCGCCGACGCCTCACGTCAGAGCATCCTTGAGACTGGCTCGGCGCAGCTGTTTTTGCGGCACTGGCGGGCGCTGGACTGTCAGATGGCCAACGTCCCAGACCCTGAACTGGACGACTACAGCATCGAGCTGGTGGGCGAAGTCTGTCGGCGCCTGGACGGTATTCCTCTGGCACTGGAAATGGCGGCGGCACGGGCCTGTGCGCTGGGTTTGTACCAATTAGTCGAAAGCCTCGATGAAAGCCTGCATCTGCTGGCCGCCAGCCTGCGTACGGCCCCGGCCCGTCAGCAAACGCTGCATGCCTCGCTGGCCTGGAGTTATCGGCTGTTGAGTCAGGACGAGCGCGCGGTGCTGCGGCTGTTGGCGGATCTGGAAGGTCAGTTCACCCTGGAACAGGCCTGCCACGCCCTGCAATGCGCGACGTTGGCCCGCTCGTGCATCATGGATTGCATGGTCCGTCTGGCCACCAAGTCGCTGTTGATGGTGTCGGCCCAGGGGCCGTTCCGTTTTTACCGCTTGCCGACCGCGACCCGCGCCTGCCTGCGGGTGGTGCAATCTCAGGAAATCAGTGGCGAAACCCTCAGGCTCGACCCGCGCTACAGTTACCCGGCACACATGCTGGCGCCGTCGCCCGACTTCGGGGCTGTGCCCGTCAGCCCCGGCGGGTATCATGCCCGACATCAGAGAGTGCTGGCGGTCAGCCGCTAAACGACGGAAGTGTGTATGAGAGTGACCCCCAGGGTGTATGTGGTGGATGACGATGCCGCCATCCGGACCGCGCTGCAGCGTCTGCTGAGCTCGGAAGACATTGCCTGCAACGTGTTTGAAAGCGCCGAAGCGTTTCTGGCGCAAACGCTGGAATCCGCACCGACCTGCCTGCTGCTCGACGTCAATCTGGCCCAGGGCACCGGCTTCGACCTGCAGGACGAACTGCAGTCTCGCGGCCAGCATTTCCCGATCATCTTCATGACCGGTTACGGCACCATCGCCATGTCGGTCAAGGCCATCAAGGCCGGCGCCCATGAGTTTCTGACCAAACCCTTCGAGCCGGAACACCTGCTGGATCTGGTGCGTGAGGCGCTGGCCGCCGATGCCCTCAATCTTGGCGAACGTGGCCTGGTGTGCGACGCCCGTGAGCGCTTCAATCAACTGACGCCGCGGGAGAAACAAGTCATGGCGTTATTGATCACCGGCAAGATGAACAAGCAGATTGCCTCGGAACTGGGCACCAGCGAAGTCACCGCAAAAGTTCATAAAAAGCACGTGATGACAAAGATGAATGCGCGCAATGTCATCGAACTATTGAAGATGCATGAGCGCCTTGGCGAAGTCTCGGAATGAATAACCGCACAAATATCCATGTGCGCAAAATTGAACTTCATATGTCGTGCAACATGCCATTAAGGTCAACTAGGAAGGCCACAAAGTTCAGCTTATGATCCGTGCCGCCGCTGTGGCTGGCGGTCCTGATGTGTGGGGTCATTTTTGCGTTGGGCGCACTGCGGCGGCATCGCGATGCGACGGCAATCACTTCGAGCGTCGGCAAGGGCATTCATGAGCAGCTTCTCCAATCCTCCAGACGAACCCGCGTTCGCGACCGAGCCCTACGGCCCCCAGTGGTTGCAGCAGCTCGTCTGGACCACGCTGCTGGTGGATGGCGAGCTGACCCATTACCGGGTGACGGCAAAGCAGCACAAGGATCGACACTGGCGCGTGGTCAGGGCCGCGCGCCGGGCAGGGGAGAACGTCACCCGACGCCTTGAACACGAGTTCTCTCTGGCCGAGCGCCTGGCGCCGCAATGGGCACTGCAGCCGCTGGCGCTGTTGTCTTCCGACGACGGGCCGCTGCTGGTGCTGACCGACCCCGGTGGCCAGTCGCTGCATGAGCTGGACGACCAGCCGTTTTCCATCGAGCGCTTCCTGCACCTGGCCACCGGCGCAGCTGCTGCGCTGACCGAAGCCCATGCCCACGGCCTGCTTCATCGCGACATCAAGCCGTGCAATCTGGTGCAAGGCAGCGACGGCGTAGTGCGCCTGAGTGGCTTTGGACTGAGTGTCGAGGCGCACCCGTGCGGGCATTTGCCGGTGTCGGATTCGATCTGCGGCACCCTGGCCTACATGTCCCCCGAGCAGGCACGCAGGGTCGAGCGTCGCGCCGATCAGCGCACTGACCTGTATTCCCTCGGCATGACCTTTTACGAATGGCTGGCCGGCCATCTGCCGTTCGAGGCCCGTGATCCGGTGGAGTGGGTGTACTGCCACGTGGCGCGCCAGCCGCCCGCGTTGAGCTTGACGCGCGGGGATATTCCGCCCGCGCTGTCGCAGCTGGTGCACAAGCTCATCGCCAAGAACCCTGACGATCGCTACCAGACCGCCGCCAGCCTGCTGGCCGATCTGCGTTCCTGTCATTGCCAGTGGCAGCACCTGCGCGACATCCCCGAGCTGGCAATGGATCGTTCGCAGCTGCGCGACACGGCCTATCGTCACGCGCTGATGGCCCAGGCGCGCTCGCGGGAAACGATCCTGGCCTCGCGCACCTCAATCACCATCCCCGGCGGTCAGGACACCCTGGACCTGTCATCGGTGATGAAAGCCGCCCAGGCCCTGAATGAGGAGACCGATCAGGACCGCCTGATCGAGTTGCTGCTGGATACCACCATGATGCACGCCGGGGCCGAGCGCGCCTTGCTGATGCTGGTCAAGGACGACGCGCCGCTGATCTGCGCCATCGGCCATGTTTGCGATGAGGGCTTGCGCATCGAGCTGACCGACGAGGTGCCCAGCGTGCAGCTGTTGCCGGTGTCGATTCTGTATCGGGTGATGCGCACCCAGCGGCGGCTGATCCTCGACGACGTCAGCGCCGACCCGTATTTCGGTGACGATGAATACCTTCGCCACCACCCGGTGCGCTCGGCGTTATGCCTGCCCTTGCTCAAGCAGCGCCAGGTGATCGGCGTGCTGTATCTGGAAAATAATCTCGCACCAGGGGTGTTCACGGCCAGTCGTTCCGGGGTGCTGGAGCTGTTGGCCGGGCAGGCGGCGATCTCCTTGGAGACCGCGCGTTTGCGTCATGAACTGATGGAAGAAAACGCCCGCAGGCAGGATATCGAAACCGCGCTGCGCACAGCCCGGGCCAAGCTGGCGCAGGTGTCGCACATCACGGTGATGGGCGAGCTGGCGGCGTCCATCGCCCATGAAATCAACCAGCCGCTGGCGTCCATGGTCTCCAATGCCGCCGCCAGCCTGCGCTGGCTCAGTCGCGAGACACCGCGCATCGACGAAGCCTTGTCCGGGTTGCGCGACATCGTTCAGGACGGCAAGCGCGCCGGGGACATCGTCAACGCGCTGCAATCGCTGGCGCGGCAGGGCGCGCAGCAGCGCAGACGCTTGTTGATCAACGACGTGATTCGTCATGTGGTGGCGTTGACCCTGGTCGAGGTCGAGCAGCAACGGGTCCTGATGACTACGCACCTGACCCGCTCGCCGCTGCAGGTCAGCGGATCGAGCGTGCAGTTGCAGCAGGTGGTGCTCAACCTGATCCTCAATGCGCTGGACGCCATGAGCCCCGGCGATCACGTGCTGCGCAGGCTGTCGATCACCAGCGAAGCCGTGGGCAATGAGTACCTGGTGGTCAGCGTCGAGGACACCGGCCCCGGCATCGATCCCGAGGATCTGGACAAGGTGTTCAACGCCTTTTTCACCACCAAGGACAAAGGCATGGGCATGGGCCTGGCGATCTGTCGCACCATCATCCATGCCCACGGCGGCCGTTTGTACGCGATGCCCGCGCGTTACGGCGGCGCCACCTTCGTGTTCACGCTGCCGGCGGTGGTGTAGGCGTCGGCGCGTAAGGCCAGGTCGAGATCAACAGCTGCTCGCAGAAGCCTCCCGCGGTCATGTGATGCTCATGAAACGACAGCACATCGGCATTGATGGTGCCCAGGGTGCTCTGTGGCCGATGCAGTTGTCCCAACGCCAACGTGTGCAAAAACTTGATCTTGAAGCCGGGCTCGCGAGGGAATGCGCTGAGCACCCGCGCCAAAACGCCGGGGCAGAACGCCTGGCAGTGGGTGCCCAGCAGGTCGGTTTCCACGGCGGCAGCGAGCAGGGCGGTCATTGCCGGTTTGCAGTGAGGAATGCCGGGGGTGGTGTGCAGGGCGACGGCGTCCCAGACTTCGGCGATGTCCGCCTGCGAGCGACCGTAGCCGCGCAGAAATTGCGCTGCCGCATCGGCGCTGTCGACCTCGAAGCGCTGCTGCGAATCGCGATAGAGAGGGGTCACGCCAATGCGCAGAAACAGCGCGCCGATGTACAAAAGCTCAGGGTCGTAGCGCAGGTCGCGGCTTTGCCCCAAAAGGCAGGCGAACACAAACGTGCGCAGGGCCGAATCGAACATCAGCCCGGATTGGGTCTCGCGCATCAACTCGGTCGCCGCGCGTGCCATCGCGCTTTCCGGGATCGAGGTTCCAGCAACGTATCGGGTGGTCACTGGCATGCCTCGCAGCGAACCGGGCCTCACAGGCTGATGATGTTAGGCCGGTTCGTCGGTGACGTCCTTGCGTGGCACCTTAAATGTTCTTAAAGCGTCTGGGCCGGGCTTTTCGGCGTCACACGCTTATTAACCCTTAAGAACATTTAATACCCCGAGAAGGACTTTAAGGCAGGGCCTCAGCAGACTCCAAAGACCGCCCCCTGTGATCTGGAGAGCCCGAAATGAACGCAATCACCCCGTCACTATTTCGTTCGCTGCTGACGTCCATTCGTGCGTTGCCCGGCAGCGAACAGATCGTGCTTGAACAGATGGTTCGCGAGCTGTCGTCACGCCTGTATTCGGACAATGAGCCTGAGCAGACAGAGACCCCGACCGACAAAGTCGCGCTGTCGCCCTGGCAGGAACGGCGCGCCAAGGAGCTAATGTCCAGCCAGATGGACAAAGGCCTGTCGATTGCCCAGGTGGCGAGTGAGTGCTCGTTGTCGCGCAGCCACTTTTCCCGCGCCTTCAAGAAGAACACCGGCCTGTCGCCCCGGGACTGGTACCTGCAGATGCGTCTGGACAAGGCCAAGGGATTGCTCAGCGAGTCGGGGCTGACCATTTCCCAGATCAGCCTGGACTGCGGTTTTGCCGATCAGTCGCATTTCACCCGCGTGTTCACCCGTGTGATCGGCGTTACGCCGTTCAACTGGCGCCGCTCCATGGTGCCTGCGCTGGCCCGTTGCGCAGGGTGAGCTTGCCGGGCCTGAATTGGCGTTGATAGCGCAGCACAAGGGTTCAATTCTCAGCCAGGCTTGTGGTGTATACCTGCGCAGGTATATTGACCCAGGCCGTCCTGCCCGTGCCTGGGCCGCACAGCGAATTTACTCACGCCAATCCGGAACCGATCCATGAATCGCAATGACCTGCGCCGCGTCGACATGAACCTGTTGGTGATTTTTGAAGCGTTGATGTTCGAACGGAATCTGACAAGGGTCGCCGAGAAGCTGTTCATGGGCCAGCCGGCCATCAGCGCGGCGCTGGCGCGTCTGCGTGACCTGTTCGACGACCCGTTGCTGCTGCGCAACGGCCGCGCCATGGAGCCGACGGCGCGTGCGCTGGATATTCTCCGGGAGCTGCAGCCGGCGCTGGACACCATTTCCGGCGCGGTGAGCCGGGCCAAGGAATTCGACCCCGCCACCAGTTGCGACGTGTTTCGCATTGGCCTGTCCGACGACGCCGAATTCGGTCTTTTTCCGCCGTTGCTCAGCCGCCTGCGTGAAGAAGCGCCAGGCATCATCGTCGTGGTGCGCCGCGCCAATTACCTGCTGATGCCGTCTTTGCTGGCGTCGGGGGAAATCTCCGTGGGCATCAGCTACACCACCGATCTGCCCGCCAATGCCAAGCGCAAGAAGCTGCGCGACATCACCGTGAAAGTGCTGCGCGGCGACAAACGTCCGGGCGAGCTGACGCTGGATGATTACTGCGAGCGGCCGCACACCATGGTGTCGTTTTCGGGCGATCTGAGCGGCAACATCGACCTGGACCTGGCCAAGGTCGGCCGGACGCGAAGGGTGGTGGTGGCCGTGCCGCAGTTCAGCGGCTTGCGTGCGCTGCTGGCGGGCACCGAGTTGATCGCAACCGTTCCGGATTACGCCGCCTGCGCTTTGGTGGAAGGCTGCGCCCTGCGCGCCGAAGACCCACCGTTCCCGATCCAGCCGGCCGAGCTGTCGATGGTCTGGAGCGGCGTCCACGACAACGACCCGGCCGAGCGCTGGCTGCGTTCGCGGATTACCGAATTCATGTCCCAGGAAACACGGCCAATGCCGTGAAGGCTTGGATTCTGGCCGCTGCGCGCCGGATCGCGAGCAAGCATGCTCCTACGCCCTACGGGTAGAAGCAGAGGACGAGCTCCTTCAGATATTCTCCGGCGTCACGATCTGCAACGGCACCAGCACCCGGTGTCGTTGCGGGTCGATCTCCTCGGTTTTCGGCAACTGCACCATCACTTCGATCAGCGACTTGGCGATCAGCTGCGGTTGTGAATCGATCACCAGCGTCACCAGCCCTTTGCGCATGGCCGGGCGCGATTCGACCGTGGGCTCTTGCAGAATTACGCACAGATCAGGCCGGCGAGGCGTTGCCGCCAGGGCACTGATGACACCTTCCACGCCGCCTCCCGCCACGTAAATCCCGCACAGATCAGGATGCCGGGCCAGCAGATCCAGCGTTGCTTCTTCTGTGATCGCGCCGTTGTCGAGGGTGATGATCGGCGGCAGCACGCGAAACTGCGGGGCCTTTTCCGCGAAGAAACTGCGCACCCCGGCTTCGCGCTGCTCATGCCCCAGAAAGCGCAGGCCGCCCAGCATCACCGCCACGCTGCCACCTTGCCGAGGCGCGCCGTGGGCGATCAACCAACCGGCGGTCCGGCCCACTTCGTGGTTGTCGGTGCCCACATAGGCGCTCGGCTTGAGGGTCGGCAACTCGGTCAGCAGCGAGACCACGTGCACGCCGTTCTGGCGCACCTGCTCGATGGCTTCAATAATCAGCGGATGCTCGAAGCTGACCAGCGCCAGGCAATCGCATCGCGCGGCCAACCGGTGAATCTGCGCGACGATGGCCTGGGGCGAGCGGTCATGTATCAGCTCGACATGGCAGACGATATTCGCTGAGCGCGCCTCTCGGGCTTCATCGAGAATCGCGTCGCTCAGGGTCTTGTAGAAGGTTTGCGAAGTGCCCAGTAGCAGGATGCCGAAGTGGTAGGCGGGCTTCTTTTCGTTGATGCGCTGGGAGATCAGCCGCGCGGCAAAATAGCCAACGGCTTCGGCGGCTTCGTGGACTTTCAACGCGGTGTCAGGGTTGACTGGCGCGCGGGCGTTGAGCACGCGATCCACGGTGGCGACGCTCAGGTTGGCGTGGTGCGCAACGGTGGCAATGGTCGGGCGTTTTTTATTCTTCATACGGCTCCGAAAGCATGCCTTGATAGAAAACTATCAAGCTCAAACAGGGCTGGATGATAGCTTGAGAGAGAATACTTTCAAGCGCTTGTTGCGCCGGTTGTGATCCCTATAGTTTGAATTAGCGAAGCGATTGACCGACCCGCTATTCATCCTCGGAGAACAATAACAATGTCGCAGATTCCCTTTGATCCTGAACGTGGAAAAGACTACAGCCTGACCGGCGAGCAGGCGCGCCTGGCCGAAGAGGCCGGTCTGGTTTCGGCGCAGTGGTACCAATGCCCGGTGCCGCGCAAGCGTATGAAAGAACTGATGCAGCGCAGTGACAACCGCGCCGTTCGCGACACGGCGATCTGGCTGGGGGCGATGCTCGTCACTGGCCTGGGCGGCTATGTGTTCTGGGGCAGCGCGGCGTGTATGCCGTTCTTTCTGGTCTATGGCCTGTTGTACGGTACAGCGGCGAATTCGCGCTGGCACGAAACCGGCCACGGCACGGCGTTCAAGACCCGCTGGATGAACGACGTGGTGTATCAGATTGCCTGCTTCATGGTCATGTACGAGCCGCAGGTCTGGCGCTGGAGCCATGCCCGTCATCACACCGACACCATCATCGTCGGCCGCGACCCTGAAATCGTCGAGCCGCGCCCGCCACGCCTGAGCATGATTGCCCTCAAGTTCCTGTCGCTGCCTCATGTCTACAACGTCTTCAAGTCGCTGTTCCTGCATGCGTCGGGGCAGATGAGCGAGGAAGAAAAGGTTTTCGTGCCCCAGACTGAATTTGCCAAGGTGTATCGCACGGCGCGCATCTGGCTGGCCCTTCATGGGCTGGTGATCGTCTCGGCGCTGTACCTTAATTCCTGGCTGCCGCTGATGTACGTGCTGCTGCCGACCATTTACGGCGGCTGGCTGAGCTACGCCTTCGGTCTGACCCAGCACGTGGGGCTGGCCGAAGACGAACTGGACCATCGCAAGAACTGCCGCACGATTTACATGAATCCGCTGTTTCGCTTCTTTTATTCGGACATGAACTACCACCTGGAACACCACATGTTTCCGATGGTGCCGTACCACGCGCTGGCCAAGCTCCATGAGGAAATAAAGGACGATTGCCCACCGCCCTATAACAGCCTGGTCGATGCCTATCGGGAGATCATTCCGACCCTGTTGAAACAGCGAAAAGACCCTTCTTTTTATATCAAGCGGCCAATTCGTGAGCGCGCCCCCGAAGCGTCCGGCACCGAAACCTCCGAGCATCAGGAATCGGCGTTCAGCTGAAAACCCTCCTTTAAAAGAACAAGAGAGCACTGCCATGAGCAATCAATGGGTAGAGGTTTGTCACGTCGACGATATCGATGAAGAGGACGTCATCCGCTTCGATCATCAGCAGAAAACCTATGCGGTCTACCGTTCGCACAATAGCGAATACTTTGCCACCGACGGCCTGTGCACCCACGAGAAGATTCACCTCGCCGACGGCCTGGTGATGGATTTCGTCATCGAATGCCCCAAGCACAACGGCCGCTTCGACTACCGCAACGGCAAGGCGCTCAACGCCCCGGCCTGCGTCAACCTGAAGACGTACCCGGTCAAGGTCGAGGCCGGCAAGGTGCTGCTCGACACCCAGGGTGGTGGCGCATGAGCACGGCCGAGACGTTCGTCATCGCCGGGGCAGGGCACGCCGGTGGACGTGCGGCGCTGACCTTGCGTGAAGCGGGTTTTGCCGGGCGCATCGTGCTGATTGGCGACGAAGCGCACTTGCCCTACGAGCGCCCGCCGTTGTCCAAGGCGTGGCTCAAGGGGGAGTCTGATCTGGCCGCGTGCAGCCTGTTCAGTGACGCGAGTTTCATCGCTTCCGGGATCGAGCATGTGAGCGGCGTTCGGGTCACCGCCATCGACCCCGCAGCGCATACCGTGCAGCTGGATAATGGCGTGTCGCTGGCTTACAGCAAGCTACTGCTGGCGTTGGGCGGGGCGTCGCGAACGCTTGACTTTACCGGGCGCCGCTTTAACAACGTGCACTACCTGCGCACTGTCGATGAGGCGGTGGCGCTGCAAAAACGCCTGACGCCAGGCACCCGGCTGGTGGTGGTCGGTGGTGGTTTCATTGGTCTGGAAGTCGCGTCCAGCGCGCGGGACCTGGGCTGTGAGGTCACGGTGCTCGAAGCCGGATCGCGACTGGCCGCCCGTGCGCTGCCTGAGCGGGTGTCCGAGGCGTTGCTCACGTTGCACAAACGTAAGGGCGTGAACGTGAAGCTTGGCGCGCAGATCGAGGCCTTTCAGGGCGACTCGCAGGTGGAGTCAGTGCAGCTGGCCAGCGGCGAGCAGGTGCCCTGTGATGTGTTGCTGGTGGGGATCGGCATGCAGCCCAACGTCGAGCTGGCTCGTGAGGCGGGCCTGGCCACGGGCAGTGGCATTCGGGTGGATGCCTGTTTGCGCACCAGCGCGCCGGACATTTATGCAGCGGGGGATGTCTGCGAATTCCCTCGGGGCGATGGCCAGTTCTATCGTCAGGAAACCTGGCGTAACGCCGAAGCCCAAGGGCAACTGGCAGCTCTGAACATGCTCGGTCAGCAGCAGGCTTTCTCTGGCGTGCCGGGCTTCTGGTCCGATCATTACGAGTTCGGCTTGCAGACCGTCGGCGTCCTCGCGCCTGACGCGCAGGTGGTCGAACGGGAAGGGGACGAAGGCGGGTTTCTTCTCTTATATGTGGACGCGCAATCAAGGTTGCAGGGCGCCAGTGGCTGGGGCAGCGGCAACAGCGTGGCCAAGGACATCAAGCTGTGCGAGAGGCTGGTTGAGAGCCAGGTGGCGTTGCCGGTCGAGCAATTGAGCGATGCCAGCGTTTCGCTGAAATCACTGCTGCGAGGTGCCCATGCCTGACACGACATTGAATCGCGAATTCGTGGTCTTCCAGTCGATGTGGGCCATGCAGAACGACCAAGGCGTGCTGCCTTCGCCATTGGAGCAGGAGCTCACGAAGATCGCCGAAGCGGGATTCGATGGCATCACCGATCATTTCTACGAGCCCAAGGCCGCCCGCGAGTTGGCGCGGCTGGCCAGCGGCCTGGGTTTGCAGATCGAGGGGCAGCTGTTTCCCCGGACCATTGATGACCTGCAGCCGGCGCTGGACCTCGGCACTCAATTTGGCTGTCATCACCTGACGATTCAGGCTGACGTGCGCCCGCGAACCTTGAAGGAGGCCGTCACCCTGGTAGAAGGCTGGCAGCGTCTGGCCGGGCAGGTGGACTTTCCGGTGCTGGTGGAGACCCATCGCTACCGAGTGACCAACGACCTGCATTTCACTCTCGATTTGCTCAAGGAACTGCCTGACCTGAAGCTGCTGGCGGATCTGTCCCATTACGTGGTGGGGCGGGAAATTCCGCTCGAGCCTGGCGCCGAGGATCAGCAGCAGATCGAAGCGATTTTGCGCAACAGCTGGGGTTTGCATGGCCGTGTGGCGAGTTGCGAGCAGGTGCAACTGCCGATCAGTTTTGACCAGCATCGGCCATGGGTGGAGTTGTTCAGGGGTTGGTGGGCCTTTGGCATTCAGGACTGGCTCGGGCGCGACTCAGTGAGCGGCAGTCTGTCGTTCACCTGCGAACTGGGGCCGCCGCCTTATGCGATCACTGATCGCTTCGGACGGGATATTACCGATCGGTGGGAGGAGTCGTTGCTGATGAAGGAGATGGCGCAGCAGATCTGGGCAGATTGCAGATCCGCCTGACAATCTGGCACGGCCTGTGCTGTTCTGATGGAAACGGTGTTGTTGAACAATCCGCTCTTTCAAGGAACACTCGCTGTGTCCATTGCCAAAGAAAACGGCCTGTCGCTGGCCGATCAGGTTGCCCGCGAGGTTCGCGAAGACATCATCAACGGTCGGCTGTTGTCCGGCATGCCGTTGGTGGAGAGCGAACTGGTGCGCGGTTACAACGCCTCGCGTAACACCGTGCGCGAGGCGCTGCACCTGTTGGGTCGTGAGGGCCTGACCACCTATATCCGCCACAAGGGCGTGATCGTTCGTCAGCTCACGGTGGCCGATGTGCGCGACCTGTTCATGGTCCGCCGTACCCTCGAATCCCGCGCCATCCTCGCCGGCGGGCCCTTGGCCGAGCGCCCGGCGCAGCGCATGGCCGATGCCATCGAGGCCGCAGAGCTTGCGTGCGAGCGCGAGGACTGGCGCGCCTTCGCCACCCACAGCCTGCGTTTTCATCAGCATGTCGTGGGGTTGCTGGGCAGTCCGTCGTTCGACGAATTCTTCACCAACATCGTGGCGCAGATGCGCCTGGTGTTTTCTGCCGCCCTCGATGAAGCCAGCTATCAGGCGCCCTGGCTTGAGCGCGACCGCCATATCTATCAATTGCTCGTCGACGACCACCGGGTTGAAGCCGGGGACGCGATGGACACTTACCTCAAAGATTCCGAACATCAGGCGCTGGCGTTGCTCGCCAGCGTCGCCAGCCACTGAGCAGGAGATTGCCATGTACAAAGACTACCCAGCCGCGTATCAGGTCAGCAAAGGCGCGGCCCTGCAGGTCGACACCGCGTTCTATGAGCGCATTCGCCAGACTCAGGACAGTCGCACCCTGGTCGAGCAGTTCGAAGTGCCGATTCGCACCGGGCGGGCCTGGAAGGTCAAAGCCGGGCAAGTGTTTCGCGTGACCACGCCGGTCGGTCCGCAGGTCGGTGATTTCAACGTGTGGAATGCCCACGACCCCCGTGAACGCCTGTGGGCGGCGCGCACCCGTCAGTTGCAGGGCGCCCACGTAACCACCCACGACCGCCTGTGGTCGAACCTGCCGTTCCTGCGTCCGCTGGTGACCATCACCGACGACAGCCTGGCCAGCTATGGCATCGACGAACACGGCGGGCGCCTGCACGACCTGCTCGGCACCCGCTGCGACCCCTACGTGAACAAGATGCTCACCGGCGAGGATTTCCATCACCACTGCCACTCCAACCTGACCCGTGCCGTACTGCCCCACGGCCTGACCGAATTCGACGTGCACGACGTGCTCAACATCTTCCAATGCACCGGCCTGAACCACGACGACATGTATTTCATGAAGGCATGCCCGGCGCAAAAGGGCGATTATCTGGAGTTCTTCGCCGAAATCGACCTGCTGTGCGCCTTGTCCACTTGCCCCGGCGGCGACTTGTCACTGCCGATGTGGGGGCCGCAAGCGCAAGACCCGCTGAGCGTCTGCCGCCCGTTGGGGGTTCAGATTTATGATCTCGACCCTGCGTTGTTGCAAGGCTGGGAATCGCCCAAGCGTGCCGAGTACAACGGGTTGCATGGGTTGAAGATTGGCAAGGCGGATTGGGAGCAGTAGTTACGTCTGCGGTGACGTTACAGCCTCTTCGGACAGCAGTCGGCGAGCCTGCTGTTCGATGAAGTCAAAGACTTCGTCCGACACCGAGTACTGATATTGCTTGCGGCGATTCTTCGACACCACGCCCTGATTCTCAAGACACATCATGACCAGATTCGACAGATCGCTGCCGCGTACGTCGTAGCGTTCGTTGACCGCTGCCACGATCTGGTCGTAATGCTGTAGGAAGCGGATTTCGTCCCGCAGTTCGACTTCCAGCGCCTGTCGGGCCATCTCCAGGGTAAATGCCACAGCAGCGGTCGCATCCCAGTAGCGATACACCGCTGGATCCCCGGTGAAGTCGAACGACAGGCTCGATTGCGAACAAGTCGCGGGTTTCGTGCAGATAGGCCCAGTTGATCGCGCGGTCCATGATGCCGGGAGGGAGGGATGAAACGAATGTGGCAGAGCGACCGAGGATATCGAAGTCGAGCAGGCGCTCGATGGTCTCGTTGCGCTCGACGGTCGCGCAATAGTCGAGGGAGCCAAGACCATTGAAGTCGATACGCCAGCGCGGGTTTCTGACGGCGGGGCCTGTCAGGTATCGCACCGGATCGAACAGCGGGGCGGGTGCGCCTCGGACGGGGATTTTATGGTCCAGGCGCAGAGCGGTGAAGTGCTCCCACAAAAAGCGCGCCTTACGCAGCTAAATGCCGTTCGGGGCTTTTGCCAGTTCGTTCAGCAGTGACTCGGCAGGAATTCGGGGCAGGGCCTGTGCGAGCACTGCCAGGTGGGTGCCTTCGTGTTTCAGGGCGAACAGAATGTGAGCAAGAAAGTCGCCTTCTGCGGGAGCCACGCTGGCCGGCACTGCCAACGCGTCGCCGATCACGCTGATGCGGGTCACAGGCTTGACCACGGCGGATCGTTTGAGGGGGCAGACACTCAGCGACATCGCCTCGATCAGGTAGCTGTAGCCCGCAAACGCCATGTGTCGAATTCCTTGTGTCGCCCAGATTTTTTTACACTGACCATGTTTTTTTTACAAATTGACCAGAATGTCAGGAAAACTTTACAGGGCGCGTGAAGTGCTGAACAGCGTTTGGTTCACGCATCCCGCAACAAATCATGCGCATCCAGCAACCGCCAGGCGATCTCGGGGCGTTTTTCCAGGCCTCGGCGGATGGCGGCGGGAATTGCCGCGCGCGTCTTGCGGCACATGCCGGGCAGCTCGGCGATGTCGATGGCGATGCCGCGCATGGTGCGCACTTCGTTGAAGCCGGGTCCGATCTCAAGGCGGATGCCCAGCAGCTCGAACATGCGCCGCTGCATGTGCTCCAGGTCATTGAGGCTGGCGATGTTTTCCAGCCGGTCGAGCAGGCGTTTTTCTTCCTGACGGGTCAGGTTGAGGATGCGCAGATCCGTGCCAGCAGTTTCCAGCAGACGTTCGCGGTCGCAAATGCAGGCGCCGGGTGGGCAGGGTGAGCGGATCGGCAGAGTGGCGGTCATGGGCTGGGATCATAGCGAGGGCCATCGTGGAATTACAGTCATTCGATCTGCGCCCTGACCGCCGCGCGAATCGCCTCCAGCAACATCATGCATGCCGGGTTGTCGTTGTCCGAGCGCCACACCAGATGCAGCTCGCTCTGCACCCCTTCGCCCAGATCGATGTCGCGGAACACCACGTTCTTGAACACCACATTGGTCGCGCAGCGGGGCACCAGCGCCAGGCCCATGCCGGCGTTGACCAGCGCCAGAATGGTCAGCGACGAACCCAGCCATTGCACGTATTCGGGCGCAACCTGAGCCGAGCGCAGAGTGCCGGTGAGCAGCTCGTTGAACGGCGGGTAGGCCGAGTGCGAGTACATGAGAAACGGCTGGGCATCGAGGTCCTGGACGTTGACTGTTTCGGCGTTGGCCAACGGGTGGCTGCTCGGCACTGCCAGCACGAAAGGTTCGCGCACCAGGCATTCAGTTTCGTAGCCCGATTGCAGCAGCGGCGCACGCACGATGCCCAGGTCGATGCGTCGGGCGCGCAGGGCTTCGTGCTGGGAGTAGGTGTTCATCTCGGTCAGGGAGATTTTCACGTGGGGCTGGTTCAGCCGCGCTTCGGTGATGACCCGGGGCAGAAACTCGTACACCGCGCTGCCGACGAAGCTGATGGTCACCGAGCCGATGTCTCCTTCGGCAAAGCGCCGGGCCGCGATGGCCGCCTGTTGAGCGCGTTCCAGCAGGTGCTGGGCTTCGATGAAGAATGCGCGACCGGCAGCGGTAAGGGCGACGCTGCGGGTGCTGCGGGTAAACAGGTCGACACCCAGATGATGCTCCAGCAACTGGATCTGCCGGCTCAGTGGCGGCTGGGTCATGTTCAGCCGTTCGGCGGCGCGGCGGAAGTTGAGTTCGGTGGCCACCGTGGTGAAGCAGCGCAATTGGGCCAGTTCAAACATTGATATATTCCGAGTATCAATCGACAGTCAATCTAGATTAGACGGGAACAATACAGGCGTCCATCATCGGCTCATCCCCAAAAAAACAATGAACGGGAGTTGCCACTTGAATACCCCATCCTCGCCTGCGGTCCTTGCCCGTGCGGCCGCCAAGGTCAAACGGCATGTGTTGCCGCTGTTTGTCATCATGTTCATCGTCAATTACATCGACCGGGTGAACATCGGCTTCGTGCGCAGCCACATGGAAACCGATCTGGGCATTGGCGCAGCCGCTTACGGCCTGGGCGCCGGTCTCTTTTTCGTCGGTTACGCGCTGTTCGAAGTGCCCTCCAACATGCTCCTGCAGCGCTTCGGCGCCCGCGCCTGGCTGACGCGGATCATGTTCACCTGGGGCGCGGCGGCGATGGCCATGGCCTTCGTGCGCGGCGAAACCAGCTTCTACGTGCTGCGTTTCATTCTGGGCGCTGCGGAAGCAGGGTTCTTTCCCGGCATCATTTATTACTTCACCCAGTGGCTGCCCTCCAGCGAGCGCGGCAAGGCCATGGCGATCTTCCTCAGCGGCTCGGCAGTCGCTTCGGTGATTTCCGGGCCCGTGTCCGGGGCGCTGCTGGGCATCAACGGCCTGAGCCTGCATGGCTGGCAGTGGATGTTTCTGATCGAAGGGTTTGCGTCGATTGTCCTGTGCGGCTTCGTCTGGTTCTGGCTGCAATCACACCCCAGTCAGGCGAAATGGCTGACCGAGGAAGAGAAGGGCGCACTGATCAGTGCTGTGCAAGCGGAGCAAAAGGCCCGTGAAGCGGCGCAGGTGATCAAGCCGTCGATGTTCAAGCTGCTGGCCGACCGGCAGATCCTGTTGTTCTGTTTCATCTATTTCTCGGTCGCCCTGACCATCTACGGCGCGACGTTCTGGCTGCCGAGCATGATCAAGAAAATGGGCAGTATGAGCGACTTCGAAGTCGGCCTGTTCAACTCGATTCCGTGGATCATTTCCATCGTCGCCATGTACGGCTTCGCCGCCCTGGCCGCGCGTTTCAAGCACCAGCAGGCATGGGTCGCCGTGACCCTGGTGATCGCCGCGTGCGGGATGTTCATGTCCACCGTCGGCGGGCCGGTGTTTGCCTTTGTCGCCATCTGCTTCGCCGCGATCGGCTTCAAGGCGGCGTCGGCGTTGTTCTGGCCGATTCCCCAGGGCTATCTGGATGCACGCATCGCGGCGGCAGTGATTGCCCTGATCAACTCCATCGGCAACCTCGGCGGGTTCGTCGCGCCAACGGCGTTCGGTTTTCTGGAGCAGACCACCGGCTCCATTCAGGGTGGTCTGTATGGCTTGGCGATCACTTCGCTGGTGGCTGCGGTGGTGATCTTCTTCGCCCGCACCACGCCCAAGAGCGACCCGCATCGCCCCCCGCTTGAACCGGCCGCCTCGCTGCGCGCCGGCCGTTCATTGAGCTCCACCCCAAGCCTCAAACCCTGATTGACCGGGAGAAGTCTTTTGAAAATCACACGCGTCACTGTCACCCCGATCGCGTTTCGCGACCCGCCACTGCTCAACGCCAGTGGCATCCACGAACCCTTCGCCCTGCGTTCGATCATCGAAATAGAGAGCGACAACGGCTACATAGGCCTGGGCGAAAGCTACGGCGATGCCCCGGCGCTGGCGATCCAGCAGCAGGTGCAGAGCCAGTTGATCGGTATGGACCCGTTCAACCTCGCGCAGCTCAAGGCGGTGGTCAAGGCCACGGTTGCGGCGCACAAACCAACGAGCATTGCCGGGGCCGAACTGGCGCCGGGTTCCCATGCGAGCAAGGCGGTGAGCAACGCCTATTCGGCATTCGAAGTGGCGTTCCTCGACTTGCAGGCGCGTTCGATGAACCTGCCTTTGGTGGATCTGCTCGGTGGCGCGGTACGCGATCAGGTGCCATTCAGTGCGTATCTGTTTTTCAAGTACGCCCAGCATGCCGATTCGCCCTATGCCCCGGACAGTTGGGGCGAGGCCTTGAGCGAGGAGCAGATCGTCGCCCAAGCGCGGCGGATGATTGAGGCCTACGGCTTCAAGAGCATCAAGCTCAAGGCTGGGGCGCTGGCTCCGGAGCACGAAGTGTCGTGCATCAAGGCGTTGAAGAAGGCCTTTCCCGGCTACCCGTTGCGTATTGACCCGAATGGCAACTGGTCGCTGGAAACCTCTATCCGCATGGCCGAATTACTCGGCGATGACCTGCAATATTACGAAGACCCGACCCCAGGCCTCGATGGCATGGCCGAATTGCACAGGCGCACGGGGCTGCCGCTGGCGACCAACATGGTGGTCACCGATTTCGACGAGTTCCGCCGCAGCGTGGCGCAGAACAGCGTGCAGATCGTCCTGGCCGACCACCATTACTGGGGCGGCCTGCGCGACACCCAGGCGCTGGCGAAGATGTGCGAGACCTTCGGGCTGGGCGTGTCGATGCATTCCAACTCGCACCTGGGCATCAGCCTCATGGCCATGGCCCACGTGGCGGCAGCGGTGCCGAATCTGGATTTCGCCTGCGACACCCACTACCCATGGCAGGAGCCGGATGAAGAGGTGATCAAGGGCGGCAAACTGCCAATCGTCGATGGCTGCGTGAAGATCACCCGCGATCCTGGGCTTGGCCTGGAGCTGGATTACGACCAGTTGGGCAAGCTCAACGATCAGTACCTGACGTGCGGGATTCGCTCCAGGGACGACGTGAAACAGATGCAGAAATACAAACCGGACTGGAAGGCGGTGAAGCCTCGCTATTGATCGCAGAAGGCGCTGTAGCACTCCGGCTTGCGGGCGGCGGCGACCTTGAGTACGCCGCCGCCGATGTCTGAACGCAGTGCTACAGGTTTCATGGTACTGGTACCATGGGCGTTTCGTTCAAAGTTCTCATCGATGACGTCGACATCCCACCCCATCCAGATCACTGAAGTGCAGCTGCACCAAATCCCCGACGTGGTGGATTTCGTCATGCAGGCCCGTGCCGGGATGTTCCCGATGCTGGACGCCACTGTGATGCCGGACGACCTGCAGCATTTCGCAAACACCTACCTCAACACCCGCCACGGGCGGTTCCTGATCGCTCGCCAGGGTGATCGCCTGTTGGGCGCCATCGGCTACCTGCCTTACGACGGGCGCTTTTCCCAGCTGGAGTATCAAGGCCTTGAAGTGGTGGAGGTCGTGCGGCTGTTCATCGACCCCGCCGTACGACGTCTGGGCCTTGCCGGACGGTTGTTCACTGCCTTGAAAACAGCCGCCATCGCCCAGGGAATCGAGGTGCTTTACCTGCACACCCACCCGTTTCTGCCGGGGGCGATCGCGTTCTGGCAGCGTCAGGGGTTCGCGATCATCGACGTCGAAGACGACCCGTTATGGCAGACCACTCACCTGCAGTGCTTGCTCTGAGTCGCCCTGGCGTAAAAAATCGAACGCGGTCGCTGGACGTCAACTGAGGCGCTGAAACCCAAGCCAAACGGGAGCCCGGACACTCCGGTCTTCTCTGGCAACAACGGGTTACAATTCCCACCCGCACAAAGCAACCATCCGTAGCACGTCTGTTCAAGACCCTGAAGTCACACCGCGACACTATGTCTTCATTCCTCGCCACTGCCCGTTTCATGCCGTGGCGACTTTCGATGAAGGTGTTGGTGGGCAATGAGCTATTCGACTTTCAATGACCGCATGCAAGACCTTGGACTGCTGTTTCTGCGGGCCAGCGGTGCGTTGTTTCTGCTGTTCGTTCACGGGCTGCCCAAGCTGCTGAACTTCAGGGCGCAACTGGCGCTGATCGAAGACCCGTTTCACATGGGCGCGCCGCTGACCCTGAGCATGGCGATCTTCGCCGAAGTGATGTGCCCGCTGCTGATTCTGACCGGCGTGCTGGTGCGCCTCGCGTGCCTGCCTATTCTGTTCCTGCTGTTGGTGGCGCTGGTCGTGGTGCACGGCGAGTGGAGCGTGGAGCAGGGGCAGTTCGGCTGGTTGCTCATCATCCTCTTTACCAGTGTGCTGATCGCCGGACCTGGCCGTCTGGCGCTTAACGTTCGTCTCCCGGGAGCGCTTCGCTATGCCTGATTCCGCCATCTCCGCCGACGTTTCCCCGACGTCGAAACTCTCACCTGACGAGATCGTCACGCTGGTGGTCAAGCACCGCGTCAAGGCCGGCCTTGAGGCGCAGTACGAAGCCTGGTTGCGCCGCACCGTGGCGATTGCCAGCACCTATCCCGGGCATCTGGGGGTCGATGTGATTCGCGGCAAGGCGGACGGCCTGCACATGTTCACCTGCGTGTTGCGTTTCTGCTCGACCGACGTGATGCAGCGCTGGCTCGACTCCTCCCAGCGCCGCGAGCTGGTCGCTGAGGCCGCGCCAATGCTGGCCGACGGCGACTTCACCGAGGTCAATCGTCACAACGAATTCTGGTTTGTGCCGTCCAGCGACACGCCACCGCCGCCGCGCTGGAAACAGGCCGTGGTGACCTTTTTCGTGATCTGCCCGCTGACCCTGCTGATCCCGCTGCTGTGGGGGCCGGTGTTCCGTGCTTACCCGCTGCTGGCCAACTACGTGATCAGCACTGCGCTGGTCACCGTGACCATTGTGCTGCTGGTGGTTTATCTGCTGATGCCCCAGGCCACCCGATTGGCCGCGCCTTGGCTGAACGCGAGACCCGGGCCTGCTGCAGGCGCCGATCATGAAGGATGACTCGAACGAGGATCTGCCGGCCAGCAGCGGGCGCCGCGATTTCGTGGCCAAGGGTTCCTTGCTCAGCGCCGCAGCCGCGATCCTTTCTTCACTCCCTGTCACCGGCTTTGCGGTCGGTGCTTCCAAATCTTCTGCCCCTGGAGGCGCGATGAACGTCGATCTGATTCTCTTCAACGGCAACTTTCACACGGTCGATCAGGAAAAGCCCAGGGCCAGTGCCGTGGCCATCGGCGGTGGCAAGTTCGTGGCCGTAGGCAGCGATGCCGAGATCATGGCCCTGCGCAGCAACACCACGCAGGTCATCGATCTGCACAAGCGCACGATGATCCCCGGCCTCAACGACTCGCACCTGCACCTGATCCGTGGCGGCCTGAACTACAACCTGGAACTGCGCTGGGAAGGCGTGCCATCGCTGGCTGATGGCCTGCGCATGCTCAAGGATCAGGCGGACCGCACACCGACCCCGCAATGGGTGCGGGTGGTGGGTGGCTGGAACGAATTCCAGTTCGCCGAAAAACGCCTGCCGACCCTCGAAGAGCTGAACCAGGCCGCGCCGGACACCCCGGTATTCGTCCTGCATTTGTACGATCGTGCGCTGCTTAACCGCGCCGCTCTGCGCGTGGCCGGTTACACCCGCGACACGCCGAACCCGCCGGGCGGCGAGATCGTGCGGGACAGCAATGGCGATCCGACCGGCATGCTGGTGGCCCGTCCCAACGCGATGATCCTGTACTCCACGCTGGCCAAGGGGCCGAAACTGCCGCTGGAATACCAGGTCAACTCGACCCGCCAGTTCATGCGCGAGCTGAACCGCCTGGGGCTGACCAGCGCCATCGACGCCGGTGGCGGCTTCCAGAATTACCCGGACGACTACGAGGTGATCACCCAGCTGGCCGAGGCCAAACAGCTGACTGTGCGCATCGCCTACAACCTGTTCACCCAGAAGCCGAAGGAAGAGCTGGCCGACTTCAAGCACTGGACCAGCACCGTCAAGCTGCATCAGGGCGACGACTTCCTGCGCCACAACGGCGCGGGCGAAATGCTGACCTTCTCGGCTGCGGACTTCGAAGACTTCCTCGAACCGCGCCCGGACCTGCCGCCAGGCATGGAACAAGACCTTGAGCCTGTGGTGCGCCATCTGGTCGAGCACCGCTGGCCGTTCCGCCTGCACGCCACGTATGACGAGTCGATCTCGCGCATGCTCGACGTGTTCGAGAAGGTCAACCGCGACATCCCGTTCGGCGGCATCCCGTGGTTCTTCGACCACTGCGAAACCATTTCGCCGAAGAACATCGAGCGTGTGAAGGCACTGGGCGGCGGCATCGCCATTCAGGACCGCATGGCGTTCCAGGGCGAGTACTTCGTTGACCGTTACGGCAAGCGCGCCGCCGAAGCCACGCCACCGATCAAGCGCATGCTGGCCGAAGGCGTGCCGGTGGGCGCGGGCACCGACGCCACGCGCGTGTCGAGCTACAACCCATGGACTTCGCTGTACTGGATGGTCAGCGGTCGCACCGTTGGCGGCCTTGAGCTGTACCCGGAAGGCCTGTCCCGCGAAACCGCGCTGGAGCTGTTTACCCGTGGCAGCGCCTGGTTCTCCTCCGAGCAGGGCAAGAAAGGTCAGATCAAGGTCGGCCAACTGGCGGACGTGGTCGCGCTGTCGCAGGACTTCTTCAGCGTACCGGAAGAGTCGATCAAGTGGATCGAATCGGTGCTGACCGTCGTCGACGGCAAGGTGGTCTACGCCACCAACGAATTCGAAGACCTCGCACCGCCAACCGTGCCGGTTCTGCCGGACTGGTCTCCGGTGGCGAAAGTGCCGGGTCACTGGCGTCAGGGCGCGCCGATGGCCGCTGCCGTGCACCAGTGCAGCGGGCCGTGCGGCGTGCATGCCCACAGCCATGACAAGGCGCGCCTGTCCAAGGCCCCGGTCAGCGACTTCCAGGGTTTCTGGGGTGCCTTCGGCTGCTCGTGCTTCGCGTTCTGATCCACCGTTGCAACGCGCATGAAACCCTCGTCGGTGCACACCGGCGAGGCCATGGGCCAGCGCAGTCCGCAGGCCCCTTGGTCAATGAAGAAACACACACGTCACTCACTCAATGGAGTCAATCATGACCGTTCCTTACAAGCGTCTGGATATCAACGATGCCGTCGTTCTGCTGGTCGACCACCAAACCGGTCTGATCTCGCTGGTGCAGGACTTCTCGCCGAATGAGTTCAAGAACAACGTGCTGGCCCTGGCCGACTGCGCCAAGTTCTTCAAACTGCCGACCATCCTGACCACCAGCTTCGAATCCGGCCCGAACGGCCCGCTGGTGCCCGAGCTGAAAGAGATGTTCCCGGACGCGCCGTACATCGCACGCCCTGGCCAGATCAACGCCTGGGACAACGAAGATTTCGTCAAGGCGATCAAGGCCACTGGTCGCAAGCAACTGATCATCGCCGGTGTGGTGACGGACGTCTGCGTGGCGTTCCCGACCCTGTGCGCGCTGGAAGAAGGTTTTGACGTGTTCGTGGTGACCGATGCTTCCGGCACCTTCAACGAAGTGGTTCAGCAAGCGGCGTGGGCGCGTATGTCGGCCGCCGGTGCGCAGCTGGTGAACTGGTTCGCCGTGGCCTGCGAGCTGCAACGCGACTGGCGCAACGACATGGAAGGCCTGGCCAACCTGCTGTCCCAGCGCATCCCGAACTACCGCAACCTGATCAACAGCTATACCACGTTTACCAAATAAAGCCGGGTGGATGCCAGGGAGGGCGCTACACCGAATTCACCCACTGTGGGTGTTGAGGCATCCGCATAATACGCAGGAAGAGGGTGTTTACTCCGCCGCTGCACTCCGGTCTTCACTTGCCCGAACACCGTGCCCCTGCTTAACATCCAATATAGTCGCGCCATCAAAGCGAAGCCCCGGCGTCCCCAGCCCATCAGTGCCATTGTGCGATTCTCAGCGATCGTTGATGAGCGCCTGGATCGGCCGCCACCGGGGCAGCCTTGCGGATCGATGGCGGCGTCGTCGACAGTCTGGCTATTTGATCGAACATTTATTGGAGCACCATCATGGCAAAGGCATCTGCAACCCTGCGTATCCCGGTTTCGGCGGAAACGGTCTGGCAAATGGTGGGCGGTTTCCACTCCCTTCCGGACTGGTTGCCGTTCATTGCCAAGAGCGTGTCCGACGCCGGTGGCCGTGTGCGTCACCTGGCCACCCAGGACGGCGCTGAAATCAGCGAACGTCTGGAGTCTTTTGACGAGAAGGGACGCACCTACAGCTACTCGATCACAAAGGGTCCGTTCCCGGTGACGGATTACCTGGCAACCCTGAAAGTGACTGCCGAGGGCGATCAGGCCGCGCTGGTCGAGTGGTCGGGCTCGTTTACACCGAACGGCATTTCCGATGCCGAGGCTGAGGCGCTGTTTCTGGGCATTTATCAGGGTGGGCTGGACGCGCTGAAAGGCAATTTCTGACGCTAACACCGGGCGGCCGGATTGCCCGGTTGCTTCACGCCTGCCGGAGTGCGCTTGCTCACGAAGAGGCCGGTACACCTACAGGTCTGTTGGCCGATCTGTCCAAGTCTGCCTGCCATGGGTGGATTTGCCCGTTTGATCCACAAAAAACGCACGTCCTGCGCACTGCGGACTCCAACCTCTGCATTTATCAATAAGAGGCAGGCGCCATGAGTACTCGCACCCCTGATCCCGCTGGCCCAGATCTGCAGGACGACACCCCCGAATTCCCGCTGTCGGCCCCCATCAAACCCGATGATCCTGAGCGCCGCAGCCCGCAATCCAGGGCTGAAACCGAGGGCTGTGTGGAGGAGCAAGCGCCTTCCCAGACACCTCGGCAGCCATGAGGCCGATCCGCGAAGTGTGTCGTAAGTGTGCGTCGGGAATGATGATTGTTCTTGGAATGCCTGGCCAAACGCGAAAGAATGCGACTTTCGCCGTGCGCATCGTTCGCACCGCTGACGACTACTGGCGGAGGAAGGACATTTGAACCAGCTAAAACGCCTTCAAAGCGGCATTCAGGGGCTGGATGAACTGCTCAAGGGCGGCTTCGTCGCCGGGTCTTCTTACATCATTCAAGGGCGGCCGGGGTCGGGCAAGACCATTCTGGCCAACCAGATCGGTTTCAACCACGCGCGCAACGGCGGTCGCGTGCTGTTTGCCACCTTGCTGGCTGAACCCCATGAGCGGCTGTTTCAGTTTCTGTCGACGCTGAGCTTTTTCGACAAGGACAAGATCGGTGCTCAGATCCAGTTCGTCAGCGCTTTCGACACGATGGAAAACGACGGCCTGGACGAAGTGGTCAAGCTGCTGCGTCGCGAGATCGTGCGGCAAAAGTCCACCGTGATGATCCTTGATGGTTTGCTCAACGCACGCTCCAGGGCCGACTCGCCGCTCAACACCAAACGCTTCATTTCCGAACTCCAGGGCCACGCGGCCTTTGCCGGTTGCACGGTTTTTTTCCTCACCAGTTCGCAGCTCGACGATGGCAGCCCCGAGCACACCATGGTCGACGGGGTGCTGGAATTGGGCGAGGAGCAGGTCGGCAATCGTCCGATCCGTCGCATCAAGATGCGCAAGACCCGTGGCAGCGGCGCCATTGCCGGCGCCCACGAGTGTGAAATCACCGACGACGGGCTGGTGGTCTATCCGCGCCTGGAAAGCACTGTTACCCACTCGGCAATGCGCGACAGCGACTATTTCTCCTTGATCCCCAGCGGCGTGCCGAGCCTGGATCCGTTGATCGGTGGCGGGTTGATGAGCTCATCGGTGACCTTGCTGGTCGGCCCCGCAGGCTCAGGCAAAACGTCCTTTGGCCTGAGTTTTCTCGGGCAGTCGACCCCCGAAGAACCAGGGCTGCATTTTGGCTTTTATGAGTCGCCCCAGCGTCTGCGCCTGAAGGCGACTGCCCTGGGGCTGGATTTCACGGCGCTGGAGCAGTCCAGCGCCCTGACCATCTCGTGGAAGTCGGCCACCACCGAGCTGATCGACAAGCTGGCGCTGGACCTGTTGCGCACCGTTGAAGAGAAAAACATCAAACGTGTTTTTCTCGACAGCCTGGGTGGCATGGCGCGCGCGGGTGCTGACAAATCCCGAATCCTCGACCTGTTCACCGCCCTGATGGGCGAGTTGCGTGCGCGCAACGTCACGGTCGTGGTCTCCTGGGAGGTCAAGAGCCTGTTGGGCGCTGAGATAGACGCGCCGGCGCCGGATCTTTCGGGCATCGTCGATAACCTGCTGGTGCTGCGCTTCGTTCAGGAACCGGCTGAACTTAAGCGCCAGTTGTCGATTCTTAAAATCAGGGACAATCCCTACGACCCCGCACTGCTGGAAGTCACCATCGCCAGCCAGGGTCTGGACGTAAAGAAGGTTCATTTCCATGCCCCTGGCGATACCAACCACGTGTAAGGGTCGCGGCCGCGCTCCCGCTCATGGCGGGTCGAGCGGACCGAGGGCGCTATGACCACGATTCTGATTGTCGACGACGAGTACCTGATCGCCGACATACTGAGCTTCGCGCTCGAGGATGAAGGCTATCTCACCGTGACCGCAGGCAGCGGCCAGCGGGCGTTGAGCATTCTGGAGCGCGAGCGGCCGCAGCTGATCATTACCGACTACATGATGCCGGGAATGAACGGCATCGAACTGGCCGAAGCGGTTCGCGCGCACAAGACGCTGGGCCATCTGCCGCTGATATTGATGAGCGGTGCCCAGGCCCATCTGGGGATTGCCCGCCCGGATCTGTTTGTCGAGGTGTTCGACAAACCCTTCGATATCCAGGCGGTGCTCAGTCGCGTCAAGGCGTTGCTGGGTTCGGCCGCCGACTAACGTGTGCCTGTAGCGTCGCGGGCTTTTGCGGTTGTACTGCTTCATAATGTCCAAGTGCCATATTCTTGATCAGAGGCAATCATGCAGCAGCCCGAACCGCCATCAGCCTTGCTTGGTCAGGAAGACCGGTATCGGCTGCTGGTCGACGCGGTAGTCGACTACGCCATCTACATGATCGACACCGCCGGCATCGTGCGCAGCTGGAACTCCGGCGCGCGCAAGATCAAGCAATACGAAGAGGCCGAAATCGTTGGCCGCTCATTCTCACTGTTCTACACCCAAGAGGATCGACTGGCCGGCTTGCCCAATCGAGCGCTGCAGATCGCCGCGACATCGGGTCGGTTCGAAGGCGAGGGCTGGCGGGTGCGCAAGGACGGTACGCGGCTGTGGGCGCTGGTAGTCATCGATCCGATCCACGCCGCCGATGGCATCCTGATCGGTTACGCCAAAGTCACCCGCGACCTCACCGAGCGCAAACGGGCCGAGGAAGCGCTGCGCACCCGCGAGCACCAATTGAGCCTGTTGGTGCAGGGCGTCACCGACTATGCCCTGTACATGCTCGACCCCACGGGTATCATCACCACCTGGAACGCAGGCGCCCAGCGCATCAAGGGCTATGAACCGGCCGAAGTCATTGGTCGGCATTTTTCCCTGTTTTTCGAGAAGGCCGACGCCGAAGCCGGCTTGCCCGAGCGTTCCCTGGTCATTGCCGAACGCGAAGGGCGCTTTGAGGGGCAGGGCTGGCGCGTTCGCAAGGACGGCTCGCGGTTTCTGGTGCATGTGGTCATCGACCCGATTCGCAACAGCGCCGGCGCCATCATCGGTTTTGCCAAGATCACTCGGGATGTCACCGACTCCGTGCAGGCCCAGACCGCCCTCAAAGAAGCCCGCGAGGCGCTGTACCAGTGGCAAAAAATGGAATCCATCGGCCAGCTCACCGGCGGCATCGCCCACGACTTCAACAACCTGCTGACGGTGATTCTTGGTAGCCTCGGCATCGTGCAAAAGCGCACTCAGGGCGATGCCCGCACCCTGTCGCTGCTTGAAAACGCCATCGCCGCTGCCCACCGTGGCTCATCCCTGACCCAGCGCATGCTGGCCTTCGCAAGGCGTCAGGAGCTGGCGCCCCAGGCCGTTGATGTGGGCACGCTGATTCGGGGCATGTCTGAGCTGCTGGGTACTTCGCTGGGCACCAACATCACGGTCGAGACACGCTTTGCGCTGTTGCTGCAGCCGGTGTTTGTCGACCCGGGCCAGCTGGAAATGGCGATCATGAACCTGATGATCAATGCCCGCGACGCCATGCCTGAGGGCGGCAGAATCGTTGTGTCCGCCAGCGAGGCGCTGTTCGCGCGGTCAGCCTGCCAAGCGCCGGAGAACTTCATCTGCATCGCGGTGGCCGACAGCGGCAGCGGCATGGATGAAGCGACGCTGCAGCGGGCCATGGAGCCGTTCTTCACCACCAAGGGCCTGGGCAAGGGCACGGGGCTTGGCTTGTCGATGATTCACGGGCTGACCGAGCAATCGGGTGGCAAGCTGATTCTCAAAAGCGAGTTGGGTCACGGCACCACCGCCGAGCTGTGGTTGCCGATTTCGATTCTGGTCACAGGCCAGGGCGATGTCGACGAGGCTGACAGCGCTGACCTCAAGAGCAGCAAAAAACGGCCGCTGAAGGTGTTGCTCGTCGACGATGACCCTCTGGTGCTGCTCAGCACTCGCGCCATGATCGAAGACCTTGGCCATTGGGTGCAGACCGCCGACGACGGTCACGAAGCCCTGGCGCTGATTCGTGAGCACGACCATTTCGATCTGGTCATCACCGATTACATCATGCCGGGCATGTCCGGCGCCGAGCTGGCCGAGCAGATTGCCCAGTTGCGCCCGGCGCTGGCGCTGATCCTGTCCTCAGGCTTCACCGACACCCCGACCAACACCCGCCTCGGCTGGCCGCGTTTGCCCAAGCCGTTCAATCAGGTTGAGCTGGCGCGGGCGATTGCGTTGGTCAGGGCATAAACGGTCATTTTCCGAACCTAGCGATTGAACCGCTCGGCCAGGCTGTGCAGGTACTGCGCCATCTGCTCAAGCTCGCGGCTGATGGCAGAACCCTGCTGCGCCTGACCCGCGCTCTCGTCGCACAATTGCGCGATACGGTTGATCTGCTGGTTGATGCTTTCGGCCACGTGGGTCTGTTGTTCTGACGCCGAGGCCATCTGCTGACTCATGCCAGTGATGCGCGTCACGGCTTCGCTGATACCACTCAGGGCCTGCTGCACGGCTTCGACGCTGGCCACGCTTTCCTGAGACATCGACTGACCGCGGGTTGCCGTGGCCACGGCGCGATTGGCACCTTCGCGCAGGTCGCCGATGATGCTCTGGATCTGCTCGGTGGAGGTCTGGGTGCGCGAGGCGAGCGAGCGCACTTCATCGGCCACAACGGCAAATCCTCGACCTTGTTCGCCGGCCCGGGCCGCTTCGATAGCGGCGTTGAGGGCCAGCAAGTTGGTCTGCTGAGCGATGGAGTTAATGACATCGACGACGCTGCCGATCGATTGCGTCGCCCCTGCCAGCTCGCTCACGGCCTCGCCGATTTCGCTCACCGAATTGGCCATGTGCCGGATCGCCAACAGGCTGTCGTCGGCCAGACCGCGCCCTCGCTGGGCCAGGGTGTCGGCCTCCTGGGCGGCGTGGGCGGTGCTTTGTACGTTGTGGGTGACTTCCTGAATGGTCGCGGCCATCTGGTTGATGGCGGTGGCCGACTGATCGGTTTCGTTGCGCTGCTGGTCCAGCGCTTCGGCCTGCAACAACGACAGACTGGCGGACTGTCCGGCGCGCTGCTTCACGCCTTCCCCGGCATCCACCAGGCGGGTCAGGGCGGTCTGCAGGCGCGCTTCTTCGCTGAGTAGTGCCAGGTCCAGCCGTGCCTGCGGGCCGTGATTGTCGCTGTAGGTCAGGGCAATCAACGGATCGGTGAAGGCTTTGGGGTGCTCGTCGAGCAGCGCCTTGAGGGTCTGGTTCTGCCGCCACTCCAGCACCGCACCGAGTGCGATCAGGGTCAGCAGCATCACCGCCAGCCCAGCGTGATCGGCCAGCACGTAGTTGCAGATGCCCAGCACCACGGCCGCGATCAGCAACGGCAACTGCCGTGTGAGGTGATATCGCAGGGTGCTGAAGACCGAGACCGCCGACTTGCCAACCCGCAACCGCGCATACAGCGCTTCAGCCCGGCGCACCTGATCGCGGGAGGGCAGGGAGCGCACCGATTCGAATCCGGCGACCTTGCCCTGCTCGTAGATTGGTGTGACGTAGGCGCTGACCCAATAGAAATCGCCGTTCTTGCTGCGGTTCTTGACCACGCCCATCCACGGCTTGCCCTGCTTGATGGTCTCCCACATGTGGGCGAACACCGAAGGCGGCATGTCGGGGTGGCGGACGAGGTTGTGCGGCTGGCCGATCAGCTCCTCGCGGGTAAAACCGCTCAGGGCGACAAAGGCGTCATTGCAGTAAGTGATGTGACTGCTGAGGTCGGTGGTGGAGATCAAGCGCTCGGTGGCTGCGAAAGTACGTTCCTGCTGTGTTACCGGCATATTCAAACGCATAAGACCGATTCATCCCTGACAGTGCTGAAGTGTTTGGAGTAGGTGTAGCATAACATTTCAGGGGACTACGGCTGTGTGTCGCGCAATGGGAAGAACGTCTCAGGATCAAGGGCGCGAGTGCCAAATCGCAGGCAGAAAAAAGCCCGCTGGGGAAGACGGGCTTAAAGAGGATCAAAAGGAGTAGGTACAGACTGCACCTTGAGACGTGAAAGGTTTGTGAAATCAGTTTATAACTGATTCTCATTTGGGAGTTTACGACGAACGGTCATCACCCATTCCATCACGCTGATTTTCAAGGGGTTCTGTGCGCCGGGTTCTGCCAGAACGCCGGGTCGGCGCGCTTGAGTCGCTCCACTGCATTGTTGATGTGGGTAAGGGCGGCGTGGCGGGCGGCGTCGGGGTCGCTGGCGGCGATGGCGTTGTAGATCGCGAAATGTTCGACGCGCACAGTGCGGGCCATTTCCTGGCGGCGTTCTTCATTGGAGCGGGTAATGCGGATCGCTTCCTTGACGAACTGGGCGATGAATTCGTGCAGCGACGGGTACAGCACATTGCCCGTGGCATGGGAAATGGACAGGTGAAACGCCAGGTCTTCCTCGACGCCGTCCAGGCCCTCCTGCTCGGCGTGGTCGATGGCGTGGAGGGCGCGTTCGATGCTCTGCAATTGTTGCGGGGTGTGCCGCTGGGCCGCCAGCGCTGCGGCTTCACCTTCGATGCCTCGACGCAATTCGGTCACCCGTAGCACGGCGTCGATGGAGCCGCCCACGTCCATTTCAATGGTAAATGCCTTGATGTGCGCGCCTTCGCTGACCACCGTGCCGCTGCCCTGACGCACTTCCACCAGCCCCGCAGACTTGAGCCGCGAAATGGCCTCGCGCACCACCGTGCGGCTGACGCCATAGCGCTCGCACAGCACAGGCTCGGTCGGTAAACGCGAACCGGGCAGGGCTTCGCCACTGGCGATGTGGGCTTTCAACGCGGCCGTGACCTGATCGGCCAGCGTGCCTTTGGAGGCGTCTTTCAGGCTGGTCGAAGCTTTTGGCAGCGAGGAGGGGTCGGAGGCAGGCATAGAAATCTCGTGTTTCAAATCAGCAAACGTTACTGCATTTCGCGTCAGGCGTCCTCTCTCAAACCGAGCGTTGAATTCATATGACGTATTATGTTACTTGTTATGTCGTGCACCGTACTGCCCCCGACAAAATCGCCCACTACAAAAACAAAGGGATGGGAAACAGATGAGTGAATCACTGACTCAAGACGTGATCGGCAACCCTGTCGACGTGTCCGAAGACGCGGCTTACCGCAAGGTCGCGTGGCGAATCTTGCCGCTGTTGCTGCTGTGCTATCTGGTGGCCTATCTGGATCGGGTCAACGTCGGCTTTGCCAAGCTGCAAATGTCCGATGACCTGCATTTCTCCGAAGCGGTGTACGGCCTAGGTGCCGGGATCTTCTTCATTGCTTACTTTCTGGTGGAAATCCCCAGCAACCTGATCCTGCATCGGGTCGGCGCTCGGCTGTGGATCGCGCGGATCATGATCAGCTGGGGCGTGATTTCCTCATGCATGGCTTTTGTCACCACGCCGATGTCGTTCTACATCATGCGGTTTCTGCTGGGTCTTGCCGAAGCCGGGTTCTATCCAGGCGTCATCCTTTACCTGTCGTACTGGTTCCCCACCCATCGGCGCGGAAAGATGTTTGCGCTGTTCGCCACCGCTGTGCCGCTTTCCGGGTTGATCGGCGCGCCGCTGTCGGGCTGGATCATGGCGGTGTTCGACGGCGCCCACGGTTGGGCAGGGTGGAAATGGCTGTTCTTCATCGAGGGGCTGCCGTCCGTTGCCGTTGGCATTCTGGTGATCTTCTGCCTGAGCGACCGCATCTCTCACGCGGGCTGGCTGAGCAACGCAGAAAAATCCCTGCTGCAATCGCGCATCGACGCCGAAAACCGAGGTCACGAAACCCACAGCGTGCGCGACGTGTTTCGCCAGCCGCGGGTCTGGCTGCTCACCGCTATCTACTTCTGCATGATCGCGGGCTTCTACACCGTGGGCTTCTGGCTGCCGACGCTGGTGCGCCAGGCCGGGGTGACCGATGTGCTGCAAATCGGCCTATTGACGGCCATTCCCTATGGCGCAGCGGTGGCGACCATGCTGCTGGTGTCGCGCCATGCCGACCGTTTGCGTGAGCGTCGCTGGCATTTGGCGCTGACCGCCATCGTCGGTGGCATCGGCCTGATCATCTCGGCGACCTGGAGCGACAACTTCACGGTCTCGATGATCGGCCTGACCCTCGGCGCCATGGGGGCGCTCAGCACGCTGCCGCTGTTCTGGCCATTGCCGACGGCGTTTCTCGGCGGCACCGCAGCAGCGGCAGGCATTGCGCTGATCAACTCGTGCGGCAACCTCGCCGGTTTTGTCTCGCCCTATCTGATGGGCTTTCTCAAGGACATGACCCACAGCACCACCATCGGCATGCACGTGATGGCCGGCGCGCTGTTTCTGGGGGCTGCGCTGATCTTCCGCATTCCCGCAAAACTCGTTAATCGTTGAATATCAGGAGTCATTCATGAACATTCTCGTGACCGGTGCGGCCGGTTTTCTGGGCCGCCGCCTGATCGAAGCGTTGTTGCAGCGCGGTTCGCTGACCGACCGAGCGGGCCAGCAGCGCACCCTGAAACGCATCGTCGCGTTTGACGTCGTGCCGCTGTCGGGCATCGACGATGAGCGTGTGCAGGTGGTCTGCGGCGACATCGCCGACCCCAAGGTGCTGGACACCCTGGTCAGCGCCGAGACCGACAGCGTCTTTCACCTGGCGGCGGTGGTGTCGAGCCAGGCCGAGCAGGATTTCGAGCTGGGCATGCGCATCAACTTTGCAGCCACCCACAATTTGCTGGAGCGCATCCGTAGCCTCGGCACCTGCCCGAAATGGGTGATGACCAGCTCGGTGGCGGTGTTCGGCGGTGAACTGCCGGAGCAGGTGGAGGACCATCAGGTGTGGGCGCCGCAAAGCTCCTACGGCACCCAGAAGGCGATGAATGATCTGCTATTGGCCGACTACAGCCGTCGCGGTTTCGTCGACGGCCGCAGCCTGCGCATGCCGACCATCGTGGTGCGGCCTGGCAAGCCGAACATGGCCGCGTCAAGTTTTGCCAGCGGCATCATTCGTGAACCGCTCAATGGTCAGGAAAGCGTCTGTCCGGTGCCGCTGGACACCCGCCTGTGGCTAATGTCGCCAGCTCAGGCGATCGCCAACCTGATCCACGGCCATGAGCTCAGTGCCGAGCAATTGAAGGACGGGCGGGTGATCAACATGCCGGGCCTGTCGATCCGCGTCGAGCAGATGATCGATGCCCTGCGTTGCGCTGCAGGTGACGAGGTGGCCGGGCGGATTCGGCTGGAGCGCAACCCGACGATCGAGAAAATCGTCGGCTCCTGGCCTGGGTCATTCACAGCCGGTTACGCGAAGCGCCTGGGCTTTACCGCCGATCACGACTTCGCTGATGTGATCGGCCAATTCATCGCCGAGTACCCGCCGCAGGCTGTCTGATTCCACTGCTTGACTATGTCGCGTGGCCGTATAGGTCAGGGCGCTCAAACGTGCTCTAATCACCCCACTCAAACGGGAACGGTCAACGCGATGTGTGCCTTATCAAGCACCTGCGTGAGCGTCCTCGATACCCTCAGGTTTTCACAAAGGGCTGTCATGGATACGGGTTCACGACTCAAGTTAGTGCGCGAAAGCTACAAGATGTCCCAGCGAGAGCTGGCCAGACGCAGCGGTGTCGCCAACGGCACCATCTCCTTGATTGAATTGAACCGCGTGAGCCCCTCAGTCAGCTCGCTAAAAAAACTGCTCGAAGGGTTCCCCATGACCCTTGCCGATTTTTTCTCCTTCGACCAACCGCCTCAGGACAAGCGCTACATCTTCCGGGCCGGTGAACAACCGGACCTGGGACGTGATGGCTTGCGCCTGCTGCTGATCGGCGCGTCGGTGCCCAGCCGTCAGATGCGTATGCTGCGCGAGCAGTACGCACCGGGCGCAGGTTCAGGAGACGAGCCGATTGTTCACGCCCAGGGCGAGGAGTGCGGGCTGGTGACGCGGGGCACCATCGAACTGACCGTCGACGGCCAGATCAGCGTGCTCAATGCGGGCGACGGCTATTATTTCCCCACCACCTTGCCCCACAGCTTCCGCAACATCGGCCAGGACGAGGCGGAAATCATCAGCGCCAATACGCCTGCGAACTTCTGACGAGTTGGCCAGATGAACGCCGCTCGCCTTTGAAGCGATTCAGACACACGGTGCAAGCGTCGTGGCTACGCTGCTGCCTTGGCCAACATCGCCAACAACAACACGTTCGCCCCGGCCTCTGACCACTGGGGGTGAATGTGTTCGGCTTCGTTGTGGCTCAGGCCGTCGACGCAGGGGACGAAGATCATTGAGGTCGGCGCCACCTTGCTCAGGTAGCAGGCATCGTGACCGGCGCCGGAAATCATGCGCCGCTGGCTGTAGCCCAGCTCGGTCGCGGCCTGTTCCACGCGCTCGATGCAATCGGCGTCAAAGGCAACCGGCGCGTACTGGAAGATCTGCTCCAGCTTGAGCTGCAAGCCAATCTTCTCGGCAATCGACTGAACCTCCTGGCGCAACTGCCCATCCAGCACCTCCAGCACGGTTTCATCCGGATGGCGGAATTCAACGCTGAACACCACGCGCCCCGGCACCACGTTGCGTGAATTGGGAAAGACGTTGACCCAACCCACCGTCGCCCGGCCTTCAACGCCTTGGGCAACGCCCATGCCATTGACCGCCTCGACCACCCGCGCCATGCCCAGCAACGCGTCCAGACGGTGATCCATTGGCGTCGTGCCCGCGTGGGCGCTGCGGCCACTCAGTTCGATTTCGTACCAGCGCTGGCCCTGGGCGCCAGTGACCACACCAATGGTGATGTCCTGGGCCTCAAGAATCGGGCCCTGTTCGATATGCAGCTCGAACGCCGCATGAATGTCACGCCCCCCCATAGGCTCGGTGCCTGCGTAGCCGATGCTCTGCAAGGCCTGGCCGATGGTGATGCCGTTTGCGTCAGTGCGTGACAGACCGTACTCAAGGGCGAACACCCCGGTGTACACCCCCGATGCGATCATCGCCGGGGCAAAGCGCGAGCCTTCTTCGTTGGTCCAGTTGATCACTTCAATAGACCGATCGGTCTGAATATCGTGATCGTTGAGGGTGCGGACCACTTCCAGCCCTGCGAGTACGCCGTAGATGCCGTCGAACTTGCCGCCCGCGGGTTGCGAGTCGCCGTGGGAGCCGGTCACCACGGGAGCGAGGCTGTCGTCACGTCCGGCGCGACGGGCAAACATGTTGCCCATGGCGTCGATGCGCAGGGTGCAACCGGCCTCGCTAGCCCAGCGGGCGAACAGGTCGCGACCGATGCGATCCTCTTCGGTCAGCGCTAGGCGCGAGACGCCACCCTTGGGCGTGCCGCCGATCTGCGCCATTTCCATCAGCGAATCCCACAGGCGAGCGCCGTTGATGCGCGGGGTCGCACTCATGATTGCGGCTCCTGGCCTTTGACCTTGTAGCGAAAGTTGCAATGGCTGGCGCCCTGCATCAGGGTCTGGGTGCGGGTCAGTTGCACCTTGGGGTCGTAACCGACGATGAACAGCTCATCGCGGTTGCACGACAGCAGGTGGCCGATCTCGCCCAGGCCCATCTCGTGGTACATCTCGGCGTAGCGGCAGCGGTGCACGTCATAGTCGTAATGGGTGGCGTCGCTGGCGATGATCTCGACCTTCAGCGCATCGTCCTTCTCCCACAGCTCCTGCAGGGCGACAAAGCCTTCCAGGCTCGGGCCCTCGGGTTCGCGGGCGGCAAAGTATTCGCCGGCCTTGACCGCAGCCTGTGAAACGGCCTCTCCAATGACGGCCTGGGCGCTCTGCTTGCCGTAGTCGCGCACCAGTATTTCGTAGATCGGCTTGATGATCTCAGCCTCGATTCGCCGCCGGGCCAGGATGCCCAGTTCACCATCGACAGCGCTCATATCGTTCTCCTCGGATTCACGGTCAGCGAAAACGGCCCGAACCCTTGCTGGGACGGGCCGCTTTTGTTCTTTCTATAGGTCAAGCATCAGGGCTTGCCGCCCGCCACGCTGACAGGCTCCCACTTGTCGCCTTTCACCTGGTAAACGGTGAAGGTCGGGTTCTTCAGGTTGCCTTCGGCGTCGAAACTGATCGGGCCGGTCACGCCCTGGTATTCGATGTTGTGCAGCACTGGCAGGTATTTCTGCGGGTCGGTGGAGCCGGCGTTTTCCAGCGCGGCGATCAGCACGCCCACGCCGTCGTAGGCGAAGGGTGCGTGCAGTTCGATGTGGGTTTTATAGCGGTCAACGTAGGCTTTTTCGAACGCCTTGCCGCCCGGCATTTGCTCGATGGCCAGGCCCGGCTCCAGCGCCGTCACGCCTTCGCCTTCTTTTTGCGCCAGGGTCAGGAAGGTCTGGCTGACGAAGCCGCCCGCGCCCATCAGGGTGGCCTTGATGCCCAGTTGCTTGATGCGACGGGCCAGCGGCGCAGCCTGAGCGTCGACACCGCCGAAAAAGATCAGGTCCGGGTTCTTGCCGCGCACGTTGGTCAGCACGGCGCTGAAGTCCACGGTCTTGTCGTCGACGTACTCGCGGGACACCACGGCGCCGCCACCGGCCTCGATGGATTTGACGAACTGATCGGCCAGGCCCTGACCGAATGCAGTGCGGTCGTCGATCACCGCAATGCGCTTGGCCTTGAGGGTTTGCAGGGCGTACTTGCCGGCGACCCGACCGCCATCGTCGTCATGGCCCATGATGCGAAAGCTGGTGTCGAAACCTTGCTGGGTATAGGCGTGACCGGTGGCAACCGGTGCAACCTGGGCAATCCCGGCGTCGTGATAGACCCGCGCGGCCGGAATGCTGGTGCCGGTGTTCCAGTGACCGACCACACCCACCACACCAGCATCCACCAGCCGCTGGGCGACGGTGACCGCTGCACGCGGGTCGGACTGATCGTCTTCGGACACCAGTTTGTAGGTCACCGCCTCGCCACCGATCTTCGGATGACGAGCGTTGGCAGCGTCGATGGCCAGTTGCGCGCCATTTTCCAGGTCCTTGCCGATCCGCGCCGAAGGCCCGGTCAGAGGGCCGGCCAGACCGATCAATACCTGCTGATCGGCCTGAGCGACGGCAGCAGCGAGGCTGCTCAGGACCAGGCCGGTAAGCGCTGCGTGTTTTAAGAGGGCGGAGAATTGCATGTTGCGTTTCCTGTGTGTGATCGCGGTTTCGTGTGTCCGCAGTGCTTCAAATTCACGCCGGGAGCCCGGTAGCGTTGGGATTCATTCCCCCAGGTAGGCCGTGCGCACCTGAGGGTCGTTGATCAGGGTTGATGAAGGCCCGCTCAGGGCGATGCGCCCGCTGTCCATCACGTAGGCGCGCTCAGTCACTTGCAGGGCCAGCCGCGCGTTCTGCTCCACCAGCAAGAGCGTCATGCCGCGACGGCAGACCTCACGGATGACCTGGAAAATCTTCTCCACCATCACCGGCGCCAGCCCCATGGAAGGTTCGTCCAGTACCAGCAGGCGAGGGCGCGACATCAATGCGCGGCCCAGTGCGAGCATCTGTTGCTCGCCGCCGGACATCAGCCCCGCCGGCTGCTGCAGGCGACGACGCAGGTGCGGAAACCAGTCGAGGATCTGTTCGATTTCATTGCTGACGGCTGTGCTGTCCCGACGCAAATACGCGCCAGCCTGCAGGTTTTCCAGCACAGACATGCGGGCGAATACGCCACGGCCTTCGGGCACCATGGCCAGTCCCAGCGCCGGGCGTTCGTGGGCAGGGATGCCACGCAACGAGCGGCCGTTGAAACGAATGTCGCCAGCGCTGGCGGGAATCAGGCCAGTCAGGGCCTTGAGGGTCGAGGTCTTGCCCGCGCCGTTGGAGCCGATCAGGGTCACGTGCTCGCCGTCTGCGACGTTCAGTTCCAGCGACTTGACCGCCTGAATCGCGCCGTAGCGCACGTCCAGCCCGGTGATGTGCAGCAAGGGCTCAGCCATGAACGCCACCTCCCAGATACGCCTCGATCACCGCCGGGTTGCTGCGCACATCGTGCGGCGCGCCTTCGGCAATGACCTGGCCGTGGTCAAGCACGGTGATGCGGTCGCACAGACCCATCACCAGCTTGACGTCGTGTTCGATGAGCAACAGCGTTCTGCCGTCGTTGCGGATCTTTTCCAGCAGGTCGCGCAGTTGCAGTTTTTCTGCGGCGTTCATGCCGGCCGCCGGTTCGTCCAGGGCCAGCAGCTTGGGTTCGGTGGCCAATGCCCTGGCGATTTCCAGACGCCGCTGGTGGCCGTAAGACAGGGTGTCGGCGCGTCGCTCGGCCAGTTCGCCGATGCCGACGTAATCCAGCCAGTGCTGGGCGATGCGACGGGTATCGGCTTCCTCGACCCGGGCGCGGCGATGACGGACCAATGCGGCCCACACACCATTGCGGGTGCGGACGTGGCGCCCGACCATAACGTTTTCCAGCACGGTCATTGCGTTGAACAGGCGAATGTTCTGGAAGGTCCGGGCGATGCCTGCCTGCGCCACCTTGTGCACCGACGAGGGCTCATACGGCGTGCCTGCCAAGGCGAAACGCCCGGCATCAGCGCGGTACAGCCCGGTCATAACGTTGAAGAAGGTGGTCTTGCCTGCGCCATTTGGACCGATCAGTCCATACACTTGGCCGGCCTTAATTGTCAGGTTCACTTCGCTCAAGGCATTCACCCCGCCGAAGTGCTTGCTCACGCCTTCGATCTGCAACAGCGCGCTCATCGTGCGGCCTCCCGCGAGGCAGGCCAGACGCCAGCGGGGCGGTACAGCATGACCAGAATCAGGGCCAGGCCGTAGAACAGCTGGCGGATGATTTCAGGGTCTACCAGAACCTGACCGAACAACCATTGCTGCACGCTGCCCATGGTTGCGCGCAGCACTTCAGGCAGGGCCGCGAGCAAGACACAGCCGAGGATCACGCCGGGGATGTGACCCATGCCGCCCAGCACTACCATCGCCAGCACGGCGACAGACTCATTGAGGCTGAAGGATTCCGGCGACACGAAGCCCTGAAACGAGGCGAACAACGCGCCGCCGACGCCACCAAAACTGGCGCCGATGGCAAAGGCCAGCAGCTTCAGGCGACGGGTGTTCAGGCCCATGGCTTGGGCGGCGTCTTCGTCTTCGCGAATGGCCAGCCAGGCGCGGCCGATGCGCGAATCCTGCAGGCGCACGCAGGCGAACATGATCAGCAGCGCCAGCACAGCGAACAGGTAGTAATAGAGGTACACCGACGGCACGCGGAATCCGAAGATGTCCTGGGTGCGCGCCAGGTTGACGCCGAACAGCTGGATCGGGTCCACCGAAGAAATGCCTTTCGGGCCGTTGGTGATGTTTAGCGGGCGATCCAGATTGCGCATGAAGATGCGGATGATCTCGCCGAAACCCAAGGTGACGATGGCCAGATAATCGCCGCGCAAACCCAGGGTCGGCGCGCCGAGCAGCATGCCGAAACCTGCGGCCAGCAGCCCGGCCAGGGGCACGATGATCCAGATCGAGGTGTGCAAGCCGTGGGGCAATGCAGCGGCCAGCGCCGGAAACTGCGTCAACAAGTGTGGCGAGGACAGCAGCGCGGCGAGGTAAGCGCCCACCGCGTAGAAGGCGATGAAGCCCAGATCCAGCAGCCCGGCGTAGCCGACGACGATGTTCAGGCCCAAGGCGAGCATGATGTACAGCAGGGCGAAATCCAGCATCCGCACCCAGGCGTTGCCACCGGCTTGCCCGGCAATCCACGGTGCCAGCAGCAGGGCGAGGGCGAACAGCACAAGGCCAATGCGGGCGCGTTGGGTGGGTTGAGTCATGGCAATGGACAGGCTCATGCGCGCACCGCCAGTCGTTCGCCCAACAGGCCCGAGGGGCGCAACACCAGCACGGCGATCAGCACCATGAAGGCGAACACGTCCTGATAGTTGCTGCCGAATACGCCGTCAGTCAGCTCGCCCATGTAACCGGTACCCAACGCTTCAATCAGCCCCAGCAGTACGCCGCCGAGCATCGCGCCCTTGAGGTTGCCGATGCCGCCGAGCACTGCCGCCGTGAAGGCTTTGATGCCTGGCAGAAAGCCCATATAGAAGTGCGCGCTGCCGTAGTTACTGGCCATCATGATCCCGGCCAGCGCCGCGAGGGCGCCGCCTATGGCGAAGGTCAGCACGATCACCGCATTGGGGTTGATGCCCATGAGGCTTGCGACTTGAGGGTTTTCCGCCACGGCGCGCATCGAACGACCCAGACGGGTACGCTCGACCAACAGCAAGAGCCCGCCCATGACCAGCATGGCAATGACCACCGTGATGATCGCGGTCATGTTGGTGATGGCCGGCGCATGGGTAATATCCCCCGAGGTCACTTCGATCGGGTCCAGCGGCAGCAATTGTGGAAACAGCTGCGGGTTGCGAGTCCACACCAGCATGGCCACGGTTTGCAGCAGCAGGGAAACACCCAGGCCACTGATCAACGGGGCCAGGCGCGGGGCATTGCGCAAGCGCCGGTAGGCCACGCGTTCGATGATGCCGGCAAGCAGGGCGCAGGCGGCCATGGCGATGAGCGTGGCGACGATCAGCACCACAACGTTGGGCAGCGATGGGAATGCACTTTGCAGCAGGTGGATGGCGCCAAGGCCGATCAACGCGCCAATCATCAGCACATCGCCATGGGCGAAGTTGATGATGCGCAGGATCCCGTAGACCATGGTGTAGCCCAGTGCGATGAGGGCATAGAGGCTGCCCAGCACGAGGCCGTTGAGTAACTGCTGGATGAAGATATCCATGAAAGGAAGAACGCCTTGAATCGAGCGTCGCGAGCGCGACCGGAACAGGCGGCACACTAGATAATCATTCTATATTTATCAACTATCAAAAGTTCATAACCTTATAAGCAACTTGAAGCAGCCCAAAAATAGAGGATAACTGAGTATTTACGGGCTCTTTTCAGCACAGATAATAAATATTAAGCTCAACACATGAATAATACAGAACAGTTAGAAAACGATCCGCCGCTCCGCGCCGTGCGCACCTTCGAAGCGTTCGCGCGCCACGGCGGGGTCAACTCCGCGGCCCGTGAGCTGGATGTCTCGCCGTCCGCGATCAGTCATCAGTTGCGCCTGCTGGAGGATTTTCTCGGTCAGGCGCTGACCTCACGGCAGGGGCGCAACCTGATCCTCACCGATGAGGGGCGTGAGTATTACCGGGCCATCCGCTCGGCTTTCGCGGTATTGCGCAGCGCTACCGAGCATGTGCGCGAGCAGTCGGCGACGCGGCAGGTGACCATCAGCCTGATCCCCATGTTCGGCATCAACCTGTTCATCCCGCGTCTGGGCGAATTTCTCGCCGAAAACCCGGCGGTGGACGTCAACGTCACCTACGCCAACCACCGCAGCTACCCCAGCGATGCGGCGGACATTTCCATCCGTTTCGGCACCGGGCACTGGCCGGGGTATCACAGTGAACCGCTGATTTCCGGCGACGTAACGGCCTGGTGCAGCCCGGCCTTTTTGACGCGGGTCGGCAGCATCGAATCCCCCCAGGCCCTGGTCGACCTGCCATTGCTGCACGACGAGGAGCGTGGCACTTGGGCGCAATGGCTGCAAAGCGCCGGTGTGCGGCATCCGGGGGCATTGCAGGGGCTACTGTTCGAAGATGGTCAACTGGCGTTGACCGCCGCCCTCAATGGCCTGGGTTGCACGCTGTTGCGCGAGCCGCTGGTGGCGCCGCTACGGGATCGGGGCGAGCTGGTGAAGCTGTTCGATTATGCGCTCAACGATGGTCGTGCCTATTACCTGTGCCGCCGCGCGGATGGCGAGTTATCCCGCGAGGGGCTGAATCTGTACAGCTGGCTCAAGCGGGTGTTGCTGGTCGGTGGCTGAGGGCAATCAGGCGCGGCCGTGAAAAAGACCTTGGTTTTGCGATGTAACAATCATTAGAATCATTCGCATTTGTTACATCCTATCCCCAGGCCTTTTCCATGACCGACGCTGCAACGCCATCGGAACCCACGCTGCATGCCCTGTATCGGGACCACCACAGTTGGCTTGAAAGCTGGCTGCGGCGGCGCATGGGCAATGCCTGGGATGCGGCGGACCTGAGCCATGACACCTTTCTCAAGGTGATTTCCAGCTCGCAACAGCTCGCTGAATTGCGTGAGCCTCGCGCCTATTTGCTGACCGTGGGCAAGCGACTGCTCAGCAGTTTTTACAGCCGACGCAGCCTGGAACAGGCCTACCTCGAGGCACTGGCGCAATTGCCTGAAGACTGCGTGCCATCCCCCGAACAGCGCTGGCTGTGGCTGGAAACCCTGCAGGCGCTGGACGAATTGCTCGACGGGTTGCCTGGGGTGGTGCGGCGGGCGTTTCTGTTGAGCCAGCTCGATGGGTTGGCTTATCGCGACATCGCAGAACAACTCGACGTGTCGGAACGCACGGTCAAACGCTACATGGCCCAGGCCTACGAGCACTGCCTGCTGGTGGACTGGTGATGCGCGCCGCGCCCTCGAACGAAGAGCAGGACATCGTGCGCAAGGCCGCGCAATGGCTGGCCTTGCTCGAATCAGGCGACGCGTCTGAAGACGATCGTCGGCAACTGCAGCGTTGGCGCGACAGCGACAGCAATCACGAACGTGCCTGGCAGAAGGCCCAGCAGTTGCGTCAACGCTTCAGCGGCTTGCCCAGCAAACTGGCGATGGCGACGCTGGACCGGCCGGATCAGGCCCGCCGCGCTGTGCTCAAGCGCGCATTGGGCATCGCGATACTGGCGCCGACTGCTTGGATGGTTGTGCGGCAATTGCCCATCGATGCCTGGCGCGCCGACCTGCACACCTCGACCGGCGAACAGAATCGCTGGAACCTCGCCGACGGCAGCACCCTGCGACTCAATACCGCCAGCGCCGCCAATGTCGATCTTACCGCACGCCGTGTGACCCTGATTCGTGGGGAAATGGCCCTCAAGGTGCCGGGCAGCTTGCCGCTGACGGTCCAGGGGCCGTATGGATTGATTGTCGTCAGCCAGAGTGAAATCTGTGTGCGCCTCACCGATGACAGCTGCCGCGTGCAGGTAGTCAGCGGCAGCGTCCAGTTGCAGCCGCTTCAGGGGCCGGTGCTGACGTTGCGCGCTGGCGAGCAGATCAGCATGCAACGCTCCGGCGCCGGGGCGATCGGCGCGTTTGACGCCACCTTGCCGGGCTGGAAAGACGGCGTGCTCAGCGTGCAGAACCAGCCGCTGGGGGATTTTTTGCGTGAGTTGGCACGCTACCGTCCGGGGCTGCTGCGTTGGGAGCCTGAGCTGGAAAACCTGCGCGTCACGGGCAGTTTTCGCCTCGATAGCACCGACCGCATTCTCTCGCTGTTGGCCGCCAGCCTGCCGCTGGACGTGCATTCGCGAACACGCTTCTGGGTCACCCTGGTGCCGCGCCAAAACCCATCACCGAAAAAAATCGCGTGAAGCCTGTCCCTTTTTTTCGCCTCGCCGGTCATTCCAGCTAAGTGAACAAAATACGAGAGCTTTCCGCCATGCCCGCTGCTTCGCCACATCGCCTGCGCCCGCTGTTGCACTTCAGCCTGTTGCTGACCTTGAGTTCCAGCCCGTTTTTCATTGCGCCCAGTTGGGCCGAAACAATCAGCCGTCGCAGTTACGAGGTCCCTGCCGGCAGCCTCGGCGCGGCGCTGACCCGTTTTGCGGGGCTGGCCGGGGTCAATCTGTCGGTGGACCCTGCGTTGGTGAGCGGCCGCAACAGCGCCGGGTTGTCCGGCAGCTACGCCGTGGAAGAGGGCTTTGCCCGTTTGCTGCAGGGCTCCGGGCTGCAACTGGTGTCGGTGGGCGAGCAGGCCTACACCCTCGTTCCGGCGCCGGACGGCAGCAGCCTGCAACTGGCGCCGACCTCGATTCTTGGCGCGACCGACACCAGCGACGGCCAGGCCTATGCCGGTGGCCAGATTGCTCGGCGTGGCTCCCAAGGCCTGCTTGGCAGTCGGGATTTCATGGACACCCCGTTCAGCCAGACCACTTACACCCAGGAAGCAGTGAAGAACCTGCAAGCGCGGACCCTCGGCGATCTGGTCGCCAGCGACCCTTCAGTGCGCGCGACCAACCCGGCGGGCGGCCGTTACGAGCAGTTCACCATCCGCGGTTTCAGCCTGTTCAACAGCGACGTGTCTTACAACGGCCTGTACGGCATCCTCCCGACCTACAGCATCGACATGGAAATGGCCGAGCGCGTCGACATCCTCAAAGGTCCGAGCCAGCTCATCAACGGCATTTCGCCGCGAGGCAGCGTCGGCGGCGGCATCAACGTGGTGCCCAAGCGCGCTACCGATAAACCCATCACCGAATTTACCACCAGCTATGCCTCGAACAATCAGGTGGGCGGGGCGGTGGATGTCGGGCGCCGGTTTGGCGAGGGGGATCAGTTCGGCATTCGCTTCAACGGTGTGAAGCAGTCGGGCGACACCGAGTGGGATCACCAGAGCGTCGACCGCGAGATGGCGGTGTTGGGGCTGGATTTTCGCGGCGATCGGCTGCGGCTTTCCACCGACATCGGCCACACCGAACGCAACACCGATGCGCCCCAGGAGCGGGTGCAGATCGGTGCCAATGCCCAGGTGCCCAACGCCAACGACGTGCATCGCAACTACGCCCAAGCTTGGAGCAAGGCGCGCACCGAAGACACCTTTGGCGCGGTCAATGGCGAGTACGACGTCAGCGATTCAGTGATGGTCTACGGTGGTGTGGGGGCGCGCAAAAGCGATCACGACTTCCTGCGTCATGCCGTGTCGATCACCAACTACGCCGGGGATTTCAGCGTGCAGCCGCGTGATTTCACCCGTGACGAGAACGTGCGTACGGCCACCGCCGGGGTGCGCAACTGGTTCCACACCGGCCCCGTCAGCCACGAGGTCAATCTGGCGGCCAGCTACTTCTACATGGACTTCACAAACGGCGGCGCGCGCTATGCGGCCTCGCCTAGCAACCTGTTCAACCCGGTGGACACGCCGACACCGGTCACGCCGACGCGCCAGGATGCCAAGGTCTACACCGAAAACCGCTTCAGCGGCGTGGCGCTGTCCGACACGCTGGGCTTTTTCGAGGACCGCCTGTTGCTGACTCTCGGCGCGCGCTGGCAGCGGGTCAAGGTCGACGACTGGACCGACGGGGTCAAAGGCGACACCGCCTACGACGAAGAAAAGGTCTCGCCTTCAGGTGGCTTGTTGTTCAAGGCTACTGATCAGCTGTCGCTGTACGTCAACTATCAGGAAGGTTTGAGTCAGGGCAAGATCGCGCCGTCGACCTCGATCAACGAAGACGAAATCTTCCCGCCTTTCATCAGCCGTCAGGTGGAAGTGGGCGCCAAGTACGACCTCGGTTCTTTCGCCCTGACCGCGGCGGCGTTTCGCATCAAGCAGCCGGCCTACGAGACCAACGCCACCTCGCGAGTGTTCGGGCCAAACGGCAAACGGGATAACAGCGGGGTGGAGCTGAGCGCGTTCGGTGAGCCGATCAAGGGCTTACGCCTGCTGGGCGGGGTGATGTACATCGACAGCGAACTGACCCACACCGTCGGCGGCGCCTTCGACGGCAACCGCGCGCCTGCGACGCCGAAATACAACGTCAACCTGGGCGCCGAGTGGGACGTGCCACAGGTGCAGGGCCTGACGTTGACCGGGCGCGGAATGTACTCCAGCTCGCAGTACCTGGACCAGGCCAACAGCAAGTCCATTGATGCCTGGGAGCGGTTTGACGTGGGAGCGCGCTATGCCTTCAAGGTCGACCAGAAAGACGTGACCCTGCGTGCCAGCGTAGAGAACGTGATGGACAAGCGTTACTGGAGTTCGGCAGGGGCATCGGACGACAGCGAACCGGGTTTGACCCTGGCGACGCCGAGGACCTATTTGCTGTCGGCGACAATCGGGTTCTGACCGGCCATAAAAAAGCCGCTAACCCGTTATCTCGGACGGTTTAGCGGCCTGAAGGACATCCATCAAATCGGCGGATTTGATGGGGCAAACGTTAGCAAGCTATCAAAGTTTCAACCATCCATCTTTTGGCAAAGCTCTGTTACCAATCCGGCAATAATATCCCTACGCGCTGTAATGGCAAACGCTGTCTCAAATGGCCTCTAACGCCTGCGCCAGATCGGCGCGCAGGTCTTCGACGTCTTCGATGCCCACTGACAGCCGCACCAGCGAGTCGCCAATCCCCAGCTTCGCGCGGTTTTCGGCAGGGATGCTGGCGTGGGTCATGATCCCCGGGTGCTCGATCAGGCTTTCCACGCCGCCGAGGCTTTCAGCCAACGCAAAGATTTCGACCTGCTCCAGAAAGCGCCGAGTGCCCGCGAGATCCGTGTTGAGGTCCAGAGAAATCATCCCGCCAAACCCGCGCATCTGTCGGCAGGCCAACGCATGCTGTGGGTGGCTCGGCAGGCCGGGGTAGTAGACTCGCGCCACCTGCGGCTGGCGCTCCAGCCATTGCGCCAGTTCCAGTGCGTTGCTGCAGTGACGTTCCATGCGCAGGGCCAGGGTTTTCACGCCGCGCAGGGTAAGAAAGGCGTCAAACGGCCCGGCAATCGAACCCACCGAGTTCTGCAGAAAACCCAACCGTTCGGCCAGTTCCGCGTTCTGCCCGACCACGGCAATGCCGCCGATCACGTCGGAGTGGCCATTGAGGTACTTGGTGGTCGAGTGCACGACAATGTCGAAGCCCAAGGCCAACGGGTGCTGGATCCACGGGCTGGCGAAGGTGTTGTCGGCCACACAGATAATGCCCCGATTGCGACAGATGCGCGCGATGGCGGCCAGATCCGTCAGGCGCAGCAGGGGATTGCTCGGGGTCTCGACCCAGATCATCCGCGTGTCGTCCTGCAACCCCGCCTCGAAGGCCGACAGGTCGGTCATGTCGACGAAGTTGAAGCGATGCCCGGCGCTGCGTTGGCGCACCTTGTCGAACAGGCGAAAGGTGCCGCCGTACAGGTCATCGCCAGACAAAATGTGCGAGCCCGCGTCGAGCAATTCCAGCACCGAGGAAATCGCCGCCAGCCCCGATGCAAAGGCAAACGCCTGGCTGCCGCCTTCAAGATCCGCCACGCAGCGCTCCAGGGCGAAGCGCGTCGGGTTGTGCGAGCGGCCGTAGTCGAAGCCCTTGTGCACGCCGGGGCTGTCTTGCAGGTAGGTGGAGTTGGCGTAAATCGGCGGCATCAGCGCGCCGGTGGTCGGGTCCGGCGTCTGCCCGGCATGGATCACGCGGGTGGCGAAGGCGTGGTCCGTGGAGTGCTTGTCGTGCTGAGTCATGCAAGGGATCTCCGCAAATGGTTGAGCAAATCGACCCGGGTGATCAGGCCATGAAAGCCCGTGGCGTCGGCCACGATGGCGACCAGGCCACGATCGAGCACTTCCTGAAGCCGGGCCAGACTTGCGTCCGGCCCCAGGGTTTCAAGCTTGTCGGTCATCACGTTCGCCACCGTGGTGCGGAAATGCGAAGGGTCCTGGTGCATGCCGATCAGAATGTCCGACTCGTCGATCACGCCTGCCAGTTGCTTGCCATCGAGCAGCACCGGCAACTGTGAAACATCCGCCAGGCGCATGCGTTGAAAGGCCGTGAGCAAGGTGTCGTCCGGGCCGACGCTGATCACCCGGCCATCCTCGAAGCGGCGGGCGATCAGGTCGCGCAAGTCGCCGTATTTGGTGCGTTGCAGCAGGCCCTGATCGGTCATCCACTGGTCATTGTAGACCTTGGATAAATAGCGGGTGCCGGTGTCGCACACGAAGCTGACCACCCGCTTGGGCGTGGTCTGTTCGCGGCAGAAGCGCAAGGCCGCTGCCAGCAACGTGCCGGTCGAGGAACCGCCGAGAATGCCCTCGGTGCGCAGCAGTTGCCGGGCGTGCTCGAAGCTGTCCTCGTCGCTGATGGAATAGGCGTGGCGCACGGTGGAGAGGTCGGTAAAGGACGGGATGAAGTCCTCACCGATGCCTTCCACGGCCCAGGAACCGGGGGTGGGCAGGGTGCGGCTGCGGCTGTATTCGGCGACCACCGAGCCCACCGGGTCGGCCAGGACCATCTCCAGGTCCGGCTGCACGCGCTTGAAGAATCGCGTCAGGCCGGTAAGGGTGCCCGCCGAGCCCACGCCCACCACGATGGCGTCCAGATCATGCTGGGTCTGCGCCCAGATTTCCGGCGCGGTGCTGCATTCGTGGGCCAGCGGGTTGGCCGGGTTGTTGAACTGGTCGGCAAAAAACGCATCAGGGATGTCGCTCGCCAGCCGGGCGGCGACGTCCTGGTAGTACTCCGGATGGCCCTTGCCGACATCGGAGCGAGTGATGTGCACCTCGGCGCCCATGGCCTTGAGGTGCAGCACCTTTTCGGTGGACATCTTGTCGGGCACCACCAGCACCACGCGATAGCCCTTGGCCCGGCCCACCAGCGCAAGGCCCAGCCCGGTGTTGCCGGCGGTGGCCTCGACGATGGTGCCGCCGGGTTTCAGGCGGCCGTCGCGTTCGGCGGCGTCGATCATGGCCAGGCCAATGCGGTCCTTGATCGAGCCGCCGGGATTCTGGGATTCGAGTTTGAGAAAGAGGGTACACAGACCGGTGTCGATGCGACTGACGCGCACCAATGGGGTATTGCCGATCAATTCAAGTACGGCCGGACGGGAATCAGCTGACATGTCATTGCCTCACGCGCGCGATACATACCGGATGGACAGCGGCGCGAAGCAAATGTGCACTCGTACGGTGCGTCAAGTGAGAGAAAGTAATGCCAGATCAGGGCGCCAGGCTGCGCAAGACCAGATTGGTCGCCGCGTTCATGCCGTTTTCCAGCTCCGCCCACGAGCGGTGGCTCATGCTGTGGGCATTGGTGTAAGGCAGGATCACCTCGCAAAGACCGTCCGTCACTTCATCCAGCGGCGTTTTCTTTTCGAACTCACCGGCCTGACGACCGTCGACGATGATCTGCTGAAGCATGGCCTGCAACTGCTCGCGATGACCGCCGATGGTGCACCAGTTGCCTTCCATGGCCGCCAGCACGATGTCGTTGACTTCACGCTCGACCACGAACAGCTCATAGCTGCGTTTGAGGGCTGCCTGCATGAACAGGCGAAAGCGCTTGGTCGGCGACAGGTCGAGCTGAACGATCAGCTGCAGTTCTTCATCCATCTTTTCCAGCGTTGCTGCGCACAGCGCTTCGCCGATGGCCTGCTTGGAGGTGAAGAAGCGATAGATATACGCCGTGGAAATGCCCATGGCCTTGCTGATGTCCGCCACCGAACTCTTGCGATAGCCGAATTCGCGAAACAGCTTGTCCGCCGCCTCGATGATCTGCGTGCGCCGCTCATGCTCGGCGGGGCCACGCTGGCCGGAGGTGGGGAGGGAGATGGCGTCGGAATCGGATTCGCTGCGCATGGGACCTGAACGTCGGGTGGAGACTGAGGGGGGCATTCTACTCGAAATGAAAGGCGCTCCAAATCAAGGCGCGCCCGGTGTGTTTGACCTGTTGGCGACAGAACAAACAGGGCGCTGCCAATGCCGGCAGCGCCTTGTCCGATCACGCGTCGCTGGCTTCCACCACCACCGCCTGGTGTTTGACCGGGGCGTGATCCGCGCCGGTTTTGGGTGGCTTGATCTTGAACCAGATCGCGTACAGCGCCGGCAAGAACAGCAGCGTCAGCGCGGTCCCCGCAGCGGTGCCGCCGATCAGGGTGTAGGCCATTGAGCCCCAGAACACCGAGAACGTCAGCGGAATGAACGCCAGTACCGCCGCCAATGCCGTGAGAATCACTGGCCGTGCCCGTTGCACCGTGGCCTCAACCGCCGCGTGATAGGGGTCGAGCCCCTCGGCCTGGTTGGTGTGAATCTGCCCGATGAGGATCAGCGTGTTGCGCATCAGAATGCCGGACAGACCGATCAGACCGAGAATGGCGTTGAAGCCGAACGGCTGATGGAACAGCAGCAGAATCGGCACCGTGCCCACCAGCCCCAGGGGGGCGGTGAGGATCACCATGGTCATGGCGGCGAAACTGCGAACCTGGATGATGATCACGATCAGGGTGAACAGAAGCATCACCGGGAACACCGGCGCCAAGGCGTTGTTGGCCTTGAGCGATTCCTCGATGTTGCCGCCCATCTGGATCTGATACCCCTGTGGTAGCGCCGCGATGATCGGTTGCAGCGCATTGGACACTTCCATCGACACCTGCGGCGGCTGGGTCTGCTCGCTGATGTCGCCACGCACGGTGATGGTCGGCATGCGATTGCGCCGCTTGAGAATCGGGTCCTCGGCGCGAATCTCCACATGGCCGATCTGACGGATCGGAATCAACTGGCCGGTCTTGCTGGTCAGGGTCATGTTCTCGATGCGCGCAGGGTCCAGGCGTTCTTCGCCCTGGGTGCGAGCGACCACCTCGACGGTGCGAATGTCCTCGCGCACCTGAGTCACCGCGGTGCCAGTGAGCAGGAATTGAAGCTGCTCGGACGCCTGGGCGGAAGTCAGGCCGATGACGTTCAAACGGTCCTGGTCCAGCACGAAATGCACGGTGGGCTGGCGTTCGCTCCAGTCACTGTTGACCTGACGCATGTTGGGGTTGCTGCGCATAACATCGGCGACTTGCCCGGCGATGTCGCGCAGCTTAGCGGTGTCCGGGCCCATCACACGGAATTCCACGGGAAAGCGCGTGTACGGGCCAAACACCAACTGCGCCACGCGCACGCGGGCTTCGGGGGCAAGCTGTTGCTCCACCTGGGTGCGCAGCCGCTGTTTGAGCGCATCCCGGGCGGCCTCGTTGTCGGTCAGCACGATGACCTTGGCGAACGACGGATCGGGCAGTTCAGGGTTATAGGACAGGAAGAATCGCGGCGCGCCCTGGCCGATGTAGCTGGTAACGATGCGGCTTTCGGGTTGGGCCTTGATCCAGTTCTCGACCTTGCGGGTGGCTTCGCTGGTGGCATTGATGGAAGAGCCCTCGGGAAGCTGGACTTCCACCAGCAGTTCCGGACGGTCGGAACTGGGAAAAAACTGCTGCTTTACCGAGCCCATGCCCACGACCGCCAGCCCGAGCAGGCCAAAGACAACCCCTGCCACCAGATACTTGTGGCGGATCGCTGCGCTGATCAGGCGACGCAGTCGCTGGAAGTTGGGGGTGTTGTAGATCGCCTCGTGGCCGCCCTCGATTTTCTGGATGTCCGGCAGCAGCTTGACCCCCAGATACGGCGTGAAGTACACCGCCACCAGCCAGGAAATGATCAGCGCAAAACCGACGATCCAGAAGATATTGCCGGCGTACTCCCCGGCGGTAGATTGCGCGAAACCCACCGGCATCAGGCCGATGACCGTGACCAGCGTGCCTGCCAGCATCGGCGCAGCGGTGTGGCTCCAGGCGTAGGACGCAGCCTTGATGCGCGAATAGCCTTCTTCGAGTTTGACCACCATGATCTCGATGGCGATGATCGCGTCGTCCACCAGCAGGCCCAGGCCCAGAATCAGTGCGCCGAGGGTAATCCGGTCGAACGCGCGTCCCGTGGCCAGCATCACGATCAGCACGGCGGCGAGGGTCAGTGGCACAGCGGCCGCCACCACGATGCCCACGCGCCAGCCCAGGCTGATCAGGCTCACGACCATCACCACGGCCAGCGCGACGACGAACTTGATCATGAACTCGTCCACGGCCTCGGTGATGTTCACGGCCTGGTCGGTGATCTTGCTCAAGCTGATGCCCTGGGGCAGGTCTTGCGAAATTTTCTGTTGCTCGGCCTGCAGCGACTTGCCCAGATCCAGGCCGTTCCAGCCATCCTTCATGACCACGCTGAGCACCAGCGCCTCTTCGCCGTCGTGACGAATGAGAAAAGTGGCCGGGTCTTCATAACCGCGCTTGACCTCAGCGATATCGCCCAGCTTCAGCGTACGACCCTGCGAGGCAGCAATCGGGGTGTTGCGGATCTTGTCCAGATCATCCAGCGCGCCGTCCAGACGCACGAACACCGAAGGGCCCTTGGTCTCGATGGAGCCCGCCGGGGTGATCGCGTTCTGCTGATGCAGCTGGGCGAAGATGTCCTGAGCGTTCACCCCCAGATTGGCCAGTCGCGCATAAGAGAACTCGACGAAGATGCGCTCCGGGCGCTCGCCAAGGATGTCGGCTTTCTTCACGCCGGGCACTTGCAGCAAGTCCTGGCGAACGTCTTCGGCCTGGCGGGTCAGGTAGCGTTGGGGCAGGCCCGGCGCCTTGAGCGCGTAAAGGGCGAACGACACGTCCGAGTACTCGTCGTTGACGTAAGGGCCCAGCACGCCGGAGGGCAATTTGCGGGTTTCGTCGAAGAGCTTCTTGCGTGCCTGATAGAACTCGTCGGGCACCTGTTTGGGCGGCGTGGTGTCGAGCAGGGTGAGGGTCATCAGCGCCAGGCCCGGCCGGGTGATGGTCTCGACCCGGTCGTACCACTTGAGCTCCTGCAGGCGCTTTTCCAGAGGGTCGGCCACCAGATTCTGCATGTCTTCAGCGGTTGCGCCGGGCCACACGGCGGTCACGGTCATGGTCTTGACGGTAAAAGCCGGGTCTTCGGCGCGCCCCAGTTTCATGAAGGCCACCAGGCCGGCCAGGGTAATGGCGATGATCAGGAACAGCGTCACTGCACGCTCGCGAACGCCCAGCGCCGAAAGGTTGAAACCGCTCATGGCGTCACCGCCAGTTCATTGCCCAGGCGGATTTTTTGATGGTCGTGTAGCAGGTGGGCACCGAGGGCGACGACGGTGTCACCCGGTTGCAGATCCCCCGTCACCGTGGCGGTTTCCACGCTAATGCTACGCACCTGCACGGCACGGTCCTGCACGGTCATCGATGCCGTGTCGATGCGCCAGACGCTGTATTGATCACCGGCATTGCGCAACGCCCCCAAGGGAATCGTGAACGCTGTCTTCTCGTCGCTGGCGCGAGTCTGCAGGGTCACTTTGACCGTGGCGCCCAGTGGCGCGTCCTTGAGGACGTTGCCCAGTACGAAACGCGCCGAATAGGTGCGGGTCAGGGCGTTCGCCGCTTGCGACAGCTCACGCAAGTGCGCTGGAGCAGTCTTGCCGTCACGCCCGTAGAGGCTGGCCTGAGCAACGGAATCAAGGGCAGGGCGTACGGTTTCCGGCAACTCCACGGCGGCTTCCCGCGCACCGTCCTTGGCCAGTTGCACCACGGTCTGGCCAGCGGCGACGACCTGACCCGGTTCAGCATCGGTATTGACCACCAGCCCGTCGACATCAGCCTTCAGCTCGGCGTACTGGCTGGCATTGCTGGCGACATCCGCCTGAGCCTGAGCAGCGTCCATCTGAGCCTTGGCGCTGTTGAGGGCGGACACCGCCTGATCGTAAGCCATCGCCGAAATCGCCCCGGCGGCCACCAGGTTGCGCAACCGCGCTTCGTCGGCCCGGGCCTGAACCCACTTGGCTTTGGCAGAGGCCACGGCGCCTTTCTGGTTGGTGATTGCCAGGTTCAGGTCGATCGGGTCGATGCGCATCAGCGGCTGTCCCTTGTGCACCCGCTGGCCGACGTCCACCAGGCGCTGAATGACCTTGCCGGAAACCCGAAAGCCCAGGTCGCTCTGCACCCGCGCGGCCACCACGCCGCTGAAGGTCTGGGTGGTGGAGAGGTCAGGGCGCACGGTGGCGATGTCCACTACGGGATCGACCAGCCTGGGGTCGGCGTCCGGCGGGTGGCCACAGCCTGCGAGTAACAACGCGCCGACCGTTAGAGGAATGAGTGCAGCAGGGCGAAGAGACATGACGAGCTCCGAGAATTTCAGGCGCGCATTATTTTGATATGTTTACGGTATTGTAAATACGTCACTCTATAATATTTCCTGGTGACTTCATAGTTAGGGCCTATTTATCGAGTTTAATGCGGCCTTCAGGCCTGTAACGCCTAATCGGGATGTGTGACGGTATTATGAATGTGTTGACATAATCCCGTCCGTGTAAATAATTGCCCCACGCGATTACAGGACTTCTCCATGACACCTTCTGCCCACTCGATTCACTGGTATGCGCGCCTGCTCCCGGCCCTGTTCCTGGCCGGATGCGCTGTGGGGCCCGATTACCAGGCCCCGCAGCTGCCTGCGCCAGCTCCTTTTCATAACCAGCCGGCACTTGCGCAGCGCAGCACGACATTGCCCGCTACCGACATGAGCGCATGGTGGGCCGGGTTTGGTGACCGGGAGCTCGAAACCCTGGTCAATCGCGCGTTGGCGCAGAACCTTGACCTCAAACAGGCCGTGGCCCGCGTCGATCAGGCCAGTGCCCTGACGCTTGGCGCGCGCTCGGCTTTGCTGCCATCGGGTGAGCTGAACGCTCAGGCTTCGCGCACCCGCCAGTCCCTGCAGGACCCGACTGGACGCCTGGCCAGCGCATCGCCGGGATTCGATCGCACCAGCAGTCTTTATCAGGTCGGTGCGGGCGTGGGTTGGGAGGCCGATATCTTTGGCGGATTGCGCCGTGGGCTGGAAGCCGCCGATGCCAGTCAACAGGCTGCCGTCGCACAACAGGCGGCGGTGCGTTTGATCGTGACCTCGTCCACGGCCAGCGGCTACATCCAGCTGCGCGCCTTGCAGGCTCGACTGGACGTGGTGCAAAACCGTGAGAAAACCCAGGCTAATCTGGTCAAGCTGCTGCAGCTGCAATACGCCAACGGCGTGGTCGCGCGCTTGCAGTTGAAGCAGGCCGAAGGCGTGCTGTCGACGGTTTCGGCGCAATTGCCGCCGTTGCGCAGCGCGATTGAAAGCACGATGAATTCTTTGGAAGTGCTGAACGGGGTGATGCCCGGCACCCTGCACGAAGAGCTGGCCACGCGCGCGCCCATCCCTTCGGCACCGGGGATCGTAACCGCAGGCGGGCGCACCGACATGCTCCGCCGTCGCCCGGACGTGATCGCCGCCGAGCGCACGCTGGCGGCATCCAACGCGCGTATTGGCGAAGCGGTTTCCGAGTACTACCCCAAATTCTCACTCGGCGCCTTGCTCGGTTCGGCCACCAACGTCAGCGGCAACCTGTTGTCCGGCGATTCGAATCTGGCGCAGGGTGTGCTCGGCCTGCGTTGGCGCCTGTTCGATTTTGGCCGGGTCAAGGCTGAGGTCGAATTCGCCAAGGGCCGAGATGCTGAAGCCCTGGCCGCCTTTCAGCAGACACTGTTGCAGGCCACCGCCGATGTCGAGAACGCCATGACCCAGCTGGTGCAGAGCGAGCAACAGAACGCCGTGCTGGAAGACGGCGTGCGTTCACTCACTGAAGCCCGGCAAGCCGCGTTTGCTGCCTTTGAGCAGGGCAGCGTGAGCTTCATCGAAGTGCTCGACGCCGATGACCGTTTGCAGCAGGTGCAGGAGCAAAAACTCCTGGCGCAGTCTGCGGCGTCAGTGGCCGCAGTGGAGTGCTTCAAGTCCCTGGGCGGGGGCTGGAACGCACCGCAGGCCGTCGTCGCCAAGGCCGCGTTCTGATGACCGCCCTGCTTCCGGTGGCCATCGTCGAAACCCATGGTTCGGGCGGAGAAGGTGGCGGTGCACAGGCTCAATCGTCTCGTCCTTTGCACTGAGTAGCTCAGGCTTGCTCGATCGCCTCGGCCACACCCTGATCCTCACCCAGGAAGCCACCGCTCTGATGTTGCCAGAGCCGTGCGTAGGTGCCGTTCTTTTCCAGCAACTCGCTGTGGGTGCCCTGCTCGATGATGCGGCCGTTATCCATGACAATCAGCCGGTCCATGGCGGCGATAGTGGATAACCGGTGGGCAATGGCGATGACGGTTTTGCCTTGCATCATGTCATCGAGGCTTTCCTGGATCGCCACTTCGACTTCCGAATCCAGCGCGCTGGTGGCTTCGTCCAGCAGGAGGATCGGCGCGTTCTTGAGCATCACCCGGGCAATTGCCACCCGTTGACGCTGCCCGCCTGACAGCTTGATGCCGCGCTCGCCGACCAGGGTGTCGTAGCCGACGTGGCCTTGCTTGTCGCTGAGTTGGCGAATGAAATCATCGGCCTGGGCGCTGACCGCGGCGCTGCGGATTTGCTCATCGGTGGCGTCGGGGCGGCCGTAGGCAATGTTGTCTCGAATTGAGCGGTGCAGCAGGGAGGTGTCCTGCGTGACCATGCCGATGGCGCTGCGCAGACTGTCCTGGGTCACCTTGGCGATGTTCTGCCCGTCGATGCGGATCTCGCCGCTGTCGACGTCATAGAAGCGCAGCAGCAGATTGATGAGTGTGGATTTACCAGCGCCGGAACGACCCACCAGGCCGATCTTCTCGCCAGCGAGGATAGACAGGCTCAGGCTGTCGAGCACCTGACGCTCGCCACCGTAATTGAAGTTCACGTTGTCGAAGGTCACCGCGCCGCCCGAGGTCGCCAGCACGGCTGCGTCCGGGGCATCCTGTACCTTGGCGCCTTTGGTCAATGTTTCCATGCCGTCCTGCACGGTGCCGATGTTCTCGAACAGCGAGGTCATCTGCCACATGATCCAATGGGACATGCCATTGATACGCAGTGCCATCGCAGTAATCGCCGCCACTGCGCCAGCGCCGACCTGATCCTGATGCCACAGCCACAGCGCATAACCGCCTGCGGCCATGATCAAGGCAACCACCAGGGTCTGATTGACGATCTCGAACTGGCTCACCAGACGCATCTGGCGAAAGCCGGTCTGCTTGAAGTCTTCCATCGCCGCGCGAGCAAAGTGCGCTTCGCGTTTGGAGTGGGAGAACAGCTTCACGGTGGTGATGTTGGTGTAGGCGTCCGAGATGCGCCCGGTCATCGAGGAGCGCGCGTTGGCCTGTTCCTGTCCGACTTTCCCCAAGCGCGGCACGAAGTACCACATGGCCAGGCCAAACAAGACGATCCAGGCAATAAAAGGCAGCATCAGCTTCAGGGCAAAGCCACCGGCCAGGGCGATGATCGCAATGAAGTACACGCCGATCCCTGGCGCAATTTCGATCACCGTGAACAGCACCTCACGCACCGCAAGTGCGGTTTGCATCACCTTGGTGGTGACTCGGCCGGAGAATTCATCGGAAAAGAACGACAGGCTTTGTCGCAGCATCAGGCGGTGGAAGTCCCAGCGCAGGCGCAACGGCAGGTTGATCGCCAGCACCTGGTGCTGAACCATGGTGCGCAGCGCGACCAGGCCGATGCTGGTGAGCAGCACAATGGCAATACCCCACAGCACTCGGCTTTCTTGTGCGGCGGCTTCGCCCCCTGCTTTCCAGGTCGAAAGCAGGTCCACGACCTCGCCCAGGAAGGAAAACAGCCAGGCTTCGTAAATCGATACGCCGGCGCTGAGCAGGGCCAACGCCAGAACGTAACCGCGAGCACCCCGGGTGCAGGCCCAAAGAAAACGCCCCAGCCCGTCCGGGGGCGGCGGCACCTCATCAGGAGGGAAGGGGTCGAGCCATCGTTCAAATGCACGAAGCATGGGGTTCACCTAAGCAATCAATATAAGGGGATTCTGCCATCGAACGATGGCTTTGAGGACTTTGCGGTTAGACAGGCGTTTTCTTCATCTATATGGATACCGCGGATTCGGGCCGCGATACCCCGTCACGACTGGCGAAGTAGCGCGCCTATATAAGCAGGGACAGTACAAGTGGCTGAATTGCTGAAAGAAGTTTCAAACTTTTTGGGTTTGTGTGCTTGACGGGTATTTGAATACCTGTAGAATTCGCCTCCCGCTGACGTGAGATGAAGCATCGAACGAAGCGCAAGTGGTTGAAGTTGATCAAGAAATTTTGAAAACTTCTGAAAATAACCGCTTGACAAGATGAGACGCTGCTGTAGAA
>Ga0213820_1000169_pt1 | contig 63440 bp, 56 predicted proteins | sample MC6MC0910MG_FD_179889 | JGI IMG/M metagenome (GOLD analysis project Ga0213820, IMG submission 179889) | Enriched soil aggregate microbial communities from Iowa State University, Ames, United States - MC6-MC0910-MG | ecosystem: Environmental > Terrestrial > Soil > Unclassified | place: USA: Iowa...
AACTGGCAAACAACAAAACTTAGCTTTCGCAGCGTAAGCTCGTAAGCGCTCTGCCTCTCTATCGCCCATGTAGAGAACGTGGGGCCCAACTTTAGTGGGATACGGTCGATGGTGCCACCTGAGTCACCGGCAAGAGATTTCCAGGTTAGCGTACAGGACGCCTGTTTGTCGGCATAATGCTACGCGAATTGCGAATGGACAAACTACACGCGTAGAAGCTGAAGTATTGGAGTTTCTGGACGCGGGTTCGACTCCCGCCGTCTCCATAAATACGATTTCATTGAGTTTCAATGAACATCAAAACCCTTGTATATCAAGGGTTTTTTCTTTTGCCCTATGTCATATAGTTTCATTGAATATCAATCGAACGTAGTCAAAAACGTAGTCAAATTTAAATGTCCATAAGTTTGTCCTCATACATATAAAATGATAGTCTATTAAAGTATTTAAAAAATTCCAAGTAAAAAAAGGAATATATGTTATTATACAGAAATAGTATTATGATAATTCTCATAGGGGGTATGAATATATGTCTTGGACAGACCTTTTAACAACTATTGGAACAAGTGCAGTTACATCTATTGTTTTTGCAGGGGGTACAAATTATTACCTACAAAAAAAGAATAGAAAGGGAAATGCAATCGAAAAATATGGCTATGAATTGATCGACAAAATTGAAGTAATTAATGACGAGAGAAATAAAGCTATTGCAAGTTTAGTTCTAGGCTCACAGTTTCAAAAAAATGATTTGCTATCTTTACAAAATGACTTCAATAAACATTTTACAGATTTTAAAAATTTCTTAGTTAAACACCGTCATTTATTTAATAAAAAAACCAACGAGTTGTTGGATAGCTATATAGACTATCTTAAAACACTAAATACTGAGTTAGACTCATTAATTGATGGTAAGGATTTACTTGTCAATATTAATAATAATGAGAAAAACAAATTAAGTGAAACAATTATTAATGAAATAAAAAAACAATTTAAATAACATCAACTTTTGAATTAGAATTGGAAGTTACATCAAGTGTTAATTCCTTAGGGTTGTTAACACTTTCTTGTTTTTTAAGAGTTGATGTAATGTATTTAAGGCTCAGTCAGACGTTCAACTAAAATTCAAGATAGCTGGCGAACTTCTGTATAGCTTCTTCTTTCGCTTTCTTTGTAACGTGTGCATAGATGTTCATTGTTGTTTGTACATCACTATGGCCTAAACGATCCTGTACTTCTTTCAAACTAGCACCCGCTTCAAATAACAAAGAACTATGCGTATGACTTAAACCGTGTGTTGTAATTGTACCTAGCCCATATTTGTTCTGAACATGTAGAATCCATTTACGAGTCTTTGTAGGCTGTAGGTATTCATTAATTTCATTACTAAACACAAGCTGCTTAGGCTTCATTGTATTGAAACCTAGCACTAAATAATCTTGCTTCTGCTTTTTCTTCCACTCTTTTAATATTGCCATTGTTTTATCGTCCATTTTAATCGTACGAGCAACACCTGTTTTTGTAGACTTTATATATAACTTATTATTTTTCCCACGTGAAAGGGCCTTATTAATACGTAGCTCGTTTGTTGTGAAGTTTAGATCATTCCATGAAAGTGCCAGTGCTTCACCTTTACGCATACCACTAAAGGCGAGTAAACGGAATAAGGCGTATGCTTTGAAGTTACTTTCTTGCTCAAGGCATGATAGGAACTTTATAAGCTGTTCACGAGTGTAGTAAGATTAATTGCTTTAAAGCCGGAAGGTATTCCAGTGGCAATTGAAATTTTACATATGAGACTTCACGGGCAGTCCAAAAAAGATGATATAAGCGACATTATTCTTTCAACAGGGAGACAATTACTCGCAACTTATCAATTTAAAAATAACAGGGCCAATCAAATGGATTATAAATTATCTAACCTTATAAGAGCGTGTCTCACTGGGGATGATGCAACAGAAGATACTAGGATATTAAGTAATAACCTTTTCAATGCTTTAAAAAGCTATGATATCTATCCAGGAGATTATAGAGGAGTATTGAAAGCTCTTGCTACTATGCAACCATTAACCTTTATTAGTTCTTTCTTAGATAAAGGTAAGCTCGTTGGTAGGATCAACTCGGTTTTTTCTGATGAGATGGACCCTTTATCCGTTATTGATGATGATACTATTATTAACTGGTGTGAATATAATCCCGAAGTTAGATATCCAATAGTAGCCTCTACCATTCGACCTTATCAAAAAAATGAGAATAAAAATAAATTAGAATGGACTCCATTGGCACTGAAAATTATTGATAATTATTCCAATCCACTTGAAGTACTAGATCAGTTTAAGTCAATTCTTAGACCTATGTCATGGAGTATATCTCGAGCTGAAGTAATGCAACATCGCTTATGTTTAATTTCAGATTTAAAAAACCATGGAAATAATTCGATTGCAGATTGGGCTAGGAATGAAGAAAGTGTATTTGAACAAGAAATCCGTTCTGAGCGAGAATGGGAATTAAATAATGAAAGAGATAGGAATGAGAGTTTTGAGTAGATATTCTATGTTTAATGAAGTACTCAGAACTGCAAGGGTCTATAGGTGTTAATGAAAATAGTAGTATTTCAGAAAATTGTTATGAAGAATTTGGGTCTGCGTATGGATTTATATGGGTATAGGGAATTTAGGGGTTTGATAAGCCGTGCTATTTTGAGGCGGCTTATTTTTTATTGATATTAATAAAGGAAGAATCTAAAGTTTTGCTTTAAATTATTGAATTAATCTAGTAGCAACAATTTCACCATTTTCACGAGTAATAATCATCAGTTATACGATCTATTTACAATTAAGTTATTTCGCAGGGAAGAGTTGTTTTCTCTTTATTACAGATTCATCTAAATAATGAAACGACAAATATATTAAAGTATCCCTACAAAGCAGATCATGTATATTAGCTTCTCGAAATTTAAATTAAATGATACTATTGAAATGAATAAAAGTATAATTTTGTTAAAGAGGTGTACTATGAGTAGGTTTGTATTGTTTTCAAATACAGTGGAAGAATATGAAGCATTTGTTAAAAGTGGTTTTTTTTACTGGCCGAGAGGAATTGCTAAATTAACACCTTATCAAAAAACAATAGAATCTCGGGATTTAAATGAGAATATTGGAGATGAAGTTTATATAGTTGCAGGAGCAAAAATAAAAAATATTAAAGATCCTTTGTTAAAAGGAAAGCTAAATGAAACACCGATGTTAACACATAAAGCAAAGGTATTAGAGATATATAATCATCCTGTAATTGGATATCGTTATACGCATGGTAGAAATGTAAATGAATCTTTTATGTTACCATTTGAGTTCCTAAGTGATTTTAAAAAATTAGAAAATTACATAGGGAGAGCTTTTAAACCAGATGAATTAAATGAAATAGAGGCAGCTATAAAAATAGGCGTCTGTATAGAAGAACTCCTAGAAGTAAAAGAGATAGAATTTGTCAGAGTCTATTACAAAAATAAAGAGGTCTTTATTCAGAGTGAAGAAAGCGATAAAGTGTATGCTTTTAAGAAGGGATTCCCTATCTTTAGGAAGATTGAAAAAGATATTAGTGAACAACTCACTTACAGAGAATTTCCAAGTAAATCATCATTTTTGAAAATTAAAGAAAAGTGCGAAGAACACGGCATTGATTTTGATAAGTACGGCTGGAATCTTCGTACATGGCGAGGTAAAGAATTTATCAAATTAGAAATTACTGAAGAGTTATTTAAATTTATAGGTGGAAAGTTACAAGAAGGAATTTCTACGAGGCTCCTATTAGAAAAAGAAAAAGATTTAATCTTAAATAATATTAATCGTGTAATAAACGGTGAGGTGATTAATGACGTGAATACTTCGACGAATATAAACTTAAACTATCCATTAAATCAAATTTTGTATGGACCACCTGGTACAGGGAAGACCTATAATACAGTAATTCAGGCGGTAGCTATTATCGATAATAAGCCTTTAGAAGAACTTGAAAATGAAGAGTACGATATTGTTTTCAAACGATACCAACAACTAAAACAAGATGGTCAAATTGCTTTTACAACTTTCCATCAATCATATGGATATGAAGAGTTTATTGAAGGGATTAAACCGTTGATGCATCAGGAAAAAGATTCAGAGCTGACATATCAGATCGAATCAGGTGTTTTTAAGGGATTTTGTGAAGTAGCACAAAGGCTTAAATTTAGTACGAATGGTGAAGTGTTAGATGAAGGGGGAACAATTTGGAAGATTTCTTTGGGGGGCAGTGGTGAAAACTCTCTAAAACGTGATTGTTTTGATAAGAATCGAATTAGAATAGGGTGGAATGAAGAAGGTGTTGATTTCTTAGAATCGAGGGAATATCCATCAGACACGTTATATTACTTTTATGAGGATATGAGCGTTGGAGATATTGTATTTTCATTAGGGAATAATCAGCATATTGATGCTATTGGTATTATAACTGGAGAAGCAGAATGGCTTGAAGAAGAAAAAAATTATTCGAGAAGTCGTGAAGTAAAGTGGATTGCTAAGGATATCTGGGAAGATATTTATGAAATGAATGGATCAAAAAAATTAGTCCAGCAAACGATTTATCCACTTTCTAGAATATCTATTGATAATGTAAACGCCTTGATTAAAAAATATTCGACTTCTGATAATATCAATGTAGAGGAAAATGAAAAAAGATATGTTTTTATAGTTGATGAAATCAATCGTGGTAACATATCAAAGATTTTTGGAGAACTGATAACACTTATTGAACCATCTAAACGTTTAGGAGCTACTGAAGAACTAAAAGTGCGCTTACCGTATTCAAAACAGGAATTTGGTGTTCCAAAAAATGTATATATTCTTGGGACAATGAATACCGCGGATCGTTCCATTGCCTTAATGGATACAGCATTACGTCGCCGCTTTGATTTTATAGAAATGATGCCCAAATCTGATGTGTTTGAGGGGACAGTAGTAGAAGATATTGATATTGTCGCAATGTTAGAATCTATAAATAAACGAATAGAAGTGTTGTATGATCGTGAACATATGATCGGCCATGCGTATTTTATGGAATTGCTAGAAGATGATTCAATTGAAGTATTAAGTCATATTTTTAAAAATGCAATTATTCCTTTATTGCAAGAATATTTTTATGAAGATTATGAAAAGATTCAATTGGTCTTAGGGGATAATGCAAAGCCACAGAAATATAAATTGATAGAAGACATTAAGATATCAGTAAAAAATATATTTATCGGTAAGGTAGATTTAGATATTCCAGAAAAAAATTATCGAGTAAATACTAGTGCACTTTTATATGCTGAAAGTTTCAAAGGTATTTACCAAATTTTAGAGAGTAATAACGATGAAACAAGTAATTGAGCTTAAAGAGCATGAATTGTTAACTAGTGATAGCACAGTTGAAAATGGAGTTTATTTAAAGAAGTCTTCTTTTGATTTGTTAGAGCATATGATTTTATCAATTGAAGAAAATAATGAAGAAATAGAGCCATTTTTTAAAATTGCTAATAAAAAGCATATTGGAAAAGTCATAATCGCAAAAAACTATGTAGGTCTTATTCAATTAAGAGATGGTACACAAATTCAAATCTACCCTAAAATTTATGGTCACGCAGATATTGATGTGAAGAGGCTTTTTTTTAAAATGCTAAAAGCACTTATGAATTTTCCAAGCAAATCCTTTAATGAAGCAAATCTACAAATCGAGAAGATGAATATATTCGAATTATTTATAAAAATGTATATAGATGAAATAGATAGACTGGTGAAAAAAGGTTTGAAATCTGATTACTATACCATTGAAAATAATATTTACATTTATAAGGGAAAGATGCTTTTTAATGACCAGGTGAAGAAAAATCTAGTACATTAACAGAGATTTTATATGCAGTATGATGAATTTGGCATGGATCGTGTTGAAAATCGTCTAATTAAATCAACGTTGTTGAAGTTAGTAAAACACTCCGTAAGTGCAGAAAATGTAAAAGCGTTATGTCAACTATTAGCCTATTTTCAAACGATTAACGCTTCTCAAAATCATACAAAAGATTTTTATAAAGTAAAATTAGATCGAAATATGAAATATTATGAAAACGTGATGAATTGGTCTAAGGTCTTTTTAAATAACAAGAGCTTCACAACTTTTACAGGTCAAGATTTCGGAGAATCTATACTTTTCCCTATGGAAAAATTATTTGAATCTTATATAGGGAAGCATTTAAAAAGAGCTCTTTTGGTATTTGAAGATTGGGACATTTCTTTGCAAGATAAAGGATACTATTTATTTGAAAAGAGTTTCGCTTTGAGGCCAGACATCGTATTGAGAAACGATACAACACAAAGAACGATTATTATTGATACGAAGTGGAAAATATTGATTAATTCATCTGTGAAAAAATATGGTATTTCACAATCAGATATGTATCAAATGTATGCTTACGCTAAAAAATATCATACAGATGAAATTTGGCTTATGTATCCAATCACAGATGAGTTTACTGACACTGAACAAATTGAGTTTAAAAGTGATGATGGTGTGACTGTGAAAATCCTTTTTGTTGATTGTACTGACATTGAAAGCAGCATAACGAATATTATAAAAAATATAACTTAATAAAAATAGAAGCGGGTGTATGTAATGGAAATTAGTAATATAAAGATTCATAATTATCGTTCAATCATAGAAGAAAGCTTTGAACTTACTGGGTATAATTTATTGGTCGGGGCTAATAATGCTGGGAAGTCTACTGTTATGAATGCAATCTTAACATTCTATGAAAAAATAAAATTTAATAAGAATAATGATTTTCCTAAAGTAGGAGCCAGTGATAGCGACTCTTGGATTGAAATTACATACCAGCTGGATGAAGAAGAATATGAGGGGCTACCAGATGATTATAAATCTGAGGATAGAAAAATAATTATTCGAAAATTATTACTTTCAGACGATAAGCAAAGATTCTCAGCAAGTCAAAGTAATTTGTACGCGGTTATTAATGGTCAGCTAGATGAAAAGCTGTTTTTTGGGGCCAAAAATGTAGGGAATGCTAAATTAGGAGAAGTTATTTACATACCTGCTGTAAGTACTGTAGCAGAGAATTTGAAAATGACCGGTCCATCACCGCTAAGAGATACTATTAATTATTTATTTAAAGAAGCTGTTCAGGAACACCCAAGTTATTTGGCATTAAAAAGTTCATTCAATACGTTCAATGAATTTGCTAATGCAGAGAATGGTATATTTGAAAGTATTGCTAGCCCCTTAAATAAAGGGATTGAAGAATGGGATATCTCATTTAAATTGAAAATTAATCCGATTAGTACAGAGGAGATTACTAAAAGTTTAATTTCGTATCACTTTAATGACGGAAATATAAATAACGAAGAAATTAATATTGAACAGTATGGTCATGGTTTCCAAAGGTCCATTATTTTTAATCTAATTAAATTGTCTGCTAGTTTTAAAAAGGAAAAGATAAAGAGTAAGAAAGAATTTAATCCTAAACTAGTTGTACTACTTTTTGAAGAGCCGGAAGCATTTTTACATCCTACACAGCAAGATCAATTAGCATATAATTTGAAAACCTTATCTAAAGAACAAGAATATCAAGTATTATTGACAAGTCATTCTTCGCTATTCATAGGAAAAGCAACAGATCAGCTGAATCAGATTATTAAGATTAATAAGAAGGAGGGGCGTTCGTCATTACATCAGCCAACAAAAGAAGAACTAGATAGTTTCTTTAAATATGCGAGGAATTTTAAAGAAATTTTAGAAGGAACATTAAACGAAGATGATACTGAAGAACTTCTCGCGCAAGAAGAAAAATTTAGGTATCAACTATGGTTAGATTCTGAGCGTGCGGCTATGTTTTTTGCGAACCACATTATTATTACAGAAGGTGCAACTGAAAAAATATTAATTGAATATTTATTAGATAATGAGTGGGCGGATTTGAAAAAAGAAAAAATCTATGTTTTAGATTCGATGGGGAAGTATAACATACATAGATACATGAAGCTTTTAGCTTTATTTGGGATAAGCCATTCTGTGATACTTGATTCGGATTCTAAAGCTAAAGGAAATAGATTAGCACAACATCAGAGATTACACGATCATATAAATAATTGTAAAAATGAATTTACATTATGTGATCCATATTTAATAAATCCAGATTTAGAAACATTTTTAAATTTAGCAATGCCAAGAAAAGATCGTAAGCCTTTAGATATGATCATGGCACTGACTGAAAACAAGATTAGGTCTGATAAATTGAATGAATTAAAACAAATTATTATAGGATTAATCCGTCAAAGAGTTTTAGAAGAAGTGTTGGTTTGATGAATAGTTAGTGACTTTATAATACGTGTATTTGGTTTGAATAATAATCATGATATGCTCAAAGTGAGAGAGATGGGGTAATTTTATGGAAGAAATTGAATCTATTGATGATTTAAAAAGAGGCAGCATTATTGATGAAAAAACATTAATGAACATCTTTAAATGTGGACAGATGGGAGGAATGAGAAGATCTTTAAGAACTAATTCTCTTGTATTACTTTCTTATAATGATGAAACTTATTATAAAAAAGCGAAAAAAGAAGAGGGAATTTGGAAGTATACAGGCATGGGGAAATCAGGAGACCAAAGTTTAGACTATCTACAAAATAAGACTCTCTTTTCTTCGAATGAAAAAGATATTAATGTCTATTTATTTATTGTAAATGATAAAAAATACAAATTTATAGATCAAGTATTCTTAGCAGGGGAACCTACAAAGGAAGAATTCCCAGGTGAAGATGGGGATATAAGGGAAATACTACTTTTCCCTTTGATTGAAGTTGGAAAAAAGATGGAGGCTATTGATTTTTTATATACTGAGCCTAAATCAGAACTAGAAAATTTGGGAATTCTTGATTTCCCCCAATATGCACTTACTTTAAATAGTGTAGAACCTTTAGCAAGGTTAATGCACGAACGAGGAATTGATACATTAACAGGTCCAGGTGGCTGGTTTTTTACAAAAGATAAGTTTTTTAACAATCCTAATACTACAAGTAGAAATAAAAATGGATACGTAGAAGCAGAATTGTGGAAAGATAAAAAAGTTTCCAAAAAAGTTGTTTTTGAAGGGCAAAATAAATATATAAATCCATTTTATAAAACACCTATAATCAATGGTATGAATGATGAATTTAAGTTGAATGATAAACATTCAAATGAAGAAAAAGGTCTTAGGATTCATGAGGTTAGATATAGATTTCACAAAGGAAAAGAAATACAAGTGAAATTTATTGGAAATAAAATTGGTAATATTAAGGAACAAGAAAATCCCTTTGTTTCTGTGATAATTGGGCCAAACGGAACTGGTAAAAGTACCGTATTAGGAAATATTCAAAAGATAATGCTAGATGCGATTAACTTTTCAAACTCTAAGCAAACATATACAATTTCCAAAAAGCTAGAGTATCATTTGATTTATCAAATTGGCGACGATGTATTTGAAATTAGTCATTATCCGAATGAAGCTAATAATAAATACTTAAAAAATAATAACCCTATTTTATCTCAAGAAGTAATTTTGCCTAAGAAGATAATTTCAGTGGCTTTCAGTATTAATGATAGATTTACGTATAATGAACAGCAAGAATTGTCTAATGAAAAGTATCATTATTTGGGTATTAAAAGTTCAGATAATATGGCTAAAGTAGGAGAAGCAACAAAGAACTTAGTTTTAAATATTATTAGTTCTTCTCAGAAAGAGGATTTCAACAAGCATTTAAAATTTATTACAGATTTTGTAGGAGTAGATCCTGTTTTTAAAATTAAATATTCAATTAAAAAAGGTTTTTTAGAGGAAGTAATAAATTCCGAAAATATTAATAGATTACAAAATAAATTAAGAAATCAATCACAAAAATTGAAAGAGAATATTCGATTCTTTGAAACACAAGAAATTTTAAACTTCTATTCATACTTACATAATAAAGGTGAGAATGAAGATATATTTGAAATAAATGGACAGTCTATTTCAATTATTTTTAACTTCAATACTATGGGAGAATATTATAATTATTATCATGAATTTAATATTTTATGGCATTTATTTGAATTAAAAATATTTGATGAGGTGAAAGTATATTTAAAAAAAGGAGAGTTCTACAAACTAGAGGATGCGAGTTCAGGAGAAGCTCAATATCTCACTACGATGATTAACATCCTTTCTACAGTTGATAAGGATTCTTTAATAATTATTGATGAACCAGAAACTAGTTTACATCCTAATTGGCAGTACAAATATATATATGGAATTAGAGAAATGTTTAAAGATTTTAAATCGTGCCATTTTTTAATGGCTACGCACTCGCATTTTTTTCTATCCGATTTAATTCCTGAGACTTCATCTGTAGTTTCTTTAGTAAGAAAAAACTGCAGTGTTATAAGTCAATTACATGATGAAGAAACTTTTGGATGGAGTCCAGATGACATCTTGTACAATATTTTTGAAATGAAAACTCCAAGAAACTTTTATTTACAGTTAGATTTAAGTAAATTACTATCTTATATTTCTACTGGAAATAATGAATATACAGGAGAAATTAAAGAAATTTTTATGAGATTAGATAGGTTAACTTTAAAAGATGATGATCCTTTAAAGTTGGTAATAGAGAATGCAAAAGGAAGGTTTAGAAATGCTTGATTTGAGAGGCAAAAACATAAAATTTTTAACAAGTGAAAAGACACATTTTAATTCTCTATATCTTGGTGATGGTAAAGCGTGGGATAGAATGGGGGCAGCGATAAAGAAGAGATTAAAAACGCATTTAGAGACGGTACAAAATAAAAAATGTGCATACTGTGGAGTTAGAGTTGAAGTAGCGGGGAGAGGAGAGATTGAACATATTGTTCCAAAAGGAAAGTCGCTATACCCTCAATTTACTTTTCATGAATTAAATTTGGTTCTGATATGTGAGCTATGTAATGGTTCATCTAGAAAAGGAAGTAAGGATATCATAAGTAGAAATTCGCCTATATATTCTTTAAATAAATTTAAAATTGTACATCCCTTTTTTGATAATCCTGAGACACATTATGATTGGGTGAATAATGCGAAAATAAATATAATAGAAAAATCAAGTAAGGGAAGATATTCTATAGATTTATTTCAGTTAGATTCTATTCAAATGACTGAATATAGGGCTAAAGATAAGGTTATAGAAATATTTTTAAAAACATATGATGCAACAGATCCTTTACAGGTGGAATTATTCAATGCGTTAATAGCTTTACCTAGATAAAGTTATTCTACGTTCAATTCGAAAATTTTCAATATTGGCTATAAAACACTGATATTATAATTTGAAGATACTTACTGTTTGTGGATAATGTGGTACTATGAAGTTAAGTATAGTTTGCAAAAGTTTAAATTAAGTTAAATGGAGGAAAGAAAGTGAGTGGAGATTGGAGTCTACGTTTTTTACCAAAGCAACTATTAATAGAATTTAATAACGCAGCAAAAAGAGAAAAAAGAAACCTATATGTTGAACCTTCTATTTTAAACGACCTTGCTGAAGGGCATTACTTCCCTATTAAGTTTTTAATGGTACATAATACTGTTGATGAGTTTAGAACTCAAGTATTTTTGGGTCCAAAATATGGTTCTGCATTGTTAGATATGTCAAAAGAGCGTTTTTACATGATGCCAATCGCAAAATATGACTCGAATGGTCATATCAAAATTCTTACTGAATCAGAAATTCGTAGAAATATGCCTTACAATGGAAAAGAGTGGGCTGAAGTAAAACATAAGAAAGTAGTCAGGAATAATCAAAAATCTTTTAATAAAAAAGTATTAGCTGCATATGAAAATCAATGTGCGGTATGTTTACAATCCAATAAAAGTTCCTTACGAGCTGCTCATATAAAAGATGCTGCAAAAGGTGGGGAGGAAGTTATTGAAAACGGTATTTGTTTATGTGCCAACCATGAAATTGCTTTTGATCGTGGTGACCTGAAAATTTGTGAAAATGGTACTATTATTATTAAGTATGAAGATGTTGGGATAAGAAGAGATAAGATTAGATTTCCAAGAAATAAAGTAGACTGGCCTTCCCAGGAATTATTAAAGTGGAAATTTGATGAACTGCAATGAGTTGGGTGCTTTGATTTGGTGCTTGCTTAAATACTAACGTTTAATGCCATTAACTAATTGCGGAGGGTTCTAGCCTCAGGACAATATAATTCTCCCTTTACATTAATACCAAATAAAGCTTTTTTTCGTAGATAATATTTTTCTTTTTCAGGTATCCAATCCAAAATCAAACTTCCTAATTCCAAATAGATCACTTTTTTCTCTTTTTTTTCTGTTATTAATGCATAAATATACTGCCATTAAATATTATTATAATATTATGAAGTTTTTTTATAAAACTCTCTTAAAAAAACAGGGAAAAATAGGTAAAAGTCTTTGGTGTTAATTTTATACTGCTTTTTCATAAATTTTAGTTTTAACCAATAGTTTTCAACACTTTCAGCCTTATATAAGTTTTATAGTCTTGTATTATCGATTTTTGTATATATCGAGAAAATGTTAAAGTACATTTTAGTCTATTCATTCCTGACTTAAAAATTAAAGTGAAATGTAAATTATTGATATTTACTTCTGCAACATTTATAAATATCCTAAGTAATCCCGAAGTTATATTTACATAATATAAGTATTTTTAACTAGTAAAAATGCGGTAAAATAAAATGGTATAAATGATATATATGGAAGTTATATGTATGGTATTTGGATAATTTTAAAATACCAATATATGCCGTTAATAAAAAGACAGGGAATATTGCAGAAGATATATTAAAATCTGTTCTTCAAAATTTGCTATTGTAAATACGCACGACGAATCTATAGACTTTTGGATTGATATGAGAACTCAAATAATAGAAAATAATATTCAATAAATTAGTATTGATGATAATACATAGGGTGACCATAAAAATATTTTAAAGGAATTAGATGTATTAAGGGAGAAAGAGAAAAATTTAAAGTAATGTAATTCACAGTCGAAAAACTTTAAAATGGCGTTCTCTATGCCCCACCATCTTCATAATACTATTGAGATTTAATGTACATCAAAACCCTTGTATATCCGGGGTTTTTTATTTTGCCTTATGTTTTAAAATTCCATTAATTGTTACAATCAATTTATTCAAATTGCATTAAAGGGCCTTTCAATTGTAGCTGTTAGATACGATTATAAAATAATTTCATTAGTAACTTAAGTGTAATAAAATGTCTATCGCTTTTAAAAGTGTTTTAATAGATAATAAGTAATATACGTATTTACCGTTAATGGTAATTTCGATAGGAGGAACACAGCATGATTATAGGAGAAATAAAAAACAAAATTGATAATATTTGGACAACGTTGTGGACGGAAGGGAATACAAACCCGTTAACAAACATTGAACAATTAACATATCTACTGTTCATTAAAGGCTTAGACGAAGGTGAATTAAAAAAAGAAAACGAAGCGGCATTTTTAGGCCTTGAATATAAAGGTATCTTCTCCGAAATACCAGCAGACTTTACAGATCTGCAAAAAAAGCATTGGCCGATGTTAAGATGGACTCAATTTAAAAATCTACCTGCTCAAGAAATGTATGAAGTAATGGTGAACACGATTTTCCCGTTCATTAAAACATTAGGTGGTAAAGATGAATCAGCATTTTCGAAGTATATGAAAGATGCGATGTTCCAAATTAACAAGCCAGCTACGTTACAAAAGGTTGTAACAGCACTTGATAGTATCCCAATGGAAGACCGCGATACACAAGGGGACATTTACGAGTATTTATTATCGAAGCTGCAAACATCAGGTACAAATGGTCAATTCCGTACCCCACGTCACATTATTAAAATGATGGTGGAATTAATGAAGCCATCACCAGAAGATACAATTATTGATCCAGCAATGGGTTCAGCAGGATTTTTAGTAGCTGCAAGTGAATACTTACGTAAAAACCATAATGACCTATTTTTAGTACAAGGCTTAAATGAACATTTCCATCACAATATGTTCTTTGGTAATGATATGGATACAACGATGCTACGTATTGGTGCGATGAATATGATGTTACACGGCGTAGATGCGCCGAATATTGATTACCGTGATTCATTATCTGAGGAAAATAAAGAAGCAGATAAATATACATTAGTATTAGCAAACCCACCGTTCAAAGGTTCACTAGACTATGAAGCAGTGTCGAATGATTTATTAAAAGTAGCGAAAACGAAAAAAACAGAGTTGCTATTCCTATCTCTTATTTTGCGTACGTTAAAAGCTGGTGGACGCGCGGCAGTCATCGTACCAGATGGCGTATTATTCGGTAGCTCAAATGCCCATAAAGCAATTCGCAAAGAGATTATTGATAACAACAAATTAGAAGCGATCATTTCTATGCCTAGTGGTGTATTCAAGCCATATGCAGGAGTTTCAACAGGTATTATGGTTTTCACAAAAACAGGTACAGGTGGAACGGATAATGTATGGTTCTATGATATGAAGGCGGATGGGTACTCATTAGATGATAAACGTACAGAGATTGAAGCGAATGATATAGAGGATATTATTGCACGTTTCGGGAACTTACAAGGTGAGGTGGAACGCAAACGTACAGAGCAATCATTCTTTGTACCTGTAGATGAAATTCGTGAGCAGGGGTATGACTTGTCTATTAATAAGTATAAAGAGGTTGAGTATGAGGAAGTAGAGTATTCAAGTCCCAAAGAAATTTTTATTAGTATAAATGAAATAGAAAAGGAAATTCAGGCAGGGATTAAAGAGTTGGAGGGATTATTAAATGCCAACTTATAAATTAATTGAATTAATTGATGATGTAATTAGTGGTGAGTGGGGACAAGACGTTGAAGATGAAACTAATGGGATTAAAGTTATTAGAACAACTAATTTTTCTAACACAGGGAAATTAGATTTAGATAAGGAAGTTGTTTTTCGAAATATTGATAAAGCTAAAGTAGCAAAAAAGAAGCTACAATTGGGTGATATCATAATAGAAAAATCTGGAGGTAGCCCTGATCAGCCAGTAGGACGAGTAGTGTATTTTGAAGAGGATGAGTTATATCTTTGTAATAATTTCACAAGTGTTTTAAGGCCAAAAAAAGAGCTAGTAGTTCCGAAGTTTTTATTGTATGTACTGTTTAATTTGCATCGAACAAGAAAAGTTTTAAAATTCCAAAATAAGACTACGGGTATTATTAATCTGAAGTTAGAACAATACCTTAATCAAACTGATGTAATAATACCTTCATTAGAAATTCAGAAAAAAATAGTTTTAACTCTGGATCAAGCATATGCATTAATAGAAAAACGGCAATCCCAAATCACAGCATTAGATGAATTAACACAAAGTTTGTTTTTAGAGATGTTTGGAGAATCGAAAGTAGGAAATGAAAAATTTCCAAAAAAATATTTGCAAGATATTGCGAATGTTGGCTCAAGTAAGCGTGTATTTGTAAATGAATTGGTTGATAAGGGGATACCATTCTTTAGAGGAACAGAAATAGGATCGCTTGCTTCAGGGGAAGAAGTTACACCAGAACTATTTATTACAGAAGAGCATTATCAAGCTTTAAAAGAAACTAGTGGTATACCTAAAATCGGAGACTTATTAATGCCTTCTATATGTCCTGATGGTAGAATATGGATTGTAAAAAAAGATAAACCTTTTTATTTTAAAGATGGACGAGTTTTATGGATAAGTTTTAAAGATCAGTCGATAAATACATCTTATATTCAGTATGCTTTAAAAACAAAATTAATAAAAGATTATTTGAAAATAGCTTCTGGTACTACATTTGCTGAATTAAAAATATTTTCATTAAAGAATGTTGAGATAGTAATTCCACCACTTGAAATACAAAATAATTTTGAAGAAAAATTATTATCGATAAACAAGGGAAAAGAAAGATTGAAAAAATCTTTATTGGAAATGGAGAACCTCTACAACGCCCTACTCCAAAAAGCCTTCAAAGGCGAGCTATTCAAAGAATAATAACTATCTTAAAAAGGAGATGTATGTATGTTAAACTTCGATTTTTTAAAAGATAAACTACCATTTAATAGTTTCGCTAATGCCTGCTTTGAAGCGGAAAAGGCGATGCAAGTTAGCCCGGCCACGGTTGCGATTTTGTCGCGCCGTGCGTTGGAGCTTGCGGTGAAATGGGTGTATCAGTTTGATAATGATGTGAAGGTACCTTATCGTGATAACCTTTCGAGTTTAATTCATGACAGTCACTTTTTAGGTATCATCGATGAAGAGCTGTTACCGATGATGAAATATGTCGTGAAGCTAGGCAATGCGGCTGTACATACAAATGTTGCGATAACGCGCGATGAGGCGGTACTTGCTCTTCATAATTTACATCAATTTGTTTCATGGATTGATTATTGCTACGCAGAGGAATACACAGCGACTGATTTTGATGAAGCATTGTTATACAATGTGGATTACAAACGAGAGCGACCAGAGGAATTAAATGATTTATACGAAAAGCTCAGTGCAAAGGATCAATCTCTTGAAGAATTACGTAAGCAAAATGAAGCACTTCGTGAAATGCTAACAGCAAACCGATTAGAAGCACAACAAGATTATGATTTTGATGTGGATACGATATCAGAATTCGAAACACGTAAACGCTATATCGACCTAGATTTAAAATTAGCAGGTTGGGAAATCGATAAAAATGTTGAAGCAGAATATGCTGTAGCAGGAATGCCCAATGTAAAAGGTGAAGGCTATATCGATTATGTATTGCGCGGTACAAACGGCAAAATTTTAGCTATTGTTGAAGCGAAACGTACATCACGTGATTCGAAAGAAGGGCGTAACCAAGCGAAATTATATGCCGATTGTGTAGAGCAAGCGCAAGGATTGCGTCCGATTATTTTCTATACAAACGGCTTTGAAACGTATATTTGGCATGATAATTACGCTGCTCGAAAAGTGTCGGGTTTTTATACACAAGACGAGCTTCAATTGTTAATTGATCGCCGCCAATTAAAACAACCTTTAGATAATATTGAAATTAACGATGATATAACAAACCGCTACTATCAAAAAGAGGCGATTTTGGCGATTTGCGATACGTTCAGCAAAAATCAGCGTAAAGGCTTACTAGTCATGGCAACAGGAAGCGGTAAAACACGAACAGCTATTTCTTTAGTTGATGTGTTAACAAACAACCATTGGATTAAAAATGTGCTATTCCTTGCAGATCGTACATCCCTGGTTAAGCAAGCATTTCGTAACTTTAATACACTGTTACCAAACTTGTCATTAAGCAATATGTTAGAGAAAAAATCAGACCCAGAAGCTGCGCGTATGGTGTTTTCTACGTATCCAACAATGATGAACGCTATCGATGAAGTAAAGCGTAAAGATGGCAATCGTTTATTTACAGTCGGTCATTTTGATTTAATTATTATCGATGAATCACATCGTTCTATTTATCAAAAATATAAAAGTATTTTTGATTACTTTGATGGGATGCTTGTCGGCTTAACAGCTACACCGAAAGAAGAGCTAGACAAAAATACATATACAATTTTCGATTTAGAAAATGGTGTCCCTACCTTTGCCTATGAACTAGCGAAAGCGGTGGAAGACAAGTATTTAGTCGATTATCGTACGCGTGAAACAACGATGAAAATTTTAGATGATGGTATTCGTTATGATGACTTATCAGAGGATGAGAAAAAAGAATTTGATGAGATTTTTGAAGACGATCCACAAGTAAAAGATATCGATAGCTCAGCAATTAACAACTTTGTGTTTAATAAAAATACAATTGATCATGTGCTAAATGACTTAATGGAGCATGGATTAAAAGTTGAAGGTGGAGACAAATTAGGAAAAACGATAATCTTCGCTAAAAACCATAAACATGCAATGGCTATTAAAGAGCGCTTCGATTTAAAATTCCCTGAGTACGGAGGCAATTTTGCAGAGGTAATCGATTATAGCGTGGAATATTATCAAACATTAATTGATGATTTTTCAACACCTGATAAGATGCCGCAAATTGCCATTTCAGTCGATATGCTCGATACAGGGATTGATGTGCCAGATGTATTAAACTTAGTGTTTTTCAAAAAAGTACGTTCGAAAACGAAGTTCTGGCAAATGATAGGACGAGGTACACGTTTACGTAAAGATTTATTCGGTCCAGGGATGGATAAAGAGTACTTCTTAATTTTTGATTATTTAAGGAACTTCGAATATTTCCGTGAAAACGAAAAAGGAGAAGAAACAAAAATCTCCCAAACGTTAACGGAAAAGCTATTTAATTCGAAAGTAGACATTGTACGTGAATTACAGTCATTGCAATATCAAGAAGCACACTTTATTTCGTATCGTGAGCAGCTGTTGAAGGAGATTTTATCAGATGTGCGCGCATTGAATGATGAAAATTTCCGAGTGCGTCAGTACTTGCAATATGTGCATAAATACCAAAACGAAGATAACTGGCAAGCATTATCAGTTGTACAAACAAATGAAGTAAAAGAAAATGTTTCACCGTTAATTGTACCAATAGAGGATGATGAATTAGCCAAACGCTTTGACCTATTAATGCTGACAATTGAATTAGCCAGCCTGCAATCAAATAATGCGACAAAACCAATTCGCCGTGTAGTAGATACAGCCGAAGCACTTTCAAAACTAGGTACAATTCCGCAAGTGTTGGCACAAAAAGATATCATCGATCAAGTACGTACAACAGAATTCTGGCAAGAAGCCACATTAGCTGATTTAGAAAAAGTACGTATGGCAATGCGTGATTTAATTCGCTATATTGAAAGCTCAAATCAAAATATCTACTATACGGATTTCCAAGATGAAGTGATGATGGTAGCAGATAATGCTTCTATTTTAAATGTTAACGACCTACAAAGTTATCGCAAAAAGGTAGAGTACTACTTAAAGGAGCATCAACATGAAGATACGCTCGCAATTTACAAGTTACGTAATAACAAGCCACTAACGAAGCAAGACGTTGATTACTTAGAACATATCTTATGGCAAGAGCTTGGATCGAAAGGGCAGTATGAAAAAGATTATGGCGATACACCTGTTACAAAGCTTGTTCGTAAAATCGTAGGTCTAGATCGTGAAGCTGCAATGGCTGCTTTCTCAACGTTCCTATCAGAGCAAAATCTAAACCTACAGCAATCTCAGTTCGTCGAGCTAATTATTGATTACATCGTGAAAAACGGTACGCTAGAGCGACAAGCATTGCAACAAGATCCATTTAGTTCAATAGGCGGAATAATGGTCGTTTTCAAAGAACAGTTGCCAAAAGCTCGCGGGATTTTGGATATTATTGATCGAATAAACCGGAATGCGGAGGATATTTCGTGAGATGCTAAGAGGCCTTTTCAATTAAGGGACTATAAAAGAAATACACTGGATACTTTGGAAGTGGGTGAGGCTTATGGCTAAGACGGCTACTATAAAAGAAATACCTTTAGGTGTAAGTATTATAAGAAAAGAGATAAAAAAAGTACTTTGGGTATTAGAATTTGATATAAATATTGAATATAAGTTAATAAAGAAAAAATGTGATGGTGAAAAATACTATTGCACTTTAAAAGGCAAAGACCAAACATTAAAGCTAGTTTTTAGTGAAGAAGAACATTTGAATTATCGGGTTTATGAAGATTATAAGGAGATACTTTATTATTATAAACATGCTAATTTTTCTAAAGACAATCGTGAATATGTAAAGAATTTTTACAAAAATTATATTTATAAAAAAGCTAAAGACCTGGAACCAGGAAAGGACTGTATTCCCGTTACTTTAAGTGGAACTACAATCTATTTTGATGTTGAAAAAAAATCAGAACAATTATATGACGGCTGTTTGAAGCTGAATGTACATCGTGCAGGTTCTGTTACTTATGGTACTGAAGGAAGTGTTATTTATATTGATCCGGATCGTAATTATTCAGTCATAAGAGCAAGTTATTTATTTAATGAAAAACAAGAGGAACGAATGATAGATAATTATTAGTTATTGATGACTTTTCGCTTTTTGAGCTAGGCACTTTATATGAATTAGTTTATCTTAAGTTGAAGTAGTTATATAGAAATGTATTTTGAAGACCATAATTCAAGTGATATTAAGAACATTTTAGATAAAATAAATGAATTGTTAAACCGACCAGAAGTAATTGAAAATCATAATAGCAGATAATGAAATAAGTTCTGTTAGCTATACAAGCGATGATTTACTACTTCTAAAAAATCAAGTGATGGAATTACAGACTGATATAGGAGACCTTAAAGAGAAACTATCGTTAAGGACCTATGAGTTGGAACAGTTAGTTACTGTATTAGAAAAATCATAAATAGTTATGCAACATGAAAGCCATCGCTAAGTATCAGCGTTGGCTTTTGGTAGTTTCTTAGATTAAATACACCTATGTAAAAATAGCAATTCACTAGCCTAAATTTGAGTTAGTTTAAATGTGTTAATATATTCCTTATTTCCCTATGCAATTTAAAGGGAAGCAGTTTGTAAAAGTGTATTTCGGTTTCCGAGGTGGGGTAGCGAAGGATTTTTATAATAGTAATTTATATAAGGATTTAGCTATATGCATTAAATATAAAGAAGATACTAGTGAACATAGAACAATTCATAAAGCAAAAGGTGACGAGTTTGAGAATGTGTTGCTGATTCCAGACTCATTAGATTTTCTTATTAGTCCAGATTTAAATAATGACGAGGAACACAGAATTTATTATGTGGGTTTAAATAGGGCTAAGTGGAGTATTCATGGTCTTTCCAAAAGTACTAAACAGGATTATAAACTAATTGAAGAAAAATATAATATTAAAGTTATAGACTTATCTAAAGTTCCACAACCAGTTTAGTTGGTAAAAAGAGCTACTGCAAAATGCGGAGGGTATATCGAAATTTAGAGGGTCACTTATGTGGCCTCTTTTTTTATATAGTCTTAAATTATATAAAAATTACCAATTATAGTGATTTTAGTTTACTATAATCTATAACGTTATATGAGTTTAATCTGTGATTTAGGTAAGGAGGAAGCATTAGATGAAGCAAAATAATAATATCGTATATTTTCCAGAGCTTAAAGTAGCAACAAAAGACTTCGAGGTTGAATTTGAAATTGAAATGTTTGAACAAGAGCAAAATATACATATTGATCCACGATTAAATGAAATAAAAGAAAAAATGAATGAGGTCGATAGTAAAATAACATATAACAATGACCGGTTAGCGAAATTAAATAGTGAAATCCATAGGTTAACAAATCATTCAGATGGTTTAGATTACATGGTTGCTGTTGGGAGTGGCGTAATCGCGGCAATTATTGATTTATTCTGGGTTGGAGACTTTAGCCTTGAACGTGGTCGTGAATGGGGCAGTGAAAAAGTAAATGAATTTGTAATGAAAGTGGCTAAGTGGAATGGTTATGAAGGTGATGACTTAACTGGAGCGATTAGGAGTTTAGAAAATGGGTTTGGTTTAGCGAGTGATACTAACACAAGTGATTTCGGTGGATCTTTGCAACATCATTTACGTGATTTTGCTCACCATCCGACACCAGTTGGAATATTTTTTTCTATGTTAACTCAATTTACAGGAAACTCATATGGTACAGATAAAAATGGAGTTTTTAAAATTGTTGAAGTACAGAATAAACAATTTATCGGAGAAGACTTACCACAGAAAATCTTATTCGGGTTTATATACTGGTTTTTCCATATGGTAAGTGATATGGCTGGGTCGAGTAATAGTCCAGGTGCAGGGACAGGTCTGCCAGGGCCGATTCTTTCCTTATTAAAAGAATTATCTGTTTTACCGTTTTTTGAGAATTTAAAAATAGGTGATTCTAATTTTTCTTTATGGATTTCGAAGCTATTTAATGGAACATTATTAGCTCAAAGAGATGAAAATGGGAAAATTATTAAACCATTTCGTTTTGATTTACGAGCTGAAATAGGTGTTGGGTATGAGTTAGGTCGTCAAGCAGTTCCTGTGATTGTAAATGAATGTTTGGTTAGAGGCTTTTATTTTATTCGACGTTTTTTCATTGAACTAAAAGAAAAAAAAATTCGTAATATAAAAGAACTTGATTTAATAGATATAAAAAAAGTTTTGCCATTTAATAATCGTACTATCGTAAGAATGTTAACTATATCGACTGGAACTTTTACAGCTTTAGATTTAGGCGATGCAACTATTCGAAGTGCAATTAAATCTAAAGGTCAGTCCGCTTTGTTTTTAAAGGAATTTTTATTAAAAGTTAACTTTATTGGTGTAGGACGATTTGCAATTGCTATTGGTACTGATATTTCGATGGGTATGAAACAACAAAACATTAGGGATAAAAGAATAAAGCTATTAAGTGAACAAATTCATTATCTTAATGCTAATGTTTTTTATACTCAAGCTGCTATGTGGGTGTCAGCGGAAAATACTGAAAAAACCATTAATGAAGCATTGCAACAAATGGAAAATACCACCGCATATTTCATTGAGTCTATCGAGAAAAATAAACAGTCTCTACGTAATATAGGAAGGTTTAAAACAGGCATAGAGGAAAAAAATCCAGAGTTAATAGAGGATATGTTAGATGTAATTCGATGGGGGAAGTCGTATGAGTAATGGAGTACTATTAAAACAAAATGAAATATCCAAAGTAATCCCGAAAGTTGAAGCAGAAAGTTTACCAGGATTAATTAACAATCAAGTAGAAAAGCTTAATGAATTGGATAATAGCGTAAAAGAAGCTATGGATGCTGCCGAAGTAGCAAAAAATTCGGCTATTGAAGCTAGTGAAAGATCAGCAGGATTTGGGAAGAAAAAAATGGCAATTGAAGAATTACAATCAGCTAGCGTTGATTTAGCAAAGGCGGTAAGAGTTGGAGCAGAGGCACAAAAAATTTCGTTTGAATTTCAATCGAAATTAGCCGAAATAACCAAGAATTTATTTGGATTAGGAATAAGTAATATTTCCAATAATCGTATGGTTGTAAGAGAATTAGAGAAACGATTACAAGGTGCAAGTGAAGAAGAAATTTCTGAATTAGCCCAACAAGAATTGATGTTAGTCATACAACAACTAAATGAACAACAAGATTTACTTCGTAAATTGGATAACCTTGAAACAAATATTAAAACGGTTAAAGAAAATTTAGTAAATCAATTTATATATAGTCGAGAGTTGAATGAACGATTATTTGAACAAAAATATTCTTTAGAACAACTGGAAGAAAAATTTGATCAGCAGGCTGAATTGAATAAAAGTTTTGAAAATAGCCTCAGTAAACAAGATAAAATGAATAAAAGTAATGCTCAAAAAATAGCATTTCAAGCTGAAACGAATTTAAAGTTTGAAGGGAAATTTCAAATTTTATTTTCTGAAAGTAATCATCAACAGAACCAAATTGAAGATCAGATAAAATTAAATAATCAGTATGATCAACAGTTTAATCATGTTCAACAGAATATTATGGAGTTACAAAAGTTATCTAGAAGTATGGAAGAACAGTTGGATAAATTTAAGGACTTTCATGAATCACATAATCAAAAATTTAATAAGCATCAAGATGTACATCAATCAATGAATGAACAATTAAAAGAATGTTTACAATTAATCGAACAAAACAATTTGCAAAATAAGCAGTTACAAGAAAAAAATGAATGTTTAAGTACCCTTGTTGATAAAAAATCAAATGCTACTTTTTCAAAAGTGACATTAGGAATTGCAATAATAGGTTCTATTTTGTCTATAATAAATTTTTTTATTTGATTTACAGGAAAAAATCCATCTATTGCAATATATAGACTTTTATTATTTGTTCTAAAAGGATTATATAATGAATTAGCCAATCGAGTAGATCATATTGAGAGTGGTAAAAATCAAAGTGGTCATGGGAAAAGAGAGTTACTTGCAAGAACAACTCCTCTTATTTTATTTAACGAACTTGATGAAAAAGAGATTATTAGTAGTTTACAAAAAGTTGTGGAAGATCAGAATTGGAATGTTGATGAGAGGGAAGCTATTAGGAATTTAATTAATATTATTTCTAAAAAGGGTACTTTAAATAAATCCGAGATAAAATTTGTTGAAGAGCTTATTAAAGATTTGAATCAACAATTAAGAATTCAGGAACTATCAAAGTAGAAATTTTTACATAGGTAGTTATTAATATTCTAAATGAAAAATATTTTAGGAAGGAAAGTACCTATATGAGTAATTGGACCACAATTGATGAATTACGAAATATCTTTATTGAGAAATATACTAGTTCGAAATTAAGTAATGAACTTGAAAAGGCTTGTAGTGAAGAATATGAGCTAATGCGAGATTATAACGGCAGACAAATTTTGGAGTTGCTACAAAACGTCGATGATGCATATGGTGATAAGAAAATAAGTGAGATTCTTGATAATAGTGAGGGCGTGGAGGTCAAGATTACCTATAAGGATCATATTTTAGAGGTCGGGAATACTGGAACGTCCTTTACTAAAGAAACGATTGAACGATTATGCTTAGGCCGAGCAAGTAATAAATCATCACAAAATATTGGGAATAAAGGGACGGGCTTTAGATCATTACTTAATGATGCGGAATGGATTGAGCTATACTCTGGGCATTTTGCGATTAGATTCAGTGAGGGCTTTGCGAAAAGCTGCTTTGAACAGTATACTCACATTGAATTGATTCATGAACAATTGCAATCCTGGAAGAAAGATTACCCATTATGTTTTCCGGTCATGAACTGTCCCGAGCAGATCGAGCCAGTTGAATCTAATTTTGATACTTTAATTCGGGTGAAAATAAAAGATCGGAATCAATCAAAAGAAAACGGTATTATGAAGCAACTGAATCAGCCGTTTTATAAATCTTTGCTGTTTCTACCTAATATTACAAAAATCATAAATGAAGTCGATGGTGAAACTCGGGTAGCAGAAAAATTGGTTGACGGGATGGATGTGTTAATTGAGCGAACGGTTGATGGTACAAGCGAATCTACCGAAGATTACTTTGTGTTCAAGAAGGATGTCGACATTCGTAACAAAAAGGCAACCCTTTCGATCGCAGTTCCAAAAGATAGCGAGTATGATTTTAAGAAGGAAACGCTATACTGCTATTTCCCGATTCGAAATTTTTTAACGCCAATTAATCCGTTAATTAATGCACCGTTTATTACGAATAACTCTCGTGATGACGTGCCAAACGATAGTGACCAAATCAATAAGGCGATTTTTGCGAAAGTATTACCCTTCATTAAGGAGGTTGCTGAAAAATTAGCTGAACCGCAATATTCTGATTTAGCAATCAAAATGGCTACCCCAAATCTAGACAATAAACTATGGGATGGCGATTTGTTTAATTTTCGTGATGACTATTTGCGTTTACTAAGTGAAGCGAAAATATTACCTACTATCAACGGCGAATATATTTCAATTTTAGATGCACCGAAGTTACTAGCAAGCGATTTTCCAAATGAGCTTAAAGGTGAACAATTCAATTCGTTATTGCATCTGTCAAATCAGGAAAGTTATGACATTGTGTTACTGTTAGCGGAAATTATTGACTATGTTGACTTAGATTTCACACCAAATGAATTAGCTGAAAAAATTAATTTGCTGAAGGATAATTGGGATCTTTCTACTAAGGTGAAACTTTTTTTATGGTGGAGTGAATATTATGGTGAGGCGGAAATTATTCCGGAGCTGTTGATTGATACGCGAAATAACTACATTAAGAAGTTTGATAAAGTATTTTTACCTACGGATGGAGGAGTTTCAGTTTTATCAAATGAATTAGATTGGGTGAAGCTTTGTGTGCTGCGGCAAGATTTCGTCGACGAGCTTATTGCCCAAGTTAAGGACAATTATGGTGATGAATGGCGAAAAATAAACGACAAATTTAGCGCTGAAAGAACTGGTGATAAACGTTTGCTTGATGCATTTAGTGAAGGTTATTTAGCAGTGGAATTCACTGAGCAAAGTAGTGCGGATTTAATCATCAGCACTATTAATCGCCAAATTGATCGTGTTGATAAAGCAAAATCGTTTATTAATTGGTTTTTTGGAAATTATCGATATAAATTAAAGGAAGGTAGCGAGCTTTCAAAAATACCATTTAATTTACCTAATGTAAACGGGGAGATTAAATTAGCAAACAAGCTCTTTTTAGGCGGAAAATACGGTAATCCATTAGGTGAAAAGCTTTTTGTTAACACGACATATACTGCTTTGCTAGAACCTAGCGCGCTGTATGAGGGCAACGATCTCGAAGAATTTATTGCTTTTATAGAAAAGTGTGGCGTTTTAAAGTTTCCGTTGATTGAGAGTAAGTTGCTGCCAAATTATTATAAATTTAAAAATTTCATTACTGAAAAATATGCAGCCGAGATTAATTTCAATATCAACTATTTAACCGTTAAAACCATTGATCATATCGAAAGTTTGATTAGCGAATTGAATACTTCAGAAATTGTTGAGTGGATTAATAGTGATGAAAAACTGCTAGAATTACTGCACTCAAATCGAAAAGAATCGAATGCTAGACAGCAATCTAACTGGAATGGCCTAGATTTCAATTCCAACGAGTATATTAAATATGTGTTAAATACAACGCCGTGGATTCAATTTGATGGGATTAAGTATTCACCGCAACAGATTGTTAAGTTCGAAAAATTAAAAGCAAATGTGCCAGCCCTTTATGGTATATCAGAACAAGACTTGCTTGAAGTCGTTGGGGAAGTTCTTATAAATATTCTTGATTTTAAGGATTCAATGGCACTTCTTGAGGACGATGATATTAAGCGCATTTTAGATATATTACCGACGTTTGATAAAGGTGAAATAAGTCGTAAACTCTACACAGACGTAATCAAGCGTAAAAAGGATAAAGAACCGACCTATAGCCTAGAAAATCTTCGCGTACTAGCGAAGGACGGCAAGTTTTATGCTGCTAACGATTTGAAGTATGCAGATAAGAAATTGCCAAAAGCGATGGAAAATCAAGGACGTTTTATCGCAATACCAGTGAAGCAAAGCATTGCTACTATTCATAAATGGCTAGGTGTTGAACGTTTCAAAATCAATTTACAATTATATTCACATAAGAAACTCGATTATAGCCTAGAAAATTTTAAGCAAGAAATGGATGAAATCAAGGTAGCTGTTTTATCGATAATTGATCATAACAAAACAAATGTTGAAAAAATCAAACGAATGCAAATTGTAACGTGTAGTGAGGTTATTGCCATTGATCGGGAGCAAAATGAACAGCAAGTGCAGATTGAAGATTTTTATTTTGTAGATGATGGACGAGATTTTTACCTTAAATTACCGCGCACGATACAAACGGTCGAACAATTACGTTTGTCAGATGGATTTTCAAATGCAATTGTGGATATTTTTAAGCAGTTGCTGACACTTGAAATAGATGCGAATTTAATTGAGCTTCTCGTATCAAAGGATTCAACGAGAAAACGAGAAAAGGTTTCGGAAGAGTTTGGCGTAGATAAGTGGAATGATTCGTATGAATTACTTTTCAGTGAAAATGCCATCAGTAAATTGGTATTGGACTATTTTGCTGAACATGGAGCAAGTGATGATACTTTAAATAAAATGAACGCAATTGATTTTCCATATTTAATAAGAGATTCAGAGTATGAACATGTAATAGCTGCCTTAAAAGAAATTGAGAAAGATATAGAGGATCTTAATCATCTATCAGAGTTGATTCATATTGATGTGAAAGAGTACTGGCAAAGTAAAATTAAACAATTTATCGAGGAAAACCAACAACAATTTGCGGATAAATTATTTAGTAAACTCATGGCTGAAGGTGATATTGAAAAACAAAATAGCTATTTAAAGGCGTTAGAGGAATACCAAGGGTATTGTCCGGATTTAGACAGTATAGAAAATTCTGTTGAGTTTGAGTCGGTCCAAGCTGTTTACAATGCATTCCCTGTATTAAATGGAGATTTTGAGCGTGGGGATGTTAGAGAAGTTTACAAGTTAAATTATGACGAAATGAATCCTGAAAATTTGTTTGCTGATGAAATAGCGAACAATCCAAAAGTTCAAATCATGATCTATTTTAAGAGGGTTAACGATTTTAATAATTGGTTAAACAGTCAACAGAATAATATTCATAATGATAAAGCAAAAGCATCGAATGATATTTATATACAATTGCAAGGGGTTATTCCAGAAAAACAAGAGATCCAATTTAGTGAATCTAAAGGAGGATCATTAACTACTAGAAAAGCATCTAGTGGCGTATATACAAAAAGCGCTGAGGATAAAGCAAACAAGGCTAAAAAAATTGCGGGTAACAAAGGCGAATTACTAATTTACAATTTACTTTGTAACCAATATGGTAAAGAAAATGTCTTTCCAAAGTCGGAGGGATTTGTCGATATTGGAGTTTTAAAGCCTGGACAAGCTAGTTCTGGAGAATATGATTTATCTTATAAAGATGAGCATGGAAAAAGATTCTTTGTTGAAGTGAAGACAGGTGATGGAAAGTCCTTTATCATTTCGCCAGGTGAACTACAATTTGCGAAAAATCATCCCAATCAATTTACATTGTATTTAGTATCAGAAATTGATTCTGACAAACCTAAATATAAAGAATTACCACAACGTTTTTGGGAAGATGAATCTAAATTTCGATTGAAAGAGATTGTAGAAAGAATTGAAGTAGAATTTTAGCAGTTAAATAAGTAATTTCATATGTAGTAAAATTATTGCCACTAACTAATAATTAATATGATAGTTGTTAATTACATATAGTGCTTGATCATTATCAGTACTCATGGCATTGCGAGGCTGTCGCTTGGTTGGAGTAGTTTGATTTACTAATTAATAAAAATAGCTGTGCCGAAATATCATATTGCATCAGAATTTTCGGCACAGTTTTTTAAATTGTAGGTAATTGTCTGAATTGCTTTGCACCTGGTGCAGGTCACTAAAAATAAAGGCTCGGAATCTTATCCAAACCTTTAAGTACTTTTTATAATCAATACGACAATTCCACATCATAAGGTTCATCAAAAATCGATGACAAATGTTCGTATTCAGGTAAGTAATTTAAACAGGTAAAAGTATACTCCCCATTATCAGCTCTTCCCTTCACTCTTGACAATCCTATAAATAATGCATTTTGAACAGCTTCAATTGGAGGACTTCCCATAATGATTTGCTCATCAGTATAATTAGTAGTAGGAGAGTCTAAAATAAGTAATAGATTAGGTGTTTGCCAACCTTTAAAGCTATGGTAAGAAGAAACTTTTAAACGACCTGTTCCCCCCTGGAATTTCCACTTTTCTACTCTACGACGTTCTCTGTCTCGTTGTCTATTTAAATCATAAACATGAGAAGTCTCGGCACCGAGATTATTAACATACTTTACTATTTCAGCACCAGTATTTTCATTGGTTGTTAAAATAGTGATATCCTCTAATTGGTTAGAACGGTTTAAATGTTTAAGATGCTGTTCAATTTGTTGTAACTTCTCTAGACGGGTTTGAGGGCGATAATTATACCAAAATGTTTTTTGGAAGAAGCTTTCTTGTTCTTGTTTTGCTAATAAAATTTCTTCCCCGTCTAGTTGTAATCTCTGTCGGACCATATCTATTTTTTGAACTATTTTATTGGGCAATCTGTGTGTATATTTTAAGTGTCCTGGCTTTCCTTTAAAACCAATATCTTTTATCTGTTCACGGTCCTCAAGCCATACACCATGACCATATAAATTTTGAGCTTTATCATATACAATAAATAACTCTCCACTGCCGGTAAAAAAATTTTTAATAAAACGTATCCAATCTGCCTTGAAATCTTGTCCCTCATCAATTAGTATGTAATCAAATTTAAGATGAGGTTTTATTGCGTGTGACTGAAAGTAATCATTTGCAGTCTTCATAAGCATGATTTCATAACCCTTGTGATCATTTTCCTCTTCAAAATTCACTTCTAATTGGTGTTCGGTTAAAAGCAATTTAAGAAAGTCATGAAAATGACTAATAGTAATCTGAGATTTAAGTTTTTTTCGCTCGCCTTCATATTTACCTTGACCGAATTGTTGACTACAGATGTCTCTTAAATAGTGCCTTAATGTAATATTAAAGCTTAAGATTAAAACTCGTTTATCTAATTTTGCTGCTCGAACGGCTTTTTCGGCAACTATTACCGATTTTCCTGATCCGGCTACCCCACTCCATCTACGAATAGAGCCTGGACTTAAACTTGCTAACTTATTTTGGTCACTTGTCAAAATAAAAGGCTGCCGACGTTCAAAATTATAATCCGCATGTTGAAGTTGAAGGTTTAACTCAGCGACTAACCCTTCAAGTAAACCGTTTTGGGAAAATACGGAACTGTATCTAGATAACGCATAGGTGTGTTCATTATGATTTAATCGATTTTCGGCACATTTTATATAATCAATATCTGTTTTGGTCCATATTTTTGTATGGCTATTAAAAGCTTTACAATAATTCACTGCTGCATGTTTGGTTGCATAATGAAAATAGACAATTGTTTCAATACATGAAAAATAACGCGAAAACCTTACAGACAGATTAACGCTTGAGAGTAGTTGATAATGTAGTATATTCTTTTTATAATACTCTACTTGATTTATAGGATTACTCATATAATAGTTCCCATCGGTACCACGGATATAACCGTTTTTATCGTAAACCTCAGAGTTTAAATTCCAATCTTTCACTTCTATAATCAAAATCCCTTTTTGTGGATGAGTTAAAACAAAATCAGGTTTCATAGAATTTATATGGGGTTGTTCAAATACTGTCCATCCTTCAAATCGAGAACTTGTTCTGAACACCTCTAATAAATAAATTTCTCCTTCAGTTCTGGAATCATTTGGATTATAATTTTCAATAATGGTTGCAGGCATTTATAACACCTCACTGTAGATTTTTGTTACTTATATCATAATATAAAAACCTTGAATATTGGGGAGAATTTAGAAGTTAGATTAGGGACCTATAATACATAAAATATAATGAAGTTAGTAGCGGAAGAAATTAATTTAGAAAATAATGAAGAAAGCCGAAGTGGTTGCAATTTGATTAAGCTTACTAAAGAACAGATAAAACTTGCTGAACAGCTATTAATTACCGTGATGAAGAAGGAATCCCTTGTAGAATATAAAGAGCTTGGGGATAGGGTTACACCACCAATTCATCATCGCCAGGTTCCTAGACATATCGGGGAAATTTCGGAAATATGTTTTAAACTGGGATTGCCGTTTCTTTCAGCAAAGGTTGTAACTAAAGGAGTAAATGTAGCTGGAGAAGGTTTTTATAAACTTTACACACAGTATTTTCCTGAAGCGAAGAAACTTACTCCTAAAGAAGTGTTTTCTGAAGAACTGGAGAAAATTAGAAAATGTGCCGAATGGTATAAGCTTGCAGACTATTTACATATTGATATTGATTTACCAAGGCCTGCTTCGAAAAATGATGTGCCACCTTCCATAAGGATATTGCCAATGAGTAGTAGAGAAGAGTTTCCCGGAATGAGCATAGAAGATGTGCAGGATAATTTCTTTTTAGGAGAACTTAAAAAGCGGGATGGCATCTTTTATTTCAGAAGGGTCGGAATGCATGCTCCAGGTGGTTCACTAGTACTTTTTCAATTTAATAATATGATAATTGCTTCAGCAAATCTTCAGAGCATTGAAAAGTATGATAGTCCAATTGAGGGACAATATTATGGAGCCTATAAATTCGACATAAACATGATAAGAGTTTTTCAGCCGATTACGATAACAGAACTAAATAAAATTGATAGTAATATAACTAGATTTTCACAATCGAAACAGGAAATTAATATTACTTATTGGGCTGAAATTGCGATTCTTATTAAAGGAAAGCAAATGACTCTGTTAGCAGAAGAATTATCTGAACAAGAATCCCTAAAGCTTATAGAAGGTGCAAAGAGACAGGTTTTAGTTAATTCATATGAAAGAAATTACAAAGCAAGGCAAATCTGTATAGAACATTATGGATATATTTGTTCAGTTTGCGGGTTTGATTTTGCTAAGTTTTATGGGTCCGAATTTGAAGGCAAAATTCATGTTCATCATCTTAAGTCGCTATCAGAAATTAATGAGGAATATGTGGTGGATCCAATAAATGATCTACGCCCCGTATGCCCAAACTGCCATCTAGCCTTACATTCAAATGTTGGTGATAAACCATATAACATTGAAGAATTAAAAGAAAAAATCTCCAGAACTAAAACTTTGAATTAGAGAGATTAAGTGTACCGCGTATGTGTTTATTAAATTTTGGGATGTATTTTATGGCTTAACCAGCTAGCTAAAAGCAATCAATTTTTCATGGACAGGAAAAATGAGGTATCTTAGGCAATATAATATTTAATACGAATAGTTCACGTTGATATTTTTTAGAAAAACGTTTGGTGGATTAAGCAAATATTCTAACTGCTGTTATGATGAATTCAAGCAATGAAGTTAATAATCAAACAGATGATACAGTTGATCAATTAAATGGATGTTACAAAAGTCCAACTTGGTTATGACGGATTACACGTTGTCTATGATTTTATTAATTGGGCGTTTATAAGTGGAGCGGTTAATGTATTTAATTGTTACTTTTCCGTTATAGGATAAATAAATTCTTGCTAAAAGTGCGCCAACAAAAAGCTAACATTTTGTTAACGCAATTTCGTGAAAAATAGTAAATTCCCGTTAAAGATGTTACATCTAAAATTCTAGAAAATCTTGATTTACCGTACTTATAGAATACAACGTGAAAGATAGTTCACACTCTTACCTTACGGACGGCTTGATGTAAATGGATCAATATATTCTTACCATGTATATTGAGAACACGTTTCTTTTAACACATGGTATCGTGGTTCAATTGACCGGAAAATAATTACGGCATATACAATATTCAAGGTGAAAAGATTGATTAAGAGTAAGGTTAATTTATCAACAGAATTATTCAAATATAAAATATTGGTATATCCATTAATTAATTTTTGTGAATTTATATATATTTATGGTGAAATATGGTGTATTTTAAAACTTCACTTTTAACCTTTTGGAGTTTACGGTAAATGTCATATAGTAACTTCCTTGTATATAACAAATTGGGAATGGTTGTACTGAAGATAGAGCTTAAAATTATATTAATAAATGGTGATATTTACAGTAGTAGACATCAAGAGATATTTAGGAGAGAAAATGTTATGCATTACTGTAGAAATTTTAATGATGGTATAAATATAAAATATCAATTACCTTTTACCGATAAAGTAGAATTTGGTTATACAAATTCGGATAAAGAGTATTATGAGCCAATAAAAATATATCTAAAACAAATTAAAGAATTAAAAAGGCAATATTCACCTGGATATTTAGATAGTAATAAAGAGATTGAACTATTCGAACGAATAGAAAAAGGTGATGAGGAAGCAAAGGATATTATCTTTATTAAATTTCTTGCATACGTACCTCGGATTATTAAGTATTATGTTGGTAATGGTGTGGCAATTGAAGATTTAATTCAGGAAGGAAATTTAGCGTTATTAGAAGCGATTAAATCGTTTGACTATAGGATTGGTTACCGGTTTAGCACCTATGCAAAGTTGGTGATTAGAAAGAGAATAAGGTTGTGTATTCCTTTTTATTTAACTTCTTATGATATTCCTGTACAATCGGTTTCGATATTGCGAAAGCTGAACAAGTTATTTGAAGAAGCTTCAATTGGAAAATCCGAGGAAATATCTATTCATACTATTTGTGATATCGGGACTAACAGTAGTAAAGAATTAAATTTATATTACATAATGAATTCAATGTCCATCAATGAGTTGGAAAATGAAGAATTGGAGTATATTCAAGATATTGAGGAAATAAGTTTTGAGGATGAAGTTATTATTAAACAATTAATAATAAATATAAAAAATATTATGGGGGAATATTTAACAGATAGAGAAGAAAATATTATTAGGTTACTTTATGGGTTGGATGATGAAAGAGAAAGAACATATAAAGAAGTAAGCCGAATTTTCAATATATCTAGCCAAAGCATAAAAAATAATGAGTTAAAAGCAATTGAAAAAATTATAAAACATTTAATATAATCAATTTTTATGATTCCTTTTGCTTAAAGGGATTGTTAATAAAAGATTAATGATAATAAATATATTAAGAAACAAGTACTTGAGTTTAAGAAAAATTCCATCGGAAATAATACAAAATATAGAATTGGTTGCACAAAAATAGGAACCAATCCTATATGATAAAACCCATCAACATCTCTTGTGTTGCCACATACACTCCACACATTATGAAGCAGCATGGTTGGAGACAATTTATTAATAAAATTGACCTCTGAGAGTAGAAAAGGTCGAATTGAATTTAATAAGGTATTAAATTTTACTTCATTGATTATTAAATACAGCAAGAGGAATATTTGCAAGTGATACATCAGCATTAGTTCAGTCCTGTATTTATAAAAAATGGGAATATCCATGGAAAGTTAATATCTAAAAATTCTTATTGAATGTGAATACTCTTGTCTCCGTAAGCGATTTTAAAAAACCTAGTCAAAACCTTGGTCAGTGATTTTTTTAGGGTTGAAAATACCCTCTTAAACCTGGATATAACAACATTCTTGAGAAACGGTGGTTGAACACCCGCCGTCTCCATACATAAATTTGCTACAATAATAGTCTTATTTGTAATTTTAAGTATATTAATTTTATCAAACATTAATTTGGTAGTCTGTATGTGAATATCGTGATAAGAAAAATAAAAAAACAGATAGAACGGTATTAATAAATAATACTAGTTCTATCCGTTTCATTGATCAAACTTTTCTTTCCTCTAACGATAAGCTACTGTTTTTTGCCTGTAATAAATTACGATAATCCAGTAAATGCTACACCATTCATACAATATTCATTAAGGAAATGAAGTTTGTAGGGCATCCTGTGAATGTAGTATTTAAGAATAAATGGAAAACCACCATATTAACAGAAAGTGACATAAAAATAATTAACAAAAATGGCATGAGACGCTTTGTTATAAATGAAAGCCCTCAAATGATTTTGACAATCACTAGCATCGGTTTAAAATAACCTGTCGCCTCCATCGTACTCATAATTATTTTACGCCTGGCACCCAACCAACATTACGTTTCATCATGTTCATTAGCGGCTCTGGAATGTTATTATCACGAGTCATATCCATTTCAGTAATAACTGGTTCACCAGCTGCTACTTTTTCTACCCAGTGGGGTTCAATTAATAGCTCGCGACCAAGTGCAAGTAAATCAGCACCTGTTTCCATCGCTTCTTTCGCATCTTCTGGTGAATAAATTGAACCAACGCCTATAAATGGTACACGACCGTCAATCACGCGTTTTAAAATTTTAATACGGTTTTCTTTTTCGCCGCTGTAACGACGGGCTTCTGCACGGAAATCACCTAATGAAACATGTAAGTAATCGAGCTTTTCATCTGCTAAACGATCTACTAGTTGAACTGTTTCATCTAGAGTGATACCGTCTTCTTCAGGCTCTTCTGGGCTAAAACGATAACCAACGATAAATCGGTCATCAGCATATTGCACTTTTGCACGGTGTACACTAGCGATAATTTCTAATAAGAATGTCATACGTTTTTCAACAGAGCCACCGTAACGGTCTGTACGTTTATTTGTAAGACCTGAGAAGAATTGTTGTAATAAATACGTGTTGGCACCATGAATTTCCACTCCGTCAAATCCTGCTTCAATTGCGCGGCGTGTCGCTTCACCAAATGCTACGACTATTTCCTCAATTTCTTCTACCGTTAATGCACGAGCCATACCACTATCTGCTGCAATGGTTTCACTTGCGCTTACGACATCGCCATTTGGCACAAGATCACGTACTGCTTGGCGACCGCCATGATAAATTTGTAAAATTGCTTTTGCGCCTCCGTCGTGAATCGCATCAGCAATACGTTTTAAACTCAAAATATATTCATCGCTATGTGCCGAGATTTGACCTGGGAAGCCTTTCCCATTAGGAAGCACGTAAGCACATGCTGTAATCACCGCACCGACGCCATATGAGCGCTCACGGTAATATGTAATCTCCGCATCTGATACCGTATCATCTGCATTTGCTGAGTAAGTTGTCATCGGCGCCATTAAGTAACGATTACGAATTGTGACGCCGTTATTAAAAGTAAATGGTGTTAAAAAAGTTGTCATGTTATTCACTCCTTCTAAAACAAGAGTAAATTTATCGGATTTAAAAGTCAAAGATCGTGCTTTACAACATTTTATTTCCTAAATCATAAGGAAAAAAGCAGTAGAAAGCATAACTGTATGGAGTGGAGTTTACAATATTGGAATCCTACTTAATTCTGTATTGAGAAAGGGGGATTGGAGGTAACTCATCTAAGTTGATCTAGCTTCTATCTCTAAATAAAAAGGACATATGAAATTTGAAACACTATTAATAAGTAATGTTTTTAATTCTTGAAGTATTGTGGATAAGACAGTTTCATGATGTTTGTTAGAAGTTTTGGTTGACATTGTGCTGTGACAGTCTTGTTTTGATAGATAAACCCCTTGTAAAGAGAGTTTTCGAATCAGTTGCAATTGCTCCATATAAATTCACATCATTTCATTCATTTTATTTTGCTTCATTTGTAATCTTCACTACTGCAGGGACATCTGCAGGGGCGAAATTTAACTGTGAAAGTTTATCTCGCGTAACCCATTTCGTGGCAGCATGTTCTAATGCGTTCGGTTGTCCTTTTTCTAATTGTGCTTTGTATGTTTCGAGGCGAACAATTACTCTGTCATATTCATATGTAGTATCTTCTACTTTTGCACCTACTTGAATCGTACAAGCAAATTCCTCCTGAATTTCTCTTTTTAACGCTTGTTCAGGTGTTTCTCCAACTTCAATTTTCCCGCCAGGAAATTCCCAATAATTCGCCAAATCCATTTCTGGACTTCTTAGCGCACAGAAAATTTCATTTTTTTCGTTTTCGATAATCGCACCAACGACATGGACAGTTTTTTTCATAATATATCACCTTTTTTCTTTTTAATAATTTAAGTTTAGCTTATTTAGTAACTTTTACATAACATATTTTCGAACTACATAAAGCGATAGAACCAATAAAATGATTAGCACAAAAACAATTACCATTGGATCATTCTTAAAACCAATACCGCCTAATGTGACTAAAATTGCTCCCAATATTAATTGCGCCCTCCCATAATATCTGCCACTTTTTTAATATCTTTAACCGATTTGTTTCGTAGAAAAGTTAATAATTCAATCCGTTGTTTAACACCGATTAGATAACCAAATAGTAATAAAATAGATCCTAAAAATATTAGGTTTACATTCAAAACTAAAATCTCCCTCCACAATCTTCTGAAGTGTTTCAATTTATTCCATTATATACAATGATAATAGCCTGGAAGTTTCGGTTACTTACTCTAGCATACAATTTATCCAAATATTGGTGATAAGAAGTGTTTAGTAACCTTGTTCATTTATTCCCATGTATTTGGATGTTATATTAAATGGAAAAGAGGTGTTAGAGTGAGATTACTATTTAGTGTATTAAGAAAAATACTAGAGAAAGAGTCTTTTTCACACAAAACATATAATATTGATGAATTTGAGTTTCGAGATTTTTTGAATATGGCAATAAAGAAAGATTATATTTGTGTCGTGCAGGGTCGTATTAAACATACATATGCTCTTACAGAAAAAGGATACGAATTTCTGAAGTCTAATATGCGATTTAATAGTGAGATTCCTAGTGATCCAAAAGAGCTGCTTCAATGGGTTCGGTTTGAAGGGGAAGTTTATACGCCAAAAAACAAAGAATCTGAGCCTGAACAGAATAGCTATGAACTAGAAACGATTGAATATTTTCAATGGAGTGAAAAGTTACATTCAACACTTCATTCCATTAAGAACAAGGGGGGCATAGGGCATCTATTTATTAATCAACCTGCATTAGAAAGTGACGTGCAACAGATTGAAAGTAGTATTGGGTTTAAACTACCAGCATCGTTTAAAAAAGTAGTCATAGAGTATTCGCGTCAATGTGATTTTTATTGGAATACACAAGAAATGTCAACATGTGTATTGGATGATCAAAATTTTTATTCAGCTCAAGGCGAACCATATACAAGCAGGAATATAATGAATGGGGGCCAATTTGATTTCGGTCTATGGAATCTTGATAAGCTAATCTATTTTAATGACATTAGGATAGACCATGATTACCTTGATGAAACGAATGAAGAATTTCACTTTTGGTCAAATTCCTTTATTTTTTCTGAGGATGGGATGGGGAATTACTTTGCAATAGACCTCAAATACAATATAGGGGAAGTTATCTATTTAACAAGTGATAAAAATTTCCATGGTTGGAGGCTGGGGAAATCCTTTGAATCGTTTATGAATAACTGGATTCAAATAGGTTGTGCTGGCGGTTTTATCAATGACTATATTGCGCTATCATCACGACACATCCCTTATATTAACAATAAAACACCAAACGCTCTTACAATAAAGAAATGGTTGAAAAATACTTAGAAGGAGATTCTTTTCCTGGCAAAAAATAATTTAGTTTAAAGTATCTTGTCTTTTAATAGATGGGATTCTTTTTTTGCATTATTAAAGGTATTTAACAGAGGAAGTAACTTTAAAATAATAAAAATACTGTGGATGCAAGGGGTATGTACAACCTACATTTCTAAATATCTCTTTTACTTTGAATAAGGAAAAACGATTATAGTATCTTCCTTGTATTGCTTACGGCATACTTTTTTAGGATAACGGTCTGTCAAAAGACTTTTAACTATTCTATGATGTTTTGACCATTGAAAAAGACGCATAATTTATTTATTATTAAAAATAAAATATACTGTATATTCTAAAAATACAAACAAGAATCTTTAATAATTATAAAAGGGTGGAAAAAAGGGCGTATATTAAAAATAAACATTAATGAACTTTTACAAGTTCTTCATTAAAAAAATCATATAGTTAAATAGATTAAATATTCCCCATAGATAATTCATATATAGAGGAGGGGCAATTATGGAAAGAGCAAGAAAAAGAATTTTCTACTATAAAGATGAGTATGTGAAAAATGTTAAGTTAGTACATCATGATATTGCTACTAATAGGAGATATCGGTTAGATATAGAATTGAAGAATGGGGATAATGAAAAGGCAGTCCATATAATGATGATTAATCCAAGTAAAGCAAATGAGGAGAATTCCGACAACACTATTAACCGTATAATAAAATACGTTTCTTTAAATAACTCTTCTGGTATTTTACAGGACATAGGGAAAATTATTATTACGAATCTTTATGTAGTATGTGAGATATATCCAGAAAAAGTGGATGAATATATTTCAGTACATAGTTTGGATTTTGTTAAAGGAACAGATACTGACGGAAAATATAATAATGATATGATAATTGAAATGGCGAATAAAGAGGCTCAATTGATAATTACTGCTTGGGGAAAAGGTAATATATTTGATTATGACAATAGGATTCAAGAAGTTTTTAGTTTAATGAAAAACAAGGAAAAGTATCATATGGAGGATTTGACGCAGGAGGGGTATCCAAGGCATCCTCGAACTTGGGCTTATTCTTGGCGATTAAATAGGTACAATATTTAGAAAGCTCTTCTCCTAATTGTGGAGTAGTGTGTTAGATAGAATGATGTAACCATCTCATTAGAGGTGGTTTTTTTATTTGCAAATTTCACTTTGCACCTCCTAGTGGATACGTGATGCGGGAAATATCATTAAAATAATGTTAAACTTTGTCGGGAGGATTGATGGATAGCTCTACTGCAAGAAGAGTTGAACATAATGAAGGTGCTTGATTTACTTGGTATGAAATTAAAATCAACGTCCGTCTGTTTCTAAAAGTCATTGACCAAAATGAAGTGGATACCAATACCTAATTAGAACATTTTTGTATAGTTGAATATAATAAATAGCACAGGAGGATATCCGATGAAACAAAAGAAATCTTTAAAGTTTAAAATTTTCACGGGAATTTTTGCTTTGTTAATATTGCTGGTTGCAGGATTTTTTATTTATGTAAGTTCATACTATAAGGCCAGCTCGTTGGCGTTGGATAGTTTGAAATCTGATGAACAAGTCAATGTAGAAGAAAATGGCGATATTTTATTTGAACCCGTATCGAATGCTAAAAATATCGGCTTTATTTTTTACCCAGGCGCAAAGGTAGAAGCTTCGGCATATGCACCGATAGCCAAAGAAATAGCTTCAAAAGGTTATACCGTTAGTATTGCGAAAATGAGCTTTAACTTAGCCATTTTTTCACCGAATAAAGCAGACGATATAATAAGTAATCATACAGAAATTGATACTTGGGTAATCGGAGGCCATTCTTTAGGGGGCGTTATGGCAGCAGATTACGCACTAAAAAATGATAAAATAAAAGGCTTGGTACTTTTAGCTTCCTATCCCCAAGCAAAAACAAATCTAAGTAGTCAACCAATCAAAGTGTTATCACTATGGGGAAGCAATGATAAAGTTGCGGACTTAATCAAAGTAAAAGATGCAAAAAATGCTATGCCAAGTGACGCACGTTTTATCGAACTAAACGGTGGCAATCATGGAGGCTTTGGCGATTATGGACATCAAAAAGGTGATGGCGAATCTTCTATAACAAACGAAGAACAGATGATGGAGACATCAGAGTATATTGTAGAAATGTTGGATAGTTTAAACAATGAATAATTAAGGAGACCACCGTAAATTGAACTGCCCCCAAAACCATTGGGGGCAGTTTTTTATGGTCAGAAAGATTGCGGAACAAGTTTCTCTTGTGCTAAAAGCATCATAATGAGTAACCATAGGGATAATCATTTTAATTTTGCCTTGATAAGTTTAGTCAATCTTTTTTGTTTATTGTGAGCTAGAAGTGTAGTTAATAAGTGAGCCAAGCACAAAAAGCATACAAACAAAACAAATAATCGTTAAAAAAGTAATTTGAATTATAGGCCAAATAGCCAGCATTGCTTTTATCAACATAGCTATTAATAGCAACGATAATATCCCCATAATAATTTTGGTTGAGGAAGTTTCTTCACTAATAAAAATACTTTTTACTAAACACCAAAAGATAATTACCAAAATGATTATTCCTACTATTTGTAGTAATAAAGGAACAATCAAGTTTAAAGTAAAATCTAAATGTTCTTTTCTGTTAAAAAGTAAATTCATAATTGATTTCCCAGAATTGACTTCCATTAAAAGTGGAGTAAAAAGCTTGTTAGATAATAATAAAAGTAACAAAGCAGTAATAATGCCAACCGCGTAGACTAATATAATAAAGCCACTAGTCTCTTTTTCTTCCATTTCCTTACCTCACTTCATATATAGTTGGAAGATTATATGCTAAAAAAGGCATTGCGATTACACTAGTTTAGTTTCAAACTCTTTTCTAGAAGACAATCCTTTATAAATACTTCGAGAAGCTGTTTATCGTGGATGGCATAATCTACTAGGGGAAATAATAAAGTACGGGAAATTTCATACGTTATTTTTAAATGGAAAGAAAACTTCTATGGAGATCTTTCATTTCTTTGGCGTCCAACCTAAAAAGATATTGTTACGTCAAACAACGCAAATAGATGGCAAAATTAAAAATAAAGTTGAGGGGTTCGTATCTACAACGAGTAGTATTGCTGGGATAGATATAGGTCGAGATATTACATTAATAGGTTGGAATACTTATGTGAAATATGCTGGTGAGGATGGGTTGAATTTAATTTCCAAGTGGATAGAAAAAGAATTAGGTAAAAGATAAATATTGAAGCCATGGTTTGCTCGATTTTAAAAGAAGCTACTATAGTGTATGAAAAAAGCAAGTTTATTTACATAACTACTTTGAAAACTTTAGCTATAATAGATGTAATGAATAGAAGAGGAGAACAACATGAATCATTACATCGTCATGCAAGGGCACACCTATCAAGAAGAAAAAGAAGTAGAAATTATTTGGTCACCACAAAAAGATAAAGGCGGAAACACACCGCACTCATGGCGACGTATGAAGGAAGTGAATGAGGGAGACCGGATATTCCATTATGTAAAAGGAAAGATCGTTGCGATTAGCATTGCGCTGTCTAATTGTGAGGAAGGCAAAAAGCCTGTTTCCTTGACATCCTATGACCAATGGGAAGAGCAAGGTTTTCTCGTGAAGTTGCAATACCATGAATTAGAACAACCATTAACGATAAAAGATTATATTAATGAGTTGAAAGTGTTATTGCCTGTTAAATATTCAGCTTTCCAGCAAGATGGAGATGGCAACCAAGGCTATTTATATCCATGTAATGAAGAGCTTGCGATTAAGCTTTTAGATATTATTAGTGATATGAATATTTATCATGTAGATGATGAACAGTTAGAATTTGCGATTGGCACTGTAGTACGTACAGAACGTAATACGCTTATTCCTGTCATTACAGAAACAGAAACTGAAGCGAAACGTAAAATTCGTATTGGCCAAGAGAAATTTAAAGCAGCGTTATTACCGTTATGGCATCATCAATGTGCACTTTGTGGTATCGAGCTACCGGCCCTTTTGCGTGCAAGTCATTCAAAACCTTGGCGCGAGAGTTCCAATGAAGAACGCTTAGATCCATATAACGGCTTATTGCTTTGCTGTAATCATGATGCATTATACGATCAAGGATATATTACATTTGATGGCACAGGTTTAATTCACATCTCTGAACGTATTCCAGCAACGAATTATGGAATGTATAACATTCATCAAAAGATGAAGGTTTTAAGATATGAAGAGAATAAGCAGTATTTTAGATGGCATCGGAAAAATATATTTCGCTAAGCAGAGAGCGCATTAAAGCCTCTCTGCTTTTTTATTGTCTGATACATGTAATTAGTAAATTTATTCTAAAATTAGAAGTTGAAAATAATAATTTAGTGGTAAAATAATCATAATGCATAAGGTTAAAAATGACCTATAAATACATATAAATGAGGTGCACGGTTTGAGTGTGACAAATATTGAATGGCAGTTTTCGAAAATACCAAATATCGAAGAATCGAATTTTAATAAAATTTTAGAGCGCTTTTATAGTTTGGGCGTGGCGGGATTAACGCGTGAAAATATACAAAATTCATTAGATGGACGATTGACTGATACGGATCAGCCAGTTGTAGTGAAGATTGAGTTAGGCAAAGTCAATCGAACGGAAATTCCGGGCATGGCTTCAATTGTACAGCGTATTAATAGTTTAGTGGGACGTAATGGTTACACAAAAGAGACAATTAATCATATGAAGGCTTCTATGATGGATGAGGAAGTTCGCTATATTTCATTCGAAGATAGTAATACTCGTGGGTTAACAGGCGCGAAGTACGGTCAGAGCAATTCGACAGATCATACTTGGGGAATCTATGCGTATAACAAAGGTGTCCATTTTGAAGAGAAGGATGAATCGTTTGAAGCATCACGTGGGGGCTCTCACGGTGTAGGGAAAATAGCGTCCAATGCAGCTTCGGATATCCATATGATGTTTTTCGCCAACTGTGATCAAGAAGGGGAACAGCATTTAGGGGGCACCATTCAGTTAATTGAGCATAAATTCGGCGAGGATTATTATCGTTCGACAGGATATTTTGCGAAGTTGGAAGGCTCTAAGTTTATGCCGTATGAAAATCGCTATGGCAAAGTTTTTGAGAAAACTACGCGTGGGTTGAAAATCGTTATTCCATTTTTAAGGAAGAGTTTTTATCGAGAGGATGAAATTATCCGCGCGGTATGTGATAGCTTCTTTGTTTCGGTTATCGAGAAGAAATTAGTAGTGCATGTCAATGATTTGGTTATTGATGATACGACGATCGATGCGATTGTGGCAGACAGCCAATATTATGTTCAAGAAATCGAAGCAATGAAAAAAGTATTTACGCCTTTATATGTGAAAACATTTAAAAATCAACAGCCGCGTTTAATTGAAATACCACATGCTAATACAGTATTTCAGTTTAATTTATATTTTAATTTCGATGAACGTATTCCTAAAGGGCGAGTTGGAATCATTCGAACGATCGGGATGAAGATTGAAGATTTTACAGTAAAAAATAATGCAACGAAGCCTTTTAATGCTGTGTTAATAGGCGGCATTGAGGAGGACAGCTATTTAAAATCACTTGAGAACGAATCACATACGAAAATATCAAGTGATGACTTAAAGGATCCTGAACTGACAAAGCTTGCAAAGAAATTTATTAGCAATTTAAATAAAGAAATCTTAAAAGTGATTGATGAAGAAATGCGCAAACATAATCCAGTAGATGGAAAAATTAATACATCGGATTTGCTATACACAATGGAACTAGATTTCAAAGAAAACTTATCGCAATCGTTTGGAACGGTGAAGATAAAGAATGGTAAAAATATTGTCACGAGTGATGAAGGAAATAAATCTGAAACAACGCCTGCAAAAGTGAAACGAAAAAAACGCGAAAAGGGTGAAGCAGGAGAACCTAAAGAAAGCGGCATCCGAAGAAAAGGGAAAGCACAAGATAAAGGTGAAGCGGATAGCGCAGCTGATGATCAAAAAGATGAGTATAAAATTAATCCATACCGTGTGGAACGTCTATTATTAAGTGACCAAGAATTTATTCAATTAAATTTATCCGGTAGCGCAGAAGTTGCGAAGGCTAAAAAATGTAATTTAAAATTTAATGTTATTGATGGCATGGGCAAGGAATATATCGGCGAATTTAATATGAAAGAAAATTATTCTACTATCATTGATAAAAATAATAGTAAACAATGCGTAATTGAAGCGGATGCCATTAAAAATGTATCGATAAAAAATGGAATTGTGAATTTGCAACTGGCACTTAAACAGAACTATAATCGCGCAGTCAAATTTATTTACTACATAGAGGTGTAACATGATATACAAAAAAGATGCTAATTTCCCATATCCTATTCTATCGTCGAACACTTTTGCGTATGAAGAAAGTGATTTCACGATAAAAGTGAGCTTTGAAGAAGATGGTGACTACTATCGGTTTAAAATTATGCCTCAACTAACTTCGGCGTTTGTTGAAGCATTACTAATTAGTGGAGAAGCTCAATATTTATTAGTAATTCAGTCAAAGGATACAAAGTTCTTCCCGTTAGATCTACATCATTTACAAGTAGAAATAGCAAAAAGTCGTATGTCCTTATCGAGTCGAACGTCTATTCAAGTTCATATTGTTGCAAAATCGGATATTCACTTTAACAACAATTATGAATTAAATCGTTTCTATGAAGAGTTAAAACAGTCTATCGTCGTTCCAAAGTTTTCAATGCTCGGTTATTCAAACATCGTAACATTTGAGGGTGGAATGAAAAATCCGCTTGAATTGTTTGAGAAACGATTAGATCCGAATTTAAGCTCTGCGATAAAATATGAATTAGGGACAGAATGTATCATCATCCATTTCCGAGACGAAGATACTCAATTTCAATCAATGTCAAAGGCTAGTGCATTTATAAATCCTTATTTATATACAGGCTTACGCATGGCCCTAGAACGGCTTCTGAGCGATGAGGAAGATGGAGTCATTGAATTGTCTCAATTTACACCGCCAGACGATTTACTAGATTTTAAATTATACAATCTAATGATTAGTAAAGGAATCGAAGAGTTAACTGTTGATAATATCGATGAAATGATAGGGCGCATATCCCATCAAATTATCGAAAAGTATGTAAAAGCTGTAAAGGAGTTAGTAGCACATGAAGATTAGACTTTTAAAAGAAGGTTATAAAAAAGATGAGTTGCTCTATACAGCATTTAAAAATGGCGATGTCCTAGACGATCTATTTTTCTCTGAAGAAACTGTTGAAATTGAAGAGGCACCAGATTTCCCGATATATATGGGGAAAGGTACGGAAGTACAAAAGAAGGCGGATTTTCTAGCAGCCTTTCAAACAATAGCAAATTCGTATGTGAATTTAGACCGTGATATTCATTTTGATGAACGTTTTTGGCATTCACTTTTAATTACGAAAAAGCGCGATTATATCATCACAAATTATCCTCAAGTTTTAGATAGCTATCGAGAATTTAGCAATATAGTGATCAAAAGTTTTGACTGGGAAAACTATATTTACAAATGTATTTTGGCAGTCGAATATATTGAAGATGCTACTGATTTACCGCTTACGAAAGAGCAGTATTATGAATTGATCGTAGATAATTTGGATATTTTCAATTACATCATTAAGTATTCAATTTTTAGAAATGGCGATTTTTTACTAAAGATTTTAACGGTCATTCATAACCTAGGCATTAGTGAGTTATTGAAAGGAAAAATAACAGACCGCCCTGATTTAGGGAAAGATGAACGCTACGGACGACGCGTTATTTTTGAGCTTAATAAATCCTATCCAGTCCTGATGAGCCCATTACTAGATATTAAGGATTTGCAGGAAGAGTTTTTAAGGGCATTGGGGAATTATTATGATGTGTCGGGTATTGAGGAGCAAAATAAAGTGGTTGTGTAAAAGAATTGGAGTGGTTGTAATGAATTTTGGCAAAACAATCAAAATGTTCTTGATTGATGGAGACCCAAGTGGAAGATTAACGTGTGAATTATCCAACTGGACAGGGCTAGCGTATAGAATACCAAGAACCGAAGTGAAAAAATGTTCGGATCGCCCTAACTTAAATTCTACTGGTGTGTACATGTTATTCGGTCGAAATGATGAAGATAAAGAAGCTGTATACATAGGGGAAGCAGAGGAAGTTTATACACGATTACAAAGCCATTTGCGTGAAAAAGATTTTTGGAATGAAGTAATAGTATTTATAAGTAAAGATGAGAATCTAAATAAAGCGCATATAAAGTACATTGAAAACAAGTTATATGAAAAGGCTAAAGTCGCAAATCGTTACTTTTTAATGAATGGGAATATCCCTCCAATGCCATCAATTTCCGAAGCAGACCGTGCAGAGATGGATGAATATATTAGCAATCTTACAATGATGGTCAATACATTGGGCCATAAATTATTTGAAGAGATCAAAGATAGTTCAGAAGTTAATGCAGATGATGTTTTATTTATAAAATCGACTCTTGGTGTGGATGCTAAAGGCGTTCAAACACAAGAAGGTTTTGTCGTATTAAAAGGGTCAAAAATTGCAAATAGAAACTCCTATTCAGAGCGTTTATTAGCAAAAAGAAATGATTTATTACATACAGAAAAAGTGAAAGTAGTGAATGATGAATTGGTTGTAATGGAAGATCTTTTATTTACTAGCCCCTCGGCAGCAGCTGATATTGTAACGGGGCGAAGTGCAAATGGGCTGACTGAATGGAAAGATAGCAATGGAAAAAGTCTGAAGGATTTAGTTTGATTATTATTATGAAACACGTGAATCGCCAGTAAAACTCGTGTTATCGCCACAAAGCCCATCGGAAACGCCACAAAGATCAGGGGAAACGCCACAAAACTAGGGCAAATCGCCACTAACCCCTGGCACTCCCCACAGCTTCCCCTGCAGAACACACCACCATCCCTAATAAGAAAGGAGCACGCTAATAGGAAATGCAGAGAGGTAATCAAGCCTCTCTGCATTTTTTTGTACTTAGAACCCCACTAAATTTTATACCAATATACCAAAATCCCCCTAAAATACAAATAAAAAATTCTAAAAATTATGTTGATTCTTAACTTTTAGTTCTGTACAATGTAAAACAAGTCATCTAGATGTATAGATGACTTGGGGTGTGATGTACTCTCAATAATCCAAAGGAGGATGAGCATGAGTAAATATAATTCGTTGGTTCCGAAGTATGTTCAGATAGCAGATAGCTTGAGAGAAAAAGTAGATGAGATGTACAAGGACGGACAAGAAAAGTTTGCAAGTGATGACGAACTAATCAAGATGTTTGATGTTTCGAGAATGACGATTCGTCAGGCGGTGCAAGTGCTTGTAGAGGAAGGTCTTTTAAAGCGTATCCAAGGAAAGGGTACTTTTATTGTTCGTAAGGAAAAGTTGAAGACCGATATTGCTAAATTAGATACTTTTTTTCGAGGTTGGTACTTAGAAAACTTTACTGTGCAGTTGCTCTATCGGGGATCCGTCCCTTGCCCGCAAGGATTAGAAGATAAATTGGGGGTAGAGCCGGGAGAGGAAGTTTATCAAGTAAAGCGTTTACGTCTTTCAGAGGGAATCCCGATTGTTATCGATAACCGTTATCTTTTAAAAAAGTATGGGGAAGAAATTACGGATGAGGAATATGTGAAGTATTCTTTTTCCCATTTATTTTTAAATAAGTTTAAAATGGCGCTTACTGAAGGAGAAATTGAAATAGAAGCGGTGCTGGCTAATCAAGAGATTGCACATATTCTTGGTATTGCTGAGGGGGCCCCAATCTTATATAGAAGTGTTGACTTAAAAGTAAAAAATGGCTGTGTTTTAACAGGTGCTTCTTCCTATCGTGGAGACATGTATAAATACAAATCATTATTAAGTTTAGATTAAGAAAAAATAAATAAAGAAGCTGTCGATTTTGAAAGCGCTTTATATGCATGTGACGACAAGGAGGAAATTATGTTTTATTCAATTTTAATCATCTTGGCAATCATTATTGCTATCTATATGGGTGAAAAACTTGATATAAATACTGGTTTAGTAGCTTTAGCATTAGCTTATTTAATTGGTTGTTTTGTGTTGGGGATGTCGATTAATGATTTATTGGCTACTTTCCCAACAAAATTATTTTTAGTTATTTTTACATTGGCGCTGTTTTTTAACTTTGCCGTAGTCAATGGGACATTAGAGAAAATAGCTCAATTATTACTTTATCGATTTCAAAAGCAAACAAAATGGCTACCGTTAATTTTGTATTTTATTACAGCGTTAGTTTCAGGAATGGGTGCAGGTTTCTTTACTTCTGTGGCCGTGATGGGTGCCATTGCTATGGCATTGTGTAAATCTTCAGGGATGAATAAATTAAATGCTTCATTCGCTGTGTCACTAGGTTCCCTTTCTGGTGCGAATTTCATGTATAGTGCGCATGGGGTACTGTTTAACTCTTTATTAAGTAACACGGCTGTTGCTGAACAGGCAGATTTGTTAACAAGAGATATTTTTGTAGTATCATTTATTTATCCGATATTTATTATGTTGATTTTAATGTTTTTTGATAGAAAAAACAGTCAAATGACGGATTTGAATATTGATAAACCAGAAGCTTTTACTAAAAACCAAAAAGTAAATATAACGTTAATTATTCTACTTATGGTATTTGTTCTAGGCGTACCAATGCTTTCTAAGTTTATGCCTAATAATGAAACGATTCAGTTTATTAATGGACGTACGGACATTACGTTACTAGCACTTGTATTTGCGATTGCGGCTTATATATTAAATTTAGCTGGGGACAAGCCTAAAGAAGTTATGGCGAGAATTCCTTGGAGTACGTTATGGCTTGTGTCTGGGGTTGGTATGTTAATTGACGTTGCAGTTGAAGCAGGGACAATCGATATGTTAGCCTCGATGATTAATAATATGCCGACTTTTATTGTGCCAGTTGCAGTAGCACTTATTGCGGGTGTGATGTCCATCTTTAGTAGTACGTTAGGTGTTGTTGCACCGCTTATGTTCCCGATGATTGCTGGTATCATCGATGCTACAGGTTATAGCGCTTCGTTAATTGCGGTAGCTATTATTATTGGTGCCCAATCGTCAGCTTTAGCGCCATTCTCTACTGGCGGTAGTTTAATTCTTGGTAATAGTGGATTAAATGAAGAAGAGTCTAAGAAGTTTTATAATGATTTACTTTATAAAGCTACACCATTAGGTTTAGGCTTTGCTGTTGTAGCAACTTTGATTTTAATGTTTATATTATAGGGGGTAGTTATGCAAAAAATATTCGATACGCATTTTCATATTATTGATCCGAAGTTTCCGCTTGTAGAAAATCAAGGGTTTGTTCCTGACTATTATACTGTCGATGATTATTTACAGGAACTGAAGGAAATGTCGATTGAGTTAACAGGTGGCGCTGTTGTGTCAGGGTCATTTCAAGGCTATCATCAACAGTATTTTACAGAGGCCATTGCAGAGTTAGGTAATCGTTTTGTAGGAATCACACAGTTGCCGTTTGATACAAGCGATGAAGAAATTTTAAAGTTAAACGATGTTGGGATTAAGGGAATAAGATTTAATTTATACAGAGGATTATTTACTTTGCCAAATGATATTCGCGAACTATCAGAGAGAGTCTATCATTTATGTAACTGGAAAACGGAGCTCTATTTGAATATGCAAACAGTGGATCAAGAATTGGAACAATTAATTTTTGCCTTACCAAAAGTGTCAATTGATCATCTAGGGATGCATAAGTGTTCAGTGGATAAGCTGAAAAAAATCGTTCATGCCAATATTCCCATTCGCGTAACGGGCTTTGGTCGAGTGGGATATAATCGGGATGAAATACGTGAATTAATATCAACATTGTACAGCGAAAATCCAAGCAGTCTGATGTTTGGCAGTGATTTACCTTCAACCCGAGCAAAAGAGCGATTTTCCTACGATGATATTCAATTAATTAAAGAAACAGTAGGTAGCGAAGCGCAAGATCGAATTTTCTTTGAGAATGCGGAAAAATGGTATCTTGATAAATAACCTAGTGAATAACGGCACCCCAATTAAATTTTGGAGGTGCTGTTTTTTATAGTCAAATAAACACACATGTCACCTAACCTAAGCTATACTTATAGCTAAGCAAGCGAATGGAGCTGGATATTAAGTGTTAAAAAAACAAATTGAATCATTTATAAATGAGGAAGCGAATAGTCAATTAATCGATATAGAAAAGTCGTATGCGCAAAAGCATGCATTGTTACATGATGGTGCAATGGTGGAGACGATTTCTTTACAATTTCAAGTGATTGAACGTTGTCTGAAGGAAACGGAAGAATTAATAGCAGAAGAAACAGCCTCGTTTCTATCAAAGCCTGTGGATTATTTGAAAGAGCATAATAATGAATTTTTGTATGTAGCGTCTGAGCGCTTTGATGTGATTCGCGTGGATTCGTTTGCGCTTGAATTTGATGGGGCGTTTGGTGTCTATAGTGCGTTATTTGGACTGAGATTGCAAAAGAAGTATAGCGAGTTTTTACATTCGTATTTTAAAGCGCATTTGCAACATGACAAAATGACGTATAGTGCAGCATTTTCTGGAGAAGATGGCCTGTGGGAAATAAATCTTGCGTTAGATGCGCTGGATGGATTTAGTGAGCAGCAGTCGTTTGACGAAGTGCTAGCACAATTATATTCCCTAGTATTTGGGCTTCTGGAGGAGCTTGAAGCGGCAGTCTGATAGCACCTAGGGGTTGCGGCTTACTGTGAGCTTTAGTGGAATCGCCACAAAAAGCATGCGAAACGCCAGTAAACTGGGGGTAATCGCCACTAAAAGTTTGTGAATCGCCAGCAAACCTAGAGGAATCGCCACAAAAAGCCCATAAATCGCCCGTAAACCCGCCCGCGGAAAGCACCGCCGTAGCGGACATCAACCGCAATAGCAAAAAGTGTTAGCTTGATCGCCATCAAGCTAACACTTTTTCTCGTTTGCCCAGTCTATTAAGAAACCGTTTCCTCAACAACAACCATTTCCTGCGCAATAACTGCCGGAGCAGGTGCCTTCTTCGCCTTCGGAATTAAGAAGCATAACAATAAAATCATAGCGAACAATGCCATCGCAATGTAGGCGATTGAATGGACAGCGGATGTAAGACCAGCTGCATTTGCTGTTGAATAGATGGACTCAAATGATACGCCCAATGAAGAAAGCTGTTCGGCTAAAGCACTGTTTTCAACGGTGCCGGTTTGACCTGCTGCAAGTAGTGCAGCAGAATGTTCGCTTGCAATGCCGGCTTCGGTTGCAGAAGCGAGTAATGTTTCTTTGAATGCCGCATCTTTAAAAATGGAGAATAGGACAATTCCTGAAACAGAGCCTAGTGGTGTGCCGAAATCTCGTATGAATGAGAATAGTCCTGCACCTGCTGCTAGTTTTTCTTTTGGTACTTCGTTTAAGGCGAATTTCATTAGAATTGGTGTGTTGGCCCCGGATACGAAACCAAGACAAACAGCTAATGCCGCAATAATATTGAATGGCATGGAAGCGTCAAGCATTGTAAAGATAAACATGATAATTATTGGGATAAAGAAAATCGCAATTAAAATGGAACGACCACTGATTTTATCTGATAAGCGTCCTACGATTAAGCCACCGATTGATGAGGCGCCGTATAGGAACATGTAAAATAGTCCTGTTTGGGAGGCGTCTCCACCTGGACGTGATGTGATAAAGAAATTCATGCAATAAATAAATAGCATAAAGGTTGCGACGATGAGTAAGTTAATGCCGACTGCCATGCTAAACAGTTTAATTTTTAATAATGACAGTTCGACTAGTGGATTGTTAATGCGGTTTTCGCAAATCCATAACAGCGTAAGTGCCACGATCCCGACAATTAACGTAATGATTGTATACGGTGAAAAGAAGCCGAACGTTTTGCCGATTGTTGACACGGATAACAGTGTTGCTGATGTAACAAAGATAAGGATAAGACCGATGAAATCAAAAGATGTTTGTTTTTCTCCCTTTGATTCTTCGACGAATAGTAGGACAACTATTAAGCCAAGTACAGCCAATATAGCACTTAACCAATAAGTTATTTGCCAGCCATATTGTAAAATTAAATAGCCGGCAATGGCCGCACCTGACATGGCTGCGATAGCTTGTACGGATGAAAAAATGCCCGAGGCCATGCCGCGTTTTTCAGGTGGGAAAATAACGCCGATATAAGCAATCGCTATTGGCAAGATAAAACCAACTGCTATACCTTGGAATACCCGCGCAATAAGAAATACTGTGAAATCTGGCGCTATCGCAGCGGCAACTTCAGAAATAGCGAAAATGACCATGCCGATAATTAACATCTTTTTTCGACCGTATTGATCGGCTAATCGACCAACAATCGGATACAGTGTAGCGGAAGCAACGTAAAATGTCAGTAAAATTAAACCGGCTAAATAAGTTGGTAGTTCAAAATGTTGTGAAATAACCGGAATTGCCGGTGCTTGAAAGGCCATTGCCTCAATTGCTACAAATGCCCCAAAAACTAATGCTAAAAATTGAACCCATTGTGAACGTGTTACCTTTGCATCTTGTGGTTTGCTTTCTGTACTTGCCATTTGTCATCATCCCCCTTAATCATAATCAAGCGTTAATAATCCAATGCATCTCCTTCTTCTTGAATTTATTAAGCCTCATTATAAGAGATATAATTTTCGCATTTCAATCCACAAAATCTATGAAAATGTCGTAAAACCAACAATGTCTTGCACTTTGATGGTTTTTTACTAGCGTTTCGACAAGATTCGATGTTTACCGATTTAATTCCTGACAAAGCATGTTACATTCGAAAAGTTTTGTCGTTTCTTGCGCAATAAATTGTGCGGAATATTGATAGTAGGTTTCCACACTCCAATGATAAATCATGCCCGTAATAACGGAAGCATAATAGGTTGCAGCAATTTGAGGTGCTGGCATTTTGTCTTGTACTAACGCGATAAATTGGTTGTAGATTTCCGAAGAAAGTCTTTTCATAAATGAGTCGCTAAACGTTAAAAAGGTGTGAAATGCAACATAGTGCTGTTCGACATAGCTAAAAATGGCCTGTTGAACACGGTGTTGAAAAAAGAAATTGGGCGTAGGTTCTGCATGCTGAACTAAAATGCTGCAAATATCTTCAATAAAATCTAAGACGATTTGATTTTGTAAGTGTTCTTTTGTTTGAAAGTGCATGTAAAAAGTAGAGCGATTTATATTGCAACGGGCGACGATTTCTGTAATTGAAATAACGGTAGAGCCTCTTTCTTGAACTAAAGCAATATACGTTTGCTTAATTAAGTTACGCGAATGCTGTGCACGACGGTCTTTTTTTACTTTCATCCAAACACCCCACAATTTTAATTTTCCATTTTAAAGAAAAAATTTTTGAAGAATTATTGCTATATTCGAAATTATATATTATCATAATCGAAATGACTATAAGATTCTGAATATTCAATAAAGGGAGTGGTGAAATGAACGCATATTTGTTATTGTCAATTGCCTCAAGTATTGCACCAGAGCAAGAAATTTTAACTTTTTTTAATAAGCGTCTAAATTATGCGCAACTTACCGAGCGAGTAGGTGCATTGGCGAGTCGAATGGCAGCGGATGGTATTGGGCATGGTGATCGCGTAGGCATTATTTCCACAAATAGCCCTGAAGTGGTAGAAAGTTTTTTTGCAGCATTTCAACTAGGGGCAACGATTGTACCGATTAACTATCGTGCGAAGCCGGAAGAGTTGGCTTATATGATACGAGATAGCGAGATTAAAGTACTTCTTATCGAAGGGCGTTATGTTAGCTCCATTGCTAACTTTTTACAAGATCCGCTATGCACGATTGAACGAACGATTGTTATTGGCGATGATGCACAAGGTTACGAATTATATGAATCGTATATTGCTAACAATGAGCCAATGATTGATTTTGCAGAGGTGCATGACGACGATATTGCGATTTTACTTTATACGAGTGGGACAACGAGCTTGCCAAAAGGGGTCATGCTTACATATAGCCAGCTAACGAATTATGTTATGGGGCATACCGAAGCGGCAACTGGTTTGCCGAATGGCGCATCATTAACATGTGTGCCGAATTACCATGTCGCGGGGGCAACGAGTATTTGTAATTGTATTTATGGTGGGCGTCGCATCGTTTTAATTCGCCAGTTTGAGGCAGATACATGGCTAGATACACTTGAGCAAGAGCAAGTGACACATGCCTTTTTAGTGCCGACGATGTTAAAGCGAATTATCGATCATCCACGCTTTGACCAAACGGATTTTTCAAGTTTACAAAGCTTATCCTATGGTGCGGCACCGATGCCGTTCCCAATTATTCGGCAGGCAATTGACATGTTCCCATTATCCGTTGATTTTGCCAATGCTTTCGGTATGACGGAAACGACATCGACAGTAGCTGTGTTAGGGCCGGATGACCATAAGCTTTTAGGGACGCCGGAAGAAATTGAACGCAAAATTGAACGATTACATTCGGTAGGTAAGCCATTGCCAAATGTTGAGATTAAAATACTCGATGATGTGAATAATGAGTTACCTCCTAATGAAATTGGCAACGTTTACATTAAAACGGCAAAGGCGATGAAAGGCTACTGGAATCGTCCAGAAGAATCGCAAGAAACTTTGGTTGAAGGCTGGATTAACACAAAAGACATGGGCTATTTAGATGAGGATGGCTATTTATTTTTAAAAGGTCGTAACTCAGACATGATTATTCGTGGCGGTGAAAATATTGCACCACAGGAAATTGAAAATGTACTGATTGCCCATCCGGAAATTTCAGATGCGGCGGTCATTGGTGTACCGAGTATGGAATGGGGCGAGGAAATTTTAGCGGTCATTATTCCAAACAATATGGATGCAGCGCCTGCTATTGAGGAGATTACGGCCTATTGCCGCGAGCGACTTGCTAGTTTTAAATGTCCTAGAATTATAGAATTTGCAACGGAATTACCACGTACATCATCAGGCAAGTTATTAAAGCGTGATTTACGTGAGCAATATACTACTAACTTAGTGGAATAACAATAGAAAGGTGATGGAGTAGATGAAATTTGAATTAACGGAAAAACAAGAGTTGTTGCGTAAAACCATTCGTGAGTATTTAGCGGAGCAAATCACAGATGAGTTAATCGAGGAATTGAAAGTAACACCTGAAGGGGGACCTATTTGGAAGGCGTACATTCAAAAGCTAGGTGAAGATGGCTGGCTAGGTGTTGGTTGGCCAAAGGAATATGGTGGGCAAGGGCTGACACCACTTGAGCAATATATTTTCATTGAGGAAATCGATCGTACGGGTGTCAATATTCCATTTATTACGCTGGAAACGGTCGGCCCGATGTTAATGAAACTAGGGACGGAAGAGCAAAAGAATTATTTTTTACCAAAAATATTAAAAGGTGAAGTAGAGATTGCAATTGGTTATTCCGAGCCACAGGCAGGAACGGACTTAGCCGCATTAGAAACCTCGGCTGTGCGTGATGGTGATGACTATGTCATCAACGGTCAAAAGATTTTTACAACAAACGCGCATATTGCGGATTATATTTGGTTGGCAGCACGTACGGATACAACGGTGCCAAAGCATAAGGGAATTTCGATTTTCTTAGTGCCAACGACTGACCCGGGGTTTTCTGTTACACCCATGGCATTGATGGGAGAAGAAACGAATGTTACGTACTATGAAAATGTGCGTGTACCGGCTTCGGCGCTTGTCGGTGAAGAAAATAAAGGCTGGCAATACATTACGTCACAACTTTCGCTTGAACGTTTAATGCTTTCTACTTATGCACGGATGGAGCGTATGGTGGAAGAAACGTTAGCCTTTGCACAAGAAGCGGTGATTGATGGTGAACGTGTCATTGATCGTCCGTGGGTGAAAGAACATTTTGCCCAGATGAAGATGAATTTAGAAGTATTGCGTTTGCTTAATTACCGTGCGGCATGGGGCCATGACAATGAACAAGTGGCGCCGTTTAGACCGTCGATGAATAAAGTATTTGCGGCTGAAATGAATCAGCGTGTCTTTGATTCTTGCATGCATATTATGGGGCTGTTCGGGCAAGTGCAAGATGGCTCTGACTGGGCAATCGCGAACGGTGATGCAGAAAATTATGCGAAGAAACGCCTTGTGTTCTTATTTGGCGGCGGTGCCAACGATGTACAACGTGATTTAGTTGCGCGTTTTGGTTTAGGCTTACGCCGTGCTTAATACAAAGGAGGGGATGAAGACATGTCATTAACAACGGAAATGTTACAATCGCTAGTCGGCATTGAATCAGAGGTTACAAAAGGCACTGATGAAGTATGCCGCCCGATGATTCGCCATTATTGTGAGGTGATGGAAGATGCCAATCCACTCTATCACGATGACGCTTATGCAAAGCAATCACGCTATGGAGAAATTATCGCACCACCAACGCAGGTGCAAGTGTATACGATGAATCCGCTATGGCCTAAAGTAGAACGCGAAAAAAATTCAATGGAAAATTTGGTTGATTTATTAAAATCACACGGCTATTCTTCCATTGTTGCGACAGCACAAGAACAAGAATATTTTGAGCCGATGAAAATTGGCGATGAGATTAGTTACACGCTGTCCGTCAAAGAAATTTCGCCGTTGAAGCAAACGGCTCGTGGTCCAGGTTACTTCTCGACTTTTTTATATACATTTATCAACCAGCGCAATGAGGTTGTTTGTAAGCAATCATTTACGATTTTATCGTATCAAGCGCAAGTACAACAATAGGAGGAAATGGAATGGCAACGACGACATATGCAAGCATTACATGGAATTCAATTGAAGTCGGAACAGCATTGCCTACTACTTCTAGGGAGGTAACGGCAGCATTAGTTGTGGGCGGTGCGATTGCAGCGACACATGATTATGAAAACGTTCATCACGATCATGTGGCAGCAAAGGCGGCTGGCGCAGACGATGTCTTTATGAATATTTTAACGACGAACGGTCTTGTTGGTAAGTACTTAACTGATTGGGCAGGGCCTGAAAGTACGTTGAAAAAAATTGTCTTGAAATTGGCGGTTCCTAACTATCCGAATGATACGCTCGTTTTTAGCGGTCATGTCAAAAACAAGTATGAGGACAATAATGAATGTCTAGTAGAGATAGAGTTTGTCGGTAAAAACAATCTAGGCTATCACGCATTAGGAGCAGGCGTCTTAGCATTACCAAGGGGGTAAACGTGTGGAAACGATTAGCGGGAAAGCAGCAATTGTAGGCATTGGACAAACAGAATTTAGTCAAAACTGCGGACGCACAGAATTAAGAATGGCACTTGAAGCGATTCTAGCGGCTGTTGAGGATGCGGGATTAGATATTAAAGAAATTGATGGCATGGTCAATTATACGATGGATAGTGCCGCTCAAATTGATATTGTACGTGCACTGGGCATTCCAAACTTAAGTTACTTCAACCAAATTCCATATGGTGGTGGTGCGAGTTGTGGAACGATTGCTAGTGCCGCGGCAGCTGTCGCATCGGGAATGGCGAACTATGTAGTTTGTGTACGTTCCATTCGTGATGCATCTGGCCCGATGCGTTACGGCGATTTCGAGCCAACGCGTGTCAGTGGCGATTTGCATATGGGCATGTATCATCCATATGGCTTATTAACACCCGTGTCATGGGTGGCGATGTTTGCTAACCGTTACATTCATGAATATGGCATAAAAGATGGACAGTTAGCATGGGCACCGCTAGTTAATCGTGAAAATGCGAACCGCAATCCAAATGCCATTTTCCATCATCGCAAAATGACGATGGAAGAATATTTGCAATCGCCGATTAACGTTGAGCCATTGCGTCGTCACGATTGCTGCTTAAGTACTGACGGTGCAGTTGCTGTTATTGTCACAACGCCAGAGCGTGCCAAAGCATTAAAGCAAAAGCCGGCGCTAATAGCGGGCGTGAGCCAAGGGATGTCTACGAATGGTGAAGTGATGACGAGTTATTACCGCGATGAAATTACGTTTTTGCATGAAGTAGAAGCATACGGTAAAAAATTATTCCAACAAGCTGGCATTACGCCACAAGACATTGATGTGGCACAGTTTTATGATGCATTTAGTCCGTTAATTCCGATGCAACTAGAAGCACTTGGCTTTGTCGGTCGAGGTGAGGGGGTTGCCTATTGCGAAGGCGGCACGCGCATTAATCGTTACGGGGAGTTACCGATTAATACAGCAGGTGGCTTAATGTCGGAAGGCTATTTACATGGGATGAATTTAATTACTGAAGGTGTGCGACAAATTCGTGGTACATCTACAACACAGATTGACAACGTGGAAAATGTGCTTGTTACAGGTGGCTTAGGTGTACCGACAAGTGGACTTATTTTAAGGAAGGGGTAAAACAATATGGTGCAATATACGGGTATTGGCACACCAAAGCCAAATATGAATGAAGATACGCAAATGTTTTGGCAAAAGCTTCAGGAAACGAAGAAACTGCATTTTCAACAATGCTCTAAGTGCGGTACGGTGTTACATCCACCGCGTCCGGCTTGTTATAACTGTCACAGCTTTGAATTGGAATGGCAAGAGGCACCTACAAAAGGAACTATCTATTCTTATGTAGTTTATCATCGTTCGGTACATCCAGGCTTTCAAACACCGTATGAAGTGGTGTTAGTTGAATTAGAAAATGGGGCAAGAATCGTCGGCAATATGCTCGATGCTGCGCCAGAAGATATTGCAATCGGGATGCCTGTAGAAGTAGTCGTGGACGATCAAGTCTATGAAGATGTATCGCTTATAAAATTTAAAAAACTATAAGGAGGGTTCGCCATGGATTTTCATTTAAATGATGTACAAAAAGAGTTTAAGCAAACGGCACGTAAGTTTTTTAAAGAGAAGTGTGGGCTGGAGGAATTACGCGCATTTGAAAATAATCCTCACCATTATTCGGAAAAGCTTTATAACGAATTAGTGGAGCTTGGTTTTGTCGGTCTTATTGTGCCGGAGCAATATGGTGGTTTTGGCGGAGATTTTTTAGATTTAGCGATTGTTATGGAGGAAGCAGGTTGGGCTTTATTCCAAGGGCCATTTTTATCAACAATCGTTAGTGGTGTGATGCCAGTACTGACACATGGCACAGAGCAACAAAAAGAAGATTTACTACCGGCCATTGCAAGTGGTGAACAGAAGGTGAGTTATGCTATCGCAGAACCACAAGCTCATCATAAATTGGAGCATCTGGCATTTGAAGCAGTGCCTAATGGCGATCACTATGTGTTAAACGGCACGAAATTATTTGTCCCATTTGCACAGTCAGTGGAGAAATTACTGGTCGTAGCGCGTACTAATCAAAGTGCTGTTGGTTCAGTAGATGGGTTGACGGTGTTCCTTGTCGATACGGCTACAACAGGTATTGAAGTGAAAGCCATTCCTACCATTAGTGCGGACGGTTTATGTGAAGTGCAGTTTAATCATGTGAAAGTTTCGGCTGCGCACATTATCGGCAATGTGGATGAGGGATACTGTGTTGCGAATGACATGCTAAATTTTGCCACTGCATTAAAATCGATTGAAATGACAGGTGTACTCAGTCGAGCTGTTGATATTACAGCGGATTATGTGAAAGAGCGTCAACAATTTAATGTGCCAATTGGGTCTTTCCAATCTGTGCAACATCGTATGTCGGATATGTTAACAATTGTAGAAGGTGGTCGTCTAGCAGCCTTCCATGCTTTTTCAAGATTAATAGAAGGCAAAGATGCGAATACCGAAGTAGCGATTGCTAAAGCTTGGTTAAGCCAAGAAGGGCAAAAAGTCGTGACAGGTGCCCATCAATTGCACGGAGGCATGGGCATTGACTATGACTATCCACTACAGTTTTGCTTCCGACGTTTTAAAGGGCAACAACTCGAATTTGGCTCTTCAGAAGTGCATTTGCGCAATCTAGGTGAATGGTTAGCCGTAAAGCCAGAACAACCAACAAAAGTATCGACTATGTAAGGAGGCCATTCCATGACAACAGCAGCGTTAACACATCTGAAGGTACTGGACTTATCTTGGCATATTGCAGGACCGTATTGTACAAAAATTTTGGCGGATTATGGAGCGGAAGTCATTAAGGTGGAACGTCCAGTCACAGGTGATCCGTCGCGCTCAGTTGGTCCGTTTAAAAATAATGAAGAAAATATCAATGCGAGCGGTCTATTTGCTTATTTAAATAATAATAAACAAAGTATTACAGTCGATTTAAAATGTGCACGAGGTGTAGAGATCATCAAGCAACTAGTAAAAAATATGGATGTGCTTGTTGAAAACTTTGCACCGGGTGTGATGCAGCGACTCGGCTTAGATTACGATACGTTAAAGGCCATCAATCCTAAGCTTGTGATGGTATCGATTACAAACTTTGGGCAAGAGGGCGAATTTGCGCATTATAAGGCGACGGAAATTATTACGCAGGCAATGAGCGGTTTTTTATCGTCCATTGGTGAGCCAAATCGAGAGCCAATACGTGCCGCAGGGCAATTACGTATTTTAGAGTATGTCACGGGTACATTTGCCGCATCGTCCGCCCTTGCGGCAATACGAGGTGCACGTGAAGCGGGAGTAGGTGCGCATTTAGATATAGCTATTGCGGAAACGGGCTTGTTGCAACGTTCCTACCCAACTGTACAAAACTCTTATCCGACAAGTGCCTTTAAGTATGATGGTCGTTATGTCATGCTACCAGGCATTGAACAGTGCAAGGATGGGCATGTCGGTATAAGTGTGCTGACAGGTCAACATTGGCAAGGCTTCTGCTTTATGATTGAGGCGTATGATTGGGTGGAAGATGAGCGTTTTACAACATTACCTCAACGCTTACTTCATAAAGATATTTTCCAAGAGCGTCTTGATGCCTTTTTACAGCAACATACGACCGAAGAAGTGCTGGCACTAGGCAAAGAGTGGCGTGTACCCGTAACGCTTGTACCGACTTTTGAAGACTTACTTTCTTTGGATCAATATGTAGCGCGTGAATTTTTCGTCGAGGTCAATCATCCGGAACTAGGGCTAATGAAGCAACCTGGTGCGCCATTCCGCATGTCGAAAACCCCTTGGTCAATTCGTTCAAGTGCCCCGATGCTAGGTGAGCATAATGAAACAACATTAAAAGCATTTTATGATAAAAGCACACAAATCTAGAAAGGGTGAATTTAGATGAATCAACCATTAAAGGGAGTACGAATTTTAGATTTGTCGATGTGGTGGTCTGGCCCGATGTGTACTTCTTATCTCGGTGCACTTGGAGCGGAAATCATTAAGTTGGAATCCGTACAATCGCCGGATGGCTTCCGTTTTACGTTATCAACCCCGAGAGAAAATTGGTGGGAATTTGGACCGCAATTTAACTCTGCCAATCATAATAAACGTGGTGCAACGCTTAATTTACTAGATGATGAGGGCAAAGCATACTTTAAAAAAGTAATGGAAAAGTGCGATATCGTTATCGAAAACTATACGCCGCGTGTGATGGAAAACTTTCAATTAACGTATGACGTACTCACGCAGTATAAAAAAGATTTAATTATGCTCTCGATGCCAGCTTACGGCAAAACAGGGCCATATCGTGACCAACCTGGCTTTGCCTATACATTTGAAATGTTATCAGGCATTGCTCAGCTAAATGGCTATCAGGATGGTAAACCGATGACCGTACTTGGTGTCGCAGATGTATTAGCAGGATTTCATGCGGCGGCTGCCTTGTTAATTGCACTCGAACATCGCGATCAAACAGGTGAAGGACAAGAAATTGAACTTGCCCAAAACGAAGGTTGTGTTAATTATATGGGTGCGCCGATTGCGGACTATATATTGAACGGTGAAAATTGGGGCCGTGTAGGGAATCGCCAACCAGGCATTGCCCCGCAAGGTGTCTATCGTGCACAAGATAAAGATAGCTGGGTAGCGATTTCCATCACTTCAGATGAAGAGTGGCACAGCTTATGCCAAGTGATCAATGAGCCAGCGCTACTAAACGATGAGCGTTTCAAGACCGTCGAAGGGCGTATTGCGGCCCATGATGAAATAGATGCCATTATTTCGCAGTGGACACAGCAAGATAGCCATCATGCTATTGCTTCACGCCTACAAAAAGTAGGTGTGCCAGCAGGTCCAGTGTTGGAAGTACATGAAATGGAGCATGATCCATTTTTGAAAAATATGTACCAAGAGGTAACGAGGGACTATGTAGGGACACATTTATATCCGTCATGGCCAATTAAATGGAACAATGAACGTGTGTTACATAAAGCACCCGCACCATTACTTGGTCAGGATAATGAATATGTGTTTAAGGAGTTATTACAACTGTCAGATGACGAGTATACTAGCTTGCTAGAAAAGAATATTATCGGAGACAAAATGCTTCGTTAAAGTGAGGGATGTACATGACGATTAAAATCGGAACGAAATTGCAATGCCCAACATGTCAAAGTGAATTTATTATGATGAAAATTGGTGAAGGTCAAATAACTTGCTGTGGGCAGAAAATCAGTGAGAAAAAGTAAGGAGTGATGTACGAT
>Ga0213820_1000170_pt1 | contig 63254 bp, 74 predicted proteins | sample MC6MC0910MG_FD_179889 | JGI IMG/M metagenome (GOLD analysis project Ga0213820, IMG submission 179889) | Enriched soil aggregate microbial communities from Iowa State University, Ames, United States - MC6-MC0910-MG | ecosystem: Environmental > Terrestrial > Soil > Unclassified | place: USA: Iowa...
TCTCGATGACGGTACGTTTATCGATGTGCAGGTCCGGCTGTCTCGCACGGGCAACACGCAGATGTTCATCGGCGTCTATGCGGCCGCTGGCGCTGCGATCCACGAGGAAGCTTTCGACTCCCGCCCAGGCGAATCGATGTCCAGGGCATTGGCCTGGGGTGTGGGGCGTGCCCGCCGGATTGCCACCGAAGGCCTGGCTGCAACGGAAAAGATTGCGGCCTGCTCGAAATAGAGGGGAGAGGGGTTACAGCTGGGGAGTACAAATGTTCTCTTACGGGGCGGAGTCTGCCGCGCGCATGAAGGCCGCCATGTCGCCCATCTGCTCGACGATGAAGCGCTCTTCATCAGCGGCGGCGGCGATGATCCTTTCTCGGCGCTTCTTGCAGAGCAGGCAATCGACTTCGGCCCAGTCGCCAGATAGCTCGCTGGCCTCACCCAGCCAGGTACCGCAGGGTGCCTGCTCAATGTCTTCCAGGTCGGTGAATGGTGCGAAATGCGTCTTCACGACTTCGCCTCCGGTTCTGCGCTGGCGGATAAGGCGTCAGCGATGCGGCGCAGTTCGTATGCGGCGTCCTTCAGCTTTCCATCAGCAACGTCAACGGCATGATCTACTCGTGCCCTGGTCATTTTCTTGTCTTCGTCTTGCAGATCTTGCAGTGCGAATAGCGGGGCACTGATTAGATGAGCCGCCATGCGAATCAAATCGCCTGATTTATCACGCAGCAGCGCATTCCGCTCGGCCAACTGGGCGCGCTGATTCGAAATGCGCAGGCTCTGTCGCTGGATGTTCGAGTCAGAATGCTTGATGAATTCGCGCAGCTTCTCGTTCTCCGCGCGCAGCCGCTCAGCCTCATCTAGTTGCTCCAGATGCCGGCGAGCGTACTCAGTGTTCGCAGCTACAAGCCGCTCAAGCTCGCTGGTATCGGGCATCGGCCCCAGCCCAACAATCGGCAGCCCAGTCGCCGCCGCATCCTTCTCTGCCTCTTCTTTGGTCCACCAGATGGCAGTACCAACCATCCAGGCTATAGGCTCGGGGTGGGGCTGCGGGGCTGGAAGAAGGTCGGCCAGGGCGATATCGGGCGCTTTGCACTGGGCGGCATCTATGGCAGCCATTGCCAAGTCGCGGTCGCGCATGCCGTGCACGCCCTTTAGGCGCGTGATGCACGCTGTAGCGGCCTCGATCTGCTGCTCTGTCCAGATGCTGCGCTGAACCAGCATGAATCCTTCGGGCACGCTGACCATCTCGGTGTTGCTGGATCGGTTTTCTGTGGGCATGGGGATACCTCGCCGGTATGATGTCGATATGATGACAAGCAGCTTTATGGAGAGCGATGTGAAGTACGAGACATCAGTTGTTTATCTTGAGCAAATTCCAAAAGTAGCAATTGACTCGGGTTTTGATTGGGCTACTTTTTTTAGTTTTATGGCCACAATCGCGGTGTTTTCTTTAGGTACATGGCTGACTATTAGGACTTCGAACAAAAACTATATTCAGCAGGATTTGATATTTAGAGAGACGATAAGGGCGCAGGCAGAGTCTTTAAATGCTACGCACGAAATCCAAGAAAGAATTTCTCGCTCGAATGCTGTTAAAATCAGCAGGCAAGCGTGGATAGACAATCTTAGAGATGCTTGTGCTAATTTTCTTTCTTTGATTCTAATTATGGGAAACCATGTAAAAGAGAAAAAATATAAGCTTGGTATTGGTCAGGCATTAACAGGTCTCAATGAAGTGGCTAAGGGGGCAGATTACGCGACTTCATGGCTTCAAGCTCGAAATGAGTTAAGGTTAAAAATTCTTGAGCTGAAGTACAAGATTGAATTGCTTTCGAATCCTAAGGAGGATTTATTCGAAGAACTTTTAGTTTTGGTTAATCAAGCTGTTGATTCCTGTGAAAGAGCTAATAATCAAGAGCTTGTGAGCCTGTGTGAGCAGATTAAGGGGGTAGCCCAGAAAATTCTCAAGATTGAGTGGGACAGAACTAAGAACATGATTTGAGCGGGCTTTATCACTCGCAGAGACCGTAGGCGGAAGAGCATTTGTTTTGGCTGTCGGTGCGTGCGATGAGGTTGACCAGGTCAAACTGCCTTCCGCCCCGTGATGTGTTGGCCCATTCGACCATGCGGTCGATTCCGTGCGTCGCTGCGGTGACTTTGTCAGTGGACCTCACAGTGGGGTCGGTGACCGTGGCGAAGAATGTCGCAGCGCCGCGCTTACTGGCGATACTTACCAAGCGCTCCCACTGTCGAACCCGAGCAACTTCCTCGGGCCACCTAGTGGCGATCTCTCGCAGCTCATCCTTCGCGCACATGATGCAAGGCATGCAGCCGACGCGATTGCAGCCCTGAAGATATAGCGGATTTGGCTTGATACCTGCGGCCCGGTGCGCCTCGAATACTGCATCCACCGGCCATTTCAGAATGGGGCGGTAGTTGAACAGGCCGCCGCCGACCTCATCGCACTCAGGCAGGTGTCGTCTGCTCAGCGACTCATCAGCTCGTACGCCCTGCCAAGACAGCACCAGATTCTCGCCGGTCATCAGCGGCATGAAGATGTCTTCGATGATCGGGTTGCGCTTGAGCTCGTCTGTGCAGAAGCGCGCCTTGGTGCTGGGGAAGCGACCTTTCCACAGGCACATGTCGAGGAAGGGGTTGCCGGTCGGATGTAGCACCTCCAGAGCAGCCAGAACGACCGATTCTTGGACTCCCTTCTCGCGCCACTTCGTTCCGATGAACTTGCGCTTGCCAGCGATCTGTCGAGCAAAGTCGGCCTTTACCCAGCGGATCGGCACTCCAACGGCCTCGGCCAAGTAGTGAACGTAGTCATAGGTGGCCGGGTGTTCGTGCCCGGTGTCCGCGAAAACAGCACTGAGGTTCGGCACCTCCAGTTCGCGAGCGACCAGCAGCGTGGCCGTACTGTCTTTGCCGCCGCTCATGCTGACGATGTTGTATTCGGCCATCGTGTGGTCCTTGCGTGCAGGCGCCGCCCTCGCCGGGGAGGCGTTATCGTTGAATAGGGGAAGGCGCTGGCGTTCAGCGTTGGGGTGGCGTGATTCGTTAAAGTGGAGTTAAGGTGCGCTGCCGGCATGGAGCCGACCTGGAGAAACTATGCTTGAGCGAATAATTGCAGGACTTTTAATCGGTTTCGTTGCTGGGTTTATTGAGTCAGGCTTGCTGCCGCTCTCCGATAAGACCCGATGGATTGCTGAAGGCGTCATGGTCCTTGCAGGGATAGGATTTGTTGTATCGTCATTCACATTCGGGCCCGCCTATGGAATCGCGGCGATTGTCGAGATCGCCATCGGTTTTTCCGCAGCTTCCAAGGTGTTTGGATCTAGAACGACGCAATCTTAAATCTGCTGGCGGGCAGCGCCGGATGGTCACGGGCAGTTATTCGCGCCGCAGTTCTGGCAGTCGTTGAGGAATCGGCCGTCCCAGCTGATGAAGCGTCCGCAGCCGTGGCAGTTGAGCGGCCTCTGCCAGGGCTTGCGCTGCTTCCGCGGCACTGCCATTGCGATACCGGTACCGCGCAGGGCCTCTTTGATGTTCACGTCCCGCTTGTGCACTAGGCGCCTCGCCTTGGCCTTGAGGTATGACAATGGCCAGATCACCGCTTCCTCTGGGGTGTTGCCTATCGCTTCGGCAGCCTCAATGGTGAGTGGGTGTGCCTTCTCGAATCGGAAGGTGTGGCCTATTGGCCACCTGGCCAAGGCAATGTCGTTCCCGTTCCAGTGCCCTGGGATCTGCAGGACAACAGTGCAGCCCGGAGTCAGGTGGCCGCGGGCTTCATCCAGGCTGATGTACTGATGATCGACACCAAGATGTGCGCGGGCGTCGACGTAGTCCTTCGGCCATGGTACGTCTGTTTCCCGGTGGCCACAGGCCTGTTCCTGGGTGAATAGCTCGGCCTTGTCGAGGCTGGTGGTGTAGCCGCCGCCCAAGGCCCAGAACATCAGGCCATCACCTACATCGGTACGACTGTCCTGCAGGTAGAACTGGCTCATGGCTTTCTCCATGCATTCGCCGCCCTCCGTCGCCGGATGCGGCATGGTGGCAATTTGGTCGTTAACGATGTCTAATACAGGAATCTGGGTCGAGGTGCTCTGTAGCAACGAAGGTACTTATGGATAAAATTTTGCTCACCGCCTTTCTAACTGCATTGGCGGGCTTTATCACTGCTGCACTTAGTATTGTGAAGTTGGTCAATGAGAAGGAAAGTAAAACTACCGATTATCGACAGGCTTGGACCGACTCAGTTCGCGCCGCATTGGCAGAGCTTATTGCAAAATTAAATGCTCAGGCGAGTGCGGTTGTTGGAGCTAAAAAAATAAGTGCTACACATGAAAGACTGATGAGGGAATATGCTAAGGCAGAAGGGACCGAGAGGGAGGTAAAAAAAACATTGGCAGATTTTAATCGTGAGGCTTTCAAAACCGGTCTTGAACGAGCTAATGTTCTTACCCAAGAGGTATATCATGCCTACTCTACAGTCAGTCTTCATTTTAAGCCTGATGACTTAAGCTTCAGTAGGATAGAGCATAAGTTTGACTATTGTAGGGCAAAGCTCATAGAGCTTAAGGAAGAGTCCGATACTCAAAAGCTTGGTGCTATAAAAGAGCAGATTCACAGCGCGACCAATGAGATAACCAACATGTCTAGGGGTATTCTGAAGGCTGAATGGGAAGCCGTGAAATTAGGTGAGCCAGCTTATAAGTCGACAAAGAAATGGTCTGTTTGGTGCTGTGTTGTCATGATGTTCTTGCTGGTGACAATTGGTGTTCATGCGGGTATTTCTTACATGCAATCTAATTCTAAATATAGCGTTGCTGCGGAAGGACGAACAGGGAACTAGCTGTAACCGACTATATTCCTCTTTGGGCCGCCCAAGCCGCTGGGCGGCAGATTGATGTGTTGCTGGCGCCGGCCGTGCCGGGCGCGTGCGGTGGTTCGGTTCATGCTGCTTTCTGCTGATTCCAGGCCCCGACAGCGGCAAAGATCTTTGCCGCCTCTGCTTCGTCGAGTGTTGTGTCAGTTGGAATGGCGATCCAGCCGGCCGCGACAAGATGCTTAGGGTTCGCCGTGGCCCGCAGGTCGGTGTAGGTGGACTCGATTACGTCGGTCAGGTGCTCGGCGCGGTAGTTGCCTTGCGGCGCAACCTCGATCGACTTGTTGTACCGCTCGCCGAACTCGGTCCGACAAAGCACGCTGAGGTAGATGGTCCACCGGTGCGGGATATCGCAAACGGCGTCGACGACCTGGCGCACGCGGATCTGCTTGAGGTTCTTCCAGTTGATCAGCACCTGCTGGCCGCTGGGGTCGATGTTCACCACGGCAGCGTGGTTGGCCGAGACCAGGGCCCGGCACGTCCGCTCTAGGCGTGCCCGCATGTTGTGGGGTTTGCGCTTGCTCATTGCCGCGTGCCTGTCTTGCTTGCCGCCCCGGCCTCGCAGGCATCGACAAAGCGCATTGCCGCCTTGTAGCTGTAGGCGAAGCCTTGCACGGCGCCCGTGGCGATCTCTACCACATCCCAGGTCTTCCCCTTGCCAGATGCTTGGTAGCGCGGGGCCGGCTGGCCGACCTTGGCGTGTGCCTCGATCCTGGCTGACTTGCTGCGCTCGAGCAGGGCCGCGAGCACGGCAAGCTTCTGCTCGAAAGCAGGGTGCATTGCTGTCTGCATGGGGTGATCCTCGGTTGGGTCAGGCGTGGTACTCGAAGGCCTCGGCCTTGCGAACGATTCGAACTTGGGCGGCGCGGCGATCGCGGCGCATGGGGTCGCTGTCGTTGATCACCGCATGCATTGCGATGAGGCCGGCGAGGGCGATGCAGATCGGGCTGATGATCTGTTGGCGCATGGCCTTGGTGACAGCCTCGATGCGGCGGCCGGCCTCCAGCTTGAACAGTGCGGCCTCGATTCGGTTGGCCACGGTGCCTGGGCTGACCGCCATCTGGCGGGCGATTTCTTTGGTGGTGAGGCCTTGGGCCACCCACAGCAATGCTTCGAGCTCACGCGGAGCCAGCGCCTTGCCGAGCTGGCCAATCCATGAGCCGCAAGTGATCGTGTCCATGAGTTGTTATCTCGGTTTGGCGCCGTCCAGGGCTTCGCGCAGTTGCAGGACAAGCGCAGTGGGAATGGAAAGGGAGCGGCTGTCCTCATCGATCGAGTCCAGCGATGCAATTAAATTGCGTGACGCGGTGTGCACTGCTTCAAGCCTGGGCTTCGGTATGGATGGGCCCTTCATAGATCCGGCGGTTACTCGCTTTTTACCGCTCGCCTGGGCCTTTTCCAGCTCAGCGCCCAGTACTTGCCCTGCGCCGTCGCCATGTTCCCGAACAACCTGTGCAGCTGTCGTAGCTGAAACGTGGCCGGCGGCTACCAGGTTCTGTACATCGGTGTTCGCGTTTCCCACTGTGAGCACCTGCTCGACATGCTGACGGGTCTTGCCGACCTTCTTGGCAATCTGCTCAGGAGTCCAGCCGAATGCCCTGAGCCGCTTGTAACCTTCAGCGAGCTCAAGTGGAGACAGCTTCTCGTTCTCTTGACTAGTGATAATCCTCGCAACGCGATCTGCATCGCTGCCTTCGAACGAGTTAACTGGGATCCACGCTTCCAAGATTGCCGGGTTCGCTTTGCTCGGCGTTCGTGGCAAACGTCCCGCGTTGTCCAGCTTGAGTAGCGCGCGTCGTCGACGGTGGCCATCGACAACCCACACACCACCTTCTGCCCGTGGCCGGACTTCTAGCGGTGGAATTTGGCCGCCGCCGGCTATGAACTCCGCTAGCAGATCGATGCTCGACTCCAGGGCATCGCCTTCCGTTCGAAGGTTGAAGCCTGGTTCTTCGTGAAGGTCTTCTAGCTGCACCTTCATAGCGTCGGCGCGCCGAACCTCGCCATCCTTGATCATCTGTTTGAATGACTTTGCCATTGCAATTCACTTCCATTGGGGCTGCATCGGTCGTGACGCTCGCTGCCGCGAACCTCCCGGACCAGGGGAGGGCGAACGTCACGACCGATGCAGTCTAAATAAGGTTAACGATGGTAATTCTTATGATGCGTAAGGCTCACGGCGGTGAGCCTTAGAATCCGCACGGGTGTGTGATCTGGCCGGCGCTGATCTCCGGCATTGGCGCCTAACTCGATATGCCTCAGTAGCTGCCAAACGAGGTGCGGTTTGCACATCAGCCTGCGCATTCAGATCACACACCGATGCAGCCTGGTGATGGGGAACCAGGTGGGTCGGGCAGTTAACGACAGGCTGTCGTAGCGCTGGTTGTTCAGATGATCGCCGTCAGGGTCTTGGAACCGTCGGCGCTCATGGTGGTGAGGTGCACCACTGGAGAGTTTTGCGATCTGTGACCCTGGCAAATAATCGCGTTGGCTTTGGTGAAACGCTCATTGAACTTCCCATCGCCATTGGGAAGGTTGGTTGAGCAGACCAAGCTGGAGCAGTCCTCACCGTTCGGACCCTCGCCATCGTGAGCGATGTCGAAGCTGGCCTGCATTGCGATGCCCTTGTCCTTGCAGATGGCGATGATCTGCTTCATCAGAGGGCTGATCTGCTCGTCGTAGATTTCTTCTTTGTTCACGCTCGTTCTCCCAGTGGATTCCCCCTGATGCGCCCCGCTTGAGGCGCACCGGGGAATCGTCTGGCGTCACCGCCTCAGATGGCAGCTCTGCGCTCATTGCGTTGGCCTTGGGCTTCCCTCGCATCGCCTTCAATCTGAATACGGCGGTGGTCGTTGGGGATCATGTTGCTCCGCGCTTGAGTGCAGCCCTTTGGCCGGCTGAGTAGGGCACGTATGCGCGGATTGCCGACCCGTTTTGTCGGCTGGGCTTAATGCTTCATTGGCAGGTTCCTCCTATGTTTTTTGATCCGCTCCATGCTCGTCGCCGGGTTTCCCCACCACTGCCTGCTGCAGCTACTGGCTACGCATCAGGTGGCTCGCATGGTTTGGCGTCCTCCCATGGGGGAGTCCGGCAGCTATCCAGAGGCTGCGTGGTCGACGACTTAGCTTGTCCCGACCCAGGTAATGGCCTGGGTGCGTCGAGGTGGTCACGTCTGGTTGTGTAAAGAGCGGTGGCTGCCGGAGCTGCCGGCCGGTGTGGCCCGGCGTTGAGTGAATTTAAGCAATCTGAAATACACAGGTCAAGCATGCTGAATAAATATTTTAAGCAAACTGAAATTAGCGCCCGAAAAAAGGCCCGCTCATGGCGGGCCAATGTCTTCATATCTCAGTGAATTCTCGCCAACCAATCCTGACCACGCCTGACTCCAGTCGCTCGACCCGAATGCCTGTCGTTTCCTCCAGGTCATTGATGATCCTGGCCCAGTCCGCTGAACACTCATCTGACGTCGGCGTAAGCTCAATGAACTGACGCTTCTGCACATGAGGCGATGCAATGGCCTGCTGGATTCGATATCCAAGGCGCTCATACGACCGAGAAGGCGAATGGGAGAACGCGAGCGACAACATCTGTAAAACTCCTTTTACTGTATATGCATACAGTTATCCTTTGCAGGGAGATTTTTCAAGCCCCTAGATGTGTAATTCGGCGCTACCTGTAAAAAATCGATACAGATGGAGTCCAGCAAGGCAAAAAAAAGCCCAGCTCAAGGCCGGGCTTTCGGGGGAGGTGATGGCTATAGCTTCATCATCGCACGAACGACTACACCAACAATGCGACAACCTTCTGCGCACATCTCAACCGGATATGCAGGGTTCAGCGGCTTGAGGAATCGTCTTCCGCCATCTTCAACCAGCTTCTTGAAAGTAGCTTCATTGCTGTCAGCTAGCTTTGCCACGACCAGCTTCCCAGAGATGGCGTCTGCCTCGGTATCTACCAGGATCATCATGCCTTCGGTGATGCTTGTCCCTACTGGCGAAGTCATGGAGTCACCTTTGACCTCAAGCCAGAATGCAACGCCTTTCGAATCGTAGTCCGAAACTTCGTACCTGTCCGAGAACCCAGGCGGGAAGGGTTCGACAGCTTCTGCCCAGGCACCGGCGGCGACCCAGCTGATCACGGGGTACCGAAACGACATCTTGGGTTGCGGTATGGCTTCGACGTTGCTTTCCTCGACCTCAGGACCCTCGCCGATGGCAAGCCACTCTGCTCGGAATCCAGTCGCTTTCGCGAGGGCATAGAGGTTCTCGGGTCTGAGGCTTTTGCTTTCGCCTGAAATCCATTGAGTTACGGCTGAGTTTGCGACGCCGCAAGCGGCTGCAATTTCACCCTTTTTCATGCCGCTGACCGCAATGGCCTTGGCTATACGCTCGTGTCTTTCCATGCGCTGAGTTTAAGTTAACTGAATTTAAGTATGCAGTTCACTGAACGGTGTCGTTGACTATGGATCTTCAGCATGCTGAAATTCACGGACGCACCATCGAGGAAGCGCAATGAAAACGCGTGACGCCGCTAGCCATTTCGGCAGCAAGAAGAAGCTCGCCGACGCGCTCGGTATTCAGCCAAGCGCAGTGACTATGTGGGGAGAGGTCGTGCCGATCTCTCGCCAGTACCAGCTCCAAATTCTCTCGGGCGGAGTGCTCATGGCAGATGCAAATCCATCTGCTGAGGAGTGCGTTAAGTCTGACAAGGCTGGCGTTGCGCCAGTAGATGACTGAAACACCTGCGAATCCATCCAGTACCGGAATCGCAGGCGAAAAAAAACCGCCTGGCAGGGCGGTCTTCTTGAAACAACATCGAGGTGAATTATGCACCGCACAGACGATGCAGGCAACACCGCGCATTCCACGTCATGTTTCGGCATCTCGCCAAATCTGACGCGTCAGGCAGTTAGTCATGGAGGGCGTTCGTAATGGCTCGTATTCGCACTATCAAGCCTGAGTTCTGGACCAGTGAGCAGGTCATGGAGTGCTCGGCGATGGCTCGACTCCTGTTCATCGGGATCTGGAACTTCTGCGACGACGCAGGCAACCACCCCATGTCCCCCAAGACCATCAAGGCTCTCGTTTTCCCTGGCGACGACATCACTGCGCTTGCGGTGGAAGGGCTGCTCACTGAGCTGGTAACGAACCGACTGATTACTCTCTACGAGGCAGCATCGAAGCAGTACCTGCACGTCAACGGATGGCACCACCAAAAGATCGACAGGCCTACGGTAAAACACCCTGAATTCGTTGAGCCATCGCCGAGCACTCTCCGAGGGGCCGGCGAAGGCTCGCCTAGCGGTGACCGAGTCCTCACCCCCGGAAGGGAAGGGAGGGGAAGTAATACACACTCTCCGCGTGAACCGTTCGCGATGTTCCTCGAATGGATTCCTGACCAGGCTCAGCTTGAGGCTTACTCCAAGCGCTCAGGGGTGGCCATCGAGGAGTTCTCGGAAAAGGCCATTTCGGGCTTTGTCGTCCATCACGACGCGAAGGGGCTGGCAAAAACCGAGAGCCAGTGGATCGCCGATCTGGTGGGCTGGAGAAAGCGCGACATTGCGAATGCAGCGAAGGTCGTTCCTCTGAGGGCGGGGCCTGGTGGCCTGCAGCTCGACGACAGTGATACGTCGTGGATCGAGCAAGGGAGCGCCCAATGAACCCAGTCGCAGTTGTAACTCATGGCCTGTGGGCCAAGGTTCAATCCGGCCAGCACGTCTCTGCTGGATACGAGCTGCCCGATGACGTGAAGGCAGAACTCAGCCGGAAGACAGCGAAGGTGATCAACGATCTGTTCCGCGATCTACGATCGATCTGCACCGCCTGGAAGCAGGCCTGGCCAGACCAGGCCACATACGACGCGTCCAAACAGCAATGGCTGACCGCTTTTCTTGAGGCCGGCATCTGCAATCCCGAGCAGTTGCAGTTTGGGCTGATGCGCTGCCGCCAGTCGGCTGCAGCGTTCATTCCGCCACCCGGTGAGTTCATCCAGTGGTGCCAGCCGTCGCCCGAAATGCTCGGCCTCCCAGCATTGGCCGCCGCTTTCCGCGAAGCAACTCGCAATGCCCATCCTGCTATGGCTGGCAGGGGCAAGTGGAGTCACGACGCGGTATGGCACGCGGCCAGAGAGTGCGGCTTCGAGAACCTTAACAAGCTGCCGTCCGACGCCAGTTCGAAGCTGTTCGAGCGCAACTACAGCATTGCGGTTCGTCGACTGATGGCTGGGGAGCCGCTGCAGAAGATGCCACTGGCCCTTCCCGCAGAGGTTGCCGCACGCAGCACCCCGCAAGTCGGAAACTCTGCCCTAGCCGCCATGCGTGCCCGCTTGGCGGGGCGCCGATAAATCAACCTGCAAGGAGGCGATCTTGTGCGCCAAACAAAACTGACCAAGGCCGCCCGTGGCCGGGGGTGCCAAGTGCGCATCCCCGGCGTATGCAACGGTAATCCCGAGACCACCGTCCTTGCGCATTACCGGCTGGCCGGCACCTGCGGCGTCGGCAAGAAACCGCACGACCTGCAGGGCGCCTGGTGCTGCAGCGCTTGCCACGACGCCTGTGACGGGCGCAGCAAGGCCGTGGATCGCGAAACTGCCCGCCAGTACCACGCCGAGGGCGTCATGCGCACCCAGGCGCTGCTGCTCCACGAAGGAGTGCTGATCGCATGAATGCACCCGCCCTTCGATCGTTCAAGGCCAAGCCGGCCCGCGCCAAGCCCGTCGACCGGGAAGGGCAGGAGCAGGCCGCCCTGCTCGAAGAGATCCAGCTGCGCTATCCCGAGGTGTTCGAGCTGATCTATCACGTCCCGAACGGCGGTCACCGGCACAAGGGCGTGGCGCTGAAGCTCAAGGCTCAGGGCGTGAAGGCCGGCATCCCCGACCTGGTGCTGACCATGGCCCGCGGCGGGTACTTCGGTTTGTACATCGAATTCAAGGCGACCGTTGACCCGGCGCCTGTCTCGTCCAGCCAGCAAGCGTGCATTCGCCGGCTGAACGACCAAGGCTACCTGGCCGTTGTGTGTCAGGGGCATTTCGACGCCATGGAGTGCCTGAGGGCGTACCTGGCCCTGCCAAAAACGGAGGTTGCAGCATGACCAATACCGCCGCTGTCAAAATCAGTGATGCAGAGATTCGCCGGCAGGCCGCCGGCCAGGTGCGCGACCTGCGCGCCTTGGGCAACCATGGCCTGTATTTCCGCTTTCACCGCTCCCGCGAGCGCGGATCGTGGTACCTGGTGCACAAGGGCAAGTGGAACCTGATCGGCTCATACCCTGAGCTGAGCGCTGCCAAGGTGGCTGCTGCACTGCCGGATATCCGGCTGCGTCTGGAAGCGGGGGAGGGATCGAGCCTGTCGAGCTGGGTGCTCACCGGCGAGCTGCTGGCCTGGTTCGCTGAGCGCATGTCCCGCGACCGCAGCCTTTCGGCCAAGCGCAAGAGCACGGCGGCGTCGGCTATCAAGCAGCACCTGACGCCGCGCCTGGGCGAAACGCCACTGGCCCAGATCGACAAAGCGCTGCTCGACCGCGAGCTGATGTGGCCGCTGCAAGAGTCGCTTTCGATCGACTACGTGCGCCTGGTCTTTCAGTTGCTCGCGTTGGCCTTCCGGCAGGCCGCCAAACTCGGCCTGATCAGCACCAACCCTATGGCCGGCATCCGCTTCCGTGATTTCTCCAAGGCCAAGGTCACGGTCAAGCCGTCGAGGCTGCGTGGCGTGCACCTCGAAGACCTGATGGCGCGCATGAAAAGCACCCTGGCCCACAACCCGCAGCATGGCCTGCTGGCCCTGATGATGCTGTGCCACGGCACCCGGCTGGGCGAAACCCGCATGGCCCGCTGGAGCCACATCAGCCTGGCCGAACGGGAGTGGTTCATTCCCGCCGAGCACACCAAGACCGGCGTGCAGCACCGCCTGCCGCTGACCGACCAGGTGCGCTTCCTGCTGATGGCCTGCCGCGAGATCCAGCTCAAGCAGGGTTACGAGGGCGAGTTCCTGTTCCCGGGGCGGCAGGGCAAGCCCATGAGCGAATCGAAGGCCTCTACGGTGTTCTCGGTCATGGGGCAGGGCGAGTGGACCAGCCACGACCTACGCAAGCTGGCCCGTACCGGTTGGGCTGACCTCGGTGTTGACCACCTGGTGGGTGAGCTGCTGATCAACCACGCCATGGGCCACAACGTGAAGGTGTACATCCAGTCCGACGTCATGGCCCGCAAGCGCGAGGCGCTGGAGAAGTGGCACGCACACCTTGATCAGAAGGGTTTCGCCTCGGTTCACGGCTTGACCGGTGATAGATCAACGGATTCATGGATTCTCTGCGAGGTCGCAGGGCGCGCGGGCTTCGACGGCCTTCCGGTATCCACCATAAGCGAGGATTCGAAATGAAGAATGACGACAAGATCCGCGCCGAGTTCGAGCGCCACTTCCCGGTCCCGGATGGCATCAAATGGGACCCGGCAGTTGGCGATTACGTCGTCACTTGCAAGGGCTGCTGGATGGCTGCGGAGGAAGTGGCCTTCCAGGCTCGCCGGGAAGGCTGGTGGGCATCCCGTGAAGCGCTTCGCGTGACCAACCCATTCCCCGTGTCCATGGGCGACCCTGATGGGGATTGGGCGCGAGAGCTGGCTGAAAAGTCGCTGCGGGCCCAAGGGCTGAAGGTGGTCGATTGATGAAGAAGCACGGCCCGGCCTTCAGGAAGGCTGTGATCGAGCTGGGCAAGTGCCCTTTGTGCCGTGGGAGAGCGGTCACGATGGGCACGTTTTACGAGCTGCCATGCGACCACTGCAATGCCTCGGGGTTTGTGGTGGCTGCAACAGGCGAAGCCCTGGCCCTGGATGAGCTGGTTACCCAGCTCAGCATGGCCCTATGGGCTGCGCACCGGCAGATCGATCAGTTGAAGAACCCTCGGGCCACCGGTCCGGGTGCGCAGTATCAGGAAGGCAACCGGCTCGGCGCCGGGGGCAGCAACTACACCGGGGATTGAGGGGGAAGGACATGATTTATAGCAGTGTACTCGCGGCGGTCGTATCGGCCCTGGCTGCGGAAGCGATCGACAACACCAGCAAGCAGGCATGGCAGAAGCTCTACGAGCCAGGCAGCGAGGATGGCCACGACATGGCTACCCTGAGCCGCTCGGTAGAGCGCGGCGAGATCAGCCGCATGGATGCTGACTGCTGGGTCTTTGCGCGTCTTCACAGCCAGTTGAAGCCGCGCCATTGGGATGTGCTGGTGGCCAGGTTCAGCACACATAAGGGCCGGAAGGTTCAGTCGATTAGCCGCTTGATTCCGATGGTTGCATCCCATGCGCCAAAGCTGTTTATCACTAGCGCTGTGACGGCCTGGGCTATTCCCAAAATGAAGGGTGCCGAAGGGAGGCGGTCGAGCGACATGATCGTACTGCCTGCACAGTTCTACGACGTCAACCGGTGGGACCCCGATGCTCGGCCTGAGCGTACTCGCCGCCGCTGGAGGAAGGGTATCGAAGACGTTTTAGGGCAGATGGCCGAAGAGGCTCTGGAGGCGGCGGGAGAGATCCTGAGTTACGAAGGCCTTTCGATGGAAAATGCCGCTTGACATCAAATGGCCGCATGGCCGATTATTTCCCCATCCTGTCATTCCTGCGCGTGTTGAGGAGTGGCTGTCCAATCAAGCCCAGCCAACCGTTGGGCTTTTTACTTTCTGGTGGGGGCTTATGAGCTGGGACGTTCTTGTTGCTGCAATTAAACAGAAAGAAGCTCTTCACCCAGACGAGAAGGTTGCTCGAGTTACCCTCAGCGAAGAGTTTTTTGAGCGCATTAAGCTCGATAAGAACGCGGTGATCGGCTCAGCAGCTATCTCGCCTACCGAGGTCGAGCTTCATCTGCTGGGGTATCCCTTGTCGATTCAGGACATGCAACCAGATTTTCTGATCAGCATGTCCCCTCGCTGATTGTTATTTATTTACATCTAGGGCCCCGGCATTTGCTGGGGCTTTTCGTTTATGCAGATGAATGCCATGGCTGAATGGCAGATTGCGGCGCTCGCTCCCACTAGGCCCGCTGAAATAGAACGAGAGGGAGTAAGCCGGGTACGCACCGGCCATCTGCACCAACTACAAGGCTCACCGATCTGGTGGGCCTTTTTCGTTTTCGGCTCCACCACACCCATCGCCCCGAGCTGGGAGTGCTGTTGAGGCCGAACCTACTCCGCTCCCCAAAAGGGAGGAACTGAGATGCCGAACATGCCCGAGAAGGATCCTGGCCTGTGGGCCGCTGTGCTCGCTTGGGTGCTGGCTCACCAGCCTCAGCTGTATGCCGCCGGCCTGTCTGTCGCGATCGCTGCCCTTCGGGTGGTGTACGGCGGCGGCACTCGCCGGCAGATGGTCTTGGAGGGCGCGCTCTGCGGCCTCATTACCCTGGCTCTGGTGCCGCTACTCGAATGGATGGGGCTGCCTCAGGGCATGGCCACCTTCGCTGGTGGTGCTGTCGGCTTCATGGGTGTGGAGAAGCTTCGCGGCTATTCCGACCTGTTCTTGTCTCGTAAGGCGCAGGGGTGATCAATGAATCGAAACCAGATTGCCACCGCCTACAGCCTGTTCTCTAAGCGTGACCAAGTGCAACGGCGACTGGATACGGTGCTGAGTGGATCCGGGGTTGCATTGATGTTGACCGGTGATTATCAGGAGCCGGCTGTGCTGGCTGCTGTTGTTGATCCACTTGCAGATCACTTCAGGAAAGAGCTCGAGCACATTGATGCTCAGCTCAAGTTGATGGGCTGGAGCGGCGAGTAACTCTGTCGCGCCCAAACCTAGATGCGCCGTTTCACGGCGCGCCCACATGAGGATTCACCATGGACAACCAGCACAAGAAGATCACCGGCTACCGCGACCTCTCCCATAGCGAGATCGACGGCATGAACTCGATCAAGGCCCTGGAAGCGGATGCCGGCGAGCTGTTCAAGCAGATCGGCCAGATTGACGGGGTTGATCAGCGCACCTTAGCTCTGGCCAAAACCAACCTGCAGCAGGGTTTTATGTGGTTCGTGCGTTCGATCGCCAAGCCCGCTGATCCTTTCAGCTGATGGCCAAGGCGCCTTACACGCCTTGCAAGCTTTACCTGGATGGCGCCGAGGGCATCGCAGTTGGCGATTTCATCACCACCGCAGCCGGATCTGCATACCTGGTGCAGGCGCTTCGAGTAAGCCGAGCTAGGCCTGAGCGAAAGCACATGCACTGCCTACGCTGGCCGATTGCCGAGGTGCCGGCGGATGCCCGGTGCTTCCAATTGACCTGGTACAAGAGATAGGGAGCGTGAGCCATGGCTCGCATGACTGCGACAATCGTCTACCAACAGAGCTGGCGGCTCAAGTACTACCTGGCCGGCGTCCTGGCTATCAGCCACATCTCCGGACGCGAGCCGGACCTTGGCCGTGTATTCCGGTGGATGGAGCGCGGCATCAGGGTCGAGGTGCGCTGATGGCCAGGCTCAGGACACTGGGGCCGCGCATCAAGGAAAGCGCAGGCTCGCGGGTCAAGGTGGTCACACCAGGCAGTTGGCGAAGCGGCATGACCAGCTCCCAGCGTGGCTACGACTATCGATGGCAGAAGGCGCGAGAGCAGTATTTGCGTGACAACCCGCTATGCATCTACTGCGAGCGGAACGGCCGTACAACTGCCGCCAGGATTGTCGACCACATCGTTGCTCACCGTGGCGACATGGCCCTCTTCTGGGACCAGGCCAACTGGCAGAGTCTCTGCAAGCCTTGCCACGACTCCGTCAAGCAGGCCGAGGAGGCGGCGGGGCTGGGTGGCTGACACGTCAGCGGATCGCCGAAACCCAGCCCGGAGAGCTAGAGGCACGCCAGTGACGTGCCTCTAAAGGGGTAGGGGGGCGAAAGCTAGGGATTCTCATCTAGCTAGACCGCCACCGACCCCACGTACACATTTTTTCCCGTTTCAGGAAAAGTTAACCATGGCTTTAACCGACAAGAAGCGGCGGTTTGTTGACGCTTTGCTGTTGGGGGCCACAAATCGTGAGGCGGCGATTGCTGCCGGATATTCGGAGAAGACCGCGTCGCAAGCGGGCTCCAAGTTAGCCAAGGACCCCGACGTGCTCGCAGAGGTCGGGCGACGCCTGAAGCAAAAGCAGGCAACCAGCACCGAAGTTAAACCTGCGCGAAAAGTTAAAGCTGAACAGCCGGAATTTGAGCAGCCCGGCGAGGTATCTCTCACAGAGACCGACGACCCGCGAGCCTTCCTTACTGAGCTGATGAACGCCGAAGGCGCCGACATGCGTATGCGACTGGAAGCGGCCAAGACGCTGATGCCTTATGTGCACGGCAAGGTCGCTGACCAGGGCAAGAAAGAGCAGAAGGCCGAGGCCGCCAAACAGGTCGGTAAAGGCAAGTACTCCCAAGGCAAGCCACCCCTCTCCGTAGTGAAGAATTGACCTATGCAATGGACAACGGCCTGCCCGGATTGGTGGAGGTGCCTGGCTGCGGGCGAATCAATCATCCCTGAGCCGCTGTTTCCAGACGAAGCTGAAGCCGGCCTCGATGTGTTCAAGGGGCTGAAGATCGTCGATGCCCCGGGCAGCCCCACCATTGAAGCCGCTTGCGCACCCTGGGTCTTGGCGTTTGCCGGGGCCATCTTCGGCAGCTACAACAGCGAGACCGGCGAACGTCTGATTCGGGAGGTGATGCTCTGCATCCCGAAAAAAAACAGTAAATCCACGATTGCAGCAGGGATCATGCTGACAGCACTGATCCGCAACTGGCGCCTTTCAGCTGAGTTCATCATTCTGGCGCCGACTAAGGAGATTGCCGACAACTCGTTCATCCCGGCCAAGGACATGGTCAACAATGACGACGAGCTGAAAGCGCTGCTGCATGTCCAGCCGCACCTGCGGCTGATCACTCATCGTGAGACCGGCGCCACCTTGAAGGTAGTGGCTGCGGATAGCGACGTGGTTGGCGGCAAGAAGGCGGTCGGCGTCCTCATCGATGAGGCTTGGCTATTCGGCAAGAACCCCAAAGCCGCTGACATGATCCGGGAGGCTACTGGTGGTCTGCTGTCGCGACCTGAAGGCTTCATCATCTGGCTGACGACCCAGTCAAACGAGCCACCGGCTGGTGTGTTCCGCTCCAAGCTCAACTACGCTCGCGGCGTGCGTGATGGCCGGATCGACGACAACCGTTTCCTGCCGATCATCTATGAGTTCTCTCAAGAGATGATCAAGAGCGGCGAGGCGAGGAAGCCTGAGAACTTCCACCTGGTCAATCCCAACATCGACTACTCGGTTGACCGACCTACGCTTGAGCGCCTGTTTATGCAGGCTGAACTGGACGGCGAGGCTGAGCTACGCGGCTTCCTGGCCAAGCACCTCAACATCGAAATCGGCCTCGCACTGATGTCCGACGCCTGGGTCGGCGCGGAGTTCTGGGAGCCCCAAAGTACAAGCTGGCTCAGCCTTGATGAAATCCTCACGCGATGCGAGGTAATCGATGTTGGCGGCGACGGTGGCGGTTTGGATGACTTGCTCGGTCTTGCAGTGATTGGGCGGGAGTCTGGTACCCGAAGATGGTTCCACTGGGCTCACGCCTGGGCCCACCCCTCCGTCCTAGAACGGCGCAAATCTGAGGCACCGCGCCTCCGGGACTTGGAAAAAGCCGGTGACCTGACGATTGTCGAGCGTATCGGTGATGACGTGGAGCAGTTCGCAGCCATTGTTGCCCGCGTCAATGCAACTGGATTGCTGGATAAGGTGGGGCTCGACCCGGCAGGGATCGGCGCAGTTCTTGATGCCCTGGCCGACGCAGACGTTGAAGAAGACAAGATCGTCGGTATTTCCCAGGGCTGGAAGCTTACCGGTGCAATCAAGACCACTGAGCGGAAGCTCGCCGAGGGCACCTTGTTGCACTGCGGCCAGCCGCTGATGGCTTGGTCATGCGGCAACGCCAAAGGGGTGCCCTCGGCGAACGCCTTCCTGATCACCAAGCAGGCCTCGGGCACGGCAAAGATCGACCCGCTGATGGCTACATTCAACGCCGTTTCTCTGATCAGCCTCAATCCTGAGGGGCGCGGGGGAATGGACAACTTTATGGCTGGCATTCGGGACCCACTGATCGCATGAACGCATTTCATATTTTCATCGCCTGCGCAGTGGTCGCTTTCTGCTTGGCATGCAGCGGGGTCTGGATGCTGGCTGGTACCGGCTGGGCTTTGCTGGCCGGATCGCTGAGCTTCTTCTGCATCGCTGGCTTCATCCGCAGAGGGCTTGTCAGTGATTAAAACCCTATCCCAGGCTTTAGGCGCTGCTGCCACCAAGCCCTCAGCCAGTATGAGCGAATGGCTGGGCAAGACCATCAAGCTGTCGGATGGCGGTTTCTGGAGTCCCTTTAATGGCGCCCAGTCCAGTAGTGGTAAGTCAGTCAGCGTCGACAAGGCCATGCGCTTGTCCACCGTGTGGGCATGCGTCCGTATCATCTCGACCTCGGTAGCCGGCTTGCCGCTGAGCATCTACCGGCGGATGCCCGATGGTAGCCGAGAGAGTGCCCGTGATTTCCCGCTGTACGACGTTGTGCACAACAGCCCCAACGAAGACATGGCTGCCTTTCATTTCTGGCAGGCAGTCGTCGCCTCGATGCTGCTGTGGGGCAACGCCTACTGCGAGATCCATCGCTCCGCTGGGCGCGTCATTGCCCTGGACTTCCTGATGCCGTCGAGAGTCGACCTTGAGTTCGACGACGATGGACGACTCAGGTATTTCTTCAGGCCCCGAAAGGGAGCGCGCCGAGAGATCCAGCGGCAGGACATGCTTCACATCCCAGCCTTCACCCTGGATGGCCGAGTTGGCCTTTCTGCTATTCGGTACGGCGCGGATGTGTTCGGTTCTGCGATGTCTGCAGATGATGCCGCCAATAGCACATTCCGCAACGGCATGATGCCCACAGTCGCTTTTTCGGTCGACAAGACGCTTAACCCGGCTCAGCGCGTCGAGTTTCGTGAGTACGTTAAGACAATCTCCGGGGCATTGAATGCCGGCAAGAGCCCAGTACTTGAGCAGGGCGTGAAGCCGGAGATGATCGGGATCAACCCTGCCGATGCGCAGTTGCTGGAGTCGAGAGGGCATAGCATCGAGGAAATTTGCCGATGGTTCGGCGTTCCGCCCTGGATGGTGATGAAGACCGACAAGGGCAGCAACTGGGGGACCGGCCTGGAGCAACAGCAGATCGCGTTTCTTACGTACTGCATCATGTCCTTCACCGCGCCGATCGAGCAGTGCGTGAACAAGTGGTGCATGACGGCGGTTGACCGGATCAAATTCTACGCCGAGTACTCACTTGAAGCGTTCCTGCGTGCGGACAGCGCCGGTCGGGCAGCCTATCTCAGCACGATGGGCCAGAACGGCTACCTGACCCGAAACGAAGGGCGGCGGAAAGAGAACCTTCCAAGCATGCCAGGTGGCGACGTGCTGACCGTGCAATCGAATCTGGTGCCGCTGGACCAGCTGGGTAAGCAAGAAGATGGGCAGGCCGCAAGGGCCGCTCTGATGAACTGGCTCCAACAGCCCGAAAAGTAAATCACGGGAGTAATCCATGAAGCACAAGATCCAGTCTCGCGGCCTGCGCAGCGAGATGAGCCCGCGCGCGCTCGACAAATGGAATCCCGCGATCCAGGCGGCCGTCGAGAACACCTCAGACACCATCACCGTGTACGGCGTGATCGGCGAAGACTGGTATGGCGAGGGCGTCACGCTGAAACGAATCGACGCCGCCTTGCGGGCGATCGGCGAGCGTGATGTCACCGTTTACATCAACTCGCCAGGCGGTGACATGTTCGAAGGCATTGCCATTTACAACCGCCTTCAAGAACACAGCCACGAGGTCACCACCAAGGTGCTCGGCATGGCGGCGAGCGCTGCTTCGATTGTCTTCCTCGCGGGGAAGAAGCGAGAGGTGGCCAGCAGCGCCTTCCTCATGATCCACAACTGCTGGACCTGGCTCGCCGGCAATCGCAACTACCTCCGTGATATCGCCGACGATATGCAGGAGTTCGATGCCGCGATGGCTGACCTCTACGCCGAGACGAGTGGGCAGTCGGCGGAGGACATGGCCGAGCTGATGGACGACGAAACCTATATCCGTGGTAAGCGCGCCGTGGAGCTTGGCCTGGCGACTGGGGTGTTGTCTTCCAGCGAAGTTACCGAACGCGAAACCGAGGACGCGGCCCAGAACAATGCGCTCAAGGCCATGGATGTCGCTCTGGCCAAGGGGGGGATGCCTCGATCCGAGCGCCGCGAACTGTTCGCCAATTTCAAGTCCGGCATGCCTCGCGCTCCCGGCGGGGGCACGCATAACGCTGCCTCGACCGATAAGCCCAGCGCTGTCGCGCCAGACCTCTCCGCCTCTCTGAGCGCGGCAACCAATCTCCTCAATTCTCTGAAAGGAAAGTGACCATGGACTTTGAAGCCCAAGTCAAGGAACTCAACGCCAGCCTCAAGGGCATTGGCGATCAGATCAAAAGCCAGGCCGAGGCGACCGAGAAGCAAATCAAGGCTTCCGGTGAAATGAATACCGAAACGCGTGCCAAGGTCGATGAACTGCTGACCAAGCAGGGCGAGCTTCAGGCGCGCCTGGGCGAGGCAGAGCAGAAACTGGTGAATGCAAGCCGGGATCGGAGCCATCAGGAAGAGCCGCAGAAATCGGTAGGCGCTCTCGTGATCGAGAGCGAAGAAATGAAGGACATGAACTCGTCCTTCCGTGGTTCCCGCCGTGTCTCCGTGCCGCGCGCGGCCATCACTACCGCAACCGGCGGTGACCTGGTGCAGACTCAGCGCTTGCCAGGGATCATTGCCCCGCCTCAGCGCCGACTGACCGTCCGCGACCTGGTCGCGCCAGGTACCACCGAATCGAACTCCATCGAGTACGTCCGTGAAACCGGTTTCGTCAATAACGCCCGCACTGTGGCGGAGAACACTGCCAAGCCGTACTCCGACCTGACCTTCGGCCTGGCCACGGCGAACGTGCGGACCATCGCCCATTTATTCAAAGCCAGCCGCCAGATGCTGGACGACGCCAAGGCACTGCAGAGCTATATCGACGGTCGTGCACGCTACGGCCTCACCATGGCGGAAGAAGCTCAATTGCTTTACGGCAACGGCACTGGCGTGAACCTGCAGGGCCTCATGACCGTTGCTCAACTGTACGCCGCCCCGGCTGGTGTAGCTGTAGTGGGCGAGCAGCGCATTGACCGCCTGCGCCTGGCGCTGCTGCAGGCCGAACTGGCCGAGTTCCCATCCGACGGCATCGTGCTCAACCCGATCGATTGGGCGGCCATTGAGCTGACTAAGGACGGCGAGGGGCGCTACATCATCGGCCAGCCTCAGGAAGGCACCAACGCGAAACTCTGGAATCGCCCTGTGGTTTCTACCCAGGCCATGACACAGAACGACTTCCTCGTCGGTGCGTTCAAGCTCGGCGCCCAGATCTTCGACCGCATGGAAATCGAAGTGCTGATCTCGACCGAGAACGGTGATGACTTCGAGAAAAACATGGCAACGATTCGCGCTGAAGAGCGCCTGGCCTTTGCCATCTATCGCGACGAAGCGTTTGTCACTGGCCCGCTGGTCACGCCTTAACCCTTCCGCAACGCGGCGCCAGAAATGGCGCCCCAATGGAGTAATCCAATGGCACGTAAACAGGAAACACCAGCATCCACGACTGATGCGAAGGATCCAGTCTCGACCGTTGATACCAGCAGCGGCCCGTCTGGGGCTGCCGGTTCGCCTCTTTCGCCTGGCGGTGCGATCGGTCCAGCTAGCGGTGACCCTGGCAATTCGGGTGTCCCCGTAGTTGCTCCAGGCCAAGCGGAAGGCTCAAACCAGGTGCTGCCAGAAGCGCAAATGGCTGCTGGCACTGGGTCGGATGTCGTCACGGGCGGTCAGGGTGCCAGCGCTGGCATCGCCGCAGCTGACGCTGCGGCATCCGAAGACGCCAACCAGGCCGCATCATCCTTGGTCGACAGCAGCACCGGCGCTGATTCATTGGCACCAGAGGATCAGGTGAAGCTCAATCCTGCGACTCTTCAGATCTATCCGCTGCGGTCATACATGGATGAAGGCGAGCTTCGCCGTCGCGGCGGCCCGGCGTATACAGTGCCGCGCCGGCACGCTGAAGAGCTGGTGCAGCGGAATCTGGCATCCCTCGAATCACTGAAGGAGTGAGGGTATGTCGGTCATCAGTTTGACCATTGCCCGTCATCACCTGCGGGACCCCGACGACGATGACGATTACCTGGAGCTCCTGATCGAGGCGGCCGAAGGGCAGGCGATGGACTATCTGAACCGTCGTTTCTATGCGGACCAGCAGGCGCTGGATGAGGCTGTCGCCGCCGGGGATGCCGGCGAGTCTCCAATGGTCTGCAACAAGCAGATCAAGGCCGCTTCGTTGCTGATCCTTGGCCACCTTTACGCCAACCGTGAGGATGTTGTGACCGGGACCATTGCCACTGAGATGCCGAAGGGCTCCGAGGCACTCCTGACCCCGCATCGTATCGGGTGGGGCGTATGAGGGCCGGCCCGCTACGTCACCTGTTCGAGGTGACCCACCGACATGAGGAGCGCAATAAGTCTGGGGGAGCAACAGTGACGTGGCGTCCTGCAGTTCACCCTGAAATGTGGGGCGAAGTCCGCACCCCTACTGGGCGCGTAACAGCAGTTGCTGAAAAGCTGAGTGCTGTTGTCACGGCCGAGATTATCGGTAGGCCGCGCTCAGACATCATTGCCGGGTCGCGTCTGACGCGCCGTGGGGTCACTTACCAAGTCGAGGCAGTTTTGCCGGACAACGAGAACACCCTGATGAGGCTGCTCTGCTCATCGGTACCGAATCCATGAGGTGAACCATGAAAATCCGAGCACTGGGCCCGCTGACGGGCGCATCTGGCGAACGAGAGAAGGGCGAAGAGTTCGAAGTCGCCAAGGAGTACGGCGAGGGGCTGATTGCTCGCGGCTACGCCGAGGCGGTGGACGAGAAGGCCGCCAAGCCAGCGAAGGCCGACCAGGCCAAGGAGTAAGCCATGGCCCGCCGGTCAAGCATTCGCGGCGATATCCGGCTACGCCGCACGCTACGTAATATCCACCGGACGATGGACAACGAACTGCAGCCCGCAATGCTGGAGGCGGCTAACCGCATCCTGGAGACCCAGCGGCAGTTGATGCCCAAGGATACCGGCGCCGCCGCTGCAGCCTTGCGGCTGTACGTCTCGCCCAGTGGCCTGGACGCTCAGATCGGGATCCGCGGCAAGCGCGACAACCGGCGGTTCTTCTACCTGCGGTTCATTGAGTACGGGACCAAGGGTTACCTTGGAGGAAAGCGCGCTGGCAACCGCAACCGAAAGCCCTCTAACAAGAGCGACGGCACGCACTTCTTCGGGAAGTATCCCGCCATGCCGGCCAGGCCTGCCCACCCGTGGCTCCGGCCGTCGATGCAGGTCAACCGGGAGTACGTTATGGCAGACATCGAAGCTGCGGTGCGTCGAACGCTGCGAAAGGCAAGCCAAGGGGTAGGCAATGGCTGATCCATCACTGGCCTTGCAGGAAGCGATCTTTGCCAGGCTCACGGCCGAGGTCAGCTGCCCTATCTACGACGGCGCACCACTGAACGCGGATATGCCTTATGTCTCCATTGATCGGGAGGTCTCGGTCAATAGCAGCCCGATCTCAGGCCGCAAGCGTGAGACGCGCCTTCTGTACCTGTCGGTCTGGTCCGATGCCGTGGGCCAGGCCGAGGTCAAACGCATCAACGGCGAGGTCATCGCCGCACTCGACGAACGCCGCCTCCCGCTGGAGGTGGGCCGCGCGGTATCCGTCCGGGTCGAGCAGGCCGACGCTCAGCGCGACGCCGACGGCATCACTTACCAGGGCTCGATCACCGTCCGCGTGATCACCACCCACTGAACCACCTACCCGGCCGCGCCGCGGCTTTTATCCAATGTGCCTTTGGAGGAACCCTCATGGCCGACGACAACCTCAACACAGCCGCCGGCTGCCGCTTCTTCATCGGCGGCAAGACCGGCGCGGACACCGAAACCGAGTACAAAGCCGACACCTATGTCGAAGTTGGCGAGGTTGAAGACCTGGGCGAGTTCGGCGACACCTTCAGCAGCGTGACCTTCACCTCCCTGAAAGATGGCCGTGTTCGCAAGTACAAGGGCACCGCTGACGCGGGCGACCTGACACTCACCGTGGGCCTGGACAACGGCGACGCCGGCCAAACAGCCGTGAAGACCGCGCACAAGGACCGGAGCAAGGGCGATTACAACATCAAGGTCACCCTCAACGACGGAGATCCGGATGCCTCGCCGGTTGTGACTCCAACCACGTTCTACTTCCGCGGGAAGGTGATGAACAACACCGTCGCGCCTGGTGCTGCTGACAACGTCGTGCGCCGCAACGTCACCATCGGCATCAACTCGGACATCCTCGAGCTGCTGCCGGCACCGGTCACCCCATAACAGCGCCGGGGCTCCGGCCCCGCACTCACAGGATTGAACAATGAACAACACTCTGCACGGTACCGTGACAGTGAAATTGGGCGATGAGGAATTCACCCTGCAGCCCACCCTCAAGGCCGTTCGAGCAATCGAGAGCCGCTTTGGCGGCCTCCGCGGTGCATCGCAGACGATTAACGCCCTAAGCGTGGAGGGATGCGCGATTATCCTGGCCGCCGGTTCCGGACTGGAGGGGAAAGCGGCTGAAGCGTTGACCGAGAAGGTCTGGCAGGCTGGAGTACTGGAGGTGTCGACGCAGCTGAACGCATTCATCGTCGCCCTCTATAACCCTCGCGGCGTCGAAAAGGGAAAGGATCAAGCCGGGACGGCGTAAGCGCCGTTGAGGACGGAAGTTACGTCGACCGGCTGTTCTCGATCGCTACAGGCTGGCTGGGATGGTCACCCGACACGGCGTGGCGCACTCCATTGCCCGAGCTGTTCATGGCGATGGACGCCAGGATTGAGTGGGCGCAAATGACGAACCCATTTGGCGCTGGCAAGGTGGGCGGGCAGCAGGATAAGCCTAAGCCTACTACTGTGGCAGAGAAGCTGCGACAGGCATTAACGGGCAGAAAGGCTGCTTGAGTTGGAATCGGGAGTTATCCTATACCCCGATTTGATTTGGGGATGGATCCATGCAGCTACTTATCCTACTGGGGCTTCTAGTAATCATGGTCCTGATTGCTCCCTGGATGTTGGGGGTAATCGCGACTGTCGTGGTCGCCGGAGGGGCAGCTTTTTTGGTTTTTTGTCTCGGAGCTGCCATCGTTCTCGTTGTTGCAGCTCTCGTGCTGCGCTATCTGAATGACCCGGTAAAGCAACAAGAGCGCCTCGAAAAGCGAGCCAGAAAAGTTGCCGATGCCGCGAACCGAGCGAATAGACGGCCCGATTGATATGAGAATTCAATGTTCTTAAGCCCGGCGATGCCGGGTTTTTTATTGCCTGGAGATCGGCATGGCAGATTCAGACATCCAGGGGATGCTGGTCCGTATTGAAGCGACCACTGCTCAGCTTCGCTCTGAAATCGCAAGAGCTGAGTCCACTGTTGCCCAAGGTGCCACGGCGATAGACCGCGGCCTGGCTCGAATTGACGAGAGCTTTGATCGGGTGGGGGAGAGTGCCCAGAGTGCCGGCGCACTGATCAAGAATGCTCTAGCCGTGGCGGTGGGCGCTGCCTCGGCCCGGTCCATTATCGATGTCGCCGACTCCTACTCTCAGATGTCGGATCGGATGGGGCTGGCGACCTCCAGCGTCAACGAATACAACCTGGTGCAGGACAGGTTGCTAGATACGGCAAAACGCACTTATCGCCCTCTGAATGAAGCTCAAGAGCTGTACATCCGGACGGCAGACAGCCTCAAGTCCATGGGGTACAACACCAGCGAAGCGCTGGATGTGATGGACAGTTTCAGCTTCCTGCTTGTGACCAACTCGGCCAGCACTGACAAAGCCGCCTCTGCAATTGATGCATATTCCAAAGCGCTGCAGACTGGCAAGGTCGAGGCCGATGGTTGGCAGTCGATCCTAGCGGCGATGCCAACCATCGTAGACACGCTAGCAAAAGCGACCGGCAAGAGTGCCGAGGAGATCCGCGCTCTCGGTGCAGACGGCAAGCTCAGTCTGGATATCCTCACCGAGGGCTTACAGAAGTCGGCACAGGCAAACGGTGAACTGGCCGACAGCATGGGCGTAGCGGTTCGTGATGCACTGCAGAATCTCAGCAACGCTTTCTCCGTCTACATCGGTCGCCTGAATGAGACCACTGATGGAACGGGGGTTCTGGCTCAGGGTATCAGTGTTATCGGAGATAACTTCGAATCGCTTGCCAACGTTGCTGGTGTTGTAGCTGTTGGGGCACTTGCGGGATACGCCCGAAGTCTGGCGGGTAGTGCCGCAGCTTCACTTGCGGCGACCAGGAGCGCTATCTCGGACGCCATCGCACGGAAGTCCCAGGCAACTGCTGTGTTGCTTGCCGCGCAGGCAGAACAGCAGAAGGCCCAAACAGCCGTGTTTCTGGCTGAGAAAGAGGCCATTGCGGCGCGCGGCACTGCTGTGCAAACCCAGATGTCTCTACAGCTCGCTGAGGCGCGGATGCTCGAAACCCGAGCAACGAACGCGGTCGCTGCTGCGCAAGCGACGGTTAGTCGGGCGTCTCTTGGATTAATGGGCGTGCTCGGTGGCCCTGCGGGCATCGCCGCCCTGGCAATTGGTGCGGCAACGGCCTTCCTCACGCTGCGGGACAATACTAGCGTCCTTGAGCAGAAGCTTGGCGACCTCAACGATCCAATAGATAAGCTGGTCGAGCGCTTCAACAAGCTGAATCGGGCCACCCAATCAGTCACCCTTCGCGAGCTCAAGGCCTCGATTCAGGATGCCGAAAGCGAGCTGACGACTGCAGCCGGATCGATTGCGTTCGAGTTCCAGAGCAGCCTAACTAATGCCGGGCTGGCTGGCGCTGCCGGATTCATGGGAGGGATAGCGCCTCTGCCTGCCGAGTTCCAGGCAGCAATGGAAATCGTGAAGAAGGCCTCAGCTGATCAGGCTGATGGCATGGCTGTTGACTGGAAGGAAGTAGCTGATCGAATCAGGGAGGTGCCAGGTGTCACCTCTGAAATGGCTGATGCGCTTGAGGAGAGCGGCGGCGCAGCAACTGAGAAGGCTGAGGTAATCAGCCGACTCAAGGAGGCCATGGCTGAGCTGACAGGTGAAACTGACGCCAATACGAAAGCAGAGAGGCAGAACGCGGCGGCTAGGGCGGCGGCCGCCCAGGAAACTCAAAAGTACCTTGATCAACAGCTGAAGCAGCTAGCCTCAGCACAGGACAAAACCAACACCGATGCCGCCAAGCGCTACATAGCTGAGAGAACCGACCTTACGGAAGGTGAAAAGGCGGCGATCCTTTCAGTTGCAGCAGCACGAGATGCCCAGAAGAAAGCCGACGACGAAGCCACTAAGGCGCGCCGAAAGGGCTCATCTGAGGCCGAGCAGTCCGCCAAGAAACAGCTGAAGGATTTCGAGTCCGCCGAGGAAGGCTACAAACGGCAGATTCAGCTGATCAACACCACTGGCGACAAGCAGAAGGATGCGACGGAAGTCGCGAAGCTTTCCTTCGAGCTGCAGGAGGGCAAGCTCGGCGATCTGTCGAACGCTCAGCAGAAGCGCTTGCTGGAGCTGGCTGCCGAGCTAGACGCGCTCAACAAGATCAAGAAAGCTAACGAGGACGCTCTCAAGCTCAGTGCATTCAAGTCGGCACAGGCGACCAGCACCCAGACTACGATCAATGGCTACGATCAGGACCTGGCCGGCATCGGCCGTGGTGACAAAGCTCGCGACCGCATGCGGGCAGAGTTGGCGATGCGCCAGAAGTACGTGGAAGACCTAAACGCCCTGAACGAGCAGCGCAACACTGGGCAGATCAGTCCGGAGTTGTACCAACAGGAAACGCAGGTACTCACGGACGAGCTTAACAAGCGTCTCGCTGCCCAACAGACCTATTTCGAACGGGTCGATGAGGCGCAGTCGAGCTGGTCCAATGGCGCCACGGCAGCCCTGGAGAACTACCTCGACAGCGCTGCCGATGTCGCTGGCCAGACACAGGAACTATTCACCAATGCGTTCAGCAACCTTGAAGATGGCATTGTCCAGTTCATCAAGACCGGGAAGGCGTCGTTCAAAGACTTCGCGGACGCGATCATCGAGGACCTGATTCGCATCCAGGTGCGCCAGGCCGCCGCCGGCTTTCTCAGTTCGGCATTCGGTTTCCTTGGTGGCGGCAGCTCGGCACTGGGGCAGGGCACCATGACGGGGTTCAGCGAAGGCTCATTCGTGAAGAATGCCAAGGGCGGTGTCTACGAGTCGCCCAGCCTGTCTGCCTACTCTGGCCAGGTGTACGACAGCCCGCAGATGTTCGCCTTCGCCAAGGGGGCGGGCATCTTCGCGGAGGCGGGGCCAGAGGCAATCCTGCCGCTGCACCGCGGGCCGGATGGTTCGCTCGGCGTGATGGCCGCAGGCGCGGGCGATGCCGGCGGGAATTCCTCGATCAGCTTCGGCGGCATCACTCAGCATTTTCACTTCAGCAATGGGGCGGGCGCTCTGTCCAAAGAGGATATCCGAAAGGTAGCGCTGGACGGCGCCCAGGGTGGCTACCAGCTGATGCTGAGAGACTTCAAAACGAATGGTGCGGCGAGGCAGTTGCTCGAGCGCAGATGATTGATCCAGCCCGCTTCGGCGGGCTTTTTCTTGGAGCTATCCAATGGCGGAGGAATGGCCGGAATCCCTGGAACCCACTGAGGTGACTTGGGGAATCGTCTACAACAACCGGGCGTTCACCTCGTCGCTGTCGAATTCCCAGCAGATCGTGGCGCAGCCGGGCTCGTACTGGATGTGCACGCTCAACTTTGGTGTGCTCTACGAAGAGGAAGAGCGCGAGCTGACATCGCTGCTGGGCCGCCTACACGGCATGTTTGGCACGGTGAAGGTTCCGTCGATCACTCGAACCCGGACCGATAACATCGGCGCTCCGACCGTGGCCTCGGCCAATGCCCAGTCGACGTTCCTGCAGCTGCAGGGCATGACGGCAAGCCGCCAGGTGTTCAGCCGCGGCGACCACATTACCATCGGCGGCGAAATGTTCGAGGTCGTTGAGCAAGCTTCGACTGACGCCGCCGGCAAGGCCGTGATCTACGTGAACAAGCGTGTGCGCAAGACCATCGCCGCCGGCACTCCGGTCGAGTACAAGAACCCCTACTGCGAGATGCGCCGCATGGATGACACCAACCAATGGAGCATCCAGCCGGTGGTGTCAAACGGTAGCTTCCAGTTTCGGGAGGCCTTCTGATGGCCACAGGCGTTTTCCCCTTCAGCCAAACGGTGGTCGACATCATTGCCAGGGGTAACTTCATGGCGGTGTATGCCTGCCAGCTCGATTTCCCTGATGGCATGGTCTTCGCGCACACCGGTACCGGCGACTTGGTCATCGACGGCATCACCTACCAGGGCGTCGGCAGCTTCGGCGCCGTCGGCCAGTCACAGGAGAGCAGCAACTCAGGCTCGCCAATGTCGATTGACCTGACGTTGAACGGCCTGGATACCCAGATCATCACCGAAACCTCGCTGAAAGGCTGTCGAGGTCGGGCCGGCAAACTCATGTTCGTGGTGTTCGCCGAGGACGGCACCTACGCCGCCGACATCCTGTTCAGCGGACGGATGGATGCCGCCAAGTTCTCCTACGCCGGCAATGGCGAGGCGGGCAACAGCATCACGGTTCCGCTCATTGATCGAATGGCCGAGTGGAATCGCACTGGTACCGAGCGGTGGACGGATGAAAACCACCGCGCGCGCCGGCAGGATGACCGCTTCTTCTTCGCGATCGCCCAAATTGCCGACTGGCCCATCTACTGGGGCGCCTCCAAGGACGCCCCGAAGTTCACCTACGAGAAGTGACCATGCGAAAGCGCGATTGGACGACGCAGCTTGCCCACACGATCAAGGCCGCCATAGAGCGGCCTTTTTCATGGGGTGAATTCGACTGCTGCCTGTTTGCCGCCGACTGCGCCGTTGCGGTGTGCGGTGTGGACCCTGCCGAGGCCTACCGGGGCAAGTACTCAACCGAGGCCGGCGCCAAGCGCCTTCTGAAGAAGCTGCACGGATCGTTAGAGGGCGCCTGGGATGGCTGCTTTACCCGGGTTCAGCCTGGATTGATCCAGCGAGGCGACATCGCGCTCTACGACGGCCCAAATGGTCGTGGCGTGGCGGTGTTCTGGGCAGATGAGTTCTGGTCGGTTTCCCCTGACGGGGTGTGCCGTATCGAGTGTGAACCGTTAACGGTTTGGAGAGTTGAATGAGTTCAGCAGTCAGCAAGGTCGCCCAGATCGCCGTCGGCGCCGTGGTCGGCTTCGCCCAGGGTGGCCCTTGGGGAGCCCTGGCAGGTGCCGCGCTGGCGTTCTACGTCTCTTCGCAGCAGGACAAGCTGGATACCGGTTCGCTGCGTGCCAGTGAGCCGTCCAGCCAGACCCTGCGCTCTTCAAAAGCTGCCGCCCGCTACGTGTTGGGTCGGGTGAGCACCGGCGGCGTGCTGGCCTGGGGGCAGGAGCAAGCCGGTGACCAGACCGATGGTGAATGGCTGCACATGGTCTATGTGCTGTCTGAGGGGGCTATCGATGGCCTGGAGGATATCTATCTCGGTGAAGAGGTTGTCCAGGCCTATGGTGAACATGCCTCCTATGAGCTTGTCGTCGACCCAGCTCAGGTAAACGCCTTTTTGAAGGCCAACTGCCCGGATTGGCGCGACACCCAGATCGGGCGGGGTCTGTCCTACGTTCGTCTGTCGTTCAAGTACAGCGCGGAAAAGTACCCATCGGGCATTCCTGACGTCCGCTTCGTCATCCGTGGGCGTCGGGATATCTACGACCCGCGCACCGGCATGACGGGATACAGCGCGAACACGGCACTGCACATTCTCTGGTTCCTGCGCAATCGCTGCGGCGTGCCAGATGATGAGATCGTGTACGCCAGCTTCGCCAACAGTGCCAGCGTATGCGACGAGTCGGTCGCCAACCCGGACGGCTCCACTTCACCGCGCTATCACTCGGGCTGCGTGATCGGCGCCGACGAGTCGCGCACCCAGGTCATGCAGAAGCTGGAGGCAGCGTGCGGTGGCAAGCTGATCCGTGTCGGCGGTCGCTGGATGCTGCAGGTGGGGGCCTACTACGGGCCATATGACTTCGAGATCACCGAGGACATGGTCACCGGCACCGTCACCGGCAGCACCGAGCCTTCCAACGATTCGGCCCTCAACACTGTGCGCGGCACCTTCATCGATCCGTCCCAGGCATGGGCCGAGACCGATTATCCCGAGGTCTCCGTGGCCGAGTGGGTCGTAGCCGATGGCGGCGAGGCGGCCGAGACCCTGGCGTTTTCGTACGTGAGCGATCCGTACCAGGCGCAGCGCCTGGCGAATATCGAGCTTCGGCGCCGGCGCGCTGGCGGCACGCTCAGCATTCCGATGAACTTCGTGGGCTACAACTGCCGGCCTGGCCGCTCCGTGAAGGTCAATCTGCCTTCCCTCAACATCGTCGGCGAGTTCATTGTCACCGACTGGTCGATGGCGGCCGATACTGGCTGCAGCGTGTCGGTGTCCCAGAATGAGCCGGCCATCTTCGATGATGCCGTGGGTCAGCCGTACAACCCTATAGGCTTTATCAGCCTGCCGGGCGGTGGCTTGGGCAGCCCCACCAATTTGACCTGGTCGACCGAGGACGCTGCCGAGGTCGTGCAGGGCGTGCTTTCTTGGACTCCGCCGGCCGGTACCGTCGTTGGCTACGCCGTGACCGTGCGCCAGGGTACTACCGCGGTGCAGGCTCAGCAGGTGCCGGCGACTGCCGTTCAACTCCCGCTGTCCGGCCTGCCGTCTGGCAGCTACACGATGAGCGTGGCTGCCCTCGGCCCGATGACCCGCTCCGGCGAGGCCAGCATCACTGTGAACATCGATGGTCCGCCGATCCCAGAATCGTGCGTGGTACAGGCGACGATCGACACCATCACCCTGATCCCGGGCAACACGCTGCATGGTCTGAATGGCGGCACCTACGAATACTTCTTCTCCACCAACCCACAGGCCACGCAGGGCGATTACCTGGGCCAGGGCCTGTCCTTGACCCATACCGGGCTGGCGTTCGCCACCAACTACGCCTATTTCGTTCGGTCAAAGAACGCCTACGGGGTGAGCGCCTTCCTGAAAGTGGTGGCTTCCACGTCCACGGACGTGACCAACATGCTCGATGCGCTGAAGGACAAGATCGACAACGGCCAGCTGGCGCCCGCAATGCGCGAAGAGATCGCCCTGATTTCCGGGCCGCCAAGCCTGCCTGGTTCGGTAAATGGCCGTCTGAAAGAGCTGGACGAGCAGGTCACCGAGATCACCGACCAACTGGGCGATGCGGTCACGCAGGTCCAATCCAACCTGGACACGGCCACCCAGCAGGCTCAGCAAGCCATTAACCAAGTTGCCGAGGCGGCCCGGCAGGTGCAGCAGGACCTCGACCAGGCCGCGCAGGACCTGCAGGGACAGATCGACGGCGTCAGCCAGATCGCCAAATCGCTGCCGTACAACGCCGACAAAACCTACACGGCTGGCCAGACAGTGCTCGGCACCGACGGCAAGCTGTACCAGGCATCGAAGGCAGTACCGAAAAATACCGCGCCGCCTAATGCCAGCTACTGGACCGATGTCGGCCAAGTTGTTCAGTCGGCCAACGGGCTCGCCGCCCGCGTGCAGACCGTGGAGACCAAGGTCACCAGCCTGGAGGGCACCACCAGCTCGCAGGCGACCCAGATCACGGGTTTGCAGTCGAGCCTGACCACCACCAACCAGAATGTAACCGCTGCCCAGCAGGCCGCTCAGGACGCGGCCACCCTGGCAGGTGGTAAGGGCAAGGTTATCGTCCAGTCGGCAACGCCGACAGTAGCCGATAGGCTGGCGCAAAACCTGTGGATCGATACCACCGGCAACGCAAACACGCCAAAGCGCTGGAGTGGCACCACCTGGGTAGCGGTCACCGACAAGGTTGCAACCGACGCAGCAGCGGCAGCAGCGAACGCGCTGACCGTGGCGCAGACCAAAGCCGATGCCTCGGCGGTCAACAACCTGTCGACCCGCGTCACTGATGCAGAGGGTGTAATCACGTCTCAGGGCCAGGCTATGACCGGCCTGCAAAACAGCTTGGTCACTACCAACCAGAACGTGTCGGCCGCGCAGCAGGCGGCGCAGGATGCTTCCACCCTGGCCGGCGGGAAGGGCAAGGTGATTGTCCAGTCTGCTGCTCCTGCCGCAGCTGATCGCCTGGCACAGAACCTCTGGATCGATACGACGGGCAATGCCAACACGCCGAAACGGTGGAGCGGCAGCGCCTGGGTAGCGGTCACTGACAAGGTGGCCACTGATGCGGCAGCCGCTGCGGCCAGTGCGTTGTCGGTTGCGCAGACCAAGGCCGATGCCTCTGCTGTTGATTCGCTGTCCACGACCGTGACTCAGCAGGGCAACACGATCACGTCGCAAGGCCAGGCACTCACTGGCCTCAACAACAGCCTGACCACCACCAACCAGAACGTCACTGCAGCCCAGCAGGCAGCCCAGTCCGCGTCGGACCTGGCCGGCGGCAAGGGCAAGGTGCTGTTCCAGGCAACAGCACCGGCGGTAGCCGATCGTGCGGCCCAGAATCTCTGGATCGACACTACCGGCAATGCCAACACCCCGAAACGCTGGAACGGCAGTGCCTGGGTGGCCGTGACAGATAAGGTGGCCACGGATGCGGCGGCTGCAGCGGCTGCGGCAAGCGCGCTGGCGCAGACCAAGGCTGATGCCTCTACCGTGACCGCTTTATCCAATACGGTCATCCAACAAGGCAACACGATCACTGCGCAGGGTCAGGCGCTGACGAGCGTGCAGGCTTCGGTCGGCAGTCTTGCCGGGAGCGGGTCCAACCTGCTGCCTTCACCTTATAGCTGGCTAACCTCAGCACTCCTGCCCGGCGTTGCGTCGGGAGGTCATGCGACAATTTCCGGTCTTGCGGTGCCTGAGTCAGATACCGGATTTGGCTACAGATTCAGCACCAATGCCGGAACTGTCGTGACCACCAGTCTTTACTTGATGCTATCGGCTACCAACAACGCGGCCGGGCGGAACATCCGCATCGAGCCGGGTACCTACTTGGTTTCAATGTATATCCAGGTCAGTGCGGAGAGTCGTGGCCGTGTCTCACTGTACGATGGGACGCACCGCTACTCCCCGGTGGTGCCACTGTCCTCGACACGAACCCGGGTAACATTCCCTGTGACGGTAACGGGTAGCGCGCTGGTATCTCTTACCATTTATCCAAACACAGATGCGCTGGCTGGAATTGTCGCGATCATCGACTCGGTAATGGTCGAAGCTCGCATCGGTGAGAGCAATACGCCGTCTCCCTATGTGGCCGGTCCAACGGCTGGCCAAGTTGGGGCACTTGCTTCGACTGTCCAGTCCATCGACGCTCGAGTCTCGCAAACTGAATCAGGTGTTAGTAGCCAGGGGAGTGCAATTACCGGTCTGCAGAATAGCCTGACGACCACTAACCAAAATGTCACGGCGGCCCAGCAGGCCGCGCAAGCGGCGTCCGACATTGCCGGTAGCAAGGGCAAGGTCATCGTGCAATCGGCCGCCCCTGCGACGGCTGACCGCCTGGCGCAAAACCTGTGGATCGACACCACCAGCGGGGCCAACACCCCCAAACGGTGGAGCGGTTCTGCCTGGGTAGCGGTCACTGACAAGGTGGCCACCGATGCGGCGGCCGCCGCGGCCAACGCGCTGGCACTGGCGCAGACTAAGGCCGACGCAACCGCCGTGAATAGCCTGGGTACCCGGGTGACGAGCGCGGAGGGAAAGATCGAGGCGCAGGGAACGGCGCTGACAAATGTGCAGGCAGCGGTGGGGAACATCGCGGGCAGCGGGTCCAACCTGATGCCTGCCGAGTACGCGGTGTTTGGCGCTACTGTGCCTGCGCTGGTGCTGGGCGGCGGGCAGACAGCCTCGGTGGAGGCTGACCCGCATGGCTTCAATGGCTATGTGCTGCGGCTACTCCAGACTTCCGGCTCCGGCACGACCTACTTTGCCCCGAACAACATTTACTCGGGTGCCAATATTGCCCTGAAGAACAAGAAGTACATCCTGGCTTGGGACGCCAAAAGTACTTCCGGTGCCAAGCAGATGCAGGTCAGCCTGCGCACGATCACCGCGGACGGTGTGGTCAGGTTTGCGCCTGGCCAGGACGTTGCTATCACCGATCAGTGGGCTCGGTATAGCGTTTTGTTCGATGTTACCAGCCCTGCATTTGTAGCTGATCGGATGGTCGTGTGCGTGTCTGCATCTGCCAATCCAAAGGACGGGATTGCCGTCCTGGTGGACCGCCTCATGCTTGAGGAGCAGGTTGGGGCTGGCGTGGAGCCATCCACGTTCACGGTAGGCAACAGCGCCGGCCAGGTCGGCGCCCTGGCAAACGCTGTCAGCCAGCTTGATGCCCGAGTGGTGCAAACTGAAACAGGATTGACCTCGCAGGGTATTGCGCTCACCGGTCTGCAGAGCAGCTTGACCACCACCAATCAGAACGTGACTTCGGCCCAGCAAGCTGCGCAGTCTGCGTCGGATTTGGCTGGAGCGAAGGGCAAGGTGCTGTATCAGTCAGCCGCCCCGGCTGCAGCTGACCGTCTTGCGCAGAACTTGTGGATCGATACGACCGGCAACGCCAATACGCCGAAGCGCTGGAACGGTTCGGCGTGGGTCGCGGTGACCGATAAGGTCGCTACCGATGCGGCTGCCGCTGCTGCGGCTGCGAACGCCTTGGTCGCCACGAAAGCAGATGCCTCGGCGGTTCAATCGCTGCAAACGACTGTGACGCAGCAGGGCAACACCTTGTCATCGCAAGGCAGCAGCATTGTCAGCATCAGCGCAGCGCTAGGAAACTCGGCTCAGGAGGATGTGCTGCTTAATCCGACCTGGAACGCGGCAGGGCAACTCAAGACCGAAAACGGCGCCATCTACCAGATGGACTATGCGAACGCCACTGATTCCGGCGTGCCCCCCAATGCTCCTGCAGAGAGGCTTCTGTGGCGCATGAAGAAGGCGGCCGATACCGGCTGGGGTGGTAACGTGCTTTTGTCGACCAACAAGATCGGCGATACCTACCAGATCTTCAGTCGGGCAAACGCTGGGGATGTGATTAACCTGTCGTGCCACATGTTCTGTGAGAACGCGGCGACCAACGCAGGGAAGATCGCTATCACCCCGGTCGATGCTGCCGGAGAAACCATGGGTGTCGGCAACATTCGAATCCTGGGCTACGTCGCAGCTACTGGCGGTTGGCAGTTCCTTTCGGCGCAGTACAAGATCCCGGCTGGGGCGTCTGGATTCAGGATCTATGTTGTGCCTGAGGGTGTAGCGCCGGTTGGCTTCAAGATGTGGGTCGCCAATCTGAAGGTTAGCCGGCAGGGCGCGGGCGAGTCGGCGTTGGCTTCGGCCACCCAGGCGCTCGACTCCAGAGTGTCGCAGACCGAGTCTGGATTGACTTCGCAAGTCTCGGCCATCACCGGCCTGACGAACAGCCTTTCTACTACCAACCAGAACGTCACCGCGGCACAGCAAGCGGCGCAAGCTGCTTCGGACCTGGCGGGCGGAAAGGGCAAGGTGATCATCCAGAGCGCCACGCCAGGCACGGCTGACCGCCTGGCCCAGAACCTCTGGATCGACACCACGGGCAACGCCAACACGCCCAAGCGGTGGAGCGGCAGTGCCTGGGTCGCGGTGACTGACAAGGTGGCAACGGACGCCGCTAACGCTGCCGCGAGTGCACTGAGCCAGGTCGCCGCCAAGGCTGATGCGTCAACGGTCCAGGCGCTGACCAACACGGTCACCCAGCAGGGCACAACCATCACGGCGCAAGGCAGTGATATCACCAACATCAAGGCATCGGTCGGTGTGGTTTCGGCTGAAAACCTGCTGTTCAACCCGGCGTTTGCGGATGGTCCGGTGTTCTCTGGTTCGCCAGGGTTCAGCGTGCTGGCGCGCAACGATGCTTCGGTGCCTGCTGGGGCGCCGTCACCCCGGGTGGTGAAGTGGCCCGTGGCAACGTCTACGGGCAACAACTACCTTGGCTTCCAGAGTGCGTTGAACGTGCGGCCGCCGGAGAACGCGGTGACCTCGCAAATCGCGGTCGCTGGCGGTGAGGTCTACGACTTCGAGCTGTACGCCTACAGTTCCGTGGCGCGTCAGCATGGGCTGTGGATTCAGTTCTATGATCTCGACGGAACGAGCGTTGGCCACAACTGGGTGGTCGCCGCAGGTGACGGTGTTCGCCTTACGAATGTTGCGCAATCCTGGACGAAGCTGACGGGGCAGGCCACGGTACCGGCCGGCTGTGTGCGAATGGCGATGACGTTCCGCGTATCGGTAGGCGATGCGGCCGATGTGTTCCTGTCCTCGCCGATCGCACGCAAGCGCGCCGGCCAGGACAATGCCCAGGCGAGCGCACTGCAATCGGTCGACGCCCGTGTGTCGGTGACAGAGGGTGCGGTCTCCAGCCAGGGATCGGCCATCACCCAGCTGAACAACGCCGTGGCAGGGAAGGCGGACAACAGCGCGCTGCAAAGCCTACAGGGTACTGTGACCCAGCAGGGCAACACGCTGAGTTCGCAGGGACAGGCAGTCACCCAGCTCCAGAGCTCCATCAGTGGCATTGGGGGCAGTGGTTCCAATCTGCTGGCGGATGACTACAGCTGGCTCACTTCCACCACGCTTCCGGCCACGTCAGTGGGTAGCGGTGTGACGCGGGAGGGGGTGGCGGTACCGGATGCCGATTCCGGCTTCGGCTACCAGGCCGGCAGCAGCACCAATAGCTTTCTGATGCTGAGCCCGACCAACAACCTGGCCGGCTGGAACGTGCGGATTGAGCCTGGCGTGTACCTGGTGTCGATGTACATCCAGTGCAGCGCTGCCACCAACGGGCGCATCTCGCTTTACAACGGCACGCATCGGTATGGGCCCACGCTTGCCCTGCCGACGACGCGGACACGTGTGACCTTCCCGGTAACAGTCACGGACAGCGCCAAGGTCGGTGTCACCATCTACTTCAACATGAGCGCTGTTTCCGGGCTCACGGCCATCATCGATTCGGTGATGATCGAGAAGCGGGTGGGGGAGAGCAACACGCCTTCGCCGTTCGTGGCTGGACCTTCCGCGCGGGCGGTGAGCGGGCAGGCCACGGCCATCAGCCAACTCAACACCACGGTGAACCAGCAAGGGACGGCGATTACCGCTCAGGCAAGCCGTTTGGATGGGCTGTATGTCCAGGTGAACCCGGAAATGGAAGGCGATAGCACCGGCCTGGCCGGCGCTATCGGCAGCCTGGTCGGTGTCTGGACCGAGCAGTCGGCCCGGATTGAGGATGGTGTCGCCATGGGCAAGCGGGTGGACACTGTCCAGTCGCAGGTCGGCGATGTGGAGGGTTCGGTGCAGGCTGTGAGTGCATCGGTGCAGCAGGTGTCGGAGACGATCGCCGGGGTTGATGGACGGGTCTCGGCCATGACCACGATCAAGGCTGAAACCATCACAGGCGGTCGGAGGGTGATGGCCGGCATTGCAATAGGGAGCGATGGGCAAACAGGAGAGATCCTGGCCTTCGCTCAGCGCTTCGCAATCGTCGACGAGTCGTCGGGGCAGGTGACCCTGCCGTTTGTTGTTTCGAACGGGCAGGTGTTCATCAACCAGGCGGTGATCAACCAGGCGTTCATCCAAAACATCGTGGCCGGCATGACGATCCGCTCCCAGGCGGTGAACTCACAAGGGCTGCCCTTGCTGGAGCTGAACTTTGTGACGGGGGCCGTGAGTATTCGTGGGCAGGATGCCAACGGATCGACGCTGCTCAATAACGGCGGCTTGTACGTCTACGACGCCAACGGCATAGAGCGTACTGCGGTGGGGAGGCTTACCTGATGGCTGATCTGTACGGACTTCGGACGCGGGACACGTCCGGGGTCATTACCCTCGATACCACGATCACCTCGGTGCGATCGTTGAAGATGATGCAGGTGACCGGCAACGGCGCATTCGACCAGTACATCTCTATACCGGAGATCCAGGCGCAGTCCTTCGTGGTGGTGGATGCGTTGTATGACGGAGGCGAAAACACGACCAGCCCTCAAGCCTGGTTCTCGACGGGGCAGTTGCAGCTGCGGCAGCCCTACACCCGCGCTTGGCAAGTGATGATCCTTTCGCTGGGTGGCGAGCCATTCGCTGCTCCTGGCTCCTATGGCATCCGCGCGTCGAACAACAACATTCGCACGCAGATCGATTCGGTCAACCAGGTGCTCACGGTTCGCCACAACGGCAGATTCAACATTGGCTTTCAAGGTCCTGGAAGCAAAAACCAGATCCAATGGGCCGATGTGGACTTCGCCTCGCCCATCACCACGTACGAAAGGCCTTTGGTCTTTCTCAACGCGGACAACTACATGATGGTGGGCAACTTCTCGGTCAAAGGTAGTCCTGGGAACTGGACGGGATTTCGGCTGAAGGCTTGGAACAATCAGGTGGCACACGGAGAGACTGCGCTCTATCCCATGATGATCAACTGGTATTGCGCAAGTTATCTAACGCCGTCTACCCCGTCGGGGGAATACGGGGCATCGGTCCGCAACAGCTCTGGAAGCAGGACTTTTGTCACCACTGCTAACCTAGCCCTACTCAATGGGCAGCCAGCCTCCAGTTCATTTGTTCAAGCGGGCGATCCGATAGCGAGTGGCGCCTATTACTGCCCGAGCCAGCAGATGCCTTGGACCGGTAACTATCAGGATTATGTTCTGGCCAATGCGCTGTTTTCGGTAACCAACATCGGACAGACCACGCAGCCACTGCGCGCTAACTTTGGCGGGTTCTTGCCCAGTAACAGGTCGGTGTTGCAGATGTATTGCGATAACGGCTCTGGCATTAACCCGCTTACGGCTAATGGGCGGACGCTGTTTGCGTCCAGGCCAATGAAGCCACTTTGAGGCAGCATAATGACAAAACAAGTGATCAACCTTGGCACCGCGCCGAGCGGTACAGGTGGCGATGATCGACGCAGTGCCTGGGTCAAAGCGATTGCGAACTTTGACGAGATCTACGCAGCGTTCGGTGGTAACTCGATACCTGCAGCGCTTCCAGTTGCGAAAGGCGGCACGGGCGGAACTACTGCAGCTGCTGCGCGGACAGGCCTGGGCCTCGGCGCAGCGGCTGTAGCAGCTATTCTCGGCAACGTAGCGTCAGGCACAGCGCTCCAGCAAGTGATCACCAACGCCAACGGCACGGCTTACCGATTCGCTAATGGGATGCAGGTGTGCGTGCTACCGCGGGGAAGTGGGGCTCAAACGGCCTCGGTGGGGGCGACAGCGGTAGGGAACTTTCTTTGGACATTCCCGGCGCCGTTCGCCAATTTGAATTACAGCCCCGCAGCGTCATTTGAGCCAATGCAGAGCGTGGATCACTTCGGCTATATCCACACCGGGAACTGGGGGACGGCGTCCTGCACCCTTTGGGTCCGTAACGGCCCAGCTGTAGCACAGGCATTCATTGTATCGGCCATTGCAGTAGGGAGTTGGCAGTAATGAAAATCAGTTTTTCTCCATCCTATCGGGACTATCCGCTTTCGTTATACCGAGCGGGAGACGTCCTGTACCTCAACGGAGAGCAGTTCGATTTCTCCAATCTCCCTGAAGGAGCAACTCTTCCACCTGGCGCTGTCGACAGCGAGTGGTTCAAGGGAGAGGTCACCCGGATGAATGGCGAACTCGAGTTCACTCTAATCCTGCCCCACGGATTAAACGCTCCGGAATCGACCCGCTTCCCTCAGGCCATCACCCTCTTTGGCGATGGCACTGTTCAACTCCCCCCCTACAACATTGAGGTAGAAAATGCAGATCGACTGGAGCCAGATGGTGACTCGGGAGATGAAGGAGCAGCAGCACACACAAGTCTTGGCGGCCAAGGTGACCCAGCAAATCCAGAGCCTCAGACAGGTAGCTGATTCCGCTATTGCGCCTCTCCAGGATGCTGTTGAGCTGGAGGAAGCCACCGATGCCGAGGCAGCAGCACTCAAGGACTGGAAGCGCTACCGGATTGCATTGAATCGCCTGCCCGAGCAGCCCGGCTATCCCGAATTGATCGACTGGCCGGCACAGCCCGCCTGACCCTTAGCGTTACCTCAAACCCAACCGCCGCCCGGCGGTATTTTTTTTGCCTGGAGAAAACCCATGCCTTTCATCGTCATCGACACCATCAACGACTACAACCCGCTGAACAAGCGCCAGTTCGCCACCGAGGCTGAGGCCGAAGCGGCTGCTACTCAGGAGCTGCGGGCCAATCCACGGGTAGTTCTGTCCACCGCGAAGGTGCTCAAGGTCTTCAAGGCTGAGGTCACGGTCACCGCCCAAGAGCCTGCCGAGGTTGAACCGCAAGTGCCGGCGGAGGAGCCAGCATGATGGCAACCCCTCGCGGCGTCCGGAACAACAACCCCGGCAATATCGATTTCAACCCACGGAATGCCTGGCAGGGTCAGTTGGGCGTCGAGGAGGGCGTGGCCAAGCCGCGCTTTGCCCGGTTTGACCAAGCTGAAAATGGCATCCGTGCCCTGGGCAAGCTTCTGCTCAACTACGGGGGCAAAGATGGCATGCCAGGCGTCGGCCGCTCTGGTATCGATACTCCGCTGGAATTCATCAGCCGCTGGGCGCCGTCTAGCGAGAACAACACGCTGGCTTACGCGCAGGCCATCGCCAAGCGGCTCGGGGTCGGGGTACGCGACTCCATAGACATCTCCAAGCCAGAGGTTCTGCGGGAGGCAGTGGTGGGCATCATCGTCCACGAGAATGGCGGCAACCCATACAAGGCCGAGGTGATCGACGAAGGTATACGGCGGGCGCTGACATGAAGGGCTGGGCCATATTGACGTTTGCTGTACTGCTGGCATCCCACGGGGCGGCCTATCAGCACGGTCGCTCGGTAGAGCGAGCGAACGCCGGAGAGGCATCAGCGCAACGAGACAGCGGTAACCGGCTTGCCGAGGTGATCGGCGAGCGAAGTGCCCGGCAGGAAGAAACACGACGCGCCGCAGCGCAGGAGGAGGCGAGAGCCCATGCCCAGGAAGAACGAACGATTGCTGATGCTGGCGCTGTTGACGCCGATGCTGCTGGCCAGCGGCTGCGCAGCGAAACCTCCCAATTCGCTGCCGCCGTCAGTTGCCCCGGCCAGGATACCGCCGTTATCACCAGAGGCCAGACAGCCACCCGCGCCGCCATGGTGCTCTCCGACCTGCTCGCACGGGCTGATGAAAGAGCGGGAGAGCTGGCGGCAGCGTTTGACCAGGCCAGAGTTGCCGGCCAGCAGTGCGAGCGTGAGTACGACGCCCTAGTCGCAAAGCGGGCGGCAGTAAGCGCCCGCGAATAAATTCGAAGGCTTCATGCAAAGAGAGCGGCCACCGGGGATGCGTCAACATCCCTGCTGACCGCCGAACCCGCAGACCATACCTGCAAGCCCAGCCAAGGCTCCCGCTCTGTGCACAAAGCACGGCGAGCCTAGCACCTGTTCATCCATACAGTAAAGGTTTGCAAAGTGACTAACCCAATCATTCCGTGGATGGGCGGCAAGCGCCGCCTAGCCGACCGCTTGATCCCGCTTTTCCCTGCTCATGAATGCTATGTCGAGGTCTTCGCCGGCGGCGCCGCTCTCTATTTCATGCGCCCGCAACCCGCCCAAGTGGAGGTCTTGAATGATCTCAACGGCGACCTAGTGAATCTATACCGGGTAGTCCAGAACCATCTGGAGGAGTTTGTCCGGCAGTTCAAATGGGCGCTGTCGTCACGGCAGATCTTCGAGTGGCAAAAGATGGCGAGACCGGAGACGCTGACCGATATCCAGCGCGCGGCCCGTTTCTTCTATCTGCAGCAGCACGCTTTCGGTGGGAAGGTTACTGGGCAGACATTCGGTACCGCCACCACTGGCCCTGCCATCAACCTGCTGCGCATTGAAGAGAACCTTTCTGCAGCCTGGCAAAGGCTGGCCGGCACCTACGTGGAGAACCTTTCATGGCTCGACTGCGCTGAGCGTTATGATCGAGCGCATACGTTCTTCTACATGGATCCGCCTTATTGGCAGACCGCAGGCTATGGGGTCGACTTCCCGTTCGATCAATATGAGCGCATGGCCGAGTTCATGCGCACATGCAAAGGCAAGGTGATGGTGAGCATCAACGATCACCCTGATATTCGCCGTGTTTTCGATGGCTTCCACTTTGAGTGCGTGGATATTCGCTACACAACGACCAACCAGCGTCAGGGCAAGGCTGAGATGGCCGGTGAGTTAATTATCATGAACTGGACGCCAGCGGAGTTGGGTCAACTGTTCTGAAATACAGAGTTTTTTGTCCTTTGCAGATGCTTGGCTCGTTTTACCCTATGCTTCTTATCAGCTGCTAGGAGTGACTTGTGGTCAAGCGTTCTTTCATTGGGATTGTTGAGGCCGGCGAGGCTCTGATTCAGCAGGCGATCGACGCCATGAGGGAGTTCCGGGCGGCTGAGGCCGCTAACGCGCCTGCTGAAGAGGTGGAGCGGCTACGCCTTGTCGCGGACTCCCTCTACCATGCAGTCATCGATTTTCAGCTGATCGAAGCCAAGCATCCGCCTGATACTATCCATTGAAAAGCGACTGCTGAAAGAGGGCTCCGTAATGTCAAAAGCTCCTTCGTTACTGTTCCCAGATCATCCGATGTACACCGATGCAGTCGAAGCACTGAAGCGTTATCACCAAGCACAGGCCGATGGCGCGTCACCCCTTAAGATTGAGCGACTACGACTGATCGCAGAATCCCAATTCCAGGCAGTCACCGACTACCAGCTTAGAGCTCTAGGTCGCCCTGGCGGCTCTCCTCACTGACCGGTTCAATCAGTTCTGGCCCTTGGTTGCGCACGTTGCCTACCGCTTTACCTACAGCGAACCAGCGAAAATCCTGAGCGGGCCGGCATCCTGCCTCGACGATCTCCGCCGCGCGCTCAGGCGTTGTGGCTGGGTCTAACCATTCCTTGGCCACTTCTGGCGTCAGCACTAGGGGCTTTCTGTCGTGGATGTCGACGAGCCCTTGATCGGCTGCTGCTGTGATGATCACGAATCCATCGCGCTCATCCGGCTCGAGGCTCTGGTGCACCTCAGCAAGTGCAGCGAAGTACAGCGGGGCGCCGTCGGCGCCCGTGATGTAGTAGGGCTGTTTGCGCTTCGGGTCCGCTAGATCAGGTAGCCACTCAAACCAGCCATTTGCAGGAGCCAGGGCTCTGCCGTTCGGCCACAGGCCCTTAAAGAATTTTCCTGTCACCACTGTCTCGGCCCGAGCATTGATCGGATCAGGACGTTTCCCCTTCGCCCAAAATGGCGACCATCCCCACTTGACCCGATCCACGCACAGTCCACCATCTACCTGGCGTATGACCTCGACGCGGGTAGACGGCGCCACGTTGTAGCGACTGATTGGCTCGTGGTCGTAGCCATTTATCACGACCAGGTCCAGCGATAGCTGGCGCAGGTAGTGATCCATTGACTCGTAGATCGAGTACCGTCCGCACATATCCCACCTCTCGCCCGTCAGAATTTTCGCCGGCTAGGATTGACCGGAAGACCGATGCCGGATTTACTGTATATGCATACAGTTTGCATTGGACCTTCCATCATGACCATCACATTTCTTGGTACGCCCACTGGCGGTACCGAACCACTACCGCTGTATTCGTTTCACGTCCCAGCCGGTTTCCCTTCGCCTGCTGCGGACCATTTGGAAGGTCATATTTCCCTTGATGAGCTATTCGACCTCCGCGCGCCCCATGTGTATCTGGTAAAAGTTGAAGGCGACAGCATGCAAGGCGCTGGCATCTACTCTGGCGACCTCGTCATCGTAGACCGCGGCCGTGAGGCAGAGCACGACGACATTGTCATTGCTGCCGTTAACAGCGAGCCGGTGTGCAAGCGTTTGCACCGACGCGACGGCGTGGTGATCCTCAAGTCGGAGAATCCGGCGTATCCGCCGCGGTACATCATGGAAGGCGATGATCTCGTCGTATGGGGCGTTGTGCGTTACAGCGTTCGTGATCATGCGCAGTGACCAGGTGTTTGCGCTTATCGATTGCAACTCGTTCTACGCGAGTTGCGAGCGGGTGTTTCGACCAGACCTGGCCAAGACCCCGATCGTCGTACTGAGCAACAACGATGGCTGCGTGATTGCCAGGTCATACGATGCAAAGCCTTTCGTGAAGATGGGCGAACCGTTTTTCCAGGCAAAGGACAAGCTACGCCGGCACGGCATCATGGCTTTCAGCAGTAATTACGCGCTGTACGGTGACATGAGCGAGCGCGTCATGACGCTGATTGAGTCGATGGTGCCTGCCACCGAGATCTACAGCATCGACGAGTGCTTCGCAGACCTATCGGGTATTCAGGAAAACCTGACCCAGTTCGGGCGAAAGCTGCGGTCTAGGATTCTCCAGTGCACCGGAATCCCGGTGGGTGTCGGCATTGCCGGCACCAAGACACTTGCGAAGCTAGCCAATCACACCGCCAAACGGCTGCAGGCACAAACCGGCGGAGTGGTGGATATCACCGATCCGTTCAAGCGCGACTGGGTGCTACGGAATACCGAAGTGAAGGAGGTGTGGGGCGTAGGCCGGCGGATGACCGCCCACCTTGAGGCGATGGGCATCCACACGGCGATGGATTTAGCCAAGGCAGATGCCTGGACACTGCGACAGAAATTCAGTGTGGTGGTCGAGAAAACTGCCCGCGAGCTGGCGGGTACGCCGTGCTTGGAGCTGGACGAGGCCGAGCCCCCGAAACAGGAAATCTGCTGCAGCCGGATGTTCGGGAAGCGTCTTACTGAGCTGGCGCCCATCAAGCAGGCAGTGGCCACGTACGTTGCCCGAGCAGCGGAAAAACTCCGGGCCCAGGGTTCAGTGTGCAAGCGCATGCGCGTCAGCATCCGCACTGGCATGTTCAACCCGGACGAGGCGCACTACGCTCAGGGGGCCCTGGTTGAGCTTCCATATCCCACCTGCGACACGCTGCTGATGACCCGGTTGGTCACAGAAGCGGTCGACCGTATCTTTAGGCCCGGGTTTCGGTACAGCAAGGCCGAGGTACTGCTGATGGACCTGCGGCAACCGGGTGAATTTTCAGAGGACTTGTTTGCGCTTAAGCAATCAGTGGCATGTGACCGACTGATGCAGGTGATGGATGACATCAACGAGCGCTGGGGGAGGGGGACAATGCGGGCCGCGAGCGTGCCAGCGACGCCAGACTGGGGAATGAGGAGGGAGATGATGAGTCAATCCTACACGACGAGGATCGATCAGCTGTGGACGGTGAAATGTTGAGCGCTTCCAGCGCCGTGACTTGCTGAACTTAATGACGAGGTCGCTTTGGTGACGGACCCTGATGGTCGCGCGGCAGTGCTCAGCGTCATGGCTTATGCTGCGCTCAGGTGGGGAGAAGTCGATGACGGCGACCTAGGGGACATGCTGGAGCTGGCCGAGTCTGCCAGGCTGTGGCGCTGACCGAGCATGAGGAGGTCGCTTGAGCTGCCTTGTATGAACAAGCTATGGCATAGTGGTATCACCGTTGTTTCGACCAAAAAGGGAGGGGACGCATGGACGAATTTCTAGACAGGTCAGATGTGCTGCATGCCAAAATCTTGAGGCGGCTGGATGGTGTACCAGCGTATCCCGGCGCACGGCATGAGGTCGCATTGGTCGCGTGTGGCATGGCGCTGGAACACGCGCTGAGCCTTCGCTTTCTGGTGAGGGTGGGTTATTACACTTCTGCGTTGTCGATGATGCGTCTCCAGTACGAAGCTCTCACACGAAGCGTCTGGCTGCTGTATGCGGCTACCGATCTGCAGATCGAGACACTGGTGTCTCCACTGACTTTGGATACTGAGCATGCGGCTAAGAAAATGCCGATGCTTTCTGACCAGCTCAAACAGATCCAACAAAAAGCTCCTGAGCAAGCTTCGACCATGCTTCACAACTTCAAAGACGTGAATTACCACGCCATGAACTCGTTCATTCACAGCGGAATCCATCCTTTGCGCCGCCATGCCGAAGGCTATCCAGCAACGTTGGTTGAGGACGTGCTGAGGAACAGCAATGGACTGAACATAATGACGCTGCAGATGGGAATCATTCTGTCAGGCGACTCACGTTTTTATGGCGTAGTAGGCGCTGTGCAGGAAGAATTTCACCAGATCCTGCCGGTTCTGGCTTCACCACTTTAGAAGGGAATAGGGCATATGGGTAAGACGAGCCAGTGGGCGCTGGAGCTAATGGAAGAAAGGGACCGTGAAAGGGAGCTTGATTACCAATACGAGCAATATGAAGCTGAAATGAAATGGTTTGAGGCACACCCGTTTCTCGAAACCTATAGCATTTTCAAAGAAATGTTGAAGCAGTTGAGACTGATGGTAAAACAGCCTGCCGACAGTTTCGATTCCGAAATGATGCATAAAATGTCTTACGTCCATGCCGTTACGCTTTTTGAGGCAATGGTAGGTGATGTTCTTAAAGCTACGATTTTGGCATATCCCACGCTCATGCAGAAAATGGTTAGCAAACTGGGTGAGGATAAGAGTAATAAATTTCATATTAGCGAAATTGCAGAACTCGGGTTAAATGGTATCGTTTTAGGAATCATCAACCAGCAGATCTACCACAATCCGATTACGGTAAAAAAATACGTTAATCTGATAACGGGTAAGGTGTTGCCTGATACTCGTATGGCGAAGATGCAAGAGATTGCAGAGCGCAGACATGATTTCGTTCATAGAAATGGCAAGACAATAGAAGGTAGAGAGTTGGAGATTGATGCTAATACAATTGTTTCAGTAATTGATGTGATTGAAAGTTTTGCTCAAGATATATTTGAAACCATAGATAGGGCTATGAAAGATGAGTCTGGTATTCACATAATATGATCCGTGCAATGATGAAAAAGACCGCGGGTTTTTCTTGGGCTGCTTGAGATTTTGGTTTGGTTTACTGGTAGGCTACAAGAGGGCTAAATGTTATAATATGAACATTGCTATTTGGTCTCAAATGAATTATATGCGCCCTTTTGCTTATAGCCCTTTCGCTCAACTCAAATTTCGCATGTGCTGATGATTTCGAAGATTGCTACCGTCCAGGCTCGCAAAAATTGTGAATGAGTGCATGGGCCATGCGGTAGCCAATGCGCCATATATTGGTCCATTACTCAATACGCTCGAAACTGATAGGTCACTGCATTCGTCAATTATGCGGGGAGCAAACTCGCCAATTTCGGTAGTGATTCCCAATTCACGTTGACGCACGACAGCACTAAATCAGATTGGTCGAACTGTATTAGACGGGGTCGATGCGCAAGCCGCTTGTAGCGCGGCCTGAGGCTCAGATCTCACGCTACTGCTGCATTACTGGGGTGAACAATTCTGCTGCCGGGATCGGCTTCGCGATTTCAATCCACCAGTCCCCTTCGCACTCGAGCACATTCCCTCCCAAGTACACGCTGCCTTGCTCAAAACTGCGGATCTGGCGGGGGGTGGCTGCAATGTCCTCTACCTGGCAAATGACCATATAGCAGCGAGTGCCGCCACGTATTTCCTCTACGTGACGATTGCGCTCCTTGTATCCAGGATTTCCTTGGTTGTGCGCGTATCTGCTGTGATGCGTGAGCATTGCAAAGGAGCGCCCGTCGAACTCCCTTATGCGGTCTTTCCAAATTCTGAGCACAAGGGAGCCATCTGTTCGATAAGCTCCCCAAGACCACCGGCTGTTCCTGAGCGGCGCGCCAAGGCTCCTGAAGAATTCGCTTTGCGTCATGGGAAGCACCTCGTGAAGGTGGCTAAATCGATTCCAAAACTGAATCGGCAACCCTAGCAGTATGCGGCCTGTAGCCGTGCCGTTTCATCTTTGTTTTGGAATCGTTTTCGACCCATACGCCGGATGGAATGGGCGTTTGTACCACGGTCTTGAAAACCGCTGATAAAGTACCCTTCCCGCCACTGCGCCTGCGTGGCGGCTTATCAGATTGATCGCGACAATCATCAATGGCTGCAAACGACTCAAAGCGGTCTCTCGCCCAGGGCAGAAATCGCCCCAAAAGCTGTCATTTGTCCACGATCAATCGAAGGGGTTTCAGGTCACCCCCTCGCTTTGGCTGTATCTTTCAAGCGTTTTTCTAAAGCAGCTCTCCATGTCGCCAATCTCTCGATGTCCTGTTCTAGTTCGTCGGGCTCTGGTGTCGGGAGCCTTCCGACGGCCGTTGCCGCGTCATGCTCGAACTTGGAGCATTTGCTCATGCCGATATTGATCTCTCGGTAATCTTCGTCGGTCACAACAACCGACTTGAGACGCTGCGTTGATACACCCTCGCCGAACCGCTGGACAGCTCCGTTCAACAGAACTTCCTCGACACAGCGCTCCCAAGCGAGGCGCAGTCGACCATAGCTTGCAGCGGTCAGGCGACGATGCTCATCGTCGTTCCCATCTTTCATTGCTCTGCGAACATCAACCAACGCTTGGCGCAGTCTGGCCAGGCGGTCCTTGGTACCCACCACGTCGAACGGCAGGTCCTGCGAGTGCACCCCATAACCTTGCGCGGTTCGACGAATGTAGTTCTTAGTCAGAACAGCACCAAACTCCTCAACCTTCTGCTCCAGAATGCAGAGGAAGTAGATGTCGTGGGTGAAGACGATTACTTGTCGAGTCAGCGACTCAATAGCTAAACGTTCCGCCACCTCCCAACGACGACGGTGATCTAACGATGAAACAGGGTCATCCAGCACAATTCCACCACGTCCCTTACCAAGCCTGATCTCCGCAAGGAAAGAGGCAATGGCAATAGCACGCTGCTCTCCCTCGCTAAGAATGGCTGCCGGGGCATCCCCTCCAGGTAGTTGCAAGATCAGCTTGAACTGTGTCTTGCCTCCAGGAGACTCAGGCTTCATCACGACTTGAAGCTGATGAACCTTAAGACGCTTGAGCTCCTCGTTCAGAGCGTCCGCCAGCTCCTGGCTGGCCGTAGTACGCGAAAGGTCGGTGGATTTTCTGGAGATAGCGCGTGCGTCTAACCCCCCAATGCATGCTTGAAGTTTGCTGCAGGCCTCATGCTTAGCAATTGCCTCAAGTACAGCGTCCTTAACCTCGCCCAGCCTTACTCGTGCATCAAGCTCTCGCTTCTCCGCCGCCATTTCAGCCCGGACTCTCTCATCGGCCGTTGCCTCTAGCGCAGCGGCTTGGCCTTGTAGGCCTTCAATAATGTACTTTAAGCCCGGTTGCGGATCGGCCTGCAATTCCAGGACCTCCTCCCACTGAATCTCAGCCGCAGCGGCTTGCAGTATTAATTTCTGACGGGAGTACAGACACTCCTGCATTGATGAACATGCCGCAGCAAGCTCCGGATCAATTTCCGTAAGCTCCTCAACCAAAGCATCGCGGAACATTACATCCAAGGCGGCGTTCTGAATTGCCCTGTAGGCATTGGCGGCAGTTTCGCGGGCGTCTTTCGCAGTCTTTTCGGCAGCATGCTTAATGAAGGCGTCAAACTTAACTAGCCGCGAGGCGCCTTCTTCCCCAAGTCGGTTCTGGCAAAGGGGGCATGCGGCGTCTTCTGGGATCGCCGGGAATTCATGTTCCGGATGGCTAAGCCCGGCGAAAATTCGAGCCGTCTCAAACAGAGCCTTCCACTCATCGCCACCTGTGCCAACAAGCTGACCAGGTGTCTGCTTGAACTCCGTAGCAGCGAGCTCCGCTGCAGCTTTGGCCGCTTTCGAACTCTTAATCAGTTCGCTGAGCTGGTTGACCTTTTCATCGTTAATCAATGCAATTGCTGCTGCTATTCGGTCCCTCAACCCTGAGAGGCGCGTCGCCTTCTGACGCAACGCTTGGGTTTTTTGCTTCGGATCAGCTTCAGCTAGGGTTTGTGTCAATAAGAGCAGCCGATCCTGCTCTGCCTGGCTGAGCGTGGCTAAGGCCTCGATATGCTCGGGATTAGTCCTGGTCGGGATACCCAGTAGCGCAGTGGACACCGCGGTCTGCTCTTTCGTAAGTACGGCGTACGCGGCGTCACTTGGAGCATTCGCTGTCTTTTCTTGCGTTGCACGCAATTTGAGCTTGTTACACGCGCCTACTAACCCCTCCAAGATATCCAATCCGTATGGGGCGTAAGCGAAGTCGCCGTGGTTATCGATGTATGCACGGGCGCAATGGGTGTCGAAGATAGAAATGTCTGAAAGCGGTTCAGGGGCCGCTATTCCATACTGCCAAGCAAGGTCAGTAGGCGTGCCGTCGATAACAGCCTCGAACACCGCTTGGGCAACGCCGGCAGCCTTGGGATCCAAGTTTGCATTAGGCAGTATGGGCTCACGCCGATCTCTCGCACGGCACGCATGCTTGAATACTCTGGAGTAGCCCGACTTCCCAGCGCCATTCTCTCCGTAAATGACCGTCAGACCTGCTACTGCAATCGGAACGCTGCCACCGTTCGCTAGGGCGTTAACATTCTGGAGATCCTTGATCGCTGCTAGCTGAACAACTCGGGTTGGATCGGCCGGCGGAGCTATCTGAGCATCCTCAAGCACCCTGGGCTTCCGTTCATCTGGATCAGCAATCCCCACCTCGGCCTTGGCCAACGCGTAGAGATCGTCCAGGTCAGCCGCACTAAGCGTACGATCTTGATAGAGTCGAGCGATCGCATCTTGCTGCCAAGCAGGCAGCCCCTTAGACCATGCGTGAATTTCCTGAATGATCGACACCCTGCCTCCTCCTTGGCGTAGTCCTACGCATCTCTCTTACTGCCCCAGGATGGCAATTCGACACCATGATGTCTAGATGGGGGGCAGAAAGGGAACAACTTTTACTACTACTTGCGCCCAGCTAGCAGCAACCGCCCCTCAAAGGCAGCTATTGGCCGTTCGCTTCCCTCAGCGAAAGGCAGCTGTGGATCGATAGCGGACACTCAAATTCCCCGTCACAGTGCCTGAGCATCGTTCTGCCGCCGGAGTTATGCCGGATCGGCATGATCAGCAATCGAGGTCTCCCGGACCAATCGGCGAACCAACTGTTGTGTTTTGGAGGGGGACAGAGGGGAGTTTCGCCCAAAAAACAGCACATCTCCGCCCACTAAACCCCATGCGATAGCGCATGGTGATGTTGGCGCTGAGGGATGAGGGGTGACCTCAAAAAACTGCTGTACGGGCGTACAGGCGGCTCGTACCATTTTTTGTACCAATGGCTGTGTTTCGGAGTGGGATGCAGTGTGGTGGGGAGGGCTGGAACGCCCGTAAATACGGGCTTTCCTCACTTTCGTAAACTCGTCAAAACGCAGAAAACAACTGTGGAGTATGGTCGAAGTGCTGTCGATTGCTCGTTGAAGCGACCCGGCGAAATGAAAAAAGCTTCATGCTGGATCGGTTCTGCCGCCTCCGCTCGTCGGATCACACGGGCAAAAAAAGACCCGCCAAGCGGCGGGCCATAAGGGCGTAGGGAGCAACGCACAACAAATACTGTCAAGCGACCAGGGTATCTGGCTGCAACTGGTCGGCCAGGGCTTGAGCCGAGGCGCGGGTCGCCAAGGGGCCGCTCACGGGTTCACCGTTACGCACCAGGTACCAGCAGGCCAGCAGGCCTTGCTGACGCAGTGAAGGGGGGACGGCGCTGCCGACGACGGACATGATCTGGATAGTGGCCATGTGGACCTCCTGTAAAACATGGCCCTACCTTACGCAGCGGCCGCAGCGGTTTGAAATTAACTGAGTTGATAGTGATCATTGGTTTTATCAACGATTACCAACGGGGTGGCCCGTAGTACACCGGGGGCGGGCCGTAATAAGGGCGATAGCCCGGTGGCGGCGGGGCCGGTGCATAGTAGGGCTGGTAGTACACCGGCTGCGGCGGCGGCTGTACGTAGACCGGCTGCGGTGCGTAATAGACTGGCTGGCGCTCCACATACACGGTGCGATCACGCCCGCCATAAACCGTTGCCCCCACCACGGCACCGACCACCGCCGCGCCTAACAGCGGGCCGGGTCCATACCAACCACCGCCACCACCATGACCACCATGGGCAGCAGCTTGTCCGCTGACGGCCAGAGCACCGACCAGCAGGGCGATTACGGGAATGTGACGGTTCATAAAGCGTCCTCGCAGGGCAACCCCACAGATGGGGTCCTATTACTATGACTCCTGCCTCTGTCAGCTGAGCACAGGGAAACGGTAAAGGTTGTGTAAGGGACGACAAGCGGCTGCGTCTGATACGCTGAACAAACGATTCAGTTCTGAAAATGGAGCAGGTTATGTCGACAACTCCCAGCAGAGACACAGTGCTGTGCATCTCCCTGGCCGGACGGCCTGGCACCTTCGGCGTGCGTTTCCACAACCACCTCTACCAACAGTTGGGGCTGGACTTCTACTACAAGGCCATGAGCACTGACGACCTGCCGGCGGCGGTCGCGGGCATTCGTGCGTTGGGTATTCGCGGGTGCGGGGTGTCGATGCCTTACAAGGAAGCCTGCATGGCCTTGGTCGACGAGGTGGACCCGTCCGCTGCGGCAATCGAGTCGGTCAACACGCTGGTCAATTGCGGCGGCCATTTGAAGGCCTACAACACCGATTACCTGGCAGTGCGGCAACTGCTGGCGCAACACGAGGTCGACCCGACGACTGCGTTTGCTCTGCGCGGCAGTGGTGGCATGGCCAAGGCGGTGGCGAGTGCCTTGCGTGACGCGGGCTTTACCCAGGGCACGATCGTTGCCCGTAATGAACAGGCGGGGCGGCAACTGGCGGATGTTTGTGGTTATCGCTGGGTGGCCGAGCTCGGCGACCTGTGCCCGCCGATGCTGATAAACGTGACGCCGATCGGCATGGCCGGCGGGCAGGAGGCCAGCGCACTGGCCTTTAGCGAACAGGCCATTGCGGCGGCAGAGCGGGTGTTCGACGTGGTGGCGATGCCGGCGCAGACGCCGTTGATTCGCCGGGCCCAGGCATTGGGTAAGCCGGTGATCACGGGCCTGGAGGTGATTGCGCTGCAGGCGCTGGAGCAGTTCGTGCTGTATACCGGCGTGCGCCCTACGCGTGAGCAGGTGCAGGCGGCCGTCGCATACGCGCGCGATCCTTTGTAGGAGCAGCCTTGTGCTGCGAAGAGGCCGGTACAAGCATCATCATTCTCTGATCGCTGCACCGGCCTCTTCGCAGCACAAGGCTGCTCCTACAGGAGGGCCGCGCTATGTTGCGTCAATCAGAACGCTTTGTGCCCCTTGTCCAGCTGTTCATCCACCAGCGCACGGCCATGGGCCAGCGACACATGCTGGGCCTTCTCAAGGTCTGAGAAGAATTTCATCGGCATCGAGATGCGCTTGCTGGTGTGCCCTTCAGGGTCGGTGATCAGGCAGCCGGCGGCATAGGGCAGGGGGGAGTCGGGGTGGGGCATCACACTGGCGGTGATGGTGTACTTGCGGTGCTCACAGTGAAGAGATTGCATCGTCCTTACCTCGCTGTGCTTATGAAGCGGTTACCTTCATATACCACAGCAAGGGGCCGGGAGTTCCCGGCCCGACGAGCGAATAGCGGTGTGCCTCAGCCCTTGAGTTCGGTCGGCTGGATCACTTCGATCCAGTAACCGTCCGGGTCCTTGACGAAGGCCAGGTGGTTCATGCGGCCATCTGCCAGGCGTTTCTGGAAGGGCACGTCGAGTGCTTCGAAGCGCGCGCAGGCCTCACGCACGTCCGGCACCGAAACGCAGATATGGCCGAAACCGCGTGGGTCGGTGTTGCCGTTGTGGTAGGCAAAATCGGCGTCGTTTTCGGTGCCGTGGTTGTGGGTCAGCTCCAGAACGCCTGGGATCGACTTCATCCACTGATGGCGCGCGGCGTCATCGGCAGGGATCTGCGCCGGGTCGACCAGGGCCAGGAAGTACAGGCTGAAAGCGGCTTCCGGGAAGTCGCGCTTGTCCACCAGGCGGAAGCCCAGAACACGGGTGTAGAAGTCCAGCGACTTCTCGATGTCCTTGACCCGCAGCATGGTGTGGTTGAAGACGAACTTGGAGGTGGCGGCGTCCGGCTGTGCGGTGACGCCAGGCAGGGTTTGCAGATCGTGCAGGCTCATGGGAACTCCTGAGACGGGGCCGGTGCGCGGCACCGGCAAAACAGACAGGCTGGCCATGATACGGCAGTGAAGCGATTGCGCAAATGAAAGCGCCCTGCACGAGGCAGGGCGCTTGAATTAGAGGCCCGCATGTGCGGGCGCGTGGGGTCGCTAGTCCTTTAGCTGTCTCGATACTGAGCCAGCGCTTGTGAAAAAAGTGTGAAGTCCATGTGGACGTTTCATCAGCGTACCCAGCTTTCAACGGTGGCAGCGCCGTACTCTTCTTTCCAGGCTTTCAGCCCGCGATGGTTGCCGCCTTTGGTCTCGATCAGCTCGCCCGTGTGCGGGTTTTCATAGACCTTGACCACGCGTGGGCGGCGCTGTTGTTTGGGGGCTGCGGCAGTAGGGCGGGTGGCAGCCTTGGGGTCGAGGATGGCGATGATATCGCGCAGACCCTTGTCATAGCTTTTCATCAGGCCGACTAGTTTCTGCTCGAATTCGATTTCGCGTTTGAGGCCGGCATCCTTTTTCAGCGCTTCCAGTTGAGCCATTTGTTCCTGAAGCGCTTTTTCGGCAGCACGAAACTCTGCAAGTCTGGACACTGTAATCACTCCTGTACGTCTTTCGTGGCAGGGCGTGACGAACATTGAAGAAGAACAAAACGCCGGCCACGGGGGTGGGTTCCGCTGTTCGCTGATATCGAGTGTAGTCATTCATTGCTACGGGGTAAACTGCAAACTTTTTATAAGTAAGCACGGAACTTTACAGGTTTTTCATGCGCCAGTTTGCGACGACTTAGTGGGGGTTGGCGCATTGCTCTAGACCAAGGTCCAATAGCTCGGGATAGAGCCTTTGAGCGATCATTTCAGATGATGCTCGACCCCTGTTCGAGCGTGTCGCAGTACCGCAGCAGGTGTTTGCTGCAGGTTGTATTTCGCCTTTCTTTCTGGATATTTCCTCGCATGTTTGCCCCCCTCCCTCACGCCCCTGGGCGCCGTGTTGCCGGCCTGTTCCTTTTGTGTGCCGGCGTCAATGCCCAGGCCGCCGGTTTTCTTGAAGACAGCAGCGCCAAGGTCGAAGCGCGCAATGTCTACTTCAACCGGGATTTCCGTGACGGCCACAGCAGTTCCAGCCAGGGCGCGTCCAAGCGCGAAGAGTGGGCGCAAGGCTTTATTCTCAATGTTCAGTCGGGTTTTACCCAAGGGCCGGTAGGGTTTGGCGTGGATGCGCTGGGCATGTTCGGCTTCAAGCTCGACTCCAGCCCGGCGGACAGTAACAGCGGCCTGCTGCCGTCGTCTGGCCATGATCCACGGCACTCGGCCGACCAGTACGCGAAGATGGGCTTGGCGGCCAAGGTCAAGGTGTCCAGCACCGTGCTCAAGTACGGCTCGATGATGCCGGATGTACCGTTGCTCAAGTACAACGATGGGCGCTTGTTGCCGACGATGTTCCATGGCGCGATGCTCACCTCTGAAGAAGTGCGCGACCTGAAGTTCACCCTGGCCCGTCTGGACAAATACACCGCGCGTGATTCTACCGATCGCCAGGACATTCGCGTGCACTGCAAGAACAAGCGCTATGCCTGCGACATCGAAGCCGACCACTTCGACCTGGCAGGCCTCGATTACCGTTTCAACGACCGTATCAGTGCCCAGTACCAAGTGGCCAAGCTTGAAAACATCTATCGCCAGCACTTCCTTGGTCTGGTGGCTAGCCAGCCGCTGGCGGTAGGCAGCCTGTCGGCCGACCTGCGCGTGATCAAGAGCGACGACATCGGCAATGCTCGCGCTGGCGACATCGACCATCGCGCCTTCAGTGGCATGCTCGGCTACAGCCTGGGCGGCCATAAGGTCAGCGCCGGCTGGCAGCGCATGTACGGCGAAAGCGCCATGCCTTACCTGGATGGCAGCAACCCGTACCTGGTCAACTACGCCCAGGTCAACGACTTTGCCGCCGCCCAGGAGCGTTCCTGGCAGGTGCGCTACGACTATGACTTCAAGGCACTGGGTGTGCCCGGCCTGACCTTCTTCACCCGTTACATCAATGGTGACCACATCAAAGTCCCGGGCAGTACGGCCGAAGGCAAGGAATGGGAGCGCGACACCGAGTTCAAGTATCAGGTGCAAAGTGGCACGTTCAAAGACGTCAGTGTGCGTCTGCGTAATTCAACCTACCGCAGCAACTATGAGAAGTGGGCGCGAGATATGGATGAGACTCGCGTCATTGTAAGTTACAACTTTTCCATCTTCTGACGGGGCGCTTTGCCAAGCGTGAGTGGCTGATCGACAATGGCCGACTGGCATTGGCGAAAGGGCAGGGCAATGAAAGACCTGTTGTTGATTGGCATCGGCCCGGGTGACCCACGTCAGGTGACCTATGAAGCGGTCGACGCTTTACGTCGTGCCAGCGTGTTCTTCGTGCTCGACAAGGGCACGGAGAAGGACGAGCTGGTGCGCTTGCGCAAGGCTATTCTGCAGCGCTATCGGCCTGAAGGCGGCTACCGGCTGGTGCAGGTCGCCGACCCTTCCCGCGATGGCCAGGCGCTAAATTACGTGGGTGCTGTTCAGGATTGGCACCGGCAGCGGGCCGCGCTGTACAGCCGGTTGATCGCGCACGAGATCGGTGCCGACGATGTCGGCGCCTTTCTGTTATGGGGTGAGCCTGGCCTGTACGACAGTACCCTGCGCATGCTCGATTGGGTCCGCGAAGGCGGGCTGGCGCTGCGACTGCAAGTGATTCCCGGCATCAGCAGCGTCCAGGCCCTGGCGGCCCGCCACCAAGTACCGCTCAACCGTATCGGTGAGCCGCTGACTGTACTGCCTGGGCGTCGCCTGGCCGAACAAGAGCGTATCGACAATGTGGTGGTGATGCTCGACGGGCAGTGCGCGTTTGCCTCGCTGGATGACCCGGGTTTGATGATTTACTGGGGGGCTTACCTGGGGACCGCAGATGAGGTGCTGATTGCCGGGCCTTTGCAGGCGGTGAAGGCGCAGATTCTGCAAGTGCGGGAGGAGGCCAGGTTGCGCAAGGGGTGGATCATGGACACGTATCTGTTACGCCGCGAGCTGTAGTTGGCTGCAACCCCCACAGTCGTTAAAGACCTGTGGGAGCAACCGTCTTGTGGTGCTTGTGCCGGCCTCATCGCTGGCAAGCCAGCTCCCACAGGTGCGGCGCTAGCCTTTGAGGCTACACAGTTCGGGTGGGAGCGGGCTTGCCCGCGAAAGCCGCCACGGGGGCATCAGGCTGTACCCAGTATGTCCACCACCTTGTTGCGCAATTGTTCGATGCTGAACGGCTTGCCAATCAGGTGCATGCCCTCCGGCACTTTTATGTTTTCGGCATAACCGCTGGCAAACAACACCGGCAGCAGTGGACGAAGTTCGCGTGCCCGTTGCGCCAGCACTTCGCCGCGCATGTCCGGCAGGCCCACGTCTGTCATCATCAGCGCCAAGGCCTGCGCAGGGTCTTCGAGCACCCGCAGTGCTGCGGTGGCGTTTTCCGCTTCGATGACCGTGTAGCCCAACTCGTCGAGCACTTCGACCATCAGCATGCGTACGATGTCGTCGTCTTCGACTACCAGAAGATGCATGGTTTGGATCCTGTGAAAATGAATGTCTTTATTCTGTACGCCGGTCGACGGCAGAAGTTCCCGAGGATACCGATCCCTGCAATCAGATGGAACGATTCGCGCCTGTCACCTTCAAATGCTGGCTAAATGCCCTGCCAGCGCCAGCAAAGCTGGTTAGACTCGCTATTACCGGTGAGCGCGGCGGCAGACAATTATAACGGTCTTGGTGCCACACTTTTTCATGGATTCTTTTCGCTCGGGCGTTTTCAGATGATTCAAGTAGCCTCGATTGACCAGCAGAGCTTTCGCAAGCTGCTGAGTCGTAACATCGGCCTGCCCCTTGGGGTCGGCCTGCTGGGCGCAGTGGCGTTCGTCGCGGTGATCAACTACCTGCTCTCGGCCATGCAGTGGGTCGAGCATACGGACCGGGTGATCGGCAATGCCAACGAAACGGTCAAGCTGTCGATCGACATGGAAACCGGCATGCGCGGCTTCCTGATCACCGGCGACGAACGCTTTCTCGACCCCTACGAGGTGGCCAAACCGAAAATTCTCGGCAGCCTGCAGAGCCTGCGCGGCATGGTCGAGGACAACCCGCAGCAGGTTGACCGTATTGATCGGCTGTTGGCCCTGCAAAAGGCCTGGAATGATTTCGGCAGCGAGATGATTACCCTGCGCCGCACCGAGGGCAATTACCAGGCATCGATCGGCAATGGGCGCGGTAAGCGCATCACCGATGAAATCCGCAAGGAATTCGAAGGCCTGATCGACACTGAACAGCAACTGCGCATGGCCCGAAACGAGAAAGTCAGTTCGGTCACCGTGACCGCGATCTCGGCCTTCGTGCTGTTCATCGTCGGCCTCAGCGCCTTGCTGGCCTACCTCGGGCGCCGCGACCTGCTGGCGCTGTCGAGCAGTTATGACGAAAACCTGCAGGCCCAGCAGCGTGCGGCCGAGCGCCTGGAGCACCAGGCCTGGTTGCGTAATGGCCAGACCCAGTTGGCCCAGCAGGTGCTCGGGCAGCTGACCCTGCCCATGCTGGGCGACAATATCCTGCGCTTCTTTGCTACGTACTTGGGCAGCGTGGTGGGCGCGGTGTATGCGCGCGACGAACATGGCCGCCTGGTGCGCGTGGCCACCTATGGCCTGAGCGCCGAGGAGCAGGCCCGTGAGCAGATCAAAGGCGACCACGATGGCCTGTTGGCTCAGGCCGTGCGCGAAGGCCGGCTGTTGTGCCTCGACGACCTGCCCGAAGACTACTACCGCTTGAGCTCAGGCCTCGGCAATGGCTTGCCGCGCAGTGCATTGCTGATGCCCGCCACCGATGATGGGCAGATCAATGGTGTGATCGAGCTGGGCTTCCTGCGCCCCTTGCAGCCGCGCGATGAAGAGCTGATGGAGCGGGTCGGCGGCAACCTTGGCATGTCCATCGAGAGTGCGCGTTATCGCCAGCGCCTGCAGGAAGTGCTGGCCGAGACCCAGCAGTTGAACGAAGAGCTGCAAGTGCAGCAGGAAGAGCTGAAAACCGCCAACGAAGAACTCGAAGAGCAATCACGGGTGCTCAAGGAATCCCAGGCCCACCTGGAAACCCAGCAGGCCGAGCTTGAACAGACCAACGAACAACTGTCCGAGCGCACCGACGCCCTGGACCGCAAGAACGATGAGCTCAGCCAGGCCCAGCAAGAGTTGCAGGCCCGCGCCGACGACCTGCAGCGTTCGAGCAAGTACAAGTCCGAGTTCCTCGCCAACATGTCCCACGAGCTGCGCACGCCGCTGAACAGCTCGTTGATCCTGGCCAAGTTGCTGGCCGAGAACGGCGAAGGCAACCTCAGCGCCGAGCAGGTCAAGTTCGCCGAATCGATCTACTCGGCGGGTAATGACCTGCTGAACCTGATCAACGACATTCTCGACATCGCCAAGGTCGAGGCCGGCAAGCTCGAAGTGCGCCCTGAGACCACCCAGCTGGAGCGCCTGGTCGAAGGCCTGCGCGGCATGTTCCTGCCGCTGGCCGAGCACAAAGGCCTGGCCTTTGAGGTCAAGGTCGAGCCGCAGGTGCCAGTGACGCTGTTCACCGACCGTCAACGGCTGGAGCAGATCCTCAAGAACCTGCTGTCCAACGCCATCAAGTTCACCGACCACGGCCAGGTCAGCATGACCATCAGCCACGAGGCGGGTACCGGCATCATCTTCGCCGTCCGTGACTCTGGTATCGGCATTGCCGCCGACCAGCAGCAGGCGATCTTCGGCGCCTTCCATCAGGTCGACGGCAGCAGCAACCGGCGCTATGGCGGCACCGGCCTGGGCCTGTCGATTTCGCGTGACCTGGCGCACTTGCTGGGTGGGCAGATCAACGTCGAGAGCAACCCGGGGCAGGGCAGCGTGTTCAGCCTGGTCATGCCCGAACGCTACGAAAATGAGGGCGAGGAAGTCGAGGCCCTGAGCCTGCGCCCTGCGGTAGACACTCTGCCGCCAGCGCCCAAGGCTTCCAATGCCGTGGCGCCGAAACTGCCGGCACCGACCTTCGCCGATGACCGCGAGCGGGCCCCCTTCAATAACCGCTGCATCCTGGTGATCGAGGACGAGCCGAACTTCGCCCGCATCCTCTTCGACCTGGCCCACGAGCTGGGCTACAGCTGCCTGGTGGCGCATGGCGCCGACGAGGGCTTTGCGCTGGCGTCCCAGTACATCCCCGATGCCATCCTGCTGGACATGCGACTGCCTGACCATTCTGGCCTCACCGTGCTGCAGCGCCTCAAGGAGCTGGCCGGCACGCGGCACATCCCGGTGCACATCATTTCGGTAGAGGATCGCGTCGAAGCGGCCATGCACATGGGCGCCGTGGGCTACGCGGTCAAGCCCGCCAGCCGCGAAGAACTCAAGGAAGTGTTCGCCCGCCTGGAAGCCAAGCTGACCCAGAAGCTCAAGCACATCCTGCTGGTGGAGGACGACGACCTGCAGCGCGAAAGCATCGCCCGCCTGATCGGCGATGACGATGTCGAGATCACCGCCGTGGCCATGGCCCAGGACGCCTTGGCGCTGCTGCGCGAGAACATCTACGACTGCATGATCATCGACCTCAAGCTGCCCGACATGCTCGGCAACGAGCTGCTCAAGCGCATGACTGCCGAGGACATCCGCTCATTCCCGCCGGTGATCGTCTACACCGGGCGCAACCTCACCCGCGAAGAAGAAACCGACCTGCTCAAGTATTCGCGCTCGATCATCATCAAGGGCGCCCGTTCGCCGGAGCGCCTGCTCGACGAAGTGACACTGTTCCTGCACAAAGTCGAATCGCAGTTGTCCCATGAGCGCCAGCGCATGCTCAAGACCGCGCGCAGCCGCGACAAGGTCTTCGAAGGGCGCAAAGTGCTGCTAGTGGATGACGATGTGCGTAATATCTTCGCCCTCACCAGTGCCCTGGAGCACAAGGGCGCCATCGTCGAGATTGGCCGTAACGGGCGTGAAGCCATCGAGCGCCTGGAGCAGCATGACGACATCGACCTGGTGCTGATGGATGTGATGATGCCGGAGATGGACGGCTTCGAGGCTACCCGGCTGATCCGCCAGCAACCGCGCTGGCGCAAGCTGCCGA
>Ga0213820_1000171_pt1 | contig 63227 bp, 55 predicted proteins | sample MC6MC0910MG_FD_179889 | JGI IMG/M metagenome (GOLD analysis project Ga0213820, IMG submission 179889) | Enriched soil aggregate microbial communities from Iowa State University, Ames, United States - MC6-MC0910-MG | ecosystem: Environmental > Terrestrial > Soil > Unclassified | place: USA: Iowa...
ATTTACTATTATAACAATATTCGGATTAAAACGAAATTAAACAACCAGTCGCCGGTTCAATACCGTCAACTGGCTGTAAAATAGGGTGTTTTCTTACTGTCTCAAAAATGACACTCAGTGCCAAATTAGGATGGTGCTTTTTTATGTATCAAGTAAAACTTCATTATTTATATTGAATTAGGGAAACATTTTACCTTTTCAACTGCTTCTAGTAATTTTTTTGTGACAATCTCTGATTCATCAATATGGTCAGTTAATACTTTATTTGTATCATCAAATAGTGCAGTCGTCGTTTTAAACTTACTCATGACATCTTCAGTCGATATTTTTTGGCTATCAATATAGTGAAGCAATTCCTTCACTTCACTTTGCACATTCACGATAATTTGGAGTAATGCATTAATTTGTTCAGAAGTATCCGTACTTTTTTGAAGCCCCTCTGTCACTAATTGCATGTTATTTTTATTATCCTCATATGCTTCTGCTATTTGATCTTCAATTTTTTTCGTAAGATTCACAATATCCTCTGTGCTTGATTTTGTATTTTCAGCAAGCTTTCGCACTTCTTCTGCAACGACTGAAAACCCTTTTCCATGCTCACCGGCTCTCGCTGCTTCAATAGATGCATTTAATGCAAGTAGATTGGTTTGATTAGAAATCTCACTGATTACTTTTACGATATCTGTTATTTGCTTTGAACGTTCACTTAAATGATTCATACTATTGGTTGTTTTTCTTGATTGCTCACCTAGCTCATCAATGACATGCTGAACTTCTTTTACAGCTTGCTTACTTTCTATAGATAAAGAAACCATTTCATCTGATGAAACGATTAAAGAATTCCCTTTTTCAAGAGCATGTCCAGATATTGTATTGGATTCAATTGTGCTGTTTTCTACTCGATTAAACTCGTTTAAAATATTTGTTACCATTTCACCCAAAATGACATGTTGGTGATTAACTATATCATGTTGTCCAATCGTCGAAATTAACTCTTTATGTAATTCGTTTAGAAAAAATTGGAATTCGTTATCCTTCTTATCCAACTTTGCATTCAATTCATCAATTTTTTCCTTAAATTGTTCTATATCTTCTCTTTTTGATTGAAATATCGTTAACACATGCCATCACTCCAGTAACTAGATTTGTATTAATTTTACTCTCTTTGAAGTAATTAATAAACAAATATCGTAAAAGTAAACTGTCCACAAAAAAATCCCACTTCTATCATAGCTTTTCCTGATAGAAGTGGGATTTTAATTTTTAGTATGCTAAACCAAATAGAGCTTTAATATGTGTTAAATAACGAATATTTGAAGCTTCTTTCATTAATGTTGCAGGAAGACCTTTAAGTTGTGTGTTGCTAGCACCAATCGTAGCAACGGCATCTTTACGGCCTAGACTTGCAAGTGTACCAGAGTTCACTGCTGAGAATGATTTCATCTCTTGATTTTTGTATTGTGCAAAGACATTATATCCAGCGAACTCACCCATTTGCCATGCAACTTGTGCAGTTGGCGCGTAAAGTGGACGACCACCGTCACCTGGTAATGCCACAGATGCGTCACCAATAACAAATACATCTTCATGTGATGTAGATTGTAGGAATTCATTAATTGTTGCTTTACCGCGATCAGCTGCAAGACCTGATTCACCTACTAGTGGAAGTGGTGCTACCCCACCAGTCCATACAAGTGTGTTTGCAACAATTGGTTCACGGTCTTTTAGCGAAATAACGTTACCGTCAACACCAGTTACAGGTGTACCCGTGATAAATTCTACACCACGTTTTGTTAAGCTTTCAGTAGCACGTTGGATAAGTGTATCCGGAAGTACTGGTAAGATCTTTGGACCTGCTTCAACAAGTTTAATTTTAAGATCAGCAAAGTTGACACCGTGTTTTGCAGCGATTTTCGGGAAGTTGTCCACGATTTCACCAACAAGCTCAACACCTGTTAAACCGCCACCACCGATAACGATTGTTGCATCCGCTTCATCTTTAGATTGTGCATATGCTTTAATGCGATCTTCGATATGTTTGTTAATTTTATTGGCATCATTTACTGATTTAAGAACCATTGAGTTTTCTTCTAATCCAGGGATACCGAAGAAACCAGTTTGGCTTCCTAAAGATACTACAAGTGTATCGTAAGTTAATGTATAGCCATTATCTAGATCAACTTTTTTATTATCTACATTGAATTTCGTTACTTTCGCAATGTGTAGATCGATGTCTAAACCTTTAAAGATTTTTTTAAGTGGTAATGCAACAGCACCTTCTGCAATTGTACCACCAGCTAAACGGTGAAGCTCTGTGATAATTTGGTGTGTTGGGAATTGGTTTACTACAGTAATTTTAGCTTCATCAGCTGATAAATACTTACGTGCTGTTAATGCAGTTAAAACGCCCGCGTAACCCGCACCTAAGATGACGATTTCTTTTGACATGATTAATTAATCCTCCGTCCTTACGAATTGAATTTACCTTGAGTCTTATTTAGCTTTGCGTTCTGCGTTTACTTGTAAGAATGCATTAACAAAACGGAAAACATTTTGAACTTGAGGGTCTTTTAACATTTTCACTAGACCGAATAAACCAATTACTTCATGGCTTTCAGATGCACGGTCTTTCGCTTCAATTGCAGTTGCTGCAAGATTTTTCGCAGAGTCTACTACAGGGCCAGCCATTTCTGTTACTGCTCCAACAGTATCGTTTTTAAGCACTTCATCTGTCGCAACAGCTTGAGCAAACTCGTATGATTTCGTTAATAATGTCATCATTTCCGTTAACTTTGGTAATTGCTCAACTAAAGTTGTAAGAGATTCTTGCACTTCAGGCTTTAATAATTGATCTAGGACATCTAATTGTTCTTTACTCACAGTTACTTGCTCAGCCTGTGTTTGGTTGTTCGTTTCTGACATTTTGAACTCTCCTTTGCCATCGCTAGTACTATTTTTTATTGCTTACATGTAAAAAAGACCATTAAGGTAAAACTTAACAGTCGTTACAGCGTATATCTTACACATTCACCAGTCTCAAGGGCTGGATAGCGTTTCGTATGACTTGTTATTACAATGTTAACTTTAAGTCGCAAAAAGCGCATCATAATACCATCCTTATCTTGTCTTGGTGACATTACAACCTTCATTATAAGACTGTTTGTACATTATTTCAATGTGCTAAATCACAATTTCGACAATCTTTTCAAAATTCATTGATTTTGGCAAATATTTATTGCAATTTCGTTTTCATTTTGTCCTCTGTAGTTGAAAAATGCAATCAGACCTCTCGTAGGTTATCATTCTTCATCTTTAATCTCTTTGTCATATTCAAGATTTCCAATTAAACTCCAACGGAATACCAGAAAAAATCAACTATTTCTTTTGCCGCCATAGCTTCTGTAAGAAACAATCTGTTCTCTTCTCCATCTTTAAAATAGCCAACAGACATTAATGCCATGAAGGTATGGGCAAAAAAAGTGGAATTCCCTTTTCTGATGGTTCCCTTGTCCATTTCTATTTGCATAGCTTGCTCAATTGTTTGATACATTTCATTTTCGGATGCTTGTACTTGTTTCAACTGAGATTCCGATAAATTGATGCTAGCCTCTTTCATAAAATTTTTCATATCAATATCGATAGTAGCTGATAAATGAACTACAACGAGCTGCTCGAGGCGTTCTTTAAATGGTTTGTGTTGCTCCAAAATTTGTAAAATAGATAACTTGATGCGATCCATCATAGCGATTAGTGCAGATGTATATAATTCGCCTTTAGTTGGGTAGTAGTAATAGATAGTAGCCTTTGTTACGTTACAAGCCTTTGCTACATCATCCATCGAAATATTTTTGTAGCCTTCTTTAATAAAAAGTTTAGTAGCCGTCTCAAGGACTAGATTTTTTGTCGGTTTCGCATTTTCATCATGGCGAGGTCTTCCAAGAACACGCGGTATCTGCTTCAACAAGTTCGCCTCCTTTATAAATAAGCATTCTTTTTAAACATATTATAACATATCAGTATTTCTAGATTGATTAATTAACCTTCTAGTATATATAATTAAATCACTTACATGAAACGGAGGTCTTCACATGAAAAAACATCCACTTGAGCAATGGGGCTCAATGGTTGCAAGTAAAAAGGGGCGTATATTAGCACTAGCCTTTTGGGTGTTATTAGTCGTTGTGCTATCGTTTGCTTGGCCACAAATCAATAGCATCGAAAGTGAATCGGGCAAAAACTTACCTGACACTGCAATGTCTGAACAAGCTGCAGCAATGATTGCTGACCAATTTCCTAATGATGCAGGTACACCCTTATTATTGGTTTGGTATCGTGACAGTGGTCTAACCACTGAAGATTTTTCAGCAATACAAGGTGTTTACAATGCGCTTCAAACAAAGCCTTTAGCTCATCAAACGATTGTTCCACCATTTGATAAAATGCCACCTCAGGCTCTAACAGCTGCTGCTTCAGAAAATGGCACAACAATTGTTACTCCTGTATTCTTTGAAAAAGGGGTCTCTACAGATGCACTGCAGGATAGTTTAAATAATCTAACAAAAATAATGGAGAATAACCAAGTCCAATTAGATAAAGAACTCTCTAATGACATGCTTCATGTACGTTATTCAGGACCCGTTGGAATCGCCACTGATGCAGTCAGTTTATTCTCTCAGGCAGATGTGAAGCTATTGATAGCAACAGTATTACTCGTTTTAGTACTACTTATTATTATATATCGCTCCCCATTACTGGCCATTATTCCTTTACTTGTTGTAGGACTTGCCTACGGAGCGATTAGCCCTACCTTAGGTTTCTTTGCGGATCATGGATGGATTGATAAAGATTCACAAGCGGTCTCTATTATGACAGTTTTACTCTTTGGTGCAGGTACTGATTATTGTTTATTCTTGATATCTAAATATCGAGAAATTCTCTTCCAGGTTGAGGATAAGACTGTCGCTATGAAACTCGCTGTCAAAGAATCAGGTGGTGCTATTTTAATGAGTGCCCTGACGGTTGTCATTGGTTTAGCTACTCTAAGTCTTGCTCATTATGGGGCATTTCAACGCTTTGCCGTGCCATTTAGCTTTGGTGTGCTTGTAATGGGGATTGCAGCATTAGTCGTCCTCCCTGCTATTCTTGTCATCATCGGTCGTGTAGCTTTCTTCCCATTCATTCCACGCACAGAAGAGATGGCACATAGAAAAGGAAAGAAACAACATAAACCATCACATAAGATTAGTCATAAAATCGGACATTTTGTTACCCATAAACCATGGGTTGTTATTGCTGTAACAGTGATCTTACTTGGAGGATTGGCAGCGTTCGTTCCACGTATTCAGTATACGTTTGATTTACTTTCATCCTTCCCTAAAGATATGCCGTCGCGAGAAGGCTTTACTTTAATAGAAGAGAATTTTTCACCTGGCGAATTAGCACCCGTACAATTAGTGATTGACACAGAGGGTAATGCTATTAATTTACAACAGCAACTTTCTACAATCTCTTACATTGATGGTGTGGCAGATGTACAGATAGGCGAAAAAAATAATGACATTCAATTATATGAACTATCTTTAAACGCCAACCCCTATTCGAAGGAATCTTTGGCTCATATTCCTGAATTAAAGGCGGAAGTTGTCGAAATGCTGGAGCAAAAAGGACTCAGTAATGCTGGCAAACATGTTTGGATTGGCGGAGAAACTGCTAGTCAATATGATACCCAACAGATAACCAAGCGTGATGAAACGGTTATCATGCCAACCATGATTGCTTTAATCGCGTTATTATTATTTGTTTATTTACGCTCCATTACTGCAACTGTTTACTTACTAGCAACGGTTATCATCTCTTACTTTGGAGCATTAGGCGCAGGATGGTTGATTTTACATCATATCATGGGTGCAGAAGCCATTTCTGGAGCTATTCCATTGTATTCATTCGTGTTCTTAGTAGCACTCGGAGAAGATTATAATATCTTTATGATTTCAGAGATTTGGAAAAAACGTAAAACAACTGATCATTTAACAGCTGTAGAAGAAGGTGTTGTACGAACAGGAAGTGTAATTACATCTGCTGGACTCATTTTAGCAGGTACTTTCGCAGTCTTAGCAACATTACCTATTCAGGTACTTGTTCAATTTGGTGTTGTAACAGCAATCGGTGTACTTCTCGATACATTCATTGTTCGACCATTGCTTGTTCCAGCAATCACAACGGTTCTAGGCAAATACGCATTTTGGCCAGGGAAATTATTCAAAAAAGAGGCCTAACATATAAAAATAACACGGATATTAGCATTCGTCAGAGTCAACTCCACTTGCTAATATTCGTGTTATTTTATGTATTAATACTAGAATCATTCATCATATATTTATACTAATATGAGCCTTATTTGATTTCTATTAAAGGAGTGATGTTCTTGGATTTTTCTAAATTACAGCAACGTTTCCCATTACTAAGCCCCTTTTCAGGCAACATAGTAGAAAATTATGTATTTAATTTTGATAACGCGCTTTATGAAATACCGAAGTATACCATCACTCAAAATGAATTAGAGCTGTTACAAATATTCTCTGGCCCAATGGCTTTGCCAAATGAATATGATATGGTTTGGTTGGATTATTTTACAGGCAAAACTGATATTGCTCCCAAGGATATTCCTATGCATCGTTTGTTATTTCTTCATTTTGACAAAGTATTTTCTGCACCTACATTACTACGGACAGTCTTTGAAGCTTTTTTAGGAAAGAAAATATTACTGTTATCACTTAATCCCCAATTATTCATTATTATTGACTGCTGCGAGAGCGATGAATTATTAAATCTCACTCTTTATCTAGACCCTTTAATAGAAGATATAGAGGCTCCATTTAAAATTTTTGTTTCTGATGTTTTATCAGACATGGTCATGACGAAGGAACGATTTAACTGGTATGTTCAACTTCAACATTCCATTTGGACTTATACAACAAAACATGTACTCACTCAACAGGATCTTTTAGTACCCTATATTACTCAACGCTTCAATTTCGAAGAGAAGAATATGTTTATCGCCTCTATTTTAAAAAGCGCAACATCTCAACCAGATCTACTATACACAATAAAACAATTGATTGAATATGAAGGAAATATCACATTGGCATCTAAAAAATTGTTTATGCACCGTAATACCCTCCAAAACCGATTAGAAAAGTTTCAGCAGCTAACACAAAAGGACATTCGCCAATTTACTCACCGATTAGAAGTATATCTCGCCATCACTTTCTTAGCTTCACATTAAAGCATACTGCACAATCTGTCACTTCAATACTGTGCACACTTTCTCTATCGCTGTATGAAGAAGTCAATTACAATGAAGGTATGACTTGCAAAGGGGTGTAGCGTATATGGCGGAAATGAGATTAGAGCATATCTATAAAATATACGATAAAAATATTCAAGCTGTAAGTGATTTTAATTTGCATATTCATGATAAAGAATTCATTGTATTTGTTGGTCCTTCTGGTTGTGGTAAGACCACAACCTTGCGTATGATTGCTGGCTTAGAGGACATATCCAAAGGAGAGCTTTATATAGACGACGTCTTAATGAATGACGTGGAATCAAAAGATCGTAGCATCGCCATGGTGTTCCAAAGCTATGCTTTATATCCGCATATGACAGTCTATGATAATATGGCATTTAGCTTAAAGCTTCGAAAGGTTGATAAAAAGGAAATAGATCATCGCGTCAGAGAGGCTGCCAAAATATTAGGTTTAGAAGATTATTTAAAAAGAAAGCCCAAAGCATTATCCGGTGGTCAACGTCAGCGTGTCGCACTTGGCCGCGCTATTGTTAGAGACGCTAAGGTTTTTTTAATGGATGAGCCACTTTCAAATTTGGATGCTAAGCTACGTGTCCAAATGCGTGCTGAAATTCAGAAGCTACATCAGCGGATTCAGACAACAACTATATATGTCACACATGACCAAACAGAGGCTATGACTATGGCCACTCGTCTCGTTGTCATGAAGGATGGCCTTATCCAGCAAATTGGTGCTCCTAAAGAAGTCTATGATACACCACAAAACATGTTTGTAGCAGGCTTTATCGGGTCACCTTCTATGAACCTATTCCAATGTCATCTCACGGAAACAGCTATTATTATTGGTGAACAAGCGTTCCCAATTCCTTCTATATACAAGCCCTTGTTAAAGGAAAAAAATTATTTAGGGAAAGAAATCGTGATGGGGATACGTCCTGAGGATTTACAAATAACGAATGACTTCTCTCCCTATGCTTTTAAGGCCACAGTTGACGTTGCCGAATTACTTGGAGCAGAAACCTTCCTCTATTGCTCTCTTGCCAACCAGTCATTGATTGCACGAGTTCAGGCAGATAGCAATTTGCACCCTTCTGATGTTGCAACACTTGTCATGAAGGAAGAAAAGATTCATTTCTTCGACCCTAAAACGGAAGAACGTCTTTAAATAAATCAAGAATTAGACTCCCCCTATAAAGGAGGGAGTTTTCTGTACAGGACGATTCTCTTTTGGTAAAAAATATTAGTTTAATCAAATAATAAAACGAAGACGATGCTATGAAATCCATCGCCTTCGTTTTACTTTATTTTTCTTTTAGCCACTTTTTTATGCAGCCCTTGAATAACTGTTCGTGTCTCATCTAAATAATCAATTGTCTGATTAAAGGCACTAGTTACTACTCCCATAAATAAAATATCAATGACAAGAAGCTGAGCAAGGCGTGAGGAAGTAGCACCGCTTCTAAAGGTTGCTTCTACATTAGGTGATACATATAAACAAATATCTGCTAAACTAGACACCAATGAACTACCGTAGCGTGTTAAGCTTATTGTAGTAGCAGGTGTTTGGCCAGCAATTTCTAGAATTTTGGCCACTTCATGTGTTTCTCCAGAGAAGGATATACCAACTACCACATCCCCCTCCTGTGCATTGACAACCGCTGTAGCCCCTAAGTGTAAATCCATAAATGCTTTACTGTGCTTATTAATTCTTAAAAATTTTTGATCTGCGTCCATTGCTGTAATACCAGAAGCACCTACACCAAAAAAAATAATTCTTTTGGCTTTTGCTAAAGCTGATACAGCCTGTTCTAATTCAGCCTTATCTATTAAATTGGCCGTTTGTGTCAGAATTTCACTGCTCTGCAATGTCACCTTTTCTACAATTGATTGTAATGGCTCATTTGCCTCAATATCTCTATCCACTGTATTCTTACGCTGTAAATCGCCCGCAATACGTAATTTCAACTCCTGAACGCCACTAACATTTAAAGATTTGCATAAACGAATAACAGCCGCACTACTCGTCTGACTTGCCTCCCCCAACTCAACAGCGGTCATTTTAATGGCCTGTGTTGGATATTCTAAAATAAAGCTTGCCACCTTTTTTTCAGAAGGGGGTAGCTTCTCACGCATTTCTGATAGCATAATTAAGCCAGCGTTTATTTTTTCCATACTCTTCATCCCCGCCTCTAGTATGTAGCCTGCAAGAAAAAGTGAATGGAGTAGTTCCATCCACCTCTTCCTTCAATGCTTCCTTAACTCTACAGCTCTACGGACATGCCCTTCGGATTGAGCAAGTAATGTTGTCGCTTCTTCTAACATTGTATTCGTCAGTAACATTACAATAGCAAGCTTCACTTGATAGTTGGTTTGCTCTAAAGCTCTTTCGGCTTGAATATAGGAGACTCCTGTAACTTCACAAACAATTTGTTTGGCACGTTCTCGCAATTTAAAATTACTTGCATGAACATCCACCATTAAATTTTTGTAGACTTTTCCAAGCTTAATCATGGTGGTTGTTGTAATCATATTCAGTATTTGTTTATGGGCTGTTGCAGCCTTTAATCTGGTAGAACCTGTTAGAATTTCTGGACCAGTAATGACCTCAATGGCTATATCTGCATTTTCGCTAATGATCGAATGGGAATTACTGACCAAACTAATGGTTTTTGCTCCTATTTGCTGGGCATAGTTTAATGCTCCTTTAACAAAGGGCGTTCTACCACTTGCTGCAATCCCTATTACTATATCTTGCTTAGTTAGCTGTTGTTTCTCTAACTCTTGCTTACCTAAAGACAAATCATCTTCTGCCCCTTCTATGGCGAGCATCACTGCCTCTGAACCCCCTGCTAATATAGCCTGCACAAGCTTAGATGAAGTACTAAATGTTGGTGGACATTCAACTGCATCCAGCAATCCTATTCTCCCACTCGTCCCTGCACCTACATAAAACAACCTACCACCATTCTTCAGCGCATGCACAACAGCCACAATAGCTTGTTCGATTTCAGGCAAAACCTTAGATATAGCTTGTGGAATTTTTTTATCCTCTTCATGCATTAGCTTTACAATTTCAGCAATGGACATTAAATCCAAATTGGTCGTATCTGGATGATAGCCCTCAGTCGTCAGTCTTGTCATTCGCTCCATTGAAGTCAAATCCCTCCATTCGAATTTTTTATGCTTATCCACGTTTCCTTAACTGTTTCTTGTAAAGCACCTGTCATTTGAATTCCTTCACTAAAGAGCCCATTTATAAAAGCGCCAATAGCAGGTGGTACTTCAGGAAGAATGATTCGATTATAAATAGTAGCTTGTTGCAATTTCTCTTGAAAGCATTGAACAAAATAACCATTTTTGAATAAACCTCCACAAATGACAATAGGAAAACTTTTCACTTGGGGTTCCTTTTTGAACATCATTTGGAGTAGTTGAACTAGATGAAATACAGCATGATCAACAATCCTCTTCGCTATATCATTGTTTTGAGTAGCTAAAAGTAAGACCGTACTAGCAATAGAGGCCATGCATACGCGTGGTTGCGAATGCTCATAGATTAGCGTAATAATTCCTGTAGGATCTGTTAAGGCTAGACGCTCTAACACAGCTTCTGTAAAAGCATCTTCATATAAACCATAAGCATCATAATTCCGAGTAATTGTACGCAATGCCTCTTGTCCAATAGAGTAGCCACTGCCTTCGTCTCCCAATAGATAACCCCATCCTCCAGCACGACTGACGAGATGGTTTTGTTGAACAGCATAAACGATTGAACCCGTTCCTGCTATAACAACTAGCCCTTCCTGCGTAAATGTCCCACTAGTGAGTGCCGCTACTGCATCATTGGTAATAATAATCCTACAGGAAGTGGCAGGGAAAATAAGACCTATCCACCTCTTCCAACGTATTAAATCTTCCTGACGATCCCCGCCAGCTACACATAAGAAGATCGTCGAAACGTCGTTTTTTGTGGTACCTACCTTCTGCATTAAGCATTCTAGTAACTGTTTGATTTGTTGTCTTACCTCATTGGTTGGGGTTGATTTTATATTCGTCCCCTCTCCATCAATATAGGCGAGCACTTCTCCTTCTTTTGTACCGATCACTGCACGAGTTTTCGTCCCACCACCGTCGACACCAATAATGTATTGCTTATTTAATGGCACCAGCCGTCAGCCCCTCCATAAATTGCTTTGAAGCAATAAAGAATAATAGGATCATTGGTAATGATGCTAGGGTTAGTCCTGCAAAAAGCGAGCCCCAATCAGCCGAATGCTCCCCAAAGAGAGACATCATTCCTACGGGTATTGTGCGTTTCATCTTCTCTGTAATAAAAATAAGTGGGAAGAAAAAATCATTCCAAGCCGCGATAAAATTGATAATAACGACTGTTCCAAGTGCTGGTCGCATTAACGGTAGAACAACATGCCAAAGTACCCTTAAATTTCCCGCGCCATCAATACGGGCAGCCTCCTCCAGTTCGTACGGCATCGTTTTAAAAAAGCCTGTTAGTATCAGCATGGATAAAGGTATACCTGTCGCCGTATTCATCAAAATTAAAGCCCATAAAGAATTAACCAGCCCTAAATCACGCATTAAAATGAAAAGTGGTACGATCCCCAATTTTATTGGGATCATCATACCTAATAAGAAAATAAAGAATAATGCATGGTTCCAAGAAAATTTAAAGCGTGCAATATAAAATGATGCCAATGAACAAACAACCACAATCAGTACAACAGATACAATACTGACAAATATACTGTTCATAAAATAGGTGGTGAATGGAATTTTAGACAACAATGTACGGTAAGTATCCAAACTAAAGCTAGTTGGAAAGCCCAATGGATCTTTGTAAATGTCCACACTCTTCTTGAAGGAAGACAAGATCATTAACAAAATAGGATATAAACTGATTGTCGCCACTGTAAATACAACAAGATAATAGAATGGTCGAACCCAAATGGCACCTTGTTTCATATATTCACCCCTTACATTTGGACATCTTTTTTATTGGCAAAGCGTAAAAATACCGTTGTACAAATTAATATAAATAGAAACAGCACTGTCGCTAACGCAGACCCTAAGCCAATAGCTGTCGTACCAGAAGCCGTTGAGCTACCAAATGCCAAGCGATAGAAAAACACAGCCAATGTATCTGTAGAATAATAAGGCTCTCCCATAGAACCTTGCATCGCATAAACAAGTTCGAATGCCTCAAAGGATTGAATAAATGTTAAAATGCCCATGATCATAATAGATGGCACCATTAAAGGCAAATAAATTGTGCGCAATAAGGTTAAACCTTTTGCACCGTCTAGCTTCGCAGCCTCAATCAACTCACCTGGAATGCCCTGGAATCCAGCTAAAAAAATTAAAACGCCAAAGCCTAGTCCAAACCAACAATTCACTAAAATAATGGCAATCAAAGCTGTTCCCGGATCACCAAGCCAAGCTTTTTGTAAGGTTTCTAAACCTAATTTCTCTAAAAGGACATTTAAAGTTCCAAAATTAGGATTTAGAATGAGCTTCCATAAGAAACCTACAACAATCACGGATAATAACCGCGGAAGAAAAAAGGCTGCCTTGAAAAACTCAGCTCCCTTAATTTTTTGATAGATAATAAATGCTAGAAAGAAAGCCACCCCATTCATGACAACCATTTGCACAACAAAATATAGGATATTATGTTTGAAGGCATTCCAAAACATGGAGCCATAGGGTTCCGTCGTGAAAAGCGTCACAAAATTTCGGAAGCCAATAAAATCCCCACGCGCCATCCCTCTCCATTCAAAAAAACTATAGGATAAAGCTGCTAGTATTGGATACAGCACAAACATTCCATAAATTATTAATGCAGGGATAGGGAAAAGGTGGATAGTCCACCTTTTCGATGATTTTCTTTTTGTTAACGGTGAAGCTGTAGATTCCCTCATGATGAACAGCCCCCTTTAAAGTTTTGAGAAAGGAAGTCCCCTTATACTCCTTAAAGGTGTTTCAGGGGCCATGTAGGACTTTATCTATTTTTGAAATGGTGTGTACCAAGTTTTAGCGTTTTCCTGCACTTTTGCAGCTACCTCTTCAACTGTTACTTGACCTAAATACATGCCTTGTAGCTCACTTTCAAGTAAACTTTTCGTTGTTGGATCCCCTCCAGTAAAATTGGTAACCCACATGTATGGTGTTGCTTCATTTGCAGTGGACTTACTTATATCATTTAATAAAGTATCGTCAGAAGTAATACCAGGAATAGCACTAATCATGGAAAATTCCTTCACGAACAACTCTCCAAATTCTTTTGTAGTTAAAAACTCTAAAAATACTTTAGCCGCCTCTTTATTTTTCGAGTTTGCATTGATTGCAAATGAGCCATCCACCCAAGTTGTCACTGTTTTATGACCCTCTTTAGATGGAATAGGGAAATACCCTAAATCTAAATCTGGATTCATTTCTAATACAACAGGAATTTCCCAGCTACCTAACGGGAACATAGCAGCGTCTTCTAACGCAAACAAAGTACGAATATCATCCATTCCTAAGCCTTCTGAATTGGCAGGAAAATACTTTTTCAAGTCATTCATTATTTGTATCGATTCGATAAACTTAGCATCTGTAAAATCCTTATCTCCCGCAAGCACTGCTTGATAGAAATCATTTCCCTCATAAATCGCCGGCCCTACAATACCATGCAGTAATGACAATAACCAACCTTCCTTAGTTCCCATTGCGATTGGTGTAATGCCTTTTTCAAGTAATTGATCATTTAATGCTATGAACTCATCCCAAGTAGTAGGTACTTCAAGGTTATTATCCTTAAAGATCTTTTTATTATAGAAAAATTGGGTGGAGCTCAAATTGATCGGTACCCCATATTGATTTCCTTCTTTATCACGAGATGCTAGTAATGCCTCCTCAGGAAATGTGCTCAAACCATTCAAGCCATTTATTTTCTCGACATACCCTGCTTCAGCAAGCTTTAATCCAGCAGCATAAGGACGTAAGTGGAAAATATCTGGACCTTCCCCAGCCTGTAATGCTGTGTTGAGAACGGTGTTATACTCTGTATTTTTAGTCGGGTTAAAGGAAATGTGTATATCCGGATGTTGTTCATTAAATAAAGCAATAACTTTTTCATATTTAGCTACATCTTCTGTACGCCAACTTCCTATCGTAAGTGAGATTTCTTCTGTTTTCTCTCCTTCTTCCTTATCAGGTGTTGTTGAGACTGTTGTTTTCTCATTGGAGGTACATCCCACTAATGCTACAACGAATATTAATAGAAACAGCCATAACCATTTACTCTTTTGTTTCATATCAACTCATCCACCCTTCATATAAGTAATTTTTCATAGATCAACGTATGAAGCTTTTCACGAATACCTCTCATATTTGTATTCCTTCCATAATGAACCGCGTTCGTCAGGAAAATAACAAATGCCTTTTGAATAGGGTCCATCCAAATACTTGTGCCTGTAAAGCCTGTATGACCAAATGAGCCCTTGTTCCACCTCCTAGCAAAACAAGAAGATGAGTAATCCTCATTCCATACTTCAAACCCAAGTCCCCTATTCCTGAATGTCTTCGTATGGGCGAGTTTTAACCACTCATAAGGAAGAACCTCTTGTTGTGTCATGCCTAACCAAATTTTTGCATAACTCGCTAAGTCCTCTGCACATGAAAATAGACCTGCACTACCAGCAATTCCTTCTAACAATAGAGATTTTTCATCATGAACAATCCCTTGTATAAATTTTCCATTCACCATTTCTGTGGATGCCGCTACCCCTCGTTTATGCTCTGGTAATTGAAAGCTAGTACGGTTCATTTCCCAAGGCTTCAATATTTCCTGATCAACAAAATTACTCAGCGACATTCCCGAAATTTTTTCGATAACCTTCCCTAATAAGATCATGCCTAGATCGCTATAGAGCACACGTTCGTCTGGCTGATACACTACTTCACTTGTGAAAATCTCCTGCATTATGTCACGCTTATGGTATCTCTTCACTACAGGCACTAAGTCTGCTGGTAGCCCTGAACTATGCTGTAATAAATGTTGAATTGTAATATTCGGATACTTAAAATCTGGTAAATATGTTTGAACTGGATCTTTTACAGTCATTTGATGTCGACTCATCAGCAGTAAAATAGCTGGTAGTGTTGCAACTACTTTTGTTAATGACGCTAAATCAAACAGTGTATGGTTTAAAATCAGTTGTTTGCTGCCACCTACGGCTGTATATGCTCCATAACTGCGAGTCAAAATTCTTCTATGTTGCTGTTGAACAATCAGTACTGCGCCTGGAATTTCTTTTTCTCTCACTAAATCATTTATATAGGCATCTACCAAATGAACACCCCACAACCTAAAGTAACTAAATTTTCTGTAAATTAATATTATCATATAAAATAAAATGATAAAAAATTACACCAATTCTAAAATTTTTTTTCACAAAAAAACTCCCCACCAAGTAAATGCCTTACCTGATAGGGAGTTTCTTCATTATTTAGTTGGTTTTTTTAAATCCATTGAAGCTGCTGCGCTTTCAATTTTTACGCGTTTTAAGAAGAAGGCAAGCACTATTGCTACCACTGTTATACCAGCCGCAATTAAGAAAGAATGCGTAATACCATCTAATAAGGCATTTTGCATAATTTGATCTTGCATTTGTTGCATTTGCTCTGGTGTAGGTGCTGCACCTGCTTGTGCTGCATTTGCTTTCGCTTCTACAATTAATTCTTCTGCTTTTGCTTTTGTACGGTTATTCATAAATGTAACTAAAATCGCACTACCGATTGCTCCAGATACTTGCTGTAATGTGTTATTAATAGCAGTACCATGTGGATTCATAACTTGTGGAATTTGATTTAAACCGTTTGTCATAATAGGCATCATAACCATGGACATACCGAACATGCGGATTGTGTACATTGATACGATATATGTGTAGCTTGAATCAATCTCTAATTTCGCTAAACCGAATGTCGCGATTGTTGTAATAGTCAATCCAATAATAGCTAATACACGTGGACCAAATTTATCGAAAAGTTTACCAGTTATCGGTGACATGATCCCCATTGCAAGTGCACCTGGAAGCATCATTAAACCCGCTTCGAATGGTTCAATACCACGAATAGATTGCACATATGCTGGTGTTAAAATCATCCCTGAGAACATTGCAATGGAGACAATAACGGAGATGCCAGACCCTAATGCAAACATTGGGTATTTATAAATACGTAATTCCAATAATGGTTGATCCATTTTTAATTGTTTAATAATGAAAATAATTAAGGCAATAAAGCCAACTGAAATTGTGCCATATACCCATGGGCTGGACCAGCCTTTATCTCCTGCTGTACTGAAGCCGTATAAAATACCCCCGAATGCAACTGTTGATAAAAGTACTGATAGGAAATCTAAGTGAACTTCACGTGTCTCCATCACGTTTCTTAATTTCCAAACACCAAATAATAAACTAATAAGCGCGAACGGAATAATCATTTGGAAGAGCATACGCCAATCATGATGCTCGACAATATAACCAGATAATGTAGGTCCGATTGCTGGCGCCATAATCATAACTAAACCAAAGATCCCCATTGCTGCTCCACGCTTCTCTTTCGGGAAGCTTGTTAACATAACATTCATTAAAAGTGGTGACATACTGGAAGCTCCGGCTGCTTGCACCATACGACCTGCTAACAGCATACCAAAATTAGGTGCGAAACCTGCCATAATTGTACCGATAGTAAAGACGGACATCGCTGTAATAAATAGATGTCTATTTTTAAAGCGAGTCACAAAAAATGCTGAAGCAGGAACTAAAATACCGCTTACCAGCATATAACCTGTTGCGAGCCATTGTACTTTTGAATATGTGATCCCAAAATCTTTCATAATAGTTGGTAATGCCACATTCAACAATGTGTTGTTAAGAAAAGCAACAAAAGCACCCACAAATAAAATAGCAATCATGCCATAAGGGGGCTTCTTCATTGTCTGCTCACTATTCATTTATATCCCTCAATTCTTTCTTGTGTTTTACGATAAAACTTATTTTATACTCGTAGTCTACTTTTTTCAACAAATAAGTTTATATTTTTTATAAACGTTGATATATAGGCGTTTAAAGTGTAGAATAAGAGTATAATAATATAAAAAAGGTGAGGTCATGAACAAAAGAAAAAGACAAATTATTACAGCTGCACGTGCACTTTTTATCGAAAAGGGATTCCTAGATACATCGATTAACGACATCATCAATGATGCAAAAATCTCGAAAGGGACATTTTACAATCATTTTTCTTCAAAGAACGAATGCTTAATCGCGATTTTAGATGAAGGGCGCGAAGAAGCAAGTAATCGTCGCCATGAACTTATTTATGGGAAAGATCCTACAGATTTAGAAGTATTGACACAACAGGTCGCTGTTCTCATGTATGTCAATCGTGAGCATAATTTAATTCAAATTTTTGAGTCCATCTTCCATTCAAGAGATAAAGAACTGAAAAAGATCATTATTAACTACCATTTACAGGAATTAGAATGGTTAGCTAACCGACTAGTTCAAGTCTTTGGTGAAGAAATTAGCCCTATTAGCTATGAATGTGCTGTGCAAACACTTGGAATGATCAACCTCACATTGCGTGCAGTCTTTATTGCTGATTATAAATATATCAATCGAGAAGCCATTGTACGTGTAGCATTGCGCAATATTAGCGTTATTATACCCACTATGCTTGAATCGAAAGAAATCATTGTTAGTGTTGAAATGATTAATACCATTCAAAATGTAGTAAACTTTAAAACCGTTACAAAAGAAATGGTTATCGATCAATTACATGGCTTTACAAAGGGATTAACGAACAATGAAACAGCGGAAGGCTTGGAGTATGCTGAATTTTTATTAGAGGAGCTCCAGCGCGAAAATCCAAAGCTATTTATCATCGAATCGCTCCTTACACCATTCCGTAAAGCATTCGTTGGAACTGAACATGTCGCTGAAGCCCGCGACATCGCCAATAGCTTATGGCGCTATGTTAAAATTGAGCAGCCCGCTGAGCGCTGTACTAAAAATAGATAATAATAAAAGAGGTATCAAATGGATTTTGATACCTCTTTTTATTGTCACTGAAATTTTAGAATGAAGACCGTGCCATCTCGACCCGAACGAACACTAATGGTGCCATTGTGAAGATCAATAAGCTGTTTCGTTATAGCTAGTCCTAACCCTGTTCCTGTTATATCATCTGTAGTGTTAGTTCCTCGGTAATAGCGTTCGAATAGGTTATCGAGCTCTTCCTGAGGAATACCAGGACCTTGATCTGTAATTGTTAGCATTACTTCATTAGCAGTATGTTGCGCTTCCACCATTACCTTCGTGCCTACAGGCGTATACTTCTTCGCATTGGTTAATAAATTATCCATAATCCGCTTGAGTAAAAGTTCATCTGCTTGTAGCAACACATCACCATAAACGTTTACGCTTACCTGTTCGTCTGCAAATTGTGTTAACCATGAAGCCAACGGAAGCGATACCTTTTCAAGTTGTATGGCTTTATTTTTTAACTGGTACGTGTACGTTAAATCTCGAATGAGCGCATCCATGTATGTTGCCTTTTCCTGCATAGTTTGCGCAAAAATACGCATTTCATCCTTTGTCCACTCATAGTCTTCAGAGGCAAGCATTGTGGAATAGCCATAAATAGAGCTTAAGGGCGTCTTTAAGTCGTGCGATAAACCTGTTATCCACTCCTCACGTAACTGCTCGGATTGCTTAATCTGCCTTTCATTTGAATCAAGTCGCTCAGACAAATGATTCAGCGATTCCTCTACTGGTTGGAATAATTTAAATTTCCGTTTCAATTTCCCTGTTTTCTTATGATGGATTTTCTTATCACTTATATCACTGTAATCGAATTGGGTAAGTCGCTCAATGCGTGATATCACATAAACGAGTGGGCGCACAAATTGTCGCGAAATACTAATAGATAAAAAAATGACGCCCAGCAATAAAATAATGTGCCCGCCAAAGAAAATAGAAACAAACAAGATCATGGCTTTATTGAAAGGCTCTTCAAATGGTTTATAGGATGGATTAGGCATGCGTACAACAAATGTGGAATCATCTGCTAATGTTGTACTTTGCTTAAGTTCCTTATGCTCAAAAAGATCATATTTCTCCTCCAGCAGTTGGGGCTTACTCAGCTTTTCATATCGTTCTCCTATAATGTCCGTCCTATTCCATTGCGTATCATAGATTTCAACACTAGCTTTACGTTCTTTTAAACGCTGAAGTGTCACATCTGAAATTCCCCCTGTTGCTAACCAATTATCAATGGCCTCCTCAAAAAGTGGGCGAACAGGCGAAATCGGTAGAAATAACAAGTAGTATTTTGGAAGTTCCCATGTATGCATACCTGGCTGTTTCAATGCGAAAATTTCGCTATCAGGCATTCCACATAATTCACATATATTCCCCGTATAATCAACAATGGTCATTGACTGATCAAATAAGTAGAGTTGACCTGAATTTTCCTTTGCACGTTTTACTAAATAATCAGCAATTTTAACAGAATCTCCTTTTTCAACAACGGCATCGTTCTCAATTTCAAAGGAGCTCATGACATGAATATTGTCCCCTACACGATCGTTAATAAAAATTGCAAAAAATACCAAGCTCATAATAAAGCCTGAAATGATTAATAGGTAGAATATGATGAAATAAGATACAAAACGAAGCGTTAATTTCCCTGCTGGCTTCATGAAGAAACATCCCCAACAAGTTTATAGCCAATACCTCTGACCGTTATAATACAAGTTGGCTTTCCAGGATTTTTTTCGATTTTTTCCCGTAGTTTTCGTATATGTACCATCACTGTATTATCATCAAACAAACAATCTCCCCAAACACGCTCGTAGATTTGCTCTTTCGATAGTACTTGCCCCGGATTGTCGCATAGATATTTCAGTAGATGAAACAAACGACCACTAATGATTTCTTTTACACCTTCTACAGTGATTTCTGCTGCATCAATATCGAATGTAAAACGACTACATGTAAAAAGGTGCTTTTCTGAGACTTGCTTTTTCTTCATGTAACGGGCTAACTGTACCTTCACCCTAGCAACAAGCTCGAGTGGGCTAAATGGTTTTGTAATATAATCATCTGCCCCATTCATAAAACCACGAAGTTTATCTGCGTCACTGCTTTTAGCTGTTAAATAAAAAATAGGAGCATCACTTTTTTCCCGAATAATATTCGCCACATCGAAGCCATTACCATCCGGCAACATAATATCTAAAAGATAAAAATCAAATGTTTTAGTATAAATTTCGGATTTTGCTTCTTCTATCGTGTTACATAATGTAATGTTTGTCATTCCTTCTTTTCTTAAAATGATATCAATCATTTCAGCAATCGCACGTTCATCCTCTAACACTAAAATGGATGCTTTCTGCATTTCCTCACCTACTTTTAAGATTACTTTAAGGTAGTCATTATTTCACCATAAGCTTCCTCAACTATTCTATGTATAAGATAACCAATTAAGGAGATAAAACGCAATGACAACTAATCGTGTTACTTTCATTGATACAATGCGTGGGTTTAGTTTATTTGGCATCTTAATGGCGAATTTACTGATTTTCCAGTTTGGGATGTATGGCAAAGATGAGTTGAAAAATCTTTCTACCTTAGATACTGGCGCTTTATATTTTGTAAAGACTGTAATTGAAGGCTCATTTATGCCCATCTTCACTATTTTATTCGGCTTCTCGCTTATTAAATTAATTGAATCCATTCGAAGAAAAAAAAATAAAAGCCGCTGGTCTATTTTACGCCGTGCAACCGGTTTAATTGCTCTCGGTTTATTACATTCCATTTTATTATGGGAAGGCGATATTCTTTTTTCTTATGGTTGTATGATGTTATTTTTAATTCCATTTATTAATCGTAAACCAAAAACTTTATTTATTTGGGCTAGTATTTTATTAGTACTAACGACGGCATTGACGTACGGTCCTATGGAAGCCTCTAAAAAGGAACAAAAGGAAATGGATACTTACATTGAACAAGCAGATGATGTCTACGCTAATGGAAGCTATTTTGAAATTTTTGATTTCCGAGCAAATGCAGAAGTACCTGGAATGGAGGATCCTTCCTTCGTCTTCATTTTATTAATTTTTGCACCGATGTTCTATGCTCCCCTATTCCTCTTCGGTATGGCACTCGCTAAAAAGCAGGCCTTTGTGAAGATGGATGAGGAAGTAAAATGGTATAAGATAGGTGCACTCTTAGTTCCTATAGGTCTCGCATGTAAAAGTATTAGTTTTATAGAAAGTAATTTTTCTTCCATCTTATTAATGGGCGGCTCTCAATTATTAGCAATTGGCTATGTCTGCCTTGCAGCGTTAATTTATAAAACACGCCCTGTACAGCTTCTTGCTCCTGCATTCGAGAGCGTGGGAAAACTGTCATTAACCAATTATTTACTACAAACGATAATTTGTACAACTGTTTTTTATGGCTATGGTCTTGGATTATATGGAAAACTAGGCGTCTTTGGCGGCATCCTATTCGGAATTGTAGTTTACAGCTTGCAATGCGTTTTCAGCCTTGCCTATTTAAAGAAATTTAAACGTGGTCCATTTGAAACAATCTTACGTATATGGACGAATTGGTCTTGGACTGGTCAGGTGAAGCAAGACTAGAACAAACTGCTATATAAGAAAGGAATTACTTCATATGAATAGTGACTCTAAAGAAGACTTTACAGACTCGTGGTGGTTTTTAGGTATTTGTGCGGCTGTAGCAGTAATTTTAACACTATTGCATTTTAATAGATAATATCTCGGCATTCGTTTTCCTTGCCCCCTACTGTATACTATTACTACTACTATACAGCTTAGGGGGCATTTTGTTGTTATCACGCATAATGATTACAGGCTATAAGCCACATGAACTTGGTATTTTTAATGATAAACATCCTGGTATTAGCATCATTAAAAAGGCATTGGAAAACCGTCTACGAACGCTACTTGATGAAGGCCTCGAATGGGTTATTATCAGTGGTCAACAAGGTGTAGAGTCTTGGAGTGCTGAAGTTGTATGGATGCTAAAGAAGGAATTTTCTCACTTAAAATATGCTGTCATAACACCCTTTTTAGAGCAGGAGAAAAATTGGCAGGATCATAAAAAAGAAAAGTATCAAACGTTAATTGCCCAAGCAGATTTCGTCACAAGCGTTACAAAAAAACCGTACGAAGCACCTTGGCAATTTATCGAGAAGGATAAATTTATTATTCAAAATACAGATGGACTATTATTAATTTATGATGAAGAAAATGAAGGTTCTCCAAAATATATCAAGCGGCTTGCTGAAAAATTTATGGAGTCTCATGACTATACGCTTTTAATGATCAACGCCTACGATTTACAGATTATAGCAGAAGAAATACAACAACAAGACTGGTAGAAAAAATTGCTATAATTTTCTAATAATTATATAATAGTATTATGAATATATTGTTTGTAGCTGACTTTTTGATCACAATTCGAAAGGAGCTGTCATCATTTGAATAAACAAATAGAAATAATTCTTGAAGCTTCTCCCGTAAATGTTGCTCACGATACGTATCGCAGAGAGTGTAGGTATACACGTGGCATTCATATTGAAGAACAAGAATTTCTAGCCATATTAAATACCATGAATAGGGATTCCCGCTTATATTTTGATTTCCATAACCCACGTAAAGAAATTAAAAAGGGAACTTATTTAAATGGACACTCCGGTTTAGCCTACAATATTTATGAATATTATAAAGTACACTTTAATACTGAGATTACTGAGCTAATCAATGGCAAGGATTTTTATGTAAAGATAATATAAAGCAACCCCCTTTAAAGTTTTACCTTTAAAGGGGGTTCTTCTATCTTATAGGTCTGATACTTGAGCACCTAATTCTTTATTATTATACATTTCTGTATCCAATTCTTTTGTAATACGAGCTGTTGTAACACCAGCTGTCATTGAACCACTTACATTCAAAGCAGTACGTCCCATATCAATTAAAGGCTCAACTGAGATTAATACACCTGCAAGAGCAACTGGCAAATCAAGAGCTGATAATACAAGGATAGCTGCAAATGTTGCACCACCACCAACGCCTGCTACACCAAACGAGCTAACCGCAACTACTGCGATAACTGTAATAATGAACACAGGATCAAGAGGATTGATGCCTACTGTTGGTGCGATCATAATCGCTAGCATGGCAGGATATACACCCGCACAGCCGTTCTGACCGATGGATAAACCAAATGAACCTGAGAAGTTTGCGATACCCTCAGATACCCCTAGACGCCCTGTCTGCGTTTTAATATTCATTGGTAAAGTACCGGCACTTGAACGTGACGTAAAGGCAAATAATAATGTTTCCGCAGATTTTTTCAAATACGTAATTGGGTTTAAACCACTTAATGTCAGAATTAATAAGTGTACCAATAACACAATAAATAATGCCGCATAAGAGGCAACAACAAACTTACCTAAGTTATAGATGGCACCGAAATCTGATGTTGCTACTGTACGCGCCATAATAGCTAGAATTCCGTATGGTGTTAAACGTAAAATGATAGTTACTACACCCATAACAAGGGCATAAATGGCATCTAAGCCTTTTTTGATTGTAGCTGCTGTTCCTTCATCTTTACGTGCCACACGTAAGTAAGCAAAACCAAGGAATGCTGAGAAAATTACTACAGCAATTGTTGAAGTTGAACGAGCTCCAGTTAAATCAAGGAATGGATTTGCTGGGAATAGCTCAACAATTTGTGTTGGTAAATCCGGTGCTGCTAAACCAGTTGTTTTTTCCTCAAGATATTGCCCTCGTGCTGTTTCCGCTTCACCTTGTAAAATATGTGTTGCATCTAAATCAAATACCGTTGCAGATAGAATACCTACTGCTGCTGAAACAGCTGTTGTACCAATTAAAATAGCCAAAATAAGTGCTGCCATTTTCCCAAAATTTTTGCCAATTTTCATTTTTGTAAAGGCAATTAAAATGGAGATAAACACTAATGGCATTGCAACCATTTGTAACAATTTAACATACCCAGTACCTATAATATTGTACCAAGATGTTGTTTTGGCTAATACTTCAGAATCTATACCGTAGATAAAATGAAGTCCAAGACCAAGTAAAATCCCTAAACCTAGACCTGCAAAAACACGATTTGAAAATTTGACGTGTTTTTTATTCATAACATATAAAATTCCAACGAACACAAGTAATACTGCTACGTTAAGAATGATTTGTAAATTCGACAATGGAATGCCTCCTAAGGTGTTTTATAATAATGTAATCGAATTATATACCCATAATCCCTATAATTCAAGTATGTTTTATTAAGATTAATAAATTCATAAAATAAAAACGATTTTATGCCTTTCATTATGCCCTTAAAACCTAAAACAATCGTTTATAAAATGATTTACTTTAATAAGGCTTACTTTGTACAAAAAATAATTATTTATTTTAGTGGTATGGATATTTTAGTCACTAATACTTTGATTGGTGACAACATTATTACTTTAAACAATTAAAATGCTCAGGTGATTACAGAATTAATACCCAAGAAAACCCACACACTAACAAAAACCTACATCGTTTAATGAACGAAGTAGGTTTCTTGTTTATTAATCAAATAACAGCTTCCTGTGATTTTTTTACATTGTTTTTTCACGTGCGTCACCGCATTAGACAATTGTTCTACGGAGTCAAAATATTGATGTTCATTCGTAATAACTGCAACCGATAAGGTAGTGCATGTTAAGGGCTCCAGTTTTCCAGCTCTATTAGCAACTTGTATATATTCGAGATCCTCTAACTCATAAAAACTCAAAATACATGCATCAAACTCATCAATAATTCTCTGGCAAATCGAGGCAGCCTCATAATGAGGCAAAATCGCCACAAAGTCATCGCCACCAATATGCCCTAAAAAAACATCTACCTCACATATATGTCTTTTGAGTATATCTGTTAAATACAGTAAAATTTTATCGCCTTTATTAAAACCATAGGTGTCATTATAAGATTTAAAATGATCTAAATCAAAATATATTAAACTAAATTGCGATAGCTTTAATGCTTCTTCTAGCTTTTCATCAATTAATTTATTGCCGGGCAAACTACTTAATGGATTCAAAAAGCTGGCAATAGCCACCTGTGTGTCGACGAGCTTTAACAACAGCTCCCGTATACTTACCATTCCATGATATAAGTCATTTTTAGTTACAATCACATCATCATATAAGTCCTCCGGAGGTCTAGACATTGCTTGAGTACTGACCTCTGTGATAGGTATATTTCGATCTACAATTAAAGGATTTTCTTTAATGATCAGTTGATTTTGCCGACCCATAAATAAATGATAGCCATACCGAGTACCTATTTTTTGATAGAAATGTGTACGTGTAATATGTCCAATTGGTTTTTCATCACGAACTACAACAACACTACGCAATGAAGGATTACTCGTAAAAAGCACATCTACTTCTTTATTTTTCACAAATTCATCAATACACGGAACCTTTTCAATGACTTCCCCAATCTTCATGGTCACCCACCCTTATTTTCCCCAAATGTATTTCCTTTGCGGGTTTTCCTATCGCATATCCTTGCGCATAGTGAATACCGATACGATGCAGATACTCAAGTTCTTCCTGTCGTTCAATTCCTTCAGCAATAATTTTAGTTTTGGCCTGTTCAGCATATTTCATTAACAATGTAACAAGTTGCTGCTGCTCACTAATTTGGTCAATGCATTGAATTAATGAACGATCTAATTTAATAAATTCTGGCTTTAAATAAATAAGTGTTTTCAAGCTATTGTAGCCCGAGCCTACATCGTCTACCGCAATACGATAACCCTGGGATCGATAATGTGATAATACACGTTCAAACTCAACAAAATCTATAACCGCGCTACGCTCAGTTAATTCAAAGACTACTTGCTGGGGTTTAATGCCAAGTTCCTTTAATAATTGCAGTGTCTCTCCACTATGATATTTTTTATCTAATAATACATTTGGATGTATATTAAGAAACACTATAAAGTTCTTATCCACCAAATCTTTGTGCATGCGTTCCTTGAAGCGTTGTAAGGAAAGATTTCTACAAAAACACTCAAATAAAAATACGCAATCTGTTTGTCCTACAAACTCATAAAACTGATCGACACTATTAAACAATTCTGAGGGTACTGGACGGTTTAAAGCTTCAAATCCCATAGTTTGCTGTGTCTGTAAATCCACAATAGGCTGAAAGAATGTATGTAAATTATTTTGTTGAATAATTTGCTTTAATGCTTTTAAACGTTTCATATATAACGTATTGCTTTGATGTTGCCCATACATATATTTTAAAAAAGAAAAAATGTTATTAGTTTTTATACTTTGTTCCTCAGCAGACTCCATGCTTGCACCTCTTCAATTGGTTATTATGGTCCATTGTACGCTTCGATTGTAAATAGACTGTGAATCGCATGTAAAAAGAGCAGGCTCTAGAACTAGATTTTAGGATATTCCTTTCCGAAAATTAAGCTTTTCTTAGTTTGTATTAGATAGTAAATATTTCACAATATTTACGCTATTACAAATAATATATTTGATATAAACTATTATTAGTGTATGATTGTAATAATAGTATTATATTACCTATTATAAGTTTTTGTGTTTTTTGAAATTGGTCTTAATAGGAAAACCTATTTAGATAATAAAATTATTCAAGGGAGGATCTTGTTAATGAGCTTGTCTATTCAACAATTATTGGAGAACAAAGGAATTACACCAAAACCTGAACACCTTGAACTATTAAAAACACGCTGGGAAGGTATGCAGTCACTTCGCAGCCACCTAGAAGGGATTGCGATTGATGATGCGGATATCGCTGTGCGAAGCATTCCTGGAGGTGATCATCTTGACAACTGATTTACATTTAAAATCCGTTGAAGAACTGGCACCTTTACTCGAGTCGAAGACATTATCTCCCGTGGAACTAACGAAAGCCATTCTGGACTTTGCTGAGGAAAGTCAACCTAAGATTAATGCCTATATGGCCTTTTACCGAGAAGAAGCATTAGCTCAATCAAAAAAAATAGAAAATGAGATTCTCCAAGGCCAATACAAAGGAATGTATCATGGAATTCCTATGGCTTTAAAGGATAACTTGTATTTTAAAGATAAAATAACAACGATGTCCTCAAAAATTCATAAGGACTTCGTTTCAGATTATGATGCGACAGTCGTAGAAAAACTTCGTGACGCAGGTGTTATTTTCACTGGGAAATTAAGCATGCATGAATATGCTTGGGGAATTACCAATAACAACCCTCATTACGGACCTGTTCGCAACCCATGGGATTTAGATAAGATTCCTGGTGGTTCTAGCGGAGGTTCTGGGGCAGCCGTTGCAGCTGGTGCAAGTGTTGCCTCACTAGGAACTGACACTGCGGGCTCGATTCGTATTCCATCTTCTGCCTGTGGAATTGTTGGTTTAAAGCCTACGCATGGTCGTGTTAGTAAATATGGCTGTTATCCACTTGCTTGGAGCTTAGACCATATCGGTCCAATGACAAAAACAGTAAAGGATGCAGCGGGCTTGCTTGAAGTCATTTCTGGTTTTGATCATCGAGACCCTACTTGCATCGATGTACCAACGGACAACTACGTGCAGCAGCTATCAGGCAATATCAAGGATTTAGTCATTGGCATCAATGAAGAATACTTCTTTAAAGATGTCGATGCTGACATAGAAAAGGCTGTTCGAGCGAGCATTCAAAGCTTAGTGGATCAAGGAGCAAAGGTGGAAGTAGTGCGTCTTCCATCCTTACAATATGCTGAATGGGCCGAGCTTGTGACATCCCTTTCGGAGGCAGCTGCCATACACCATTCAGATTTACAAAAGAGACCTCAAGATTTCGGAGACGATATCCGTTTATTATTTGAACTAGGAGAATTGCCTTCTGCGGTTGATTACCTACAGGCTCAACAGGTACGCCGTCAAATTAAGCAGGAGTTTACTGAGATTTTCACCCAGATAGATGTACTGATTACCCCTACCCTACCTGTTGTGGCAAGTACTATTGGTGATGATTTCGCAGAGTTAAACGGTAAAAAAGTGGATTTAATTGATAATATTATTCGCTTTACTGGCCCGAGCAACTTAACAGGCTTACCTGCCCTTTCCGTTCCTTGCGGCTTTAAAGGAAACTTACCAATTGGTCTACAAATTATAGGACCTGCCTTTAAAGAAGGACGTATTTTAAATGTAGGGTATGCCTTAGAACAGACGAATCCATTAAAAAACAGAAAGCCTAATATCTTTGCTAATATTTAATCTATAAATATTGAAAAATCTGCTCACTTCACGTTATTCCGTTGAATGAGCAGATTTTTTTCATTGGGCATACACACTTATCAATACTAATGGTTTTTTATTGATGAGTACTTTTATAATAGAAGATAGTAGCTTACTACGGGAAAGGCAATGATCCAATCATGAATGTAGAAAACTTTTTACAACTACCCATTACAAAAGAATTTACCGTTGTTGCTGGTCACAACGGTTTGCATAAAGCTGTTCAAAATGTAGAAATACTCGACTTTGAATTTTCGCCAGATATACATCATGTGCGGGATACGATTTTCACGCCCAACAGCGTTGTGTTAAGTAGCTTATTATTTGCAAAGCAAAAACCCGAGTATTTATTAAACGCAGTCAAAAGTTTGATTGAGCTTGGGGCAAGTGCCTTAGCATATAAACCTGTTATTTTTAAAAATTTACCTGAAGAGGTTTTGAATTATGCTGAAGAACAAAATTTCCCTATCTTAAGATTTGGTGGAGATGAGTTTTTTGAAAAAATTATTTTAGAAACGATGGCTTATGCTAAAACACAGGATTACTCGTTCTTTTTAGAAACTATTTTACGAAGATTAATGGAGGAGGATCTTGCACCAGAGCAACTGAAGTCGATTTTACAGCAGATCGACAGACCCTTCGAAAAGTATGTATTTATCGCTAATATACGGACAAAAGATTCCTGCTATAATTGGAATAAAGAATTTTTATCATTAGAGCCTCTATTAAAATCTGGTCTAATTTGTTCCTATAAGCAAAGTCTTTTTATCATCATGACTCACCCATCTCAGCAGTTTCAATTTGAAAGATTCATACATGAATGGTTAACATTATATGCAATCCCCGCTGAAGCATTTACTTTTGGCTACAGCGGTTGGTACGAGACTCAAACAGGGTTCCCTACTGCTTTACGAGAAGCCTTTTTTGCCCGTGTTTTTGCTGAAATTGACATGATACCGAGCTATCATTATAGGTCCCTTGCATCAGATCGATTATTAATTGAGTTGTATCGTAAAGATCCCACATTTGCCATGGATTATGTCACCTCTTTTTTAGCGCCTTTACTTGATGATAAGGTGGATCCCGATTTATTAGAAACAGCCAAGACTTATATTATAAAAAAAGGAAATATTAAAGAAGTAGCCGTTGCCCATTTTTGCCATCCTAATACAATCCGCTATCGCATGGCTAAAATACGTCAATTAGTAGTACCTGCAGATAATGATTATGTATTTTATGAGCGTCTAGCTGCAGCCGTTAAATTGTACTTATTACATAGCAAATTGAGAGATGAATAATCGCTTTGGAATAAGTACAAAAAAACGCCTGAATATTTAGAAATAAAATCAAATTATTTTCTTCTTTCCTATGCTATTCTATTGAAGTTAGGAGGAAGAATCATGAAAACTTACATAGCTGATGGCATGCTATTGGTTACTGCAATTGTTTGGGGTAGTGGATTTGTTATAACAGCCATAGCCTTAGAATATTTAACAGCTTATCAAGTGATGGCTGGTAGATTTTTATTAGCATCGATAATATTAACTGTTTTATTTGGTTCCCGATTAAAAAAAGCATCAAAATCCGTAATATGGAAAGGTGCTTTATTAGGTACGATATTGTATATAGCATTTGCTCTTCAAACAGTTGGACTTCAATATACAACACCATCAAAAAATGCATTTTTAACCGCCGTAAATGTCGTTATCGTCCCATTAATTGCCTATGCAGTTTATAAGCGCCGAATTGATGGCTATGAAATCATCGGCTCCTTAATGGCCATTGTAGGAATTGGCTTTTTATCATTACAGGGTTCATTGTCGATGAATATTGGTGATGCTCTTTCGTTAGCTTGTGCAGTTGCTTTTGCCTTTGATATCTTTTGTACAAATCTTTTTGTTCAAAAGGAGGACGCCATTGCCCTAACCATCATTCAATTTCTTACCGCTTCCTTTATAGGTATTCTTGTGGTCATTAGCCAAGGAGAAATCCCTACGTCTCTAGAAAAAGAGGCCATCTATTCGATTATTTACTTAGGGATTTTTTCAACAACAATTGCTTACCTATTTCAAAATGTGGCCAATCAATATACAACTGCTACAAAGGCTGCAATTATTCTATCAACAGAATCTTTTTTCGGCTTGATATTATCCGTTATCTTCTTGCATGAAATCTTAACGAGCCGTATGGTTATAGGAGCTGTTCTTATTTTACTCGCAATACTTATTGCAGAGGTCAAACCAGCGCATCCTAAGAAGAAACTTATGAAAACACTAGATAATCAAACGCCAAAATAGTTTCAGTTTCATACTGGAACTATTTTTTTATATTCGAAAATGTTGAACTAAGCACGCTAATAAGTAAATCTTGTTATTAAACACGACTAGTGATAATACTTGTCGTTATGCCAACTACTAACACCGTAATAATTGACAATAAAAAAGTAGTGGAGGACAAAAGGAAACCACCAATTACAATGACAATAGAATCGATAAAAAATATTAATATCCCTACATTGATACCTGTTTTATCACATATAAATTGTGCAATTAGGTCTGTCCCCCCAGTGCTTGTCTGAAATCGGAGCATTAAGCCAATGCCAAAGCCTACAAGAATCCCTCCAAGTATAGCGCTATAAAGGGCATCTATATGAACGAGATTTCTGACTGGCTTTAACAAATCAATCGTCAAGGAAGAGGCTATTAAGCCATGTATACTATTGTAAAAATAGGCTCTATATTTAAACCAAGCGATAAAGAAAATCGGAATACTAATGATAATAATCATGAAACCGATCTTTAGCTTATATAAATAATGTAAAATTAGCGCTAAACCTACAACTCCCCCATCTAATATTTCATAGGGCGTTAAGAATAAGTTAATTCCTAACGACAAAGAAATACTTCCTATTATAATGACAAGACCTTTTGTAAAAAAGTACATATAACCCCCCTCCGTAACTGAGCATGTCTTATAGTATGAAAATAGGTTATTGAACATGTTATGAAATAACCCTAGCTCAATAGCCATTTTTATCGAGCACTTTTGATAAATTTCTTCGAAACCTATTCAATTATTTTCCGTATATACATATAACGTAAAGGGGGTTTTTTTAATGGATCATGCATTATTAGAGCAGGTGAAACATACAAGAGTCTTTTTAAGAAGGGAGCTCTTAAAAACCATTTTTGAAGAGTTTGATGCTCAACGAATGAAACTAACTGAGGAACAGCGTTTGGAGAAGTATCAGAAAATGCTTGAAAGTCCATTCCGCTTTTTCCGTGGAAGTGCATATTTATTTTATTTTGACATGACAAAAATCGCTTCAATCTTCCATACGCCTACTCTCAAACCAACTTGGATTCAAGGAGACATGCACATGGATAACTTTGGTGCTTTTCAAAATGAAGTAGGCACCATTGTTTTTGATGTCAATGATTTTGATGAGGGCTATGTCGGCTCTTATTTATACGATATTGTTCGTATGAGCGTCAGTATTGCACTCTATTTAGAGGAACAAGGCATACATAAGGCCGATCAAGAAATGGCTATTCAACATTTACTCAACAGCTATATTGAACAGCTAAAACGTTTTCAGCGTAAACAGGATAATCCCCTAACTCTCGTATTTACGAAAGACAATGCAAAGGGGCCCGTCAAGAAATTATTGAAAAAGCTTGAGAAACGTCAACGATCCCAATTCTTACAGGATATTTCATATGTCAACGAAGACGGGCAACGCCTATTTTTAAGTAATGATGAAATTCAGCCCGTTACTGCAGAGGAATCTAGCGCGATTTCAAGTGCACTCCCTACATACAAAATTAAGGATATTGCTTGCAAACACGGCTCCGGCACTGCTTCAATCGGCTTAAAACGTTACTATATCTTAGTGGAAGACAAAAAGGATGCATCGGGAGTAGATGATTTAGTATTAGAAATGAAAGAGGTACGTACAGCGATTCCTGCCTATTTCCTTCCTTACAATGATGAATTCTGGAAACATTATGAGCATCAAGGTGCACGAGTAGTTGGGACACAAAAAGCCATGCACCATTTAGAGGACCCTCATTTAGATTATATCACCATGAATGGGCAGGAATACTATATTCGAGAACGTTCTCCTTATAAAAAGAAAATGAAGCCTAAAAACTATAAAAACGTAGAGGATTACTTCGCAACAACATCGATCATGGGACAAATAGCAGCTAAAATACATGCACGAGCTGATATTGATTATTCCCATGTTTTCACCTATCATAGCGAGGAGGAAATTTTAAAAACGATTGGTAAAAATCATAATGTATTTGTTGAACAGATAATTTCACATGCCATGAGCTACAAAGACATGGTCTACACTGATTTTGACTTATTCAAAAACTGGGTTGAAACAAATTTTAAATAGCAACAGCAAAGGACCTCGGCTAGAATGCAGAGGTCCTTACCTATAGAAATTATTTCTGCTTAGCCTTCATGCGAGCCAGTAAAAAACCGCCTTTAAATGACTTCGGCTCATACGAGATAATAAACGCATTAGGCTCAAATTGCTCTACTATTTGAAAGAGTTCTGCCTCACGATTTCTCTTCGTTAAGATTTCATATTTATAGCGATTACTATCTCGCCCCTCTCCAACATAAATCGTAACAGCAAATCCTTCGTTACGGAGAAATCTCACAAGCTCTTCATTTTTATTTTGCGTATTAATCGTTGTATAAACATAGCCAATCGCCAGTTTTCGTTCAATTTTGGCTCCTAAAAATATACCTAACCCAAAACCAATTGCATAAACGACCATAGCTAACATACTTTGTTTTCCACTAAAAACGAGCGAAAGGCCAAATACATACACTAACATCTCCAGCATACCGAATATCGCAGCAAGGAAAGTAATATTTTTCACCAAAAATATTGTCCGTAATGTTAAAAAAGGTACATAAACTAATTGAAGTATTAAAATCAACACGATACTTTGCATTTGTACGAGACCTTTCTGAGAGTATTTATATAAGTGTATGTTGAGATATAGAGTTACATTCTATTAAAAACAATCCTATTTCTATATTCCCTTATAGCCCAATTCTAAACATCGAAGTCTTTTGAAATGGTTTTATCTTCCAAATTCATTAGGTACCTATATAATAATACAAACAAAAAAAGTCACCTCCCGCAATCTATATCCATAGATAAAAAAGATGACAAGTGTAGGGTATTTAGATGATTGTTATAATTTTGCCTCCCCATACATTAGATATTCCTTTTCTTAAATCACAGTGTTACGACTACTTTTCCCAAAGCTCTATACGTCTTCCCTCAGGATCTTCAATCCAAATAAATTTTCCAAACTCATGAATTGTCTTTTCCATCACAAGGGGAACACCTATTTTTTCTAGATGTTTAATACTGTCATCTAAATTTTCCACTTGAAAGTTTAACATCACTTGTTGTTCTACTGGAAAGTAGCTATCATTTTCAGAAAATAGGGAAAATATCGTTTCATTCCCAGTTTGTGGTGTAATAATAGTACCATTCCAATTTTCTATTTCCATGTTTAAGACATTGCTGTACCATCTTTTTATTTCTTCTAGATTTTTAGTCCTCCAAAAGACTCCTCCCAATCCCTTTATTATCATAAGGATCTCCCTCCTACCGCATTAGTTATTCATTATAAATTCTAGTTTTGAAGGCAAATACCTTCTTTCATTAACATGCCCTTGTCAGTTGAATAGTAACACTTCAAACATGCACTCTTTTACGCATATAAAAAGCCACCTATTATTAACTATATCCATAGTCAAAGATAGGTGACTTATAAACGTTAAGTTTAATGAGAAATTTTATGCTTCCCCATGCATCGGGTCATTCTTATGCTTCGGCCCAATCATGTTGAATAAAATATTAAGGATAATCGCTGTGACTGAACCACAAACGATACCGTTAGATGTTAAAATTGAAACTTTTTCTGGTAGTGCATCAAAAATGCCAGGAACTACTGATACACCAACACCTAAACTTACTGCAATCGCAGCAATCATCGCGTTTTCAGCTGACTCATTCATAACTGGTACAAGCATACCCATACCCTGTGTAATAACCATACCGAACATCGCAAGCATTGCCGCACCTAGTACAGATGTTGGAATAATCGTTGTTAACGCTGCAATTTTTGGTAGGAAACCAAGTGCTACTAATAATCCACCTGTGATGTAAATGACTTTACGGTCTTTCACACCTGACATACGCGTTAGTCCCACGTTTTGTGAGAATGTTGTGTACGGAAAGGCATTGAAAATACCACCGATTACTGACGCAAGACCTTCTGAGCGATAGCCACGAGCTAAATCTTTTGAATCTAATTTTTTATTACAAATATCACTTAGGGCAAAATAAACACCCGATGATTCAACTAGAGAAACCATTGCTACAAGTGTCATTGTAATAATGGCCGTTGCATCAAATGTTGGCATTCCAAAGTAGAATGGCTGTACCATATGGAATACATCTGCTTCTGCTACTGGGTGAAAATCAACTTTGCCCATGAATGCCCCTAAGATTGTACCAGCCACTAATCCAACTAGAATAGAGATGGCACGGACAAAACCTGTAGAAAAACGATATACAATTAAAATAATCACTAATGTAATAAATGCTAAAGCAATATTTGAGCCAGATGCAAAGTCATCTGCTCCTTGTCCACCTGCCATATTATTTAAAGCTACTGGCAGTAAAGAAATACCAATAATAGAAACTACAGATCCTGTAACTACTGGTGGGAAGAATTTTACTAGCTTTCCGAAGAAGCCTGCAATAACGACGACAATCAAACCAGATGCAATAATAGAACCATAAATATCTGTGATACCTTGCTCTGGGTTTGTACCTATAGCAATAATCGGACTTACTGCCGTAAATGTACAACCAAGTACTACAGGTAAGCCAATACCAATAAATTTACCTGAATAAACTTGTAAAAGTGTTGCGATCCCGCACATCATAATATCAATCGCCACTAAATACGTCATTTGTGTTGAATTAAAGCCAATTGCCCCTCCAATAATAAGTGGCACTAGGATGGCTCCAGCATACATCGCAAGTAAATGTTGAATTGCTAGCGTCGTTGATTTGAAGGTATTCATTACGCGCGAGCCTCCGTAGCAAATGTCACTTTGCCATCTTCAAGAGAATCTACAATCGCTAATGATTCTACACGGACACCTTGTTCACGTAATAATTTGCCACCATCTTGGAAGCCCTTTTCAATAACAATGCCCACACCTACAACATTGGCACCCGCTTGTGCCGCAATATCAAGTAAGCCTTTAACTGCTTCACCATTTGCCAAGAAATCATCAACAATTAAAATATTGTCGTCTTCACATAAAAAACTGCGTGATACTGAAATATCGTTTGTCTCATTTTTTGTGAATGAGTGTACCTTTGATGAATAAAGATTATCAGAAAGCGTTAAAGATTTGCGTTTACGCGCGAACACTACAGGTGCACCAATTTCTAACCCTAACATAACAGATGGTGCGATACCGGAAGATTCTATTGTTAATATCTTTGTAATCACTTGGTCAGCGAAACGATTTGCGAATTCATGGCCAATTTCCTTCATTAATAATGGATCAATTTGATGGTTTAAAAATGAATCTACTTTTAATACCGAAGATGATAGAACTTTACCCTCTTGCATAATTTTGTCGTGTAATAACTTCATTTCTGTCATATCCTTCTTTCTTAAATATTAATAAAAAACGCTGAACACCTTGTTCCCATTCAGCTACGAGTGGAGCAAAGCATTCAGCGTTAAAACGTCGAAAGGAATAGAAAACATCATTTAAAGTGAAGTTCTCTAAAAGCATTGCTACCCATAGTCGATTTATTTACGGTAAATCGGTAGAAACTTGCGAGCCATATCCTCGCTATTATATGAGTAAAATTGTATGAATCTATCAGAATAACCAATTTAACACTTCATTCGGCAGAAGGCTATATCTTCTACTAAAAAAAGTTTAATTTTTCGGAATTTAATGGTATTCTGCAACTTTTTAATTGTAAACGTTCGTGTTTTCAATCAACGTACTGATTATAACAGACAATTTTCTAGCATGCTAGCATTATTTTGATAAATGAAAAGGTACAGTCATAATGACGACATTTCTGTGAAACAGTAGTGTCGTACGAATTAATAAGCTAGATTGATTGTGAAGCATATGGTGCCAACCCTTTTTCGGTAAAAATTGAGGGATGACAACCGTTACTTTATGACCTGTTTTTGCACATTGATGCTCAACTTTATCAATAAATTTTATCAATGGCTGTGTGATGCTACGATATGGTGAATAATACGTTACTAGTCGTATATCTGGTTGCCAAGTCTGCCATTTTTCTTCAAAAGATTTTGCATCCGCTTGATCGAAAGCCACATAAAAGGCAATAACTTTATCAACCTTAAGTGATTTCGCATAATGAAGGGAATTTTCAACCACTTTTGTTATACCAGCTACTGGTACAATAAAAACATTCCCTTCAATAGTAGCGACTTCCTCTTGACCCAGTCTTAGCTGTTCTCCAACGGCTTGATAATGGAGCTTTATCCGATGGAAGACAAAAATGATGATTGGTAAAAAGATAAACACTGGCCATACTTGAGGCATTTTTGTCACAAAAAACATCATCGCTACGATGAAAGAAATGGCTGCACCAATCGTATTGATCGTAAATTTTGCAAACCAGCCATTAGGTTTTTCACGCCACCATTTTCGCATCATTCCCGTTTGTGCTAATGTAAACGGAATAAATACCCCAACAGCATATAGTGGAATTAAATGTTCTGTTGCCCCATCAAATAAGATGATTAAGACAATAGCTGCTAGCCCTAGCATCATAATCCCATTTGAATAACCAAGTCGGTCCCCACGCATTTGGAATATTCTTGGGATAAAACCATCTTTCGATAAATTGACAGCAAGTAAAGGAAATGCTGAATAGCCCGTATTTGCTGCAAGTACCAAAATCATCGCTGTTGTACCCTGAACTATATAGTAAAAGAGATTTCGACCAACACTTGCTTCTGCTAGTTGGGAAACGACTGTTGCTTCCGAAGTTGGCGCAATCCCGTAAAAATAAGCTAAACTAACAATACCGATAAATAATACAGCTAAGATTGCCCCCATCGCTAACAACGTTTTAGCGGCGTTATTAGGGGCAGGATTTTTAAAATTAGGAATAGCATTTGAAATAGCCTCTACGCCTGTTAGGGCTGAGCTTCCTGACGCAAATGCCTTTAATAAGATAAATAAACTAATCCCTGCGACCGGTGTACCAATCTTTGGATGCAGCTCTGCTGGCACCTGACCTGTTGCAACATTATAGAGTCCCATCCCAATTAACAATAGCATAACGGCTACAAACAGATAGACTGGATATGCCAAAATAGAGGCAGACTCTGTTACACCACGTAAGTTCAAGATCGTTAAAAAAATCACAAAGATAATAGCAATTGGCACGTTGTATGGGTGAAGACTTGGAAATGCTGATGTAATTGCGTCTGTACCTGCTGATACACTTACCGCTACCGTTAAAATATAGTCAACCAGTAATGAGCCACCAGCTACAAGACCTGCATTCACACCTAAATTTTCCCTAGATACTACATAGGCACCGCCTCCATGTGGATAGGCAAATATAACCTGCCGATAAGATAGAATCAGTGCCACCAAAAGAACAACAACCCCTGCAGCTATCGGTAAAGAATACCAAAACGCTAATGTGCCCACAGTCATAAGGACAATTAAAATTTGTTCCGGCCCATAGGCTACTGAAGACAACGCATCTGACGATAATATTGCCAATGCCTTTGTTTTACTAAGCTTTTGTTCCCCTAACGCATCGGATCTTAATGGTTTGCCGATTACATAACGTTTAAATGAGGATTTCATCAATAAACACCTTCTAGTTTCTTAGATTGTGTTTCGCCTTTCTAAATGAGACCAAAAAACGCCTACAAGTCATCACTAAATAAGACTTGTAGACGTTCATCCGTCTGCCAAGCTCCAACTTTTCTGCTCTTAACGCTTACGAGGTTAGCTGTCGGATTCGGGCCTGAGTAGCCCTACTCTTCCAATTAGAAGAGATTCACCCCAAGGATTGCTTATGCACTCCGTCAAAAATGGGTCCCCCGCGTCTAGTTTGCTTCAGCGATTTAGAAATTTGAAACTTTTATAATGATGTCATATTACGCCTGCCGATTAAAAAAGTAAAGAAGAAAATTTTTCTTTTTTACAAGTGAAAAACATAGACATTTTGAATACATTTGTAAATATCTATGGTAGAAACTAATTTACCCGCGAATGCCTGATTCAACTACATTTCACAACAAAAAAACACCTTAAAAGTTTGCTCTACTTTTAAGGTGCTCCCAATATTAGTCTTCAATATCTTGTTCAAAATCGACAATTTCTCCTGTAATTGAATCAACATCAATCTCATATTCAAATTGACCATCTTTTAATTCAATTTCATAAATACCATCGTCAAGTTTAATTTTTGTCACTGTACCCTTTGCTTTTGTTAGAGCTGCTTCAATAGCCTTTTCTTTACTTACAATGTTAGTAGCAGTATTAGCGTTATCCCAATCCTTATCATCGTCATCTTGACGCTCTTTCTTCTGCTTAAGTAATTTTCCAGTATAGGCATCGAATTTTAAATCATACTCATCTGCATCGGTACGCACCTCTACTTCATAAACAGAGCGGTAGCGATTTTGATCTAGTTCAATATCTGCTACTGTCCCATCTACTACTGCTAATGCCTTCTTTTCGATTTCTTGCATGGATAGGACCTTTTTTTCTTGTGCGCTTCCTGATAATAATGTTGTCGAGCCAATCGCCGCTCCAACACCCAGAGTAACCACTAATGCAGGAATCATAATTATTTTTTTCATGTTCATCTCTCCTTTGTTTTATCTGCTTTTAGCTTATCAAGTAAAGATGATAGAACTATAAGAGAAACATTAGAATTTCATGAGAAAGCCCATTTAATCGTCCCATGAGACAGAAAGAATTTTTCCAGAGACAGCATGAATTTGAAAAGTAGCTTCGTCATGCTGTGTTTCAATTTCAACTAAATAATAACCGCCCTCTGAGGTTTCTTCAAAATCAACAGAGTCCACTTCACCCTTTAATTGTTGCAGGGCTATATCAATGGCTTGCTGTTCAGTAATAATATGATTTTCTACAGGTTGGTCTAGTGGCTTTACATCTTTTTCAGCTAACACATCACCCGAATAGCCATCTACTGTTATATCCTTTTGCTTATTCTCTTTTTCAACACGCACCGTATAAATGGTTTCCGATAGCATGACACTTTCGACATCGCCATATTCTTTTTTGAACATTTGACTTATTTGATGTTCGGTTAACAATAATTTACTTTGCCCATCTTTCATAGTTAAATCAGAAACTTGCTGTGTCATAGCATCAATTATTGCCGTATACTTCACATTCTGGCGTGTAAATTGTATTTCAAAGGTATTTCCTTGTTTCTTCACTTGTGAAACTTGACCTTTATAAATGGTCTCGATATGGCGAATGGCCTCTTCTTCACTAAAAGGTGCCACTTGAAAATAGTGATCCTGAATAAACCAAATCGTTCCGCTACAAAGAAGGAAAATCGCAACAATCACTAAAATCCATTTTTTCATTGTTGCCCCTCCTTTGCTATACACAGGGTAAAACTTGATCCTTCCCCAAGTGTACTTTCCACATCTATCGTTATACCCAGTTGTCCCGCAAGGCCATGTGCGATTGCAAGCCCTAGTCCAGAACCACCTGTCTTACGATTACGATCCGCTGTAACGCGGTAAAATCGCTCAAACAAATGTGGAATATGCTCCGCAGGAATTCCAACGCCAAAATCTTGAATAGTCATGCGTACATGCGTAGTAGTTTCTGTTGTGAAAACACGTACTTCATCCTCACTATATTTCCTAGCATTATCGAGTAAAATAAAGAGCAGTTGTTTCATCATTTTTTCATCACTATAGATAAATCTAGGTGTCTTTGCATCGACTATAAATGTTCGATGGTATGCCTGCTGCATTTGTGCTGCCACTTTTTTTAAGAATGGTGCCAGCTCTATCTGTTCAAAATGAACATCCAGATGCGCATTATTTTTTGCCAACTCTAACAATTGCAATACCATTTCATGCATACGAGAGGATTCATTGGCAATAGCTTGTAGCGATTCCTGCGCTACTTCATGATTGTCAAAGCCTCGTCTTAAGAGTAATTTTGCATAGCTTTCGATGACAGTAATGGGCGTTTTTAATTCATGGGAAGCATTTGACACAAATTCTTGTTGCTTTTGATAATGCTGTTCAAGCTTCTCCATCATCATATTAAAAGTACGATTAATATTTGTTAATTCATCCCCACCTTTAGCTGGGATGTCCATTTTTTCATATTTTCCCGTTGCCGCACTTTTGCGCATTGTAGCATTTAAGCGTTCTAGCGGTAACAAAATAAGGCGCCCGAGTGCTAAGCTTGCTAACAAGATTGGGATCGTGGCAATAACTGACACAACTATCAATATAGCCTTTAGCAAATCCAATGTACTGTCTATTTCCTCCATGGATTGTTGTAAGGTGATATCTACAATTGTCCCGTCTATCCAAATGACAGGCATTGTATAGGTAATGGAAGTAACTTTGGGCATGTCCAAGGAAGCTTGAACCTTGGTTTTCAAGCTCTCTCCAGCATAAACATATATAGCACCATCTGTGGGCATATATGCTCTTAATACTTGCTGTAGGTTGGTTTGAGCATTTAACTGACTTAATGTAGAGCTTAAATCATTTGCTCTTGTTTGAAGATGATTATGTTCCGTATTATAGGCAAATTTCTCATACAAAAAATAAATTCCACTATTAGTTGCCACTAAAATTACTAGCATGAGCAATGTGGTGAGTAGATGAATTTTTGTTTTAAGTTTCATGGCTTATTTCCTTTAGCACATAGCCTACACCACGAACTGTTTGAATAAGAGGTGTTTCATTAGCTAGCTCAAGCTTTTGACGAACATAACGAATATAGACATCCACAACATTTGTATCTCCATAGTAATCAAAGCCCCATACAGCCTCCAGTATTTGCTCCCTTGTGAGCACCTGCTTTGGATGCTTCATTAGATATAACAATAAATCATATTCTCGAGGTGTCAGTTGGATTTCCTTATCAAAATATACAACTTCTCTTGTTTGCTCATTTATCGATAAATGGCCAAACGACAGAGCGACTTTTTTTGGACTAGCTTTTTGAGAAAACCGTAAAGCATTGCGAATACGTGCCAGCAATTCTTCAATTTCAAATGGCTTTGTCACGTAATCGTTGGCTCCTAAATCCAATCCTTTTACCTTATCCTCCACCTCACTTTTTGCTGTCAGCATAATAACTGGCGTCTGTAACTCTGTTGCACGAATCCGTTTTAGCACATCTATACCACTCATTTCGGGTAACATAACATCTAGCAAGATTAAATCCCATTGCTGCTCACGGTATTGCAATAATCCGTCTGTGCCTGTATGGGCCATCTCTGCTTCATAGCCTTCAAATTGAAGCTCTAGCTGTAGCACTCTCGCAATATTTTCCTCATCTTCTATAATTAAAATTCGATTTCTCATGTCGAATCAGTCCTTCACCTTTTCTTTCATCGTAAACGATTCAGGTGAAGAAAGTCTAATTAGAAATTGATTAGAAATATGATGCATCTTAATCTTTTTAACTCTAAGGGTATTGCTTTAATTAATTAATAAACTATCGGCAAAAGGATGTAAATTTCCCTTTTCTCAAAAATTCCTGAACTTACTTTTCCAACCTTTTTACCATTTAACTGGTCTGGGAAGGGAAACTCCATATGTGGACCATTGTAATGAATAATGGTCACTGTACCATCAGAATTATTGCGCCAATCATAATTCCTTTCATCTGATTTAATTGAAAGTTTAATGGATACAAAAGCTAAACTTAAGAATAATATGAAAAAGGTAAGACGAACAATTTTCAATAGAATCACACCCTTTTTGTATCAGCATAATCATTTACATCCAGACGCACTATTGAGTAATGTTAATAATTTAAACAAAAAAAATCTCGCCAACAACTTTCTGGATAGTCATTGGTGAGATTTTTAATTATTGATGCAAAGCCCTATACAAAAATGTTACAAACTCCGCTCGCGTTACAGGATCATTTGGTCTAAAATTGCCATTATCTCCAATTGTGATTCCATTTCCTGCGAGTATAGCGATAGATTCATGTGCCCAGTGTGTTTTTGGCACATCCTCGAAAGTATCTTTATTTGATGAAGTTAATTTAAAGGCCAAAACCAATACTTTTGCCATTTGAGCGCGTGTCATATTAGTAGTTGGCTGGAAGTTGCCGTCTATGCCATCAAACAGACCTGCCTGTTGTACCTGATTGATTACCTCAAAATAGAGATGACTTTTAGAGATATCGTTAAATACTAGCGCTTCTTTTTTCGGCTCTAGCTCTAATGCTCTTGTTAACATCAGGGCAGCATGCTGGCGCTGAATTGGTGCATTTGGCTTGAACGTGCCATCTTGATAGCCTGTAATAATGCCCCGCTTTGCCATCTCCTGAATCATCGCCCATGCCCAATGTCCTTGAGAAGTATCTGAGAAAATGATATCTGGCTCTTGTTGGGGTGTTAGCTCTGTTGGTTGTGGCTCTGTTGGCTCTTCAGGTTTAGGCTCTGGTTTTTCAGGTATGGTTGGCTCTGGTATTGGGACTGGATTCGGCGATATACTTCCTCCACCACCCGATGAACCGTCTGTTACCCAATGGGCATATAATGTGATATTGGACGTCACTACATCTTTGGAAAAATTCCATGGTATTGTGAGATTAATATCCTTATACCAGCCTGTAAATGTATAGCCTGCCTTTGTTGGACCTGCTGGCTTTGTTGCTAAAGTGTCTTCAGTTACCTTCTGTGATACTACTGTACTTCCTCCATTTGTATCGAAATCCACCGTATATTGTGTGACTATCTTATCCCATTTGGCATACAAGGTTGTATTCTTGGTTACCTTATCAGTTGTAAAATTCCATGGTGTTGTGAATTGAGCATCCTTATACCAGCCTAAAAATGTATACCCTGCTTTTATCGGGTTTACTGGTTTACTTACTAGTCCCTCATAAATTACTGTAATAGGATTGATTGCTGTCCCCCCATTTGTATTAAATGTGACAACATATGCATTTGCTATCCATTTCGCATACAAGGCTAGATTGGATTCTTCAATATCAACAATGCTATTTACTGCATAATCTATACCATCCCCCGCGTTAGTGCTGTTCCAACCATCAAATGTATAGCCTGTTTTTTCTAATGATCCTATATTATCTAAGATCGTTGCTGGAGTATTTCTTGGGTACATATTCGTATCTACTGGCGGATTTCCTTGTTCAGAGCCATTTCCATGATAGATAATCTGATAAGTCAGTAATTCGAACTGGTGATTATATTGATTGGCATAGGCTTGTGCAGTCGATGCATCATGACCATAAACAATTAAATTATTTGGATTTGCATTAAAAATATCTTCTAAAAGAATCGTTGCATCCGATAATATTTTCACATGTTTAAGATTATTGTCGTTAAAGGCATTATCCTCTATAGTCATTACATTTTTGGGGATTTCTACACTACTAAGTCTATTCTCCCCAAATGCCCATCTACCAATAGTCGTTACACTACTAGGAATCTCTATACTTGTTAGCCGATTATCGAAAAATACACTTTCCGCTAAACTTGTTATACTGAATGGAATGGTTACATTTGAAAGTTGATTTGTAGCAAATGCATACTCTCCCATACTTACGACACTAGAAGGTATCACTAAAGAGGTAAGGTTATTATCTGAAAACGCCCATTCTCCTATAGTCTCCAAAGTTGCTGGTAACTCAATGTTTGTTAATTGGTTCTCCATAAATGCGAAATCCCCAATTGTCTTAAGTTGATTTGGTAGCTTTACTGTAGCAAGTGCATTATCTAAAAATGCATATGAGCCAATTTGAGTCACTTGATCTGGTATTTCTATAGCAGTAAGTTTATTTGTAAAGAATACACCTTCACCTATCTTTGTAAGGTTATTTGGTAGTTTCACATATGTTATTTGATTTTCTGCAAATGCCACATCTCCAATACTTGTTACACTGTCTGGTATAATTACCTGTGTAAGACCTTTTTCACCAAATGCTCCACTACCTATTGCTGTTACTGCCCTGCCATCTAGCTGACTTGGAATGGTTATTGCAACATTAGTACCAATGTAATCTCTAATCGTTACTGACCCATCCCTATTTTTTGTCCACTCATAATCTTCTTCATTGACATGATCTGGAGAATCTAGTTTTTGGAAGTTTATATTCAACCTATCTGCATACTCTTTTACCGAAGAGTTCTCTGGAGCGTACATAACAACATCAGGACTATGCCCTATAAAAGCATCATCACTTATATCAACATCTTTAGAATGTATAATGATTTCCTTTAAGTAATTATAAGAAAAGGCTCCATCCCCAATACTTTTTACACTTTCTGGTATCTCTAAACTTTCAATATCATTCCTTGCAAACGCATTTGCCCCTATTATTTTTACACCATCTGGGATTTTCACCCTGACAATATCATTCGTTGAAAATGCATGATCTCCTATACTAATAACACTATTAGGTATATCTACGCTTTCTAGCAAATTTCCGGAAAATGCATAATTTCCGATACTACTTAGATTATTTGGAAGCATCACATTTGTTAGTTGGTTTAAAGAAAATACACCATCACTAATATTCGTTAGATTACTTGGCAGTGTCACACTTGTTAGCTGATTTTGATAAAAGGCATAAGCACCAATCGTTGTGATTGTTTCAGGTATTGTGAGGCTTGTCAGTTTTTTATTATTAAACACCCAAGGGTCTATTCCTGTTACCATCTTCCCTTGCAATTGATGAGGAATTACAATATCTCCTCCAGTACCTGTATATGTCTTAATAGTTACTGATCCATCAGGGTTATCTTCAACATCATAATCAGCTTCATTAGCAAAAGTAAAAGGGATTTTTAATATCATCATGAAGAAAAATAGTGTGAACCATATTCCATATCTAACACTTTTGGCTTTCATATAGACTCTCCTTTCTTAAAAATGAAATAATTCTTCTTCATCTTAAGGGTAATTATTTACTCCTACTATTGAGGAATGTTAATTGTTTATATGTAAAAAAAGACCGCTACCTAAAAAAGATAACGGATAACCTTATGTCAGTGGGTTTAATAATATTGCCTGTGTTCGGTTTTTAACACCTAACTTACTGTAAATCCCCGAGAGATAGACACGTACTGTACCTTCAGATAAAAATAGCTGCTCGGCTATTTCTTTATTAGAAGCACCTTCTAATAATAATGAAAATATTTCCTGTTCACGAGTTGTAAGGGACGCCAATGGTGAAATTTGCTTATGCTTTTGAACGCATTTTAGCAAGTGCTCAACATAGCTCATGGAAACCTCTCTCCACTCCTTTTCATAAGATTGCTGTCGAATAGCGGCATATTTTTTTAATAAAGCATATGTTTGAGGCTCATCCATAAAGGTTCTGATATATTGATATGGCTCGGCTAATTTCAAGGCTTGATGTAACGTCATCAACGCCTTATCTGCTTGTCCTTGCTCTGCCAAACATATGGCAAATAAAATTGTTGCTTCAATACAGGTAGATAGCTGTCCTTGTTGTTGTGCCTGTAATTGCACCTGTACAATTATTTGCTGTGCTTCTAGAAGGTGCTCTTTCATGAGTAAATAACGTGCTTTCACTAGCAAATAAAATGGAGAATTCTTATCCATATTTTCTTTAATTTTGGCTAACTCCTGTTCTGCTTGGACAACATTGTTTTCACGTAAAAATAATAGTGCCTTCATCACTCTTATACTATCAATCCAATGACGTTCATTGATAGTTTCAATTGCATGGTCTAAAACGCTTTGGGCAACTATATATTGCTCTTCTAAAGCGGCTATTTTACTTTTTAGAATGTACATCGGTACTAATAATCCTGGATCTTGGAATTGATGACCAGAACGTAATGCTTCCTCTAATTCTATTGATAGCTCATCCAAGTGATTCCACTCATATAATTTTTCTGCACGCATGCCATAACTATAGCCTGTCATACTTAAGTTCTTAAATTCCCCTGTTCTAAACTTAGCGAAAAATGACATAGCCTGTTCATCTGAAAGCAACTTTCCTTTAGACCCGATATTTGTTCTAAACAACATATGCTCTGTTTGATTATATTGTATAAAAATTGCGTCCCACTTGGACCCAATTGGATTTCTCTCCAGCCTTTGTCGAATGTATTCCGCAGCTTGTGATAGATCTCCATTTTTCATGACAAAGACATAGGCTTTCACACCTAGAAAATCATCGACAGCAGATGCATACACGTTTTTATTCATCCATTGATTTGTCCTATGCTTTTGTTCTAACTCTAGTATCGTCTGATAAGCATTTTCTAAATCGTGTAATGCTGCGAGTGTATAGGCGTACATTACCATCAATTCTGGATGTACTTCATAGCCATTAGCCAATAAAGTATTAATCCAATTTATATACGATGTTGAATGACCACAGGAAAGGAATGTTACAAGATGCTCCTGAATCCATTGTTCAGCATACATAAACACTTTGCCACTTAAAGCAAGCTCTATAGCGGATAAAAAATTTCCGTTATTATATAAAGCAACAGCTGCTTTTTCATATAAATTCAAAATATCATGCTGAGTAAAACGTTTGCTTAACTCTTGGCGCAATGTTTCTCTAAACAAATTATGGTATCGAAAGACCTGTTCTTTTGCTTCCACTCTGCTAATAAATAAACCTTGGTGATCAAGCTCTAATAAGACATGTTGAGCATCAGTACGGTTTGTTAGAACATTACATGTTTCAGAGGTTAATTGTTCCAAAAGCGAGGTATAAAGAAGAAATGTTTGGAGTTGTGGCGCTAGTTTGGAAAAAACCTCTCTCATAAAATAGTGGGCTACATATGAATTACTTTCTTTAATTTGTTTGTCATCCATATTATAGAAACTTGTTAAATTGGTTAATTGTAACCCTGTAGGCCAGCCTTCTGTTATCTTAAAAACCTTTTGAAGCTCCTTCTCATTCAGTTGTTTGTTTAATTTTTTATAAAATTCTTTTGCCTCTTCATACGTAAAAAGTAGATGCTCTACACCAATTTCAAGCAAGCAATGGTTTAATCTCCACTTTGCAACAGGTAATGAAATAGTCGATCTACTAGTCATATAAATAAAGCAGTGTTCAGGTAAGAAATCAATCAGACGAGTCATTGTTTGATGGATAGCAATATTGTAAATATGATGATAATCATCAATCATAATGTGAATCTTTTCAGTAGATAGCGATAATTCGTTTAATAGCGAATCCACTAAATATTCTAATGGTAACTGTGGTTGAGCATGGAGTATAGAATCAATTCGGGATGCTGCTTCTGGCTGTAAGGCATGACCAATCGCATGAATTAAATATTTCCAATAACGAATTGGGTCATTGTCTGTTTGGTCAACTGTAAACCATGCCACCATTGTATCAAGTTGATGAACCCAACTACTTAACAAAGTGGTTTTACCATAACCTGCTGGCGCTTGCACTAAGATAAGCTTAGCTGATGTCTGGTGTAAAATGGCATTTAATCGTTCTCTTTCAATAATTTGCTCTCCCGTTAGGGGTCCGGTTGTTTTTGAAGCTAATAAAATATTTAGCATCATTTAACCTCCCTTCTGTTTAACAATTTTAATAGCCTAGCCATTCTTTTGCCCATACAATGGCCTTCATGCGAGATTTCACACCTATCTTACTGTATATTTCTGTCAAGTATATACGAATTGTTCCCTCTGTCAGCTGTAATTGTTGCGCAATCTCATTATTAGAGGCACCTTCTGCGAGTAATTGCAGAACATCTTTTTCCCGTTTTGTAAAGTTAGCGAAAAACTCATCTTCTAAGCTGATATTCTGTAATAGTTTATTTACATATGCTAACGGTACTGACTTAAATATATCTCCCTTACTATGCTGACGTATACGCCAGTATTTATTAAGTAATGGCCAGATAGAGTCCTCTTCTATAAATGTATGATAATAACCATGTAAAGCACCCTGTTCAAGGAGAACATGTAAAACAGACAAAGCAATGTCCTCTTGATCTAGTTCAAATTGACAAGCGGCCTCTAATAAACCTGCTTCAATAAGCGTAACCATTTGTTTTTCTTGAATTGCCCCCTCTTTCAAACGGATGGCAATTTGTAATGCTTCCTCAATTTGATTTTTAGCATACAATATTCTGCCTTGAATTAATAAATAAAACGGATTCCTTGATGCAATTTTATAGCTAATAAAATCAGTAACTCTTAAAAACTCCCGTTGTGCATAAGAAATATTCCCTTCAAGCAAATAAGCTCGTGCCTTCATAATATATATCATGCCAATCCAATAGGATTTATCTGTTTTCTTCATCGCTTCTGTCAATAACATATGTGCATCTTCAAATTGTTTTTTAGTCAGATAAATGCGAGCCTTTAAAAGATACATTGGTATAAATAATCCCGGATCTTGAAAACGCAAACCATATTGTAAGGCAATCTCTAAATTTTCACTCGATCTTTCTATATCATTTATTTCATACAATATCTCTGCTAAAAGCCCATAGGTTACCCCTGTAATATTTCGATCCTTTATTTCACTTTCACACAGTACCTGAATTAGTGCTTCCAGTTTTTCAACTGGTAAGAACTTACCGTTTGTGCCTGCAAAAGTACGCAAAATTCTAGGTTCAAATTGATTGTACTTTAAAGAGATACGATATAAAGATGACTTTTCCTTTCTTACATTGACACGTGTTTGTAAACCTACTTTTGCTTTTTCAAGATCTCCATCCTTCAAATAGGCAACATAAGCATTTATAATTTCAAAGATTTTTGATACAGCAATAAACTGAAAGCCATCCATCCATTTCAATATATCTTGTTTAAAAAGTAGTTCCTCAATGATTTCATTTGCTTTCTCTATTTCATGCGTAGAAAACAAAGTGGTGATGTATAAGACAAGCATATTAATATCAACTGAAAATTGGGCATTTCTTAGTTTCTGTACCCATTGCCTAAAAAGTAAAGTATGTCCCTCGGCAAATATTTCAACTAGATACTTTTGAATCCATTCGTGTGCCAGTTCAAATAATGTGCCATTTAAGGCTAGTTCAATTGCAGCTACATAATCTCCTCTTAGGCATAAGTTTGTGGCTGCTTCGCGATAAATAGAATGAATCATCTCATGTGAATACTGCCTTTCCAGTTCTTCCTGAAGTGCATACCTAAATAAAGTATGGTAACGATAAACGGATGGCTGACTCTGTATACGTTGAATGAAGAGACAGTTTTTATCTAATTCAATGAAAGTATTCAAACTATCTAACCCTAACTCGTTCGTTATAGTTGCACAAATACTAGGGTCTAAGTCATTTAAAATTGAAGTACGCAGTAGAAAATCTTGAGTTACTTGAGGTAATGTAATAAAAACTTCTTGGATGAAAAATTCATGAATGTACGGACTAGCCTCTGTTAACATTTCTTTACTGCTTATACTAATACTATCACCTGTGGCTAGCTTAATAAGTTGTATGCCTGCTATCCAGCCCTCCGTCACCTTTAGCAAAGGCTTCAGTGCGCCAACTTTCTCTTCCCCCGAAATGGATTGGAAATAGACATATTGTAGCTCCTCTAAATCTAAACATAATTGATCTGTCCCCACTTCTAGCAACCAACCTTTTACACGCCAATTTGCTAGAGGTAGTTCTAAATTTGTTCGAGTCGTTATGTATAGACGTACATTAGCGGGTAAATACTCAATTAATCGGATAAATATCTGATGAATCTGAGGATGCTGGATTGCCTGAAAATTATCAAAAACAATATGAATAGTTTCTTTATATGCATCTAGTGTATCTAGCAGTGAATCTACTGCTGTCTCAAAGGAAATATCAAGTAAATTTTCAAATTTGTTTTCGAAACCATTAATTATGCTTAACGATAAAGTATGTATCAAATATTTTATAAACCGTAAAGGCTCATTGTCGTGTTGATCAATTGTAAACCATGCTACCGATTCTTTAATATGCCAGCACCATTGACTTAAAAGTGTTGTCTTTCCATACCCTGTGGGTGCTTGAACAATGATTAACTTCTTCATCTGATTCTTAGCAAGAAGAGTCAGTAATTTTTTCCTCTCAACAGCGTTTGGCACTGTACGTGGAATTGTTACTTTTGATTTTACCCATACCATATCCATTCTTTTGCCCCCCTTCTTTATTCATTAGTTCTCTATATTTTCAAATTTTCCTGCCGTTTGATTTTTCCATTCATTCAATTCAGCGGTATAAATATTTTCAAAAAAATTGAAGCAAACCACTTCCCTTTTTTTAATCCTAGCGTTAGAATACTATTATATTATTTTCCTCTAGGAAACTTTATTTCGCAAACGATACTTTTTTAAAGGAGGGAACAATATGGTTTACAAACAAGTCACAAAATCATCTGCCGAGGCGGTTTTAGATGGAGATATAAAAGGTTGGCGACGCTTTTTGCCCTTTCTTGGACCTGCTTTCATTGCAGCCGTCGCTTATATTGATCCTGGTAATTTTGCCACAAATATTACAGCTGGCTCTCAATATGGGTACTTACTCCTTTGGGTGATAGCCTTTTCCAATTTAATGGCCGTGCTCATTCAATCCTTATCTGCAAAACTTGGGATTGCGACAGGAAAAAATTTACCTGAAGTAGCACGGGAGCATTTTTCTAAAAAAACCTCTATATTTCTTTGGATTCAGGCTGAGTTAGTCATCATTGCCACAGATCTAGCTGAATTTATCGGTGCAGCATTAGGGCTTTATTTATTATTTAATATTCCTATGCTGCCAGCAGCATTGATTACAGCAGTTGGCTCATTTGCCATTCTAGAACTTCAAAGAAGAGGATTCAGAGCCTTTGAGGCAGGCATTTCTGGTATGGTTTTAATTGTCGTATTAGCATTCGCCTTCCAGACATTTTTAGCTCAACCAGAATGGGGCGAAGTTGCGTTTGGCATGTTCACACCGCAGTTTGAAGGGGTAGATTCATTACTGTTGGCAACAGGTATTTTAGGCGCAACAGTCATGCCTCATGCTATTTACTTACATTCTTCATTAACACAAAGTCGTATTATCGGTCGTAATGAAGCAGAAAAAAGACGAATTTTCCGTTTTGAATTTATTGACATTATCATCGCTATGATTATTGCTGGCGCTATCAATATGAGCATGCTTATTATTGCCGCTGCAGTATTCCATACGCAAGGTGTTGTAGTTGAAGATTTAGATGTTGCCTATAATGGCTTAAAGGATGCTCTCGGCCCAATGGCTGCCATATCCTTTGGTCTTGGTTTACTCATCGCAGGGCTAGCCAGTTCCTCTGTAGGGACTTTAGCTGGCGACGTAGTTATGCAAGGATTTATTCAAAAAAAAATACCACTTTATTTACGTAGAGCGATTACTATGGTCCCGCCGCTAGCGATTATTGCATCTGGTGTGAATGCAACCTATGCACTTGTACTCAGTCAGGTTGTTTTATCTTTCGGTATTGCATTTGCTCTTGTCCCTCTCGTTATGTTTACAAGCAAACGAGACATCATGGGAAGCCTAGTTAATCACCGGATTACAACGATTTTAGGTTGGTTTGTCGTAGTCATTGTCGTTACATTGAATATATACTTACTGTGGGAAACAATATTTGGCTAATAAAAAACCAGGTACTCAATAATATGAGTACCTGGTATCTTTTTGCTTAAATATCTACCTTCTCAATATTTCGAATAGCTAAATAGGCAATGCTGAGACCTACAATTGCTAAAGTAATAGGAATAATAATAATATCGTTTAAAGTAAAGTTACCTGTATTGGACGAAGTCACAGATACAATGAAAATAGATGAAATAATGGTCGTCGGTATCGAGTATTTTCTCATCCCGAAATACAACGGGATTAAAGCTATACCTGATGCGGCAATCGCATTCATCAATACAGAAGGGATGTGCTGTATAATTAATGAATTTGATAGTACATCAGGAATTAATTCAAATCTATTGCTAATAATACAGAAAATAGTTGTAATAATAGCATTGGAAATGATAATTGTACAAAAAGTAAACAGCATGACAATCGCAAGCTTTGCGGCGATTAATTTCTTTCTACTTATAGGATACATAAAGGCTAGTGTGATGGTCTTAAATTTATATTCTCCGATAATCAACTTAGCTATTAATGTAGAAGCGAAAATAATAAAAACAGCTCTTACAAATGAATCAATAATACTTAAAGCCATTTCGTAATTTTCAAGCCCAGGATCTCCTTCTACTTTAGAGATAAATACGATCATAAACAAAAATCCAAGAATAACTAAGTTAGCAATAATAGCACCTTTAACATATGAGCCTAAATGATATTTTTTCATTTCTAAACGCATTAAATTAAGCATGGACAACTCCTCCATTGATTAATTTTAGGAAATAATCCTCTAGTGAGCTTGTTTTTTTGCTAATCTCCTCGATTTCAATGTCATGTTCAATTAATGTTTTCGTCAGGCTCTTTTGGGATACTGTCGAATCATAAATTCGTATAGAGTTATCGTCCATCAGCTTGAAATTAGCAATCTTCAATTCACTTTCTAAAATGAAGGCTGCCTTCTTGCCATCGTTTACGATCACTTCAATATAGTCTGCTTGATTACGATTTATTGTATCCATTGTTACTTCCGTGATGAGTCTACCATCTTTGATAACGCCAATTGTATCGGCCAATTGTTCAATTTCCCCTAATATATGACTGGAGATTATTATCGTGATGCCATATTCCTTACAGAGCATTTTGAAAAGCTCTCTCAACTCTTTAATCCCTATTGGGTCTAACCCATTAATTGGTTCATCTAAAATAAGGAGCTCTGGCTTTGTAATAATGGCACGTGCAATACCTAGTCTTTGTTTCATCCCCAGTGAAAAGTCTTTTACACGTTTATCCTCTGTATTTGATAATTTCACCAGATTAAGAACATGAGCAATTTCCTGCTTATCGTAATACCCCATATATTCACAATGCAGTTCTAAGGTTTCCTTTGCCGTCAATTTTTCATAAAAAATAGGATATTCAATAATCGTCCCCATTCTTTTTAATATTTCGTAGGATTGATCCGTCAACTTCTCACCAAATATTTCAACATCCCCACTTGTTGGCTTCGTCAGATTCGTTAACATCTTCATAACTGTCGTCTTACCTGCACCATTGGGACCTAAAAAACCATATATCTCTCCCTTCTTCACGTTCATATTGACAGCAGAAACCACTTCTTTTCCTTCGTACACTTTCGTAAGCTGATTTGTTTTTACAATGTATGTCATGTAAATCTCTCCCTCAAATGTGCCTATTGTCATTATAAAAAAGGAAACTCTCTAATTTATTACTTGATTCTTACAAATTTCTTAAATGCATAATAAAAGCCTGTAAAGCATTGAAAGCTCTACAAGCAGGGTGTATTCAATACATCATTTGTTTTAAAGCAATTGTAAAAATGGTCTTTTTATAGGGAATACTTGATAACTGGATGGAACCATCCATTATCTCCACAAGACGCTTTGTAATGGTTAGACCTAAGCCACTCCCTTGGAAAGATTTATTTCGAGAGTCCTCTAGCGTGTACATTCTCTCAAAAACATTATCAATATGGTATTCTTCGATCCCTTTACCACAATCCCACACATCAATATAAATATTTGTTTCATCTTTTCTTACGGTTAAGCCGATCACATTACCATCCGCGCCATAAGCAATAGCGTTCGAAAATAGATTGTTTAGAACTCTATCTAATGCTTCTTCATTGCCAAGGGCATACATTGGCGTTTCAGGAATCGTAATACTGATATCTAATCCCATCGACGTGACCATATCGTAAAATGATAAAATATTTTTACGGCAAATTTCACAGACATTGATTTTAGTGATTGGATAATCCGTATCTCCTGCTTCTAATTTGGCTAGATCAAAAAATGTATGAATGATGTTTAATACTTCTAATGTTTTAGCATGAACACCCGTAAGTAGTCGTTGGCGTTCCTCCTCACTAGTCAAGCTTTGAAGCTGAAGCATTTCGATATAGCCTAATACAACAGTTAAAGGCGTTTTTAAATCATGCGAAATGTTCGCCAACATTTTTTTCATAGAATCTTCCATTTTTTGATGCGTTGCCTGAACCTTTTGCTGATGGTCCAGCAAAGCATTCATTATAATAAGTAATTGTTGAATTTGCGAATTGGTCGTCGTTACTAAAATCTTTTCATTACTTTGTTCATTAACAATGAACTGGAGTTTTTCATGCATATATTGGATCGTCTGATCTTGTTCTTTTTTCCCTTTCCATTGAAAAATAACAATTCCTATAAGCGCCACAATAATGAGTAATAGAATGATCATCATATCTTTTATCCTTCAAACTTATAGCCAATTCCCCACAGCGTTTTAATATACTGAGGGTTGGATGGATCATCTTCAATTTTTTCGCGTAGTCTTCTAATATGTACATTTATAATATTTTCATCGCCATAGTAAGCATCTTTCCATATTAGCTGATAAATTTGCTCTTTTGTAAAAACTCGCTGACGATTTGTCACGAACAACTTTAAGATGGCGAATTCCTTTGATGTAAGTTTCACTTCTTGTCCATTTTTATCGATAGAAAAATTAACAATATCTATCTTTAAATTTCCTATTACTACTACATCTGTTTTGTTATCCATATGGCTAGAGTATTTCGTAGCTCTTCTAATAACCGCTTTTACGCGCGCAGAGAACTCCAGCATAGAAAATGGTTTAGCAATATAATCATCTGCCCCTAATCCCAGTCCTAATGCTTTATCTACATCACTATCCTTTGCTGACATAATAATAATAGGAAGTGCTGCCTGTTCCCGAATTATTTTTAATACTTCTAATCCATTAAGTTTAGGAATCATAATATCTAAAATTACTAAATCAAAAGAATGATGTAAACAATATTGTAATGCTTCTTCCCCATTATTTGCGGTTGTGACATTGAAGCCTTCCAATAGTAAAAAGTTTTCTACCATTTCACGAATAGCCTCATCATCTTCCACTAGTAAAATATGTTTTTGCATTTTCATGCACCTCTCTCCACTAAAAAGTCAAAAATACGACCTTCCATATCTATAGTATATTACCATATATACGGTATTTATTTAGACATATTTTTAACGTCTATATAAAAAAAGCTGTCCTTTCAACCATCATACAACGGTTTACAGAACAGCTCTTGTACTTAATCCTCCACCCTTAAATCACACTCTTTAAGCGGAAGCATTTTTGTTTTAAATTTGATTTTGTACCCCAACCATAATAATAGGAATAGTGGAATACCAATATAAGAAACGAGGATACCAGACCAATCAATTTTATCCCCTGTAAAGGCAGTGTAATTTTGCCCAATTACTACAATCATACAAATAGTAAAAGCAAATAATGGACCGAATGGATATAATTTTGCCTTATAGGGCAATAACTTTGGATCTAAGCCCTGTGCCTCAAAAGCACGACGGAAACGATAATGACTAAATGCTATACCTAGCCATGCAATGAACCCTGACATACCAGAGGCATTTAAAAGCCAAATATAAACAACTCCATCACCAAAGAATGACGCTAAAAATGCTAAGCAACCTACAGCTAATGTTGCTATCAATGCATAAATTGGAATACCTCGCCGACTTAACTTAGCAAAGAACTTAGGGGCATGCCCATCTACCGCTAATTGCCATAACATACGTGAAGATGCATACAGTCCAGAATTTCCTGCAGACAGCATAGCTGTTAAAATAATGGCATTCATTAGAGAAGCAGCAAAAGCAATGCCTAAGCGGTCAAACACTAGTGTAAATGGCGATACAGCAATATCTTCAGATAATAGGCGCTCATCTGTGAATGGGATCAACATCCCTATAGCACCTATGGCTAAAATATAAAATAAAATTATACGCCAGAACACAGATTTTACTGCTTTCGGTATATTTTTACCAGGATCATCTGTTTCACCTGCTGTAATCCCAAGCAGCTCTGTACCTTGGAACGAGAATCCTGCTGCAAGAAAAATACCAAATGTAGCTAGGAAGCCGCCATGGAATGGTCCATCACTAATAAAGAAATTTGTAAAACCTACAGGTGCCTGTCCACCTAAAATACCAAAAATCATTAATAAGCTAATAATAATAAAAACAATGACCGTCGCCACTTTAATCATCGCAAACCAGTATTCACTTTCGCCATAGCTCTTTACAGACAATAAATTAAACGTCAGTACAATTGCAATAAATAATACTGTCCAAATTGCAGATGAGCTATCTGGGAACCAATATTTCATAATTAATGACACAGCTGCAATTTCAGCTGCAATTGTGATTGCCCAGTTATACCAATAGTTCCAACCCAATGCAAAGCCTAAAGCTGGATCTACAAATTTTGTCGCATACGTACTAAAAGAACCTGAGGATGGCATATAGGCAGCCATTTCTCCTAAACTCGTCATCAAAAAGTACACCATAACGCCGATTAAGGCATAGGCAAGCAGTGCACCACCAGGACCTGCTTGTGCAATGGCACCACCACTGGCCAAAAATAGCCCCGTACCAATAGTACCGCCTAAAGAAATCATTGTTATATGACGGCTTTTTAATTCTTTTTTCAGCTTCGGTGCTTTATGGCCGAGCTGATTTACTTTTATTTCACTCACGATATAGCTTCCTTCCTATTGATGAGGCAAAAAAATGCCATCACATGAACAATGTGATGGCTAAGTTAATCCTCAGTTTTTCCTAAATGATAGCTCAACACGTTGTACAAACGTGACAGTTCTGTTCCTTTCGGAGACAGCCCCAGCATGAGGTTTTCAAGTCCCCTCACACTTCGGCAATATTTCCTTTCAGCTAATCTCTTCAATGCTTGTCATTTCAATTAGCATACTTATAAATACCGCGACCTCTACCTCAATACAAACATGAGGCATATAATTATTAAATTTATGATGTATATTATACTAACATAAGACCTAAGACTTTTCAATATAACGACTAACGTTCTGTATTTTGCGAATTTTCTACTATTTTTAATGATGTGATAAAGTGTTATAGTAGTTCAATTAGAATGGTTATAAACAGGGGGGATTTATGTTGACTACAAATGATCATTCGGCTAGCTACCCGAGTAGGAAAATTAGCTGGAAGGGAACAACTTTATTATTAGTCTTTGGAGTCATATTTATAGCATCTACTTTACGAATGCCACTAACTGTTGTTGGTCCGATTGTATCCTTTATCCGTGATGACCTTGGTATTTCCTATGTTCTGGCAGGATTTCTGACAACTATTCCATTGCTTGCTTTTGCGATTATATCACCATTTGCACCGGTTGTAGCACGAAAACTTGGGCTTGAGCTAACATTATTTTTATCTACTATTTTATTAGCCTTTGGAATTGTTCTACGCTCCCTCGGTACTACAGGATTACTTGTATTTGGTACTGTACTAATTGGCGTAGCCATATCATTTGGAAACGTGTTGATTCCAGGACTATTAAAATTAAAATTTCCATATCATGTAGGTTTACTAATGGCATTTTTCACAATGTCCATGAATTTAACTGCTGGGCTTGGCGCAGGGATTAGTTATCCAATAGCCAATTCTTCACTAGGTTGGCAAGGAGCGTTGGCTGTAGCGCTTATACTAGTCTTATTAACGATTTTAATTTGGATACCTCAATTGAAAATGAATAAACCAGAACCAGCTACTACAGCCCACAAGACAGGTAAACAACCCATCTGGAAATCACCAGTTACATGGGCTGTAACTGGTGCAATGGGTTTACAGTCTTTATTATTTTACACGACAGCAGCTTGGATTCCTGAAATTTATATTGCGCAAGGATTGGCTCCTGATAAAGCCGGTTGGATGTTTTCTATTATGCAATTCTCGCAAGTCCCAATGGCATTGGCTGTACCTATTATTGCCAGTAAAATGACTTCACAAAGACCACTTGTCATCATGTTTACATCGTTCTATTTAGTAGGATTTGTAGGTGTTGTGATGGAGTGGACAACTCTTGGGATACTGTGGATGATCCTTTTAGGTTTAGCAGGGGGTGCTTCATTTTCATTAGCAATGATGTTCTTTACACTCCGTACACGTACTGCATTTGAAGCAGCCGATCTATCAGGATTTGCACAATCGTTAGGTTATTTATTCGCTGCCATTGGACCAATTCTTTTTGGTTACCTCCATGATTTATTTGGTAGCTGGAATACTGCAGGTTGGCTCTTTGTTGTTGTAGCTATGACACTCTTCTTATGTTCAATGAGAGCCTCTAAAGATGAATATATCTATTAAATTAAAGCAGATGGGAAAACTGATCCCATCTGCTTTTTGTCTACATAAATTTCTTTTTACTAGCGCTTTAGTAAGGCTAACAGTTCCGCAAGATCCTCTGTTGTGCTCTTAGTATGAGCCATAATAGCAGTGAAAATAGGAATAGCCTCTTGTAAAAGTAAAAAGCTAAAATAATAATAGCCTAAAAAAGCTTGCTGTTCATAGCCTTTTGGCGTTTCTTCCTCCCACTCAAGCTCATCATCCTCTTCGTTTTCTGCCCATAAATATTTGCTATCTAATAGCTCTTGCATTGTTGGAACGCTATTTGTTGAATCTTGATAGTCCTCTGTTATTGCATGAGCCACAGCTAAATAAAGCTCGGTTTCTTGAAAGGAGACATCCTCCACATTTTTGCTTGCAAGCTTTTTTAAAAGAATAAGCAGAACCCATGGTGTCACTTGCCATAGTGTTCCCTGATGTTCAATTAATTCAGCCAGCTGTTGATATTGTTCCTGTTCAATCAGATGCGGAATGGCTGTTCCTCTGCCATAAGGTGTCGTCAGTTGTTGCCAAGGGATACTTGGAATGTGCTGGTTCAACATCTTGGATTGCTCCTCTCAAGAAAAGTTTCTTAGGAGCTGTTGGAGTACGAACAGCTCCTTTATAGTTAAAAACATGGTTTTTGATAAAAATAATTTGGGGTATGATAAACATTTATATAAGGCTTATGGAATATATGAGTGGTTGCAGGTGAAAGTGGTGGGATTAACCATGTCCAATTACCTGTAACATCTCGCCCTACTGATTCCTCAGCTTCTTCAAATAATTTAAACTGCTGGGCAGCAGTATGATGATCTACTATGCTTACCCCATCTTCTTTAAAAGAATGAAGGACAGCAATATTGAGCTCTACTAATGCACGGTCACGCCAAAGAGAAGCTTGTTTCGTTGTATCAAGATTAAATATCTCCGCAATAGCTGGCAGCATATTATAACGCTCATGATCTGCTAAATTGCGTGCACCAATTTCTGTCCCCATATACCAACCATTAAATGGAGCTGCTTGAAAATCAACACCAGCCATTTGAAAACGCATACTCGAAATAATAGGAACAGCATACCATTTCAACCCTAAATTCTCTACAGCTTTCGACTCTGGATGACGTATTGGCACCTCTAAAATATATTCAGCAGGGATTGTAAATAGCTGCGGTGCACGTCCATCTACCTGTATGACAAGTGGTAATACATCAAAAGGTGTCCGCTCACCTTGCCAGCCCATCGATTCACATACTTTTGTAAAAGTGATGGAATGTGCATCTCCAATAATGCCTTCTTCTGTTTCATAACCTGCATAACGGATTAGTTGATGATTCCAAATTCGTACTCTATCTGATGCAAACACTGTTATGGTCGGACGAATTTTCCCGTTATTTGTTGCATACTCTATATGCTCTAGTAACTTTTGAAAAATGCCTTCTTCATCTAAAACATCACGTGCATCTACTACATGCAATGATTGCCAAAACAATCGTCCAATACATTTATTGCTATTACGCCATGCTACCCGTGCGCCAAAAACTAGCTCTTCTGTAGTAGGGTTATACTTCCCTGCACTTTTAATCTGTTGTAATCTATTCTCTAACCACAGTTCGGATTCATTTTGTTCTACTTGATATTGACTTAAAAACTGCTGTATCTCCTGTATATTCATATCGATTCCTCCACCTACCCTCATATTAGAGGAAGAAAGCAACAAGCACCATGAAAATAGCTATTGAAAAAACATACATATTGCATATATGAAATAGTTTGTTCAAATTTATCTTTAATCAATAAATAGAAATACGGTGGACCTCTTAGAAAGTGAGGGAAGTTATACGTTTTTTGTCTAGAGAGGAAAGGACTTTTTCTATTATCCCTAACATAAAAGCTACAAAACCTTGTTAAAGGATTTGTACAACCTTATTGTGTTTTTTAGTATAGGTTATTGCATATATAGAAAAAAGCATGTAGCACAGAACAGTGCTACATGCTTGATGACCCGTACGGGATTCGAACCCGTGTTACCGCCGTGAAAGGGCGGTGTCTTAACCACTTGACCAACGGGCCGTGGCTCCGAAGGCAGGACTCGAACCTGCGACAACCTGATTAACAGTCAGGTGCTACTACCAACTGAGCTACTTCGGAATAATGATGGGCCTAAATGGACTCGAACCATCGACCTCACGCTTATCAGGCGTGCGCTCTAACCAGCTGAGCTATAGGCCCATATTGGAGCGGGTGATGAGAATCGAACTCACGACATCAGCTTGGAAGGCTGAGGTTTTACCATTAAACTACACCCGCAAATAATGGTGGGTCAGGACGGAATCGAACCGCCGACACTTAGAGCTTCAATCTAATGCTCTACCAACTGAGCTACTGACCCGAAATGGAGGAGGTAGAGGGATTCGAACCCCCGCGCGGTGTTACCCGCCTGTCGGTTTTCAAGACCGATCCCTTCAGCCAGACTTGGGTATACCTCCAAAAATATTGAAATGGTGGAGCCTAGCGGGATCGAACCGCTGACCTCCTGCGTGCAAGGCAGGCGCTCTCCCAGCTGAGCTAAGGCCCCATTTATCATGAAAGATGATCGGAATGACAGGATTCGAACCTACGACCCCTTGGTCCCAAACCAAGTGCTCTACCAAGCTGAGCTACATTCCGAAAACGAAAACATAAATATATTGGCGCGCCCGACAGGAGTCGAACCCATAACCTTCTGATCCGTAGTCAGACGCTCTATCCAATTGAGCTACGGGCGCATAATTAATTAAAAATGATGAGCCATGAAGGACTCGAACCTTCGACCCTCTGATTAAAAGTCAGATGCTCTACCAACTGAGCTAATGGCTCGTAAAAGAAAAAATGGCTGGGGTACTAGGATTCGAACCTAGGCATGACGGAATCAAAATCCGTTGCCTTACCGCTTGGCTATACCCCAATCTTAAAATGGGGCGACTGATGGGAATCGAACCCACGAATGCCTGAACCACAATCAGGTGCGTTAACCACTTCGCCACAACCGCCACTATATAATAACAACTATATAACGAGTACCTCAATACCTGGCAGGGGCAGTAGGAATCGAACCCACACCAAAGGTTTTGGAGACCTCTATTCTACCGTTGAACTATGCCCCTAAAATGGTGGAGGGGGACGGATTCGAACCGCCGAACCCTAAGGAGCGGATTTACAGTCCGCCGCGTTTAGCCACTTCGCTACCCCTCCAAGGGAATGGTGCCGGCGATAGGAGTCGAACCCACGACCTACTGATTACAAGTCAGTTGCTCTACCAACTGAGCTACACCGGCAATAAAAAAGACGGTCCCGACCGGGATCGAACCGGCGATCTCCTGCGTGACAGGCAGGCATGTTAACCGCTACACCACGGGACCATTTTGGTTGCGGGGGCCGGATTTGAACCAACGACCTTCGGGTTATGAGCCCGACGAGCTACCACTGCTCCACCCCGCGATAATGATATGTTATTAAAAAGTATAATGGTGGAGGATGACGGGCTCGAACCGCCGACCCCCTGCTTGTAAGGCAGGTGCTCTCCCAACTGAGCTAATCCTCCATAGAAAATAAGCGAAGCGACGTCCTACTCTCACAGGGGGAAGCCCCCAACTACCATCGGCGCTAAAGAGCTTAACTTCCGTGTTCGGTATGGGAACGGGTGTGACCTCTTTGCCATCATCACTTCACTTATTCAATTGAAAGTCTTGTTCTTTCAAAACTGGATAAACGGTTCATTGATTGTTTCAAACTTTTTTGGTTAAGTCCTCGATCGATTAGTATTCGTCAGCTCCATGTGTCACCACACTTCCACCTCGAACCTATCTACCTCAT
>Ga0213820_1000176_pt1 | contig 61388 bp, 85 predicted proteins | sample MC6MC0910MG_FD_179889 | JGI IMG/M metagenome (GOLD analysis project Ga0213820, IMG submission 179889) | Enriched soil aggregate microbial communities from Iowa State University, Ames, United States - MC6-MC0910-MG | ecosystem: Environmental > Terrestrial > Soil > Unclassified | place: USA: Iowa...
CGTCCCTCGGCCGTCGACTCAATCGTGACGAAGCACTCAGCAGCAACAGCCTCGAAAGCGCCGGTGACGATCTCTCGCGCCTTGTGCGGGAACTTGGCGCAGATCTTTCCGAACTCGGAAACGTGCAGGTAGCGCAGCGTGCCGCCCCGGAAGGAGGTGCTGACATAGAGCGATCCGCCCTTGCTGAATACCAGTTCGCCCGCTGCATCGTTGCGCGCCGGGTTGGCCGCTTTGATCTCGCTGGGGAGGCTGTCGTAGGCGTATTTGACCTTTTCCCGGAACAGGCGCTTGGCGTCGTTCAGGGTGTGAGCGATCAGGGCGCACTTCGCCGCTTCAAACAGGGCCGCATCCAGCTGAACGATACAAACCAGCGTGGTGAAACCAAGCTGCCGCGCCTTCAGGATGATGTTGCGGGTGTGCATCCCTTGGAAGTAGTCGATCTGCTCCTGCGTCATGCGGAAGCGGACTTTCTTCCCGTTTTTGTCGGTGATGAAGTAAAGGTTGTTCAGGCGCCAGAACCGGTCCCGGAGCAATTTCAGATGCTCGGGCTTCATCCGTCAGGCTTCCTTCGATAATTCATCCATCAGCTTGGAGAGGTCCTCCGAGTCGTCGGTCTTCTCTTTCTCGTCCAGGCTGAAAGCTTGCCGCTCGAGCACCTGGAGATTCTTCATGGCCGACGAGAGTTGGAAAAGAGTCTTAGCGTTGCTGGGCAGTGCAACGGCGGAGAGCATTGTCGCCCGGCGCATGCCGTTGGTGTCATCAGCAGTTTCGGCTTCAATCGCGTCTTCGATCTCGTCCCGCTTGCTGATCGTGGAAAGCAGATCATCCATCAGCAGGTTCGCAAGGTTCGTGGCTTTGCGAATATCGCGGCGATGGCTGCGAACTACCGTGGCGCCTTCCTCTGCGGCCTCTTCGATGATCTCAGCATCACGCTCTGGGTTCGCGCATTGGTCTTCGCGAACCTCGCCGCGAACCAGCTTGTTGCGAACCTCTTTGCGGACCTGCTCGGAAAGGTCTCGCTTCCATCCGGCGGCCTTGGCCTTCTTGCGGATGGCAGTGTCACTGACGCCATTTCGTTCGGCGATTGTTCTGATGGAAAGCGCACCCGCACGAAAGGCGCGTTCGATGGCCTCCCAGTCGGGTTGCTTTGCTGTCATGGTTTACCTATGGCTTGAAATAGTGGCTGGTTGCCGGTATTGATGTGGATCCAAAATTAAGCAGGTACATAACATGGCTGAAGGCATCAAAAACATCGGTAACATCGTGTCCCACACCTACCGTTCTCAGAACGCTGACGGCAAACGAGCAATGGCAATTGCCGCCGCTCTTGAGCTGATCGCCCTGAATGTAACCAACGCAGGTAACGGAGGACTGCTCGAGAACGAGCTCAATAGTCTGTCTGCCTATGCAGACAAGATTCAAGCTGCACTGGAAGGCAAGTAACAGTAAGTGCCGCACTCCCCCTGCGGCACTTCCTCAGCCTTGAACATTGCCGTCTCAAGTCGTCATGGATCAGCTCAGCAGCAGTTGGGTTTGCTTCAGTGCGTGAGCATGGAGCACGGCCACAATATAGCCATTCGGCAGGCCGCCAGCTTTGGCCGCATTCAGTGCGGCAGTGATGGCCCGGTCGAGATTGCCGACCTCCGCGTTCACATCCACCGCTGGCGACACCTGGTGAGTTGCAGGCGGCAACACTTCTTTTAGTTTTCTGGGCATTTCTGATCTTCCAAGCAGCCGCGCCACCGAATGGACGCTTAGGGTTTTGTGGCGCGACTCTGGCTCAGAGAATTATCCAGGTCACCGCTGAGCAAATCGCGATCAGCAGCACGCACCCCAGAAACTCCAAATCAGTTACAAAATCCAGTTCTTCATCCATCACAGCTACTCCATAGGATCGAGATGACTGAATGGATGCTGGCGATGAGCCTGAGTTCAGAGAATTTTCTAACGAGAACGCTGAGTAATTTTCCGACCGATGAGTCGAGTTGGTTAATCCGCTACTGATTGGCCCGGTCAAGCACTTCGCCTGCCTTGTCAGCTGCCTTGTCGGCTTTCTCGGCGGCCTTGCTCGCACTATCAGCCGCGGCTTCAACCTTCCCCGCTGCCTCTGTGGTGCTGACGGCCAGCTTATTCAATCGAAGGTCGCGCTGTTTCAACGCTTCATCGTAAGCCGTCCGGATTGAGGCGACCTGCTGCATGTAGGAGCTGGCAAGCGACCACTGGCTGATCTGGAATCCGAAGAATCCGCCGCCAGTGATCAGCAGCATCGCGATCACCCAAACCTCTACCCGCCTCCACCATCGGCGAGCAATAAATTCCATCGCACATCTATCCATCAGTTGGCACCTCCGAGCTGTGACCGTAGCCGCGCGATTTCCGCGCTCTGGCTTGTCACCTTGTCTGTGAGTTGTGCGACCTGGCTGGTAAGGGCTTCGATCTTCCCTTCCATCCGGCCAACTGCGGCAGCGAGTTCGTTTCGCTCTTTGGCGAACTGATCAGCTCTTGCTTCAGCCTCCTTGCGCGCGGTGCGTTCGGAGTCGAGCAATTCGTTGAGACGGCGGACTGTGCCGATATCGGCATTGTCCATTGCCCTGTCAGCGGCGTCCCGCGACAGGAATTTGCGTAGCCAAAGGAAGCCAGCGAGCAAAACAGTCCCAGTGCCGCCCAGCCAGGTAGCTGTGCCTGGGCCAAGGTCGGTTGGGTCCATCTTTACCTCTGGAATTAAAGGACCGTTGGGGAAACGGCCAAGGGAGCGAAGGGATTCAAAAACGGCTTGACCACTAGGCCCAATGGGCCTAATATACAACACATGGGAAGCGCATATCGCCCGGCCCGACAGCCCCAAAGGGAAGAACACATGAGCATCGAAATGACCACCGCCGAACTCGAAAAGATTCACTCCGAGATTGCGAAGCTGATGGCAGAGACCAGCAAGCTGAACGCGGAGACCACCAAGTTGCGCAGCGAGGCGCACAAGCTGAGCCGCGAAGCCCTCTGGTATCCACTGGCGATGGCATCGGGTCTGGTGGGCGCGGTAGCCGCAGCCACATTAGCACTCACCAAATACCTCTCCTGATTTCAAAACCCCGCGAAAGCGGGGTTTCTTATAAGGCCGACATGAAAATCATCAAGCACTATGCGCCGCCATCACCGTCCGATCTGGAAGCGCTGAAGACACGGCTGAACAAAACCGGGAACGACATGGCGGATATCGCAGGCTTGTCAGATGGTCGCCAATGGCGCAAGTACACTGGCGGCGCCAAGCCGCGCGAGGTGAGTGCTCAGATGCTGTTCTTCATCGCGGCCCGACTCACACTTCCCTCTGAACAGCTTGAAGCGCTGTACGCACAAATGCGGGAGATGGGTGCAGACCTGGAGTTTGAGGAGCAGGTCAGCTGAAATCCGATAACTCAGCGCCCGCTGTCGCTCGTCTTTCCTGAAGGGTCAGCTCTCCCAGCTTGCGAGGGTTGCAACACATCCAACAGGAACAAACCTTGCCATGGTTGGCGAAGATGCCAGCATCCCGGGCGGATGCATCCCACTGCTTGCCCTTTTGGGCTTCGTAAAATTTAGATTTGATGCGGCGTGTGTCGTGCCTTCGCTGTGCTCTCGTCATATCAGCCTCCAATAGCCAGATATGACGAAGCCCCGGCAAATTTCTCTGGCGGGGCTCGCGACGCACTCCTACACACGCAGGAATGACAGGATGGGAATATATTCGGCCATCCGGCCATGCACTGTCAAGCTGCCATTACAGGAAATAACTCCTGCTCATCGAGCAAGTGAAGGCCCGCCCTAATCGCTTCATCGAGCATGGCATTCATCGTTTCGTGAATGCCCGCCCGCCAGCGTCTACGTGTGCGCTCTGGCGTGCCTCGATTGTCATCCCATTTGTTCATGTCGTAGATGTCGGCCTGCAACACACCGGTAGAACGCTTCCCCTCTATGCCTGGCTTCTGCGGCTCGGCCCAGGTGAGAACGGCGTAGAACTTGAAGTGCTGGTGCGCATGCGTGGCCACGATTCGGCCCAGCGCCTTAATGCTCTGCCCACGCTCGGCAGTGTCCAGCGTGTATCGCGCGATCAGGGCATCCCAGTGACGCGGCAGCAGGTGCTGATGCAAGTGACGGCGGTAGTCGCAGTCCAGTTCAAACCGCTCCTGCCGGCTCAGACCGCCGTAGCCCGAGCAACCCTGATCAGCGTCAACCCACCCTGCCGAAGCGGTCTTGCCCTCAGAGCCTGCAAGTAGGATGCGGACCAATACGGATACTTTGTTCATGCCTGCGCCCTCTTCAGTTCTCTGGTCAGTGCCCTGTAATGCGCGGTAAGCGCCTTCAGGTCGTCTATCGTGTATTTCTTTGGCTCGTGTGGGCCTTCCAGCCATTCCACCTTCTCAGCGCCGATCCGCTGCACCAGGCAGATCCGGTAGTTCACGATGTCGCCGGACTTGTGCGTGTTGCATGGCGAGCACTGGAGGTGGCAGTTCAGCGGCTCAAAGCGGAGCTCTGGTGCACTCGCTACCGTGCGGTAATGTCCGGCGTCATTCTTGCCCTGGTGGAACCGGCCGCAACTGATGCAGGGCTGCGCGGCGTCTCGGGCACGCACCCATGCGTTGAATGCGACTTGAGTGTCCTTCATGTGGTCCGCGCGGGTTTTCAGCTTCTCCTTGCGCGCCTTGACGTCCTGACGGTCCAGGTCAGCCAGCGCCTTTCGGACTTTCGCCTGATTCACTGGGTTCTTGGCTTCAGCCAGTGCACAGGATGGGCTGCACACTTTCTGGCCCAGGCGCTGGGGAATGAAATTGGTGCCACAGGCGACATTCACGCAGCGCTTATTCCGGCGCGTCGGCGCCGACTTCTTGATTGCCTGTCCGATCACAGCCCAACTCCGAACTGAACTGCGTTAGGGTTGGAGTGGTAGCTGTGCTCGAGCATTGTGGAGATGGCGCTGATGAGGGCCTTAATGGTCTTCATGCTGGCACTGCCTCCTTTTTTGGAGTGCCGATCCCTTGCACCAAGTCTTGAAAAGTCATATCGCCAGGGAAATGCTTCTTGCGCAAAGCGCCTTCATACCAAAGCGCCGACGCTTCGTTCCCGTCACCATCTTTTAGGACCAGATTCACGCCCTCAAGGAAGTAGCCAAGAATTTCTGCCCGTAGCGCCTGACCAAAAACCGGATCTAGATACACTTCATGGGCATGAATGCATTGAGACACGGCGTATTCTCCGTTGAGGTGCGGATAATCACGGCACTGAAGAATTACAACCTCGCCAACGCTGAACTTGAACTGGCTCATGCCGCCACCTCGCCCAGCAGGTCGCCGAAGTACACGCCCTTGCTGCTGAAGTCCGCCACGATGCGATCGGTATAGGCGATGCCCTGGGCGCGGTTGAACAGCCGTGTGACCGGGAAACCGTCAGGGCCGAACAGAGTGCAGGCTCCCATCAGATCAAGCTTGTCGGCGTAGGACAGGTGCCGCATGGTCTTGAACCAGCTCGCCCGAAAGTCCTCGTCGTCAGCGGTAAGGATCGCGACGCCGAAGTGCAGCTTGCAGTAACGCCGCGCGTCCTCGATGTCACCGATCTGGGTCATCTCGGCGATACGCTTGTAGAACGCGAACCACAATGCGTTCTGATCCAGCGTGCGGTCCTTGCCCGGGCGCAGCGAGACCACGACAAACTTCTTGTCGCGGTACATCGCCGTCATGCGGGTGATCGCTTCGATGAGCTTGGACTGGCAGTTGATGCTGATCTTGTCAGTCATTTGAACAGCACCCCTGAAGGCTTTGGAGCAACGCGCTCAACTTTGTGATGCAGGCCATAACCGGTCACAAGGACGATGATGGTCAGAACGATCCAGATCCGGTTGGTCATGCTGTAGTCCTCCGCCTCTGAAGCTCTTCGATAGCTGCCATGTGCTTGATCACGCGCTCATTGAGGTCGCGACGCCCCTGGCGGCGACGGTGAGCCTCGACCAGCTTGCGTTTGGTGTTTTGCAGGTGCATGGCCTGCTTCAGCTCGCGGATTTTGAGAGCGACGTTTGCGGACGGCTTAGCTACGGTGCCGGTCAGCAAGCCCGCGATAGCGCGTCCGTCTTCGGTAACAGGCTCGTGGCTCATGTCGGCGATCAGCAGCTGCGCACGCTCTTGCGGAATACGCTGTAGCTCGGCGGCCTTGTTGATGGCGGCCACGCGGCGACCAGCGTCGAACCCGAGCGAGATGTGCCAGTTCACCGCCTGGGCGTTGGTGCGAGCCTCAGTGACGAACCGGTCGTAAGCGCTGATGAACGCCATGCGGGCGCCGATCTTGTCGCCCGCGTCCAGCACCGGGCGAGCAGCATTCAGGGCCAGTTGGATTTCGTCGGTCATCACGACAGTGTCGAATTCATCGTTCGAGGCCAGCGCGATCGCCCATGCCTCATCACGACCTGGACGGCCGTCCTTGACCTCGATCCGCTGCAGAATCGCTTGCAGCGAAAGTTTGCCAGCCACTTCGCGACGGCAAGCCTGCAGCGCGTCGATCAGGGTCCCGGCGTCGTAGATTTCAAGGTCATTGGCGATCATCGCGGCGGCAGTGGCCGACAGAGTTGAACCCATTGCCTCGGCTGTCGCGCACAGTGCATCAACGAGGCCCAGCTTATCGGCGGAGGAAAGCATTCTGGACGCCCCCGCTCAGGATGATCGCCTTAGCCTGTTCGGCGGCGTTCATGTTGGCCTGGGTGTTTTCCATCTGGCGGGCCGTGGTCCCGTTCATCTGGGTCTTGGTGGCCCACTGGGTGTGGTAGGCCTCGGCCTTGGCGATCAGGTTGGTCAGGCTGTGGCAGTCGTTGATCAGGCGGGCGTCGTTGATGGTCAGGTAGTACGCCGCGACACTGTGGGCGACATCGATGCCGAGACGGTCAACCAGCTTGCCGAGGATTCCACCAGCGGTAGCGTTCCAGACCGGCCAGCACTGGTAACGCTTGCGGTAGGCCATGGCGTAGTTGGCCCATGCCTTGAAGGTTTTGCAGGTCTGGTCTTTGGGGCCCGGCATGTCGGCAGGGATCTCGACACGGGGAGCGTCTGGGCGATCCACCACAAGCACCAAACTCCCGGACTGGGTCGGCAGCGCCGCACCCTCCGGCAAGTCCTGACTTGTACCCTGACTGGTATCCTGATGATTGGTATCCTGATTTGTCGGAGATTTTTCCGACCCTTGCTCGGATTTTTTTCCGACCTTGCTCGGAGATTTATCCGAGGTAGATCGGATATTTTTCCGACCTTTGTTTTCAGGTGGGGTCGGATATTTTTCCGACCCATCGAGTTTCTGGTTCCATTCGGCAGCTTTCGCGGTCAGGCGGAAAAGCGTGATGTTCGCGGTGCTCGACAACTGGATCAAACCTGCTTCGTCCAGCGCCTTCAGCATGCGGTAAGCGGTGTCAGGTTTATCCGTGAGCAGCGGGAGTTCTTCGACGATCTTCGCCTTGCTCAGCGCAAAGAAAACGCCGTCGTCAGTGGTGACCGGCTTGGTCCAGCTCGGGCAGCCGTAGATGAAGGCGAACAGCAAGGCTTGCTGAGAATTCAGCCCCCACTCCAACGCTTTCACCTGGTTGATGGTTACGGTGAATTGCATGTCAGGCCTTCCCGACCAATTTGGCCAATTCGAGGAAGCGATCGACGTACCAGTGAGGCTGCGTTTCGCGGGGGGATTGGGGGCTGGTGAGGTTCTTGCCGTAGGCGAGGCCCTTATCAGTGATCGACCAGAACGGAACGACCTCCTGCTTCGAGTTCTTGCGGGTCAACACCTTGAGGTAGCCGGCGGCTTCGAGCTTCTTGTTGAAGGACACGACTGAGCCGCCCAGGCCGAAGTCTTTCAGCAGTGCGGTCGCAGACTTGGTGGGCATCGAAGAGCCGCCAGCGGAATCCGGCGCGGCATCGACGGCGTAGCCTGGGAGAAACTTCGGATCAAGGCCGTTGTTCTCGGCGATCTTCGTCAGCATGAGCATCTGGCTGGACGGTGCAGGCTTCAGCAGGCGCGTGAAGCACTCCATGATGGCGATCTCGCCGATCACCTTCGTTCCATTCGCCGTGACGGCTTCTCGTGACGCGGACTGCTGCTCGAGTTCGTGCCAGCGACGGATGACCCTCATGCGCAGGCCGGCGCTGTAACCGGTGAGCAAGCAGTCTGTGTGCTCACGATCAAGCAGATATTCGGTTTGCTCGCGGTTACGGCCGTCGAGGTAGATGTGAGCAAAACTGCTCACATTAACTTTCAGCTCGGAAGCCATGGTTTGGATGTCGCGCTTGACGTCTGGATGACGCTTACCAGTCAGGTTCGCGATCTCACGCGAAGACATAGTGCGCGCCACGTTTTGTTGAGTATGAAAACGTGGCGCGGCTTCTGGGGTATTGATCAAGGTTTGATGGCTGTGCATACTTGCCTCACTCGTTTTGCAAATAGCCACCCTGCCCGGTGGCTTTTTTGTGTCTGAAACTCAGGCGACCTTTACGGACTGCTTGAATACTTCCAGGCTGACGATCACCTCGTCGGCTTCCTTGATCAGCTCCGACTTCTCACGCGAGCACACATGGCCATCGGACTGCGCGTCATGAGCCAGACGAGTGACGTCAGCCAGGTCGACGTGCAGACGCATCAGCGCTGAGTTCAGATCTGTCGGCTTCGGCTTATCGCGAGCAACCAGGTCGAACCCGAATTCGGACGCCAGCGCGATCAGCGGCCGCATATCGCCCGTGTGCAGCAGCACGCCATACAGGTGCTCAATGGTCAGGTGATGGGCATCGTTGTCCGGGTTCGCGCGTTGCAGCAGGCTCACGTGCGGAACACCCATCTTCGCGGCCAGTGCCTTGGGCTCGTTGCCCTTCACCGCCGACTGGCACGCATCCAGAAAGTCTTCCATTCGTAAAACCCCGTTACGTTTTCAGTGGTGGCTCAGTGCCAACACCGGGATGATTCGGTTATCAACTGATCAAGGACGTATCCATGACCAACTCTTCCGAACTGCAAGGCGAGATAACCGCCCTCTGCTGCTTTGTGGGTGCCTTGGCATCCACCCTGCCCCTGTCTTCTCAGATGAGGCTCTGGCCTGCGTTCGAGCAGAAGGCCAGTCAGTTGCGTGATCAGTTGAGCCAAGAGGCTCTGCGCGGCTTCGAACTGGCGACGATCTCGCTCAGCTCGAAGCGCGGTTAGGCTGCCGTCCTCTGGGATGGAAACGGACGCTGCTCCAGCGCCGTAAGACTTCCGTCCTCATTACAGAAAACAACGACGTCTCGGCCGACTCTGATGGCCTTGCTCAAGGCTCCTTGAGTGCAGCCAAGCATCTGCGCGGCCTTGGTATGGCCGTGCTCTTTTGCGAATTCAGAAAGCGGGATACGGCGCATTGCGACGTCCTCTATGTGTTTGCTCAATGCCAGTATGACCGCCGGTATTGTTTGCAGTCAATACCGGCGATATTGGTTGCGCGAATACCGCAGGTATTATGATTTGTGGATGACTAAAGACTCTCGAAGACTGCCGCTTGCCGATTGGCAACTGGAAGACAGCGACCGCCTGAAGGAAATATTTCAGAGCAAGCGCGCGGCCTTAAAGCTCACTCAGGAAAAGCTCGCTGAGGGGTTGGGTGACGGCGTTACGCAGGGCGCGATCAGCCATTTCATGAATCGCAGGACTGCTCTCAGCCTCAAGGCTGTTGCAGTGTTTGCGAAAATGCTTGATGTGAAAATCGAAGACATAAGCCCTACCTTGGCGCGCCAGATCGGCGAGCTGGGCCTTGCCGCTCCTGCCGACGCGAAACATTCGCTCAGCACAAACTCAAGAACAGCCGCAAACACCCCCTTCCCTGTCGGCGGCGACACTGAAGCGGCCGATGACAAGTACGCTCACATTCCTCAGTACAGCGCAAAGGCTGCTGCTGGTCTGGGTCACGAAAACCCGCACGTTGAAACACTGGCCACGCTCGCTTTCAAGCTGGACTGGCTGCGTACCAAGGGTGTGAAGGCTGAAAACCTGCTGGTGATCTATGCCGAGGGCGAGAGCATGTGGCCGACCATCAATGACCATGACGTGCTCTTGGTGGATAAGTCGAAGATCGAGCCGGCCGACGGGCATGTGTTTGTCCTGACGAGCACCGATCGAGGCGCGATCGTGAAGCGCCTGGTCCAGTCACCTCTGGGTGGATGGATCATCCGGAGCGACAACGAGGACAAGGAAGAGTACGGCGATCTGCTGCTGTCGCGGAGTGACGTGAACGAGCATCGCATCATTGGCAGAGTCATATGGCGTGGCGGTGACTTGTGATTCCTTGTAAATATACCTAGGACGATATATTGTACGAGCTTATCGTTGGTGATGAGGCCACGCAGGATCTAGAGGATCTTTTGCTTCTGAAGCCGGAAGCCGGCTACCGGTTGGCTGTCCTGCTTGAAGAGATGTCCGGCAGCCAGGATCTCTTGGAGAAGCTGTCGTGGGACCACTACGGGGGAAAGCCTCACGCCCCAGAAAAGGGAGCGATCCTTAGCGTTGCCAAATGGCTCGGCCCATACAGGAACGGAAAGAATATTTGGCGGCTAAGGGATTTTGAGCTGTCAAAGCTTGGTCATGAGTATCGAATTATCTACGCATACATCCCGGCAAAAGATCTCTATTACGTACTCGCGATTGTCGAAAGGGCATTCAACTATGATTCAGCACATCCAATCTCACAGCGCGTCTTCGCAACCTATGACCGCCTTGAGGCAGACGGCTGGTAGTCCATCAGGCACTGCTACCACTGGCGTTGTGGTGAGAATAGAAAAGGCAGTTCTGCCGATCCCATTGGCGCAGAAGAACACTGCTTTTTCGAAACTAATGAATCGTCTCAATTCCGCCGATGAGCATAAAGCGGGCATGGCTGAAGCTAGGACCTGGGTTGCCGAAAAGGTTTTGGCTGAGGAAGGCGATACCATCAGAACCCTCCGACTCAAGAAAGGGCTGAATCAAACCCAGTTCGCCTCTCTGTTAGGCACCACCCAGGCGCAGGTTGCACGCATTGAGAAAGGAAACACAGACCCTCAAAGGTCGACGTGTAAGAAGCTGCGCGAGGTCCTTGGTATCTCGGCAGACAAGCTAGAAGAAATCATGGACCGACAAGAACAGGCTTACCAATTGAAGGCAAGAAAATGACACGCTTCGCTCATGCTATTTATTGCGACGACATCAGAAACGAGGTCAATGGCAAGCATTCTCTGATGGGTATCTTCGGAAACCTGATGTATCTGAGCGCCTTCCCTTCAGTACTCCCTAAGCTGTGCGCGGTGATCACTGCGTGCACAACCATAGATCGACCGTTTGAGTCGATCACGTTTACAGGAACGATGGATGGCACCGTTGTTTTTGAAATGGGTCTTGATAAGGATCAAATGGAGCAGATGCGTAAGGCCGGCGGCGTAATTGAAGATGCTAAGGGGTCCGAAGCAAAGGCGATGATCGTCCTTTCACCAATGCACATTACTGGCCCAACAAAGCTGGAGATAACCATCCTGGCTGATGGGGAGACAATCCCTTGCGCCGGGCTCCAGATTTCGCAAGCGCCGGAAGGTTTAGCAATTTTGTGAGCAAACGAGTCTATCCAAAGCCCGCCTTGAGCGGGCTTTTTAGTGCCCGTCTATTGCCAATCACTTGGATCCTTTTTACTGTATATCCATACAGCTAACCAAGGAGGAACCATATGGCAAAGCAGAAATCCCAAGCACCGAAAGAACCGACTTCCTACGAATTGCTCGGCATGCGCGTACAGCGCGCCATCAACACGCCCAAGGCTCAGTTATCGAAATCCGTACTGCTCGAACGATCTGCGAATGATGATCCGGCCGACTGGGATCGCATCCTGGATGAGATCGCTGAGAACGACAACGTGACCATCGCCCATCGAGACGACGGCCTGATACAGCTCTTCTGGACTGTGCCGAAAGAAGATTGATCAGATTCCATCAAGGAGCCCGCCTTTGCTGCGGGCTTTTCTGTAAAAACAGGTTTCTACTTATCCTGGAGGACAACGATCCCTTTGAGCTTCTGTTTCTTTTCCAGGCTTTCACGCCTTGCTTCTGCCACATTGCGGTCGTCAAATGGCCCTGCAAAAACCCTGATAACGCCATCCTTCTCTGATCGGTAAGCATTGACGCCTGCAGACTGGAGCTCTCTTTCGACTGCAAAGGCTTTGCTTGTGCTGCTCAGCGAAGCGATCTGAATCGACCACTTGCCAGTATTTGCCTGGCTTGCTGACGTCGCGGCTAGCTCCCCTAAATCACACACGCCAGACCAGTAGTACTTCTGAAAAAATGTCCTTCCATCCCCAGAATCATGCGCATTAATCCCCTCCTCAAGCTGAACATCGCTCACGCTAATGCTGCCCTGCTTGGAATAGCTGATGTTCGCCGAAAAGCGGCGCTCGCCCGAATAGCCGCCGAACGAATTCTTAGAATTCACCGCCCCGCACAAACGGCCATAGTGTGTATCTCCGATGGACTTATCCTCCTTCAAGAAAGCACCGCTGAACTTCGCGGAATCCGAATCCTTTAGCACTGAGGCGACCATATCCTGGCCCTTGCTAACCGCCATCCCCTGATCCATATCACAACCTGATAGCGCAAGCATCGCGCAAATCATTAATCCATGAGCACGCATACGCGGCCCTCCTCTGGCCAAATTCGAGCCCGGATATTACCAGTTTACCTTTCTGAGGCAGTTTCAATGCTTTTGAAAAAAATACATGACCGGAGGTATTGACCTACCCACAATACCGGCGGTATTGTTTACCCATCGCAGCGACAAACCAACGGTGCGACAGGGACTCAAGAGACCCGCAGCTCTTTAACAACATGCGCCATGAACGACTACCCGGCCAAACCGGTTAGGTCACTCCCGGCACCATCGGTGGGAGGTCAGTAAACCGAAGGAAACAAACCGCTGCGCTTGTGAGGCGACCGGCACCAGATGAAAGCCATTGAGGGGCTCAGTCTGGTGAGGTGATGACCGAACTGTGCGAATGACCCTGACGGGCGCAGTGAGTGACAAGACCGAGAGATTCACTGAAGCACCTGGGCGACCGGGTGCTTTGGGAATCCACTGGAGGCAACAACATGAGTACGTCCGCATTTGAAGCAAGCGACGAGACGGTCAGCGAAGCTGCAGCGTCCTGCGCAAGGCTGTTGGAAAAGTGGTTCGGTGGCGTCGACGAGGCGATTGCAGCACTTGAGGCCGACCCTGCCGACTTGGCTGATCTTGTGATGCGCAGCCACATCAAGCAGCGCCGCGACATGACGGTTAAAACGCACATGAACATTCAGGCTTTCAGCCGTGAGGTTCTAGGACAGGTCGCATGACGATTTCACTGGCTGGCCATGGAGACAGGGCCAGACGGGAAATCAAACGGAGTCAGCAGCATGCAAATCAGCCAAAAGAAAACAGTTCAGGGCGACGTGACCTTGCTCAAGTTGCACCTCAAGGTCAGCGATCGCTTCACCGCAGGCTTGTTCGATGCACAGGGTGGCGAGGTCGGAAGCTTTGAAGGTTACGTGCCTGACTTCTTCCCCGGCAATCACTACGGCGATTACGTGATGCTGGATATCGATTTGGAAACGGGCCAGATCAAGAATTGGAAAAAGCCCGCGGCCGACGACATCGAAAAGATGCTCGATGCGGGCGATGAAGACTGAACCATCCTCCTGCGCATTCCCAGAGTGCGCAGTAAATAACACCGACAGCGCTAACAGACCGTACTGGGTGCCTAATCCGGGTGAATGTCTGTTCCGATCACCTCGAAAGAGGCTGCATCGGAGAGCGCCTCGAATCGTCCGGATCAAATGTCGTTACCGGCGAGACGCTCTACCGATGCAGATGAAGCAACAAGCGCAGGCTGATGCGTGGGTTTGAAAACTAACAGTTCCCGAGAGTGATCGCTGACCGGCTAAGTACTATTTTATGCCCGCGCGGTACCGGCTCGTAATAACTGGCATTGCGGTAGCCGAAAGGCGTTGACCGCGGCATGACTCTCAACCCGGAGATCAGCACCGGGCTCTGCATCACCCATCAAAAACGGAGACTCACATGCTCCAAATCATCCTGATCGGCGCAGCGCTCAGCCATGTGCGGCCAGAACCGCACTCTGAAAGCGGCCAGCCAACCGATCCACAGCGCTTCATTCGTGAACGCTGGCGAACGATCACCGGGGTCGCAGCGTTCTGGAGCTGACTTCCCCGCCAAAAAAACCCGTGTGGTGCCGTAAGCCTGAAGGCGGCGCCCATCATCTGGCAGGCAGCGGACAGTAGGGCCGTCGATGTCACCGCGCATCGGCCGAAAGGTAGGCCCACCCCTCGCAGCACATCGAAACAGTGCCCGCACATGCGGAACTCCTACCCCATATCGAACACACCCACATGCAACCCCTCCGCTGCCCCTTGGCCGTTCGCGTTCTTGTGGTTGCAGCTGAGTGTGTTTGGTCAATCTCAGAGAGAGAACCATGAGCGTTAGCGAATGCGTGGCCAGGGCCCGAAGCCAAAATTACCGAGTGTTGTTTGGAAAAAAACACGGCCCAGACTCAATGGTTCTGCGGGCAAGGGTCAGTCGCGATTATTGGATGGCCATGGCTCGACACCAAAAACTTAATACTCCAATCCCTGCCTGATCCAGCGCCTACGGAGGCGACGATGAACTCATTCGCAATAGCGCAAGCGCGCTGGGACAACATGCAGCCGGATGAAGGCTCCGGGCATGAAGAAGCGGCGCGAGTCTGGATTGAAAACACGGCTGAGAACCTGATGCGCGGCTGTGACCTGGTGATTCGGCGTCGGTATTCGGCGCCGATCGTGGTTGAGTATTCGGCCTATCTGAACGCCGTTCAGCTGCATCTGAATAAGCGCCAAGAGGACGGCGACGACTCAGAAGACTGGTTCGCCCAGTTGGTCATCGCTGCTATTAGCGGCGGACCAGTCAAGACGTTTGGGGAGGCGCTGCTCGGCGAAGGCGACACGTCGATGGGCAAGCTGTTCGATATCGCCGTTGCGCTGGTTGCGCCGCACGCCGAGGCGGGTCTACAGGCTGAAGCAGAGGATGCGGATTTATGAACAGCCCGCACGTCCACATCAGCAAGCAGCTGGACCAGCTTGAAACTCTGGATTATCCACCCTTCTACGAAGCCATCATAGAGCGCCAGATCATCAACCTGTTCACCACCAACGAAATCAACCCGGAAGAATTCGCCTACTACTGTGAGCGCTTCAGGCGCTTGGCTGGGCGTGAAGCGAGGATAGCGGCATGATTGATATTGATTGGAGCAAGTGTCCGCAGGCTACGCACTTCGCACCCAAGCCAGAAGCTGACGATATGTGGTGCGACGTTTTCTGGCGTGTTGTTGATGGCGTAGGTGTTGAGGCCTGGGCATTGGTATCTGGCGGTCTCGAGCACTACAGCCGACCAACCTGGAGAAAGGAAACTGCCGAAAGGCTTATAGCTCGACCTCCGCAATGGAATGGCGAGGGTTTGCCGCCAGTTGGCATAGTGTGCGAGCACCAAGTTTTCGGCTGCGCCAGTTGGACCAAAGCCATCGTGCTTGCCTACGGCGAAAGGAAAACCTTCTACCGCGATCAGGACGGGCATGAGTGGTCACGGCTGTCCGATGAGATCAAGTTTCGCCCTCTGCGAGCTGAGCAGGCCTTAGGCGATAATCTAGAAAAGGACGCCGAGGCTCTTTTCGGCTTCGTTAATCCGAACGGAAAGTGGAGGAAGGCAGACACAGAGTACAAGGATCGCTTCCGCAATGCTGTCAGGGCTGGCTACCGCAAGCAGGTGCAGCCATGACAACGCCTCTTGTTCCATCCCTGATAGACGAGCAGGTCGAGGATGTTCAGCAGCGAGTTCAAGTGCGCGGCGTCATTCAGTTGCGCCGCGACATGCTGGTGTCTGAGCTTGAGCATCCGATTAAGGCTGACTGGCTAAAGCGTCGGCCCATGCCAAAACCAAGGCCCTGCCAATGACCCGCTACCAGCACGCCAAGCGCTGGGCCTTCTGGCGCGGCAGCTTCTTCACCCTGCTGTTCTGCTCTGCCTGGATGATCGCCAGCGCTTACGCACCGCAATGATTTAACCACTACCCCATTCAATCGCAGCGCCCCGGTAACGGCATGGCGCAAGGAGCTTCCGTGTCCGCACATAACCCCGCGCCAGTTGCGCACGAGCAACAGCTTCACATCATTCCGCACGCGGCAACCAGCACCAGTGCGCTCGTGCTGGATGGTGACAGCCTGGACAAGATGATGCGCTTGGCAGATGTCATGGCCACGGGCCGCGCAACATTGCCGAAGCACTTCAACGGTAACTCCGCTGACTGCCTGGCCGTGATCATGCAGTCGATGCAATGGAAGATGAATCCCTTCGCGGTAGCGCAAAAAACGCACCTGGTGAACGGGGTCCTTGGGTACGAGGCCCAGCTCGTTAACGCCGTAATCACCACCTGCGCGCCGGTCATGGATCGTCTGCATTACGAGTGGTTTGGCGAATGGGAAAAAGTGATTGGCAAGTTCACGATCAAGAGCGGCGATAAAGGCGAATACCGCGTCCCCGGTTGGAAGATGCAGGACGAGGAAGGCTTGGGCGTGAAGGTCTGGGCCACCTTCCGCGGTGAAGACGAACCGCGCGTGCTGGAGCTACTGCTGGCTCAGGCACGAACCCGCAACAGCACGCTTTGGGCAGACGACCCTCGCCAGCAACTAGCGTATCTCGCTACCAAGCGCTGGTCCCGCCTCTACTGCCCTGATGTGATCCTCGGCGTTTACAGCCCTGATGAACTGGAGGAAAGCGCCCCGCGTGTTCGCGACGTCTCTCCGACTCGTGAAGCGGAGCCCGCCGGCCTGCCGCCCTACCCCGATGACAAGCTCGCTGAGAACCTGCCCAAGTGGCAGAAATCGGTCGACGTTGGCAAATCGTCGCCTGAGCACCTGATCGCAACCATCAGCAGCAAATACACCCTGAGCGAGCAGCAGATCGAGCAGATCAAAAACCTCGCGCCCATCGAAGGAGAATCCGCATGAAGATTCATAACGTCGCCCAGGGGACTCCCGAGTGGCATGCGCTGCGCGCCAATTATCACACTGCATCCGAAGCGCCCGCCATGATGGGTGACTCAAAGCAGATGAAACGCACCGAGCTGCTGCACGCCAAGAAGACCGGGCTTGATCGGGACATTTCGTGGTGGGTCCAGAAATACCTGTTCGATAAAGGCCACGATTCAGAAGCGCGCGCTCGGCCGATCCTTGAAGCGCGTATCGGCGAAGACCTCTTCCCAGTTGTCGGCACCGAAGGCGACCTGCTCGCGTCCCTGGACGGCTGCACCATGCTTGGCGAAATTCTGTTCGAGCACAAAATGTGGAATGAACAGCTCGCCGCCGACGTGCGCGCCGGCGATCTGGACGCCCATTATTACTGGCAGCTGGAACAGCAACTGCTTGTGTCCGGCGCTGAGAAAGTGATTTTCGTCTGCTCCGATGGCACTGAGGAGAACTTCGTCTCGATGGAGTACTTCCCCGTTCCCGGCCGCGCCGAAAAGCTTGTTGCAGGCTGGAAGCAGTTTGAAGCCGACCTCGGAACGTACCAACCCGTCGAGGCCGCCCCAGAGGCAGTCGGCACTGCGCCGGAAACCCTGCCCGCTCTACGCATCGAAGTCACCGGCATGGTGACTGCCAGCAACCTTGAACAGTTCAAGGCTCGGTCATTGGCCGTCATTAGCGCCATTAACACCGACCTGCAGACCGATCAGCACTTCGCTGACGCGGACAAAACTGTGAAATGGTGCGGCGAAGTCGAATCGAAGCTGGCAGCGGCGAAACAGCACGCCCTCAGCCAAACAGAGTCGATCGACCTACTCTTCCGCACAATCGACCAGATCAGCGAACAAACTCGGACAAAGCGTCTGGAGCTCGAAAAGCTGGTCAAGGCTCGAAAGGTTGCGATTCGCGATGAGATCGTCACAAAGGCACAAGCAGCTCTAAGGGCGCATATTGACCATATCAATGCATCGCTGGGCGGCCGCGTGTTGCTGCCTCAAATCTCATCTGACTTCGCCGGCGCCATCAAAGGCAAGAAGTCGATAGCCAGCCTGCGCGACGCTGCCGAAAGCGAACTCGCCCGCGCGAAGATCGACGCCAGCCAAAAGGCCGACGCGATCCGCCTCAACCTCGCCAGCTTGGCTGAACTGGCCGTCGACCATAACTTCCTGTTCAACGATATCCAGCAATTGGTGATGAAGGCCAACGATGACCTGGTGACGTTGATCAAGGTCCGCATCGACGAGCACAAGAAAGCCGAGGAAGACCGGCTAGAGAAACAGCGCCAGCAGATCCGCGAGGAAGAAGCTAAGAAGCTCGCGGATGCCGAGTCCGCAAAGGTTGCTGAGCAAAACAAGGCCGCTGAGCAAGCAGCATCGGCCCTATCGGCTTCAACACCAATGTCAAAACCCCCATCTGCGGCGCGGGTATCGACGGTAGCGCCATCTGCCAAGGTACCGCCGAAGCCAATGAAGCTCGAAGCTCAGGTGACCGATCTCGAGGCGCTGGTAAAGGCTGTCTACGAAGGCCGTGCACCCATTTCGGTGCTCACCGTCAACTGGGGCGCACTCGACGACCTCGTTCACATCCACGGTGAAGCGTTCAGCATGGACGGGGTCGTCCTGCAGCAGGTGGCGGCATGATCAGTTTCAGCCTGAGTCCTGACGCTCCGACCCTCAGCAGATCAGCCGAACTCGCAGCCGCGATGGCAGCTTACGAACAAAGCGGAGGCCGAATCACCCAAGGCGCGTGCTTCACCGGAACGCCAATCTCGCCCATACGCCGGGACTGGGTAGACCCTGAAACGGTGCTCAAGCGCAAACCGCCGCGGATCTCGGCAGCGGAGCGCAAACGCCTCCGGCAAATGACGGAGGCGATATGAGCAAACGCAAACCCTGTAACCGCAAAGCCCAGATTGAGCGCAGTCTTCGGGCTCTGCTGGGCACCAACCATGCCGCCGTGATCAGCATCGATCCAAGTGGACTGCAGGTCATGATCAACTGGAAGAACGGTAAGCAGATCACCTCGCGGCAGGTCGCCGACGCGCTCTGCGATATCTCGCACCGCTGGACGATGCACATCGCTGGGATCTGCATTCAGAGCGACGGCGGCCAGTACATCAAGATGACTGTCTTTACGCCCGATGGCATTCATCGGGTGGAAAAGCTGTCGGACGTCGTCGAGCACTTCTATGACGAAGTGAAGGCTGAATGCAATGCGAACCATCTGGTGGGAATGGGCTGGCTGGCAGTGCCTGGCACGGTTGAGGTGAGCGAAAGGGAGGTCGCTGCCCTGCTCTCGTCAATTGGAGCCTGGAACCAGGTCAAGGTCGCAGCATGAGGCGCTTGTTCAAATCCCCGCAACAACGAAAACGCAATTCTCAACACCAACTCCCACCCAGCGGGCTGCAGCCCATCTCGGAGAAAGCACCATGCCTACCCCAACGGATACCACCGAGTTCTTTGAAGAACTGAATGGTGGCGCCTTCGCCAGCCAGATCGGTCACGCCCTTTCCGAAGTCGCCGCGGGCGTCGTCGATCACGGCAAGGCCGGGAAGCTGGTCATCACCTTGGACTTCAGCCAGATCGGCGAATCTCATCAGGTAAAGATCAAGCACAAGCTCGACTACAAGGTGCCGACCAAGCGCGGCACGCGTAGCGAGAACACCAGCCTCGACACGCCGATGCACGTCGGCACCGGCGGCAAAATCTCGCTGTTCCAGGAGAAGCACGACCAGCTGTTCACGCGCGACGAAGCACCAATCAAACCGCGCGACTGATCCACCCTCTGCACTCCCTCCCCTCACGAAGAGAACTGACGAATGTCACTGACCAAAGAAGCTATTCAACTCATCACCGACACCGCGCTGGAAGCAACGGGCAAGGCGCTGCCAACGTTCACGCCCACCGCGGTCCTACCGGAAGGCGCGAAGGTGCTGGATTTGGAAAAGTACCAGCAAGGGCGTAGCCGTTTCCGTGGCATCTACTCCACCCATGCCTTGGCAGATTTCAGCGCTTACGTTGCCGACCGCGCCGAAGCTGGCGCCCGTGGTTTCATAAATCAGGACGAGATGAGCTGCGTGTTGCTGTTCAACTTGGGTACCACCGAAGAGCCAGGCCATGCCGACGACCGCGCGGTGCTGAAGCTTAAGGCCACGGCCGGTTACGCTGCTGCACAGGCGATCGCCGATACCCGCTTGGCGCAGAAGGACCTGAGTGATTGGATCGAGGACTGGCACCAGTATCTCACGCCGGTGGACGACGAAGGCAACAAAATCCCTGTGGCCAAGGCCATCGCTGCGGTTCGCACGATCACGGTGAAGGCCACCAGCGAGTCAGAAACCACCGTGGGCGACACAAGCGCCAGCCGCAGCGCGATGGATCAGATCGAAGCGCGCAGCAAAGAAACCCTGCCAGCAGCCCTGCTGTTCAACACGATCCCCTTCGAAGGCTTGGTGGAACAGCAGATCACCTTGCGCCTTTCCGTGATTACCAGTAGTTCGGTACCAGTACTGAAGCTGCGCTGGGTTGGCGAGGAAATGCAGCGCGAGGCGATAGCCCAGGAGTTCAAGGCGGTCTTGGAAGCGCAGATCGGCGACGCTGCAAAGCTGTCCCTGGGCAGCTTCTCGGCCTGATAAAAAATCCGCGCCACGAGATAGAGGCTTCGCCAGTCGAGGCGCGGAACTCGATACTGCATAACAAAGCGAGGCATTGATACTAATCCGCAACTAATTATTTGACCGGCATGCCGGTGATAACTCTGACGATCTCTGCGAAAATGTAAAGGTGCTCATCGGCTAAATAAAAACAAGTGGTTGAGAAGTCCTCATTGCTGCCTATCGCTAGCGTTAACCCTGGGTATATATCCTCTTTCCGACAGTGCTCAAAAGCTTGGAAAGCTCTTTTTCGCTTGACCGAGGTGATACCTGGCGCGGAGTAATCGGCAAGGTAGTCGCCCTTTCGCGGAGCGTCTACCTGCCTGTGAGCGCTGTATTTCATACGGAATTTAGTTGCATTCCAAAAGCTAGGCATGCTGTTAAAAGTGGGCTCCAGGCCCATCGACCTAAAGTAATAGTGAATCTGGCCAAGCCGGTTTAGGTAAGCAGTCGTTTCATGATGCCAGGCATAACTAGATGCCCAGCAAGTATTCATGTAATTGCGATAGTGGTAATCCAAAGCCTCTATTGCAAGCTTAATACCTTTATGACGGCCGTATTGATACGATTTCTGCGTATCTTCGAGATTATCCAAAACAGCTGAAATTGCTCCCATCATCGATTGGCTCCAGACTTAGCTCAGCAACAATGAACCGCCGACCCCATGCCGGTCACCACGTATAGCCCACCACCAACCTATTCGCCACCGAACTTTCGGAGGCTTGATTCTGCACGGAGAAAAAAGCATGAAAGTCGCAACTGACGTCATGGCGCTGCTGAGCGCATCTAGAACTGAAGGCAACAAACTGTTCATAACCGGCGGCCAGCTTGAGCGCGGGCTTTATTCCCGCCTAGACAAAACACTGAAGGCCGCTGGCGGGAAATGGAACACCAAAGCGAAAGCCCACCTGTTCGACGGCGATGCGGCTGACGCGATCGAGAACATCATCATGACCGGCGAAGTCACCGTGCCTCAGGACTTCGGCTACTTCCCTACTCCGCCACCAGTCGTAGAGAAGCTGCTGGAGCTTGGACAGATCTCCGAAGGGATGGTCGCGCTGGAGCCATCCGCCGGACGTGGTGCAATTGCTTCGGCGCTGGAGGCGGCTGGCCTGGTGGTGGACTGCGTTGAGTTGCTTCCAGAAAACGCCAAACATCTCCACGGTTCAGGTTACCGCTCGGTTCACCTCGGCGATTTTCTGGCCGTAGAGCCCGCCCCTCAATACGATCGTGTGGTGATGAACCCGCCGTTCGACAAGAAGCGCAGCGATATTCACCACGTCCTGCACGCCCTGAAATTCTTGAAACCGCGTGGACTGCTGGTTGCAGTTATGCCGACTGGCGTCATGTTCCGGGAGGATGCATTGTCGCGTGACTTCCGAGGTATCGTTTCGGCGCGCAGCGGCAGCATCTTGAATTTGCCGGATGCCTCGTTTAAAGCGTCCGGCACCTCGGTTAGCACCTGCATCGCGGTCATACCGGCCTGATCAAACCACGGCATCAGCCCGCTCAATCAGCGAATGAGCGACCGCATCCTCCATGGATATCCAAGGCGGCTGCTGGCTCTGGGTGCGGGACTTCAAGAAGGCTTTGGTTCTTTCGACATTGAGTCGCTGACCGGTCGCCTGAAGCTGCTGAAAAAGCTCTTCAGGCATCCCGTAATAGCCGCACTCCTTGCACTGCCGGACCGAGAATTGGCCAACAGTCGAAATCTCCCTGTCCTTCAACTCACAAATGACGCAGGTCATCACCAGTTCTCCTTGATTGGTTGAGTTCGACCATAGCGAATTTTTTTGAGCAGAATCAACGGGCCTCGGACGAACTGCATCAGCCGCTCGCAGACTCACCGTAGTCCAAAGCATCAGCAGCAACCTCTATCTCCCTGATCGCCTCAACAACGACGGGCGACACTCTGCTGGGCACAACGAGCAGTGATTCGATTGCCGCCTCACACAGCTCTTCAACGTCTACGTGCAGTGATCTCGCTGCGTTTATGACCGCCTCAAGCGCGACTGTAAGCGCTAACTCCCGGTTATTGCTCATGACCTTCTCCCTTCCTGTGGAGCGGTAATCGTAGGCCATTCCTGGCTTCGGCACCGAGCGTTTTGATGATCTAGCCCGCCACCAAGCTTTCAGCCCGCCGGCTCATCGAATGCTGTCTTGCCGCAGCCTAAGGATCGAAGTTTTAGCCTGATCAATTTCTTCTCTGAGACCCAGCGCACGCTGTAAAGCATACGTTCTGGCGTCTTCGTCTTCTGGATTAGATGAATAGCTCAGAAGTATAATCGACTGGATCACTGTACTAACCTTCTCGCTGAAGCAGTCTTCGGATTCCAGTATTCCTTCTCTGCAAACGTCGCCAAGCAGCAACCGGACGTCCTCTAGTGCTGATCGGAACTCTTTCGCCGCTGTAACATACGCGATTTGATTTGCTTTATACAAAGCTTCAAGTTGAGGCACCTTGTCCACTTCACTGACAGTGGCTGAAATATAGTCCGCATAGCTACGAATGTAACGATACGCTACGGTCAAATCGCCCAACGCGAGACTGAGCTTTTTAAGCGCGTTATATCTTTCTCCGTGCTCCCACTGTAAGCGCCAAGCAGTCAATGTAAAAGTAGCAACAACGGCCGCGCCGATGGTAGCTATAAAGCTGAGCAGCTCAAAAACGGCTTTGAATTTTTCCAATGAGATCTTTTGATAGATACCCATATAAGCGACACCTACACAAAAGAATCCTAAGCAAATAGCCAGATCCTTAAAGTTTGAACTTGAGCGCATATTCATTCCGCCTCGGACCCGTCATTTTATTAATAATACATTTGGGGAGCTGACATGCCCACTGCAATCGATTTGTTCGCCGGTCTCGGCGGATGGTCTACCGGTGCCCGCGCGGCGGGTGTCGAAGTCCTCTGGGCTGCAAACCACTGGCCGGTCGCGGTCGAGTGGCACGCCGCCAACCACCCGGACACCCAGCACATCTGCCAAGACCTGCACCAAGCCCGCTGGGAGCAAGTGCCCGCCCACGACATGCTGCTGGCGTCGCCGTGCTGCCAAGGTCATTCGAAGGCTCGCGGCCAAGCAAACGGAAACCCGCAGCACGATGCCTCACGCTCTACAGCCTGGGCTGTTGTGTCGGCTCTGGAGTTTCACCGGCCGGGCGTGGCATTGGTTGAAAACGTTCAGGAGTTCACCGACTGGGCGCTCTACCCTGCCTGGGTCTCCGCTGTTCAGGCGCTTGGATACCAGGTCGCGCCGCACGTCGTGGACTGCGCAGATCTGGGCGTTCCTCAGCACCGCGTCAGGCTGTTCCTAGTGCTGACCCGCAGCAGGGCGCCTTTGATGCTCGAGCTGCACCGGCGCCAGCATGTGCCAGCCGCCAGCTTCCTTGACTTCAACGCTGGGAAATGGTCGCCGATCGAGCGGCCGGGCCGCGCGCAGGCCACGCTCAATCGAGTTCGTAACGGGCGCGAGCGCTTCGGCGACCAGTTCATCATGCCCTACTACGGCAAAGGCTCCGGGCTGACCGGGCGCGGCATGGACCGGCCTATCGGGACGATAACCACGCGCGACCGATGGGCTTTGGTGCGCGGTAACGAGATGCGAATGGTGAGCGCCGACGAGGCCTTGGCCGCCCAGTCCTTCCCCGCCGACACCCTGCGACCCAAGAGCCACAAGCTGACCATGCACATGGCCGGCAACGCTGTTCCCCCACTCGCTGGCCAGCGCGTAATCGAAGCGCTGATGGCCGCCGCCTGACCAACCCCAAAGTAACCTCCAAGGGTTACATTCCGGAAAGTAACCTGAATCGGTTACAGGGATATCGCCATGCGAATCTACCTCAGCGGGCCCATGACGGGCCTGCCCGATTACAACTACCCAGCATTCAACGCAGAGGCCGCCCGGCTCCGCGCACTGGGCTACGCCGTCGAGAACCCCGCAGAGAATCCACTGCCCGCCGACGCGCCTTGGCACCTCTGCATGCGAGACGCCATACGCCAGATGCTGACCTGCGACGCCGTGGCCTTTCTGCCTGGCTGGCAGGTCTCGCGCGGCGCCAACGTCGAAATCGAACTTGCCGGGCATCTCGGCATGGAAGTCATTCAAGCGAGCGGCATTGTTTCGCCGCAGGAGGGGTTATGAGTCAGGAACTTCGAGTGGTCCCAGCAGCGCTGCTGGAATCGGCCTTGAAAACATTAGCCGGTGTCGCGCCGGGCCGGTTCGCCGTAGAAGCCGAGCTGCGCGCTATCGTTGATGCACCTGTGCCGCCTGCTGGCGGAGAGGTGGAGGTGCTGGCGGTGGTCACGCTTGGCAGCTTCAGCCCTGAAGAGCTCGGGGATATAGACGTTGAGCCTCAGATCAAAACTCTGGAGCGCCTTCAGCAGCAACTCGTCACAAGCGAGGATGTCAGCCTTGAACTGGTAGACGGGGCACACGTCACCCGCCTCCAAACCGAGGTCGCCGCCCTGCAGCGGAAGCTGACTAAGGCCAGCCTCAGTTGCCACGACCTGGCTCACAAGCTGGCGGACAAGTGGGGTTCCGTCCAGGGCGCTCAGTTCGAGACGGTAAAAGCCCTTCGCCACTTGAACGAGGAGCTGCAGCAGCGCCTAAACACCGCCGATCAGCGGGTTGATGATCTGCAAACAGCATTGCAGGCAGCTCAGACTCCCTTCCCTGGCTACCCAGATCGTCACCCCGATGAAGTGGTTAAGTCATGATAAAAATCGTCCAGATCATCCTCGAATGCGATGGCGAGCTGTGCCAGGCGTCAGTGCCTGAGCACATGGATCTGCTGATTCTCGACTTCCTCAGAGCCGAGGACGGCAAGATCAAAGCAGTGAAGCTGCCAGCCAGCGTCGTGAAAACCTCGTACTCGGCACTGTCGGGCATCACCGACGCCAGCCTCTCCACCAGGCAGTAACCCTCAGAAAATCTTACCCCAGCCCGGAAAATCTTACTTTCCGCCCTACCGGCTCGGATTTATTTACTCATTGCCTGCTGCGCCTGAGCGCGGCGAGGAGCAACATTGTGCGAAACAAAAGAACGCCTGATCCTGTTCTCGGCGCCGTTGGTGCGCGCCAACTGGAAGCGCTCCAAGACCCCGAGAAGCGATGGAGATCGAGCGCGCCGAAGCAATCGCCGACGTAGCGAAGGTGCTGGTCGACTCTGCAAAGTCGAGGTCATGTCCATCATCGCGACGAATGGCGACGCATGGTCGACTGGTTTCATAGAGTCAGAAAGTGCTTCGCCGGCGCTTGCACGCACCGCCATTCAGTAGCGCATCAAAGCCTCCACCATCATGGCTTCGCATAGCTATCAAGCGCCTTACGAAATAGCCTTGCTATATAGCGTGTTCTGCCGGCCATCGTATTCGTCTTCAACGTACCCTTGATAGAATTCCTGTCCTTTTCCGCAAGATCGTTTAGCGCCTTGTAAAGAACGCTTTGAGCCTCAGCGGTGCTACCAACTGACTTGAGTGCGTCTCGATAAATCGCGCGCACAAGCACGGGATCATGGTCGCCTATCCTCTCACCTTCTGCAGTTAGGTCTACTATACTTCCAGATTCACTTTTCCTTACAATTTCCTTTTGTAGTTCCACCTGCAATGCCTCAACCAAACTTTTCTCGGCTTTTACCCTATCTTTTAGGCTGAACAAAGTAGCCACCAGGGAGACAGTAGCGAGTAACAACGGGATAATACCGATAAGATCTTCCATTAGTCGTCCCCCAGCGAAAAATCAGTGTATTTCCGAAGCTCAATAACGTGATACCAAAACTTCACGGCAACGTTCGTGGCAAATAAAACAACTAGAACTATTGAGGCGTAGAAGCTGGGTGCCTCCTTACCAGGATCAAGAGACAACAAATGCCCAAACATAGCCGCATAGAAAACACAGATCAACATGGATGTGACAAAGACCAATCTATTCTTTGAAACGACACCCGTTGTCACGGAATACATACTTGCTGCCAAGACAAGGTTAGACGAGCTGATCGTGTTGGTAATCGCATACTCGACAAATAACGGCAACATTGGCAGTAGAAGATTTAGACCAACGCTTGCCAGCCAATGCCCCACAGCCTCATGGCGTTTTAAAGACTGGTTCACCAGCCACTCCTTCTGCAGTTTGGATCCTAGCCCAAGCCTGGTATGACGATGGGTTTGGGTAATTTACAGGAGATGAAAGCCTGAGCCTATCGGCAGATGCTCCGTTACAAAATAAAACCTCAGTACGATTCCAGTCGAAGCAGTCGACCACGAGTTTTTATCCCGTACCATCCACATGCCTGCCGGTGTACGGCGGGCGGGAGAGTCCTGCATGTCTCAAGCACTTGATGAGCGGCCGCTTCTGGATCGCCTGAAAGCCCGCATCCAAAAATACCTCGGCGCCACAACGAAGCCGATCGCCACGGATATCGCCCTGCACCAGCAGTCCGCGGATGAAATCACCAAGCTGGAGCTTGAGCTGAAGAAGGCGAAAAACCTGATCAAAGAGATGGACCTCCTGTTCGGCCGAAACCTGCTCGCGATGCGCTGTGCCGTCATCGAATGGGATCGCGGCGCCGGTGCCAAAGCGGGTATGTCGTGGATCTACAACACGCTGCGTGGTCCTGGCGAGCTTCCCCCGCGGGATGCCACCGTGGCGCAGGCCTACTTCGACAAGGAAATCATCGCTATCCAGCGAGGCCTGGACGAAGTGCATGTCGCGCGCGAAGCGCTGCGACCAAAACCAGTCAACCCCGCATAGACCCCGGAGGTAGTAAACATGAAGCGCGAACTGATCAAAATCAGCGAGTTCCAGCGCCGCCGCTGGGGTGAAAACGGCACACCGCCCTGCTCCCAGGCGATCCGCAACTACATTCGAGACGGCAAGCTTCCGGGCGAGCAGATCGGCAAACTCTGGTATATCGACTGGGCGGCCTTCAACAAGTCCGCCGGCAACGAGCTCGTAGCGATGGTATTGAAAGGAGCTGCATGATGGTCCCTCGGCCGCGCAACAAGTCGAACAGAGGCTTGCCGCCTAACCTCTACCTGGATGACCGGCGCGGGACTTACCGGTACCGCAGGCCGACGGACGGCAAATGGTTTCCGTTCGGGCCCGACCGGGTTAAAGCGGTCGACGCGGCCAAGCAGCTCAACCTCGCGTTCATGCAGGGCGCTGACCTCGTTGGCGCGGTGATGGGCGAATCTGCCGAGCTGTTCACCGCGTTCCTGACCCAGTATGAGGAAAAGGTTCTGCCGCCCCGCGAACTCTCCGCGGGGACACTCGGCTTATACGCAGTCCACTTCCGGCGCTTCCGGAAGGAATTTGAAGGAAAGGCAATCGATCAGATCACAATCCGCATGATCGCCGAGCTGCTGGACGCAGTGACACCTCGGACCGCAAACCAGTACCGCGCGCTGCTGATCGACATATTCAATCATGCCGCGGCGAAGGGTCTGTGCCCTGACAACCCCGCCATGAGCACGATCAGCCGAATCGAGAAGAAGGCCCGCAAACGGCACACGATCGAAGGCCTGAAAGCCATTCGGGAAAAATCCCCGGCCTGGCTGCAGAACGCAATCGACCTGGCGCTGATCACCGCGCAGCGGCGCACTGACATCCTGTCCATGAAGTTCGAGGACGTGAAGGATGGCTACCTGTACGTGGTCCAGCAGAAAACCGCCAAGGCGTCAGACATGGCCTGGATCAGATTCAAGGTGACGGCCGAGCTTCAGCGGGTCATAAGTCATTGCCGAGACAACGTCGTGTCGCCGTTCCTCATCCACCGGCGACCAGATCGGAAGAAGCAGAAGCAAGCGGAGAAGAAAGAGCACTGGACCAAGATCGAGGAGCGGTATCTGACCAGGGCTTTCAAGGAGGCGCGCGAAGCGGCGGATTGTTACAAGGGATGGAAGGAAGAAGAGATGCCGGGCTTCCATGAGGTCAGAGCGCTATCGCTGCACCTGTACAAGAAAGCCGGAAAGGATGGGCAGAAGATCGCCGGCCACGCCAGCGAGGAGATGACCAAAAACTACCAGAAGGACCATGCGGAAGTGGTCTGGTCAGACGCAGTTCCGGACCTCGATATCAGCGAAATCGCCGGATAGTTTTGCGCCAGTTTTGCGCGGATTTTGCGCGGGCCAAAAATGAAAAAGGGAATCAAGCCTGTAAGTGGCTGATTCCCTTTACAAAATATGGTCGGGACGGAGTGATTCGAACACTCGACCCCTAGCACCCCATCTCCTTTTTCATACTTCTTGAAAGCTTCCAAAATTTTACTCTGGATTTTTATAAGCTAGTATTTACTTGAGCTCCAGCGGTGTTCTGCTCTACGAGAGTCCAGCAACGTCCATCAAGAGCCGACGTTTTTGTGGGGGTAAAAGTAGGGGGAGTCCGTTTCATGGCCAAAATCACCATCAAAGAACTCGAGTCGCTGACCGCCAACGATGCCGGCCGAATCCTTAGGGAGGATGGCAATCTGGCCGGTCGAATCTCAGTCCGTAAGGACGGTGTGTCGGTCAGCTTTTTCTATCGCTATCGCTGGGGCGAGCAGAATAAAGAGTACTCCTGCGGGTCCTGGCCGCGCAAATCCCTGACGGACATCCGCAAGGCGCGCAACCAGGCCCGTGCGCTCATCGATGAGCAGATCAATCCCAACGAGCACAAGAAAACCGCCAAGGCACAGGCTCATGCCGCGACGAACGCAAAAGCCGATCAGGAAAAATCGACGAAGGTCCAAACTCTGACCGTCCAGGATCTGGCCAAGGCCTGGCTGCTGGATGGCGTCGCGCGTAAAGACGGCAATGCCGAGTTGCAACGGCGCTTTAACAAGGACCTTTTGCCAGCACTCGGTAGGACAGCGGTGAACAATGTTTCCGAACACGATGTTCGGGCGCTAATCCGGGCCGTGGTCAACCGCGGCGCTCACCGGCAAGCCATCAGTTTCTTCGCCGACCTCACCCAGATGTTTAGCTGGGCTAGAAAGCGTCAGCCCTGGCGGACCTTATTGATCGAGGGCGATCCGACTGAGTTGGTCGACATTTCCCCTCTGATCCCCGCCGACTACGAGGCGGAAAGAAGCCGTATCCTTTCCCCGGCGGAGCTGTTGGAACTGCACAACCGTTTCCAGCAAATGACCGCCGATTACGACGCCCTCCCCGCGGGCCAAAAATACGACGGCATTCGTCCGCTAAAGAAGGAAACGCAGCTCGCGCTCTGGATTAGCCTGGGCACGCTGTGCCGAATTGGTGAATTGCTGCAGGCCGAATGGAAAAATGTCGATCTGGACCAGCAAACCTGGTTCCTCCCCAGCGAAAACGTCAAAGGCACCCGCGGCAAGAAACAGGACCACCATGTCTTCCTCTCCTCCTTCGCCTTGCATTTCTTTCAGGAACTCAAGACCCTGACGGGAGACTCCCTGTGGTGCTTTCCGAACAAGCAGGATGATGGGCATGTGGACGTGAAAGTGGTGAGCAAGCAGGTGGGTGACCGTCAAGCCCGGTTCAAAAACCGCAAGGCCCTCTCCAGACGGTGCCATGACGATACCCTGGTCCTTGCCGACGGCCAAAACGGCGACTGGACGCCGCATGACTTGCGCCGTACGGGGGCGACCATGATGCAAGCCTTAGGCGTTAGCCTGGACGTCATTGATCGCTGCCAAAATCATGTACTGGCCGGCTCTCGGGTGAGACGCCACTACTTGCATCACGACTATGCCGACGAGAAGAAAAACGCCTGGAACCTGCTGGGCGATCGACTCAGTGCGGTGCTGTCCTCGACCTACGAGCACACGCCAAACGAGTCGATATTGTCTTTTCCAGTGTACACGACGAAAGAGACCCGGGCGTCCTCATAGGGCTATTTCACCCTGCGTTCACCGGAATTTAACGTCCCCACGCTGTGATCCACAATTGGCGATGAGCAAAGGTTGCAGATTGCATGTACACATTCGTGAGCTTTACCGTCAAGGTACTGTTCGAAAAAGTATGGCAAACTGCACCGACTCCTCCACCATCCGGATGGCCGCTACAAAATCTTTGGGGCGATGCAGCAATAACTCGTTTTTCAAAATCCCGTTCACACGCTCAGCCAACCAACGCATTTTGGTAGCAGTCGTAGCAATCGGTCATTGAGCAGGTGATGCCGTGCTTGGCATGCAGCCGCTGATAAAGCTCGGAGCAGTATTGGACGCTTCTATCCGAGTGATGCACTAGGCGTTGCTCCGTTGTCCGCTGCCTGAGGGCTTTGTTGAACGCCTGGTTCACCGATTCGATGTGCAAGCTTTCATGGACATGGTGCTCCACGATTTTTCGGGAGTACACATCGGTGATCAAACTCAGATAAGCCACACCCGTTTGCGTCGATAAGTAGGTGATGTCCGCACCCCATACTTGCTCTGGCGCCTTGGCGACTACCTGAAACGGTCCATCTTTGAGCAGGTTTGGACGCCGGCGAAAGCGATGAGGGCTGTCTGTCGTTTTGTGACAGGCCCGTCTGCGGGGAACCAGTTCGCGCCGATCTCGCAAGCTGTCGAATAAACGGCCTCGACCAACCTTGACGGACACTTCTGGCTCAGCGCGCATTAGATTGTGGAGTTTTCGGGTGCCAAGGCGGGGTTGCCTAAGTCGCTTTTCCCTCACGAATCCCATCACTTCCTGTGCATAACGGGCCCGGGCATCACATGCCCGGTTGCGCTTGTAATAAGCCGGACGGAAAATCCTCATGAACTGGCAAGCCCTACTGATACTCACGCCTTGGATCTGCCCTTGGGAGAGGACTTGCCGGATCGCTCTTTTACGACAGAAACACCGAAGTCGTTCTTCAAAACGTCAACGCCGGTTTCGAAAAAAACTGAGCTTTCTGGTTGGCTTGGGCAAGCTTTTCTTCAAGCTCTTTGATTCGCTGTTCGGGTGTCAGGTTATCAGGCTCATCCATGGAACGGGGTCTCTTGGAGCGAATGGACGCGCCTTGACTCCAGTCCTGCCGACCATGCCCGCGTAACCAGTTCAGTACGGTCGTTTTACCCTGAATGCCCTAGCGCTCTTAAGCCTCTTTATAACTCAACTCGCCTTTTTCGACCTGATCGACGAACGACAACTTAAAGGTCAGCGTGTAATCACGCTGACTGCGCCTTTCTCCCGAATTCATTACTCCCTCCTGAGAATGGGTCAGAAGGCGTGAACCTTATTCAGGACGGGACATATCTAACAAAAAGGGCCCTTAAAAGGCCCCTTTGTACTTAGATTGATATCAGCAAATTCGAAGCTTGCACCCAAGTCGCCTCAGATAAAGATACTCATTTCATCGTCGGCATAGAGAACTCGACTCCCTCCCGAACTCCCGAAGATGGCCAGCGCTGAGTGACCGTTTTACGCCTGCTATAGAAACGAACGGCATCCGGCCCGTAGGCATGCAAATCGCCAAATAACGAACGTTTCCAGCCACCAAAGCTATGATAGGCGACAGGTACAGGTAGCGGTACGTTGACACCGACCATGCCGACCTTGATGTTGTCAGAGAAGTATCGGGCAGCTTCACCATCGCGAGTGAAGATACAGGTGCCATTACCGTATTCATGAGCATCGATCAGTTGCATCGCCTCTTGCATGCTCTGCGCACGTACGATCAACAGCACCGGCCCGAAGATCTCTTCCTTGTAGCAGCGCATGCCGGGTTTGACTTGATCAATCAATGTCCCCCCAACAAAAAAACCGCTCTCGCAAGCTGAAACCTGAATGCTTCGACCATCCACTACGACCTCTGCGCCCTCCTCTTCTGCACTGTCGATGTACCCGATCACTTTTTGCTGATGTTGACGAGTGATCAAAGGGCCAAAGTCGTTGCTCTTGTCTTGATAGGCGCCGACCTTGAGACTGGTCATTGCTTCGCGCATTTTGCTGATCAAGGCATCGGCTGTTGCATCACCTACTGTGACCGCTACCGACAGAGCCATGCATCGTTCCCCTGATGATCCAAATGCAGCCCCTACCAACTGGTTGACCGCATTATCGATGTCCGCATCTGGCATGACGATGGCGTGGTTTTTTGCTCCACCCAATGCTTGGCAACGTTTGCCATTTGCCGCAGCTGTCCGGTAGATGTACTCAGCGATTGGTGTCGAGCCTACAAAACTTACCGCCTGGACACGATGGTCGTGGAGTAAGGTATCAACGGCTTCCTTGTCACCATTGACCACGCTCATGACGCCATTCGGTAAACCAGCTTCCTGCAGCAGTTGGGCGATGAACAGGGTTGAACTTGGATCGCGCTCGGAAGGCTTCAGGATGAAACAGTTACCGCAGGCAATCGCCATAGGAAACATCCACAGTGGCACCATCGCTGGGAAGTTGAATGGCGTGATTCCAGCAACTACACCCAGCGGTTGAAACTCACTCCAAGAATCGATATTGGGGCCAACATTTTTGCTGTGTTCCCCTTTGAGCAACTCGGGCACACCACACGCATATTCAACATTTTCGATGCCCCGCTGAAGCTCGCCCATTGCATCGTGGACAATTTTCCCGTGCTCTTCACCAATCATTTGGCAGATACGTTCGGCATTCTGCTCAAGCAGTTCTTTGAAGCGAAACATCACCCGCGCGCGCTTGATAGGTGGTGTGTTGCGCCACTCAGGAAAAGCCGCTTCAGCGGCAGCAATGGCTTTTTCGACCGTTAGTTTCGAGGCCAGCGCAACCTGTTTGGTGACTTCGCCCGTCGCAGGATTGAACACGTCCTGAGTGCGCTCAGTGTCAGTGACAATCTGGCCGTTGATCAGATGACCTACAGTAATCATGTGAGTGTTCCTTATTTTATGTACGCGGCAGTTACCGCTGAAGTGATGAAGAGGCGTGGTTATCGTTTTGGCTACCAGAGGTTTCGGTAGAGCTCGATCATCTCGTCGACCGAAGGCACCCGAGGATTGTTGCCCGGTGAACCGGATGCGAGGGCTTGCTCAGCCATAATTGGCATCAGTTCGAAGAAGCGTGCGCGACTGATGCCAAAGCCTTCAGGTGTAGGAACTTGCAGCTCGTCATTGAGGGCTTGCAGTTCGACGAGCAACTTAGCGTTGGCGCTATCGTCGCTGTCCTCAACGGTCGCAACGCCAATGGCCCGTGCACAATCGGCGTAACGTTTTGGGGCGCCTGGGATGGAGAAAGCTGTTACGCCTGGCAGCAGCATCGCGTTGGAAAGTCCGTGTGGCACATGGAAAAAAGCTCCAATCGGGCGGCTCATACCATGCACCAGGGCAACCGAGGCTGCCGAAAACGCAACGCCGGCCAAAGTAGATCCCAGCATCAGCGCCTCGCGCGCTGCGATGTCCTGGCCTGCGTGATAGGCCCGGCGCAAGTTCGGGCCAATCAGGCGCATCGCGGCCAGCGCCTGACTGTCACTGTAGAGGTTGGCTTTGAGGCTGACATAGGCCTCAATGGCGTGGGTTAGTGCATCGATACCGGTATCCGCCGTGACACGAGCTGGCAGGGAGAGCGTCAGGGTGTAGTCGACCAATGCCGCCACAGGCATAAACCCGATGCCTACGCAGAGCATTTTTTCGTCGTTCTGTTCATCAGTAATGATGGTGAAACGGGTAACTTCCGAACCGGTACCCGCTGTGGTCGGTACTGCAATGATCGGCAAGCCTTGCTCGCTCACCTGCCGTGGAAATTTATAGTCACGCATCTCGCCACCGAACTTGGCGAGAATGCCAATGGCTTTGGCACTGTCGATTGGACTACCACCACCCAATGCAATGATGCTGTCATAGTCGCCCGATCTAGCATGTTCAACACCGGCACGAATCGAATCGACCGTGGGCTCAGGAACAGTGTCGGCGAAAACGTCGGCGCTCAAACCTTTGCTTGCAAGTACATCTTGGATACGACCGGCGTAACCGAGTTGCACCATCATTTTGTCAGTGATAATCAATGGTCGATGGCAACCCAGGCTAGCAAGCACATCTGGAATGGCCTCGCTGGCCTTGGCGCCCACCTGTAGGATGCGCGGCAGAACTATTTGATTCGACATGTTGCCTCCGAAAGTTTCCCTATGGGGGCGTCGACTCCAGGAGAGTGCCGCCCCCTATTTTTCTTGTAATGGAAGTCGCCGAGGTAGATGGGCATTTGTGAAACTTCTTACCCTTAACCTCTTACGGGAATGTCAGCTGGGCAAATACTCTTGGCTCCAACTGTCTCCGATAACGCTGCGGGTCATGAGAGCGTCAACTTCACTTTCGCTGTAACCGAGTTCACCCAAGACAGATCTGGTTGAAGCGCCAAATTTTTCTGCGGGTGAAAGGCTGCGGATCGCCGCATGGCGCGGGCGTATGGCAAAGGGATCGAGCTGAGTTACGCAGCGCCCACTCGGATGATCGGCATAGACACTAAACGAGTAGCTCCCGTTGTCCGTGCCCGGGTAGTTGTCAGCAGGTCGGCTGTAGCGATTGCGGAGATTGTCGATGTTATCCGGGACAGCAGCGGCGACTCCGGCTTCCTGCAAACGGCGTTGCCAGGTTTCTCCCGCCACCTTGGCCAGAGCTGCACTGAGGAAAGCCGCGTGGTCACCTGCCGCAGCCAGGCCGTTCAAGCCTTGAACTGCATCCAGTCTGCCCAGATCCGCTGAATCTGCATCGAGGTATAGCCAACCGTCAGCCGTTCGATAGAAACGCGACAGATCGCTATAACCCAACACCTCACGACCCGCCGGCTCATCAAAAGGTGCGCGCCCCGAGTAGTCGTAACAGAAAGGAACTTGTACCAGGTTGCCCAAGGCAGCCAGTGACGTCCGAGCTCGGCTGACCTTGCCTGTTCTGGACTTTTGATACAGCGCTGTGGCCACGCCAAGCGCAGCAGCGAAACCGCACATCACATCAATGGTGCCAACATGAGCATGTTCTTCCGGGGTCTGCATACCGCCACCAAACCGCAGCATAATGCCGGTCGTGGCCTGAATGAGATCGTCGTAACCCAAGTAGTCAGTTCTAGGGCCACGGCGCGGGCCGCCGAAGCAGTCCAACTGGCAGAAAATCACCTCAGGATTCACTGCCTTCAGGCTGGCTTCATCTAACCCTAAAGGCGCCAGTTGGCGATCAGGCGCATTCATGACAATGACATCCACTGACTTCACCAACCTGTCGAATACCTCACGCCCCTCCTCTTGATTGAGGTCGACCAACACGCTTTGCTTACCGCGCGCCGAAGACATACCGAACACCACGGTGTTCCATGGATCGTAATTTGGTTTGGTGGGGTCGAGCTTGACGACATCCGCACCGAATCGCCCGAGGAATGAGGTCGAGTGCGGGCCGGCAATCACGTTGGTCAGGTCGAGAATACGAACACCGTCCAGCCATCCTTTTGAGCACGGCTGATTTGCGACTGGCAATTCCTCGCGAGTGCCTTCACTCAAGGTGGCCAATGCCTCCTCGATACTGACTTCTCGTCGTGAGAGCGGAGACAGCATCAACTCTGCACTGTCTTCCAGCCAGGCTATAGCACCAGGCTGTTTCATCAGCCCATATTGATGATCAGTGACGTCAACCACTAGGCCTGCAGTGTTTGCATGCTCATCGTGCAACCACTCTTGAGTTGAACGATGAGGAGCGCCAGGAAACTGCCCTTCACCGAAGATTTTTTCCCATTGCGCAGCCGTCTTGGTCAGGAAGACTTCCTTCATGCGCGCCGAGATAACCTTGGCCCAATGAGCTGGTAGTGGATAAACACCGAGTGAGGCATCACCTTCCCATTGTGCAAATGGCAGGTAAGGATCTTCAACTTTGGGAAGGCCTGCAGCGAGCATTTCCTCGTACAAACCCATTGCCTGTAGGCAGCGTTTGGCATGCGAGCGATGGGAGGGGCAAACTGCGTAGAATTTGCGTCCGTCAGCACATTCATAGGTACGGTAGAAGGGGTCGAGGTACTCCTGCAAATCCTCATAACTGAGGTTCATCGGCAGGTTCTCGGCTCGTCGACGCTCAATCTCCTTTTCACGCAAGGTTTTGTAGCGCGCTGGATAGCCGTCGATCTTGATTGAGTTGTAAGAAAGTCCCTCCATGACCGCCGAAGCGAGCGGCACTTCGATCTCATCACCCATGCCAGTGCGTTGTCTGGATTGCAATGCCAGCACCACAGCCGAGACGGCGAGCATAGTGCCGTAAGCGGATGCGAGTGGCAGTGGAGAAAAGCTTGGATTAATGCCCATCAACACCCGATTTTGCCCCATATCAGTGAAAACCCCTGAGGCTGAAGCGATAATTGCCTCAGTGGCACGCCATTGGCTTCGGAGTTCATCATTCGTTGCAAAACCTGGAATGGACAAGGTGATCAGTTGCGGGTGTTCACGACGCAACTCGGAAAAATCCAGCCCCAGTTTTTTCATCACGCCAGGACGGAAATTCTCAATCACAATATCGGCTTTAGCGATCATCTGCCTCGCGAGGCGCAAACCCTCAGGGGACTTCAAGTCCAAGCGTAAGCACTGCTTGTTTCGGTTGAGGACGGCATTCGCCGGGCTATCCCAGAGCGGGCCAGCGGGTGGATCAATATGGATGACAGTGGCCCCGAGATCCCCCAGTATCATCGCGACAGCGGGGCCGGCAATGTGTTGGCCAAAATCGATAACGTTCACACCGCAAAGGGGTAGCTGACTGAGGTTTGTCATGTTTCACCCGTTATTTTTATTGTCCTGCTTCTTCAAGCTTTCACGCAGGGTTTAGGTTTTCAGAAGCCGTCTGCAGAGGCTCAAAGCGTTTCAGGCTTTGCCCATTGAGTGGCGATCTGGGAGTTACTTTCGAGAAAAGTCGGGGACTGCGAAAGCAATAAAAAAAAACCCTATGGGTTTATTTTTTTTATGCGACAGGAGTAGGATTTATGGATGACCGCTAGATGACGTACGCTGGCTCGCTCCATAGCCAGGCATTTTCCCACCAGAGAGTTTTGAGCCATGAAGAAGCGACTACCTCCGCTCAACTGGTTGCGCGCGTTCGAGTCAGCCGCTCGTCACCTCAGCTTCACGGAGGCGGCTGTAGAACTAAGTCTCACTCAGGCAGCCGTCAGTCAGCAGATCAAAGCGCTGGAATCGCAGCTCGGCGCAGCGTTGTTCAAGCGTCTACCTAGAGGTTTGGAACTGACGGAGCCTGGCTTAGCCTTTCTACCCGTTGTCCATGAATCGGTGGAGCGTCTGGCAGCAGCGACCGATGAAATATTCGGTCAAGGGCACCGGAAGGTACTCACGGTGCGCAGTAGTCTGGTTTTCTTTACTCACTGGCTGGCGGGTCGTCTGCCGCGATTTCGTGTACAACATCCAGATGTCAATTTGCGCATCACCAGCAACATCTGGATGGGCGAAACCGATCTCGAATCCGATCTGGAAATTCGCTATGGCAGTGGAAAATGGACTGGCCTGAAGAGTGAACGGCTGACCTGGGATTTGCTTTTCCCTGTGTGTGCCCCTGATTTGCCCACACTGCAAAAACCCTTGAAAACCCCAAAAGACCTTCGTCATCACGAACTTCTGCATGTCTTGGGTTATGAAGAGGGATGGGGCTATTGGTTAAAAAAGGCCAAGGCCGAGGACATTGACTCATCTCAAGGACTGCAGTTCGACACGCTTATTTCCGCACTGAAAATGGCAGAGCTGGGTCAAGGCGTTGCCTTGGCGCGATCATCGCTCGTCGAGCAGTATCTTGAATCAGGACAACTCATCGCCCCTTTGACTGCAAAATTCAAAACCTCGGAAGCGTTTTACTTGGTGTATTCCCCGCACAAAATCGTCAATCCCCAAGCAGCAGCTTTCGCAAATTGGCTGATGGAAGAAGCGTCCGACGCGCGCAGCGAAGAATGAGGAAGTGATTTTGAATCCCTGAATGCCTGAAAGCCCTTCACCCTGCCCATCAATAGATAATTTTTGTGCGCCCATAAAAAAAATCGCCCCATTGGGCTTTTTTTTATTGCTTTTACCTTCGGATTTTTTTGCCGAGAGTAAAGCCCTGATCGTCTCTTCGGTTGCTCACGCACCCCCGTGCAAAGAGCTCGTGACGGTTTCCCACAAAAATAAAAACGAGGGGTCTCACGCATGAAAAGCGCAACGTTTATTTTGCTATCCGGCATCGTGTCCTGCAGCGCTTACGCAGAAAACACTCTCACGGTTGTGTCCTATGGCGGCAACCTGACTAATGCCCAGATCCAAGCCGCACACAAACCCTTCACTGCTGCCACGGGTACCCGGGTGATTTCGGAAGACTATTCCGGGGGCATCGCGCAAATCAAGACTCAGGTCGACAACAAAAAGGTCACTTGGGACGTAGTCGACGCTGAAATACCGAACGTCATTCGTGCCTGTAACAACGGTCTGCTTGAACGAATTGACCCCGCCACTCTGGCTCCTGCACCGGATGGAACACCTGCTGCAAAGGATTTTCTGCCAGGGGCTCTAACAGAATGCGGCGTGGCGAGTTACGTCTGGTCGACAGTCATGGCCTACAACACCAAAGCCTTCAAGGGCGAACAGCCCCATACCCTGAAAGATTTTTTCGATACCAAACGCTTCCCAGGCAAGCGAGCACTGCGTAAAGCACCTCAGGTCAATCTTGAATGGGCGCTGATGGCCGACGGCGTACCCCGTGAAGAGGTGTACGAAATGCTGGGGACTGAAGATGGCCTGGATCGAGCTTTTGCCAAGCTCGACACAATCAAAAAGGACACCATCTGGTGGGAAGCCGGGGCACAAGCGCCGCAACTGCTGGCCGATGGCGAGGTCAGCATGATCTCAGCCTATAGCGGGCGTATCGTGATTGCTCAGCAGAAAGAGCAGCAGCCGTTCAAAATCGTGTGGGACGGTCAGATGTATGACATGGAGGCTTGGGTAGTGCCTGCCGGCAACCCGAAAAAAGATCTGGCGATGGATTTTTTGAAGTTTGCCACTCAGAGCTCGGTACTGGCTGACCAAAGCAACTATATCGCTTATGGCCCGACACGACTCTCGGCGCAAGCCCTGGTAGACCCGAAGGTCAAACCCAACTTGCCAACCAGCCCAGAAAACTTTGCCAGCGCGCTACAGGTGGACTCCCAGTGGTGGGGAGACCATGCAGACGAACTCAACGAGCGCTTCAACGCTTGGCTGTCAAAGTAACCAAAAACTCAACCACCACCTTGCTGCAACACACCTGACACACCTCTTTGATGGGCCCGGGCGACTTTTCGTGCCCGGCTCTTCTACAGCACCAATAACAAGAGATATCTCCCATGCGTACTGAATCATTCGTTAGCTTTCGAAATGTGCAGAAGAGTTACGACGGCGAACATCTGGTCGTCAAAAACTTCAACCTCGAAATCGAACAGGGTGAGTTCGTCACCATGCTTGGCCCATCAGGTTCCGGCAAGACGACATGTTTGATGATGTTGGCGGGATTCGAGACCGTGACTCATGGGCAAATCTGCATTGATAAAAAACCGGTAAATGATATAGCTCCGCAAAAGCGCGGCATTGGCATGGTGTTTCAGAACTATGCCCTTTTCCCTCACATGACCATTGAAGAAAACCTCGCCTTCCCACTGAAGGTGCGCAAATTGTCCCGGCAAGACATTGAAGCCCGCGTGAGGAAATCCTTGGAGTTAGTGGCCCTGGGACCATTTGCCAAACGAATGCCCGCTCAGTTATCGGGTGGTCAGAAACAACGCGTTGCGCTGGCCCGGGCATTGATTTTCGAACCGCGCTTGGTTCTGATGGATGAGCCACTGGGCGCCTTGGATAAACAGCTGCGTGAGCAAATGCAGTACGAGATCAAGCGTCTATCGAAGCAGCTCGGCATTACAGTTGTTTACGTCACTCACGATCAAACCGAAGCACTGACAATGTCGGATCGCATTGCCGTATTCAATGACGGGATTGTTCAGCAACTAGCCAACCCGTCCGATCTTTACGAGAAACCTCAGACCGCGTTCGTAGCGAGCTTTATCGGCGAAAATAATCGACTGACTGGACAGATTGTCGAGCGTCACCAAAGTTACTGCCAAGTACGCGTTGGCAATCATCTGGTCAAGGCGCTTTCCGTCAACATCCCCACCGCCAGCGCGAATACCACTTTATCGATTCGCCCCGAGCGCGTTCAGATTGGTGCACGCCCAGGCGAGTACGACAACCATATGCCCGCACGCATTGAAGAGATCATCTACCACGGTGATCATTTGCGCGCGCGCTTGAGGCTGGCAGGCAATGACGAGTTCATCGTCAAGATGGTCAATACCGCGGGACGCCCGGCGCCCCAAGCCGGTACATGCATTGATGTGAGTTGGTCGGCCGACGACTGTCGAGCACTGGACGCCTGAAGCCTTTCAACGACTTTACCGTTTTGCCGGAGTCCCCAAGATGAACAACTCATATAGCGTCAGCCCCGCGCTCGACAATGTCGATGAGGCACAGCCGCAAAGCAACCTGAAGGACAAACTTGACCGGGCTGAACGCCTCAACAAGACAAAGTCATTGCTGTTGGTCGTACCATTGCTGGCGTTCATCACGGTGTTTTTTCTGTTGCCGATTGGCACCATGTTGCTGCGCAGCGTGCAAACCCCTGCCCTTTCCGTAGCAATGCCACAGACTGCAGCCGCGCTGCTCAACTGGAAGGGCATGGCACTTCCGGACGAGCAACTTTTCGACGTCGTCGGGCATGAAATTCTCAGCCTGCAACAGGCACGACAACTCGACAGTGTCGGCTCCGATCTCAACCGGGTCATGAGCGATGCCAAGACTCTGATGGCTCGCACCGCGCGCGGGCTGGCCAGCGAGGCCGTCGAACCGGGCTCGTTCAACAGCCGAATGACCGCTGCCGACAAACGCTGGGGGCAGATCGGTACCTGGATGCAACTGAAGAAAATGGCGCCGACCTATTCCGCCTCCAACTACCTGGCCGCACTGGACTTACGCTATGACGACCAGGGCAAGGTCGTGCAGCAACCTGAAAGTCGGCGCATCTACGTCAGCATCCTGATCAAGACGTTGATGGTCGCGTTGGGTATCACGGCACTGTGCATGTTCCTCGGTTACCCGCTGGCGTACATGCTGGCGACCCTTCCCGCAAAAACCAGCAATCTGTTAATGGTCATGGTGCTGCTGCCCTTCTGGACATCACTGCTGGTACGCACCAGTGCCTGGATGGTGATCCTGCAGAACAACGGCGTACTGAACAGTACATTGAGCAGCCTGGGTGTGATCAACCAGCCACTTGAACTGATGTATAACCTGTTCGGAACGGTGATTGCCATGACGCACATCCTGTTGCCGTTCATGGTGTTGCCGATGTACAGCGTCATGAAAAGTATCGACTCCACCTACACCCGAGCAGCGCACTCAATGGGGGCCAGTTCGTTCCGCACCTTTGTCCAAATCTACTTTCCCCTATCACTGCCCGGGTTGAGTGCCGGCGGCATTTTGGTGTTCATCCTGGCCACCGGTTACTACATCACGCCGGCGCTTGTGGGCGGTCGAACGGGGCAAGTCATCAGCAACTTCATTGCCTACCACATGCAGACCTCCCTGAACTGGGGACTGGCCGCTGCCATCGCCTCCATCCTGCTGCTGATTGTCCTGGTGCTGTATTGGATATATGACCGGGTCGTAGGCGTCAACAACATGAAACTGGGGTAATCAAGATGAGTCTTCCAAGCTATACCAGCCCGATGGGCAGAGTCTGGTTCTTCAGTGTTCGTGGTTTTGGTGTATTGGTACTGCTGTTTTTGATCCTGCCAATACTGGTCGTGGTGCCTTTGTCGTTCAATGTAGAGCCCTACTTCAGCTTCACCAGCGGGATGCTCAACCTCGATCCGGCAGCATTTTCCATGCGTTGGTACCACATGCTTCTTGAAGACCCACTGTGGGTGTTGTCGTTCAAGAACAGCCTGATAATCGCGTCCTGTGCCACGGTCATCGCAACGGCATTGGGAACGCTGGCAGCGCTCGGGCTGTGCCGCGCTAATTTGCCGTGCAAGGGACTGCTGATGGGCACCTTGATTTCACCGATGATCGTACCGGTGATCATCTCATCCGCTGGCATGTACTTTTTCTACAGCGCGCTGGGCATTGGACAGAATCACCTCGGCATCATCCTGGGCCATGCAGTACTCGGCACCCCATTCGTCATCATCACAGTGACGGCGACATTGGTTGGTTTCGACCATTCCTTGACCAGAGCAGCGGCAAGTCTTGGAGCGTCTTCGACCTATACATTTTTCCGTGTGACCTTCCCAATTATTCGTCCAGGGATCATGTCCGGTGCGCTCTTTGCGATGGTGACCTCATTCGATGAAGCTGTGCTGGTGCAATTTCTTGGCGGGGTTGAGCAACGCACAATACCGCGACAAATGTGGTCAGGCATGCGCGAGCAGATCAGCCCAACTATCCTGGCGGCGGCCACGTTATTGATTCTCGGCTCGGTGGCATTGCTGGTCGCGGTTGAAATTATGCGTCGACGTTCGCTGCGTTTACGCGGCATCAAAGAGTGATCACCTTCGAGCGCAATGATACCAGCTAAAAATCATTGCAGAGATTTAAGGCTTTCGTAAAATAATCAAAAAATGGCCCCGAGGAGGCCATTTTTTAATTGCTTGAGTTGTTTGGTTATCGTTGCTCGTTCCCCTCCACACCTTCGCAGGGCGAAGCTCTAAATAACTTCGCCTCCTCAGATAAACGCTTTTACATAAGGCATCCAACACTATGTTCTGGGGATCAAATCTCTCAGCGGTTGACATTAGAGACGGTTAGTCTAAATTACAACGCATGAATAGCGCTAAACCAATCTCTCGAAGAGGCCGCCCCCCCAAAGTCCCACGTGAGCATGGCGAAACGCTGGAATTGCTCCTTCACTGCGGCATGGAAATCCTCACCGAGCAGGGCTTTGCTGCCACCGGTATCGACACCGTTCTCAAGCGCATCCAAGTACCCAAAGGCTCGTTTTACCACTATTTTGAAAGCAAAGAGGCTTTCGGCCAAGCCGTGTTAGAGCGCTATGCAGACTACTTTGCCCGGAAGCTGGATCGTTGCTTCAGCGACCTGAGCGTGCCACCTCTACGAAGACTGTCGAACTTTGTTGAGGAAGCAAAAGTTGGGATGGCCAAGTATCAATTCCGAAGGGGCTGTCTTGTGGGCAACCTTGGCCAAGAGGTACTGGTACTGCCAGACATCTTCCGCGAACAACTGGAACTGACCCTGCAGGACTGGGAGCAGCGCTTGGCTGCCTGCCTGGAGGAAGCGGTCAAACTGGGCGAGGTATCTCCTCAGCATGACTGTCAAACCCTCGCGGTCTACTTCTGGGTTGGTTGGGAGGGCGCCGTCCTTCGTGCACGCTTGGCGCAACATGTCCGTCCCCTCGACATTTTTTTCCAAGGCTTTCTGGCGGGAATCACTAGGTGATTCCTTACGATAATTTAAAGACAATCGGTCTAAATTAGGGTACGCAATGTTCAAAGGCATTTTGATTGAGAAGCTGGGAGAAAAGCATTCGGCCCGGCTCACCGAGTTGAAGGATGACCAACTGCCAAGCGGGAACGTGACGGTGAAGGTCGCCTACAGCACCTTGAACTACAAGGATGCTCTGGCTATCACCGGCAAAGGGCCGGTTGTTCGTAGCTTCCCGATGGTGCCGGGCATCGACCTTGCAGGCATCGTCGAGTCGAGTGATGATCCGCGCTACAAGCCGGGTGATCGCGTTCTTCTGAATGGCTGGGGCGTGGGTGAAAGCCATTGGGGCGGGCTTGCACAAAAGGCGAGATTGAACGGCGACTGGCTTATCCCCCACCCCGATCGCCTGACCGAACGGGAATCCATGGCCGTTGGCACTGCCGGATACACCGCTATGCTTTGCGTGATGGCATTGGAGCGTCATGGACTGAAGCCGTCCAACGGCACCGTGCTGGTGACAGGCGCCACAGGTGGCGTCGGAAGCTTCGCAATCAGCCTTCTGGCGGGTGCCGGTTACTCGGTCACCGCCGTAACAGGAAAAGTCAGCGAAGAAGCCTATCTGAAGAGCCTGGGGGCTACGACGATCATTGATCGTGCCGAGCTTTCGACCCCAGGGCGTCCCTTGGCCAAAGAAAAGTGGGCTGCAGTAATCGACTCGGTCGGTAGCCACACTTTGGCCAATGCGTGCGCAAGCACGATGTCCGACGGCTTGGTGGCTGCGTGTGGATTGGCTCAGGGAATGGATTTCCCGGCAACCGTTGCCCCCTTCATTCTGCGAGGGATAAGCCTGTTTGGCATCAACAGTGTTACTCAGCCGTTTGAGCGACGAGTCGAAGCTTGGGAACGACTGGCTAATCAACTCAACCTCGATGCCTTATTTTTGATGACCAGAGACATTGGCATTGAGGCTGCTCTTCCAGCCGCTGTCGACTTGTTGGACGGGAAGATCCGTGGCCGATTAATTGTCGATGTAAGCCGCTAGATCGGTCGCCTCACACTCGCCAAGCTTCCTTACCATCGGCATGCTGCTGGGCCGGCTAGAGATACTAACCATGCTGGTACTCATCACACCGGTTTTTTGGAGGTATTTAGACCTCTCACTGGGTAGTGAATACCTACAAACGCGAAAAGGGCCTGTCGAGTGGCGTGCCCAAAGATGTTTGGAACGGGCTGCTTATTTGATTAGTCTTGGGGTCAATATGGCGACTTCAGGGGAAGCCCTCGGGTGATCAAACCGATAACGCTGTTACGCCGAGTTTTCGCTTCCATGCGCTGGCGTACTAGAGTTACGTTGTGGATTGCGGCAACCATTGCTGGCCTGTTAGTGGCGGCTTTTGCAAGGCTGGCGGACATAGCCTTGGCGTAGCTTGCTCAACAGACCGCGGAACGAGCGTGGCTTCCTCTTATTTACACCCCACTGATCGGAATGCTCGCTGTCTGGCTGACAACACGTTTTTTCGTGGGCGCCCAAGGTAGCGGAATTCCTAAGGTAATCGCAGCAACACGACTTGCACGTCAAGGTAAGCCCATTAACAGACTGGTTTCATTGCGCATTGCTTTCGCCAAGATAAGCCTTGGAACTCTGGCGTTGACAAGCGCCTTTTCGGCGGGACGTGAAGGCCCCTCAGTTCAGGTTGCGGCATCCATTATGCACTTCTTTCACCGTTTCTTGCCCAATGTGCGAATCCAAGGCAGACATCTTGTGCTCCGGAAAGTCCTGCACGGCATACCAAGCGGCCTGATCTAAACGAAGCACATCGCATTGCATTGTGTCACGAGGTTGGTCGTACAGAATGGACTGAACAGCCCCCGGAACACATCAAACGCATTATCCTGCCGACAAGCAGATCATTTTCATTAAGGTATCAAATGCAGCGGGCGACATCCTGCGAAAAGTGCCGCCTGTGGGTCGATGTGATCTGGTACAAAAGTCGCCCCTTGGGCCTTGGCGCGCGCCGCTACCTGAAACTGCTGTGCGAGCAGGTCGAGGCCGGGCCGACGCGATTCTGATGCGGTCGGGCATAACTGAGTAGGAAATGGGCGGGAACTGATCTTTAACCAAAAAATGATCCCGGAGGAGTTCTCAGTCTGGCTGGCCATGTTGTCGAACTTCACGGCCGCCAGCACACCCGAGTCGATCATCGGATGGGCAAGTTGGCCCAACCCATGCCGGCCTGCACCAAGTCGAAGGTGGACATGTAGCTGTCGGTCTGTCACACCCGGTGTGACAGACCGATCTGCGGGTCCAAGGCCTTGGTATCGCCACTGGCCACCACGATCTGCCGGGTGTCGGCCATGTGCCCTCGTCCGGCGGCTGGCCGTCGCTGGTGTAAGGGTAGCCGGCGGCGCCACCGCGGTGAGCAGCTGGCTGCCGGCCTCGGCGAAGGCCCCACGCTCGTCGATGCCGGGGCGCTCGAACATCAGCGCCACGTGCACGTTGCCATCATGAATCATGCGCACCGCATCGGTCTGTGCGGTCGAGCGAATCTCGATTTCCAGGGTCGGGAATTCCCGGGGCAGGGTGGTCAGTGAGCGGTTCCAGATACTGGTCGGCAGCTCCGGCGCCATGGCCAGCACTAGGCGGCGCTCCAGGCCCTTGTGCAACTGCAAGGCGTGAGCGTGGAGCAGGTTCAACTGGCTGACCACCTACCGGCCTGCGGCTCCAGCGCTCGATCGGCGGGGTGGGCAGGGCCTTGCGGGTCGAACGGTCGAAAAGCTTCAGGTCCAGCCCCGCTTCCAGTGGCGAGACCGCCATGTTCACCGCCGAGGGCACTCGACCCAGGACACGGGCGGTGCCGAGAACGAAGCCTCGTCGATGACGGTGAGAAAGACCCGAAGGGATTCGCTGGTGGGGACCACGATTTCAAATTGGACGGCATTCGTCCAATAACAGACAGATCGTGATCGTTTTACAGGCTCGGCGCTTTTTATCAGCCAGCAGAGCCCTAGCGCAGAGAGGAAAAATACTGAGTAGGCGTTTTACCCAGTGCTTTCTTGAACATCGTGATGAATGCATTAACAGAGTCATATCCCAGGATGCCCGCCACACGTTGCACGGAGACCCCCTCCGCCAAATGACTCAGTGCAATCATCAAATGCAACTGTTGGCGCCAACGTCCGAAGCTCAGCCCCGTCGTCCTTTCTACCAGTCTGGCCAGTGTTCGTTCGCTGGTTGCAAGCCGAGTAGCCCACTCGTGCAAAGTGGTTCGGTCGCCGGGGTCTGCAAAAAGCGTATCTGCGATTTTTTTGATTTTGGGGTCGTCTGATATCGGCAAGTGCAGATCTTTCAGAGGGGCATCGGAAAGCTGCTCAAGCAGTACTGCAACCAGCCGCGCTGTCTTGCCCTCGCACAGATAAGAAGGTTCCTGTTCAGCGAGATGCAGGATCAGCTCCCGGACAAAAGGCGTGATGGCAACCGTACAACATTCATCAGGCATGGCTGCTGCACGGGGCTCCACGAACAGAAAGCAGGTTCGGGCGTTTTCGGTCACTCGGCAGCTGTGAGGCGTACCGCCGGGGATCCATACCGCGTGCTGGGGAGGGACAAGCCAGATCGCATTTTTTACCTCGCAGCTCACTGCACCATGTAAAGAAAGGATAAGTTGACCTTTACGATGATCATGCGGTCGGGCACTCAAATGATTAGGTTTGGGCGCAACCTTGAGGGCAATCGCTGCCTGAGCAAAAAGATCTGAATCGAAATCTTCCGGCGAGGAAACGACATTTTTTGAGCTTGGCATAATTTAGGTATCAGTTGTCTTGATATCTATATTAGATGATTCTGAAGGTCTCTACAGTTGTTCTCTTTTCAGAGGACAGGTACAGAGCATGTCAGACGCAAAAAACAAGTGGCAGGCCATTGCGCTTGTGACAGGCATTCTACTTATTGCCGTAAACTTGCGGGTTCCCTTTACCAGCGTCGCGCCAGTTCTGCCGCTCATCCAGCATGATTTTAGCTTGAGCGCCTCAGCTGTGGGTCTGCTCACTTCATTGCCATTACTTGCCTTTGCCGCCTTCTCCCCGCTCAGCGCTTTGGTAGCCTTCAGGTTCGGAATGGAGCGCACCCTTTTCGGTGCATTGGTGGTCATTTCATTGGGCATCTTGCTCCGTTCCGCGGGCAGCGCATGGGCAATGTACGCCGGCACGATACTGATCGGCACTGGGATCGCCTTGGGAAATGTGCTGCTGCCCGGCCTGATCAAACGCGACTTCTCAATGAAAATGGCGTCCATGACCGGCGCTTACTCCATCACGATGGGCGCAGCAGGCGCTGTAGGGTCAGCCGCCATAATCCCTCTTACCCAATCATGGGGATGGCCGATCGCCCTTAATTTGTTGGTCGCGGCCCCGCTGTTGGCTCTAGTTGTGTGGTTGCCGCAGTTGAAAAAACACGATCACGTAAACCTGTCCGCCTCAAGACACTACGCGACCGTGGCCGTATGGCGATCGCCACTGGCATGGCAGGTCACATTGTTCATGGGGCTGAACGCGATGCCTTTTTATGTCGCCGTAGGCTGGCTGCCTACCATTCTGATGGACCATGGCATATCTCCCGAGCAAGCAGGAACGGTACACGGCACGCTTCAACTGACCACGGCAATACCCGGCTTGATTCTGGCTGCCACGCTTCGCCGCCTCAAAGACCAGAGACTGGCAGCCGCGACCGTCAGCCTATTAAGCGCCTTATCCTTGATCGGGCTTATTTATGTGCCCAACTGCGCCATGTTGTGGGCCGCATTTCTGGGCTTTGGTTCTGGCGCCAGCATGATGCTCGGCCTGACGTTCATCGGTTTACGTACTAAGAGTGCCGGCGATACGGCGGCACTGTCAGGAATGGCACAGTGCTTGGGCTACCTGATGGCAGCCGCGGGCCCCTTACTGGCAGGCCAACTGCACGACTGGACCGGTGGCTGGACAGCACCGCTGTTGATCACGGCAGCAATCTCCGTTGCAGGCGCATTCATCGGCATGCTGGCCGGGCGAAACGTTCAACTCGAACCCGCTCATCGTAGAGAAGCACGACCGCACCGCTCTATCACGAACTCCACCGTAACGACTGAGCAAACCCCATGAGCAACGTATTGATCATCAACGGCGCTAAGCCATTTCTCATCTCCAAGGGTGAACTTAACAACATGTTCGCCGCACTGGCCGCCGAGCACCTCACCGCACTTGGCCATCGCGTCTCAAACACAGTGGTTGACGCACCCTACTCGGTTGACGAGGAAATTCAGAAAATCGCCAACAGCGACGTCATCATCTATCAGATGCCCGGTTGGTGGATGGGCGAGCCCTGGATCGTCAAGCGCTACATCGATGAAGTCTTCACCGCCGGCCATGACGTCCTGTATGCCAGCGATGGCCGCTCACATACTGACGCCTCAAAAAAATACGGCAGTGGCGGTCTGTTACAGGGCAAGAAATACATGTTGTCGCTGACCTGGAACGCGCCCCTGGAAGCCTTCGACGACCCCGAGCAGTTCTTCCACGGCGTAGGGGTTGAGGGCGTCTACCTGCACTTCCACAAGGCCAACCAGTTCCTCGGGCTGGAAGCGCTGCCCACCTTCATCGCCAACGATGTCGTGAAGAACCCGCAGATTGAGCAGGACATCGCCAAGTATCGCCAGCACCTCGATCAATGCTTTCGTTGAACCTTCGTCACAGCTATCAACGCACCAGCGAAGTATTCGACCCCGCTCGTTCGGGCCGGTAGGCACTGACCTCGAACTGAAATAAGAAGCGGTTGACGAAGTAAATTGATTAGAACGATCAAAAACCGGAGCCGGAGTAACGCACGAAGAATCTAGCAGCCACACTACTGACTCCCTTTATGACATAGACCGTCGCGCGCATCGTTTTGGCATCGTTCTTTCTGATCGCCGGTGTATTCGGAGTCATTAGAAAGGCAGCCCTTTCCTGATCAACAAGTGCTGAATCGCCGTCGCGAACGAGCCCGGCGATCCAGTCAGCGAATGCCTCCCGGCTGGCGAAAGAAAGTGCTGATGCGGGTACTGCAGGTGCACAAGAACAGCAGCAGGCCGCTAGTCAGCAAGCACTTCGACCAGCCGCCCTTCTCGCAGAGGCTCAGAAACCACCTTCTCGGCGAGTTGCACCAGCCCGAAGTCTTCAAGGCATATTTTGATATTGAATCGCCCCATCGACGCCGTCATACGTTGGTGCAATCTTACGACTCATGAATCTCAGATTCTTGAGTCCACCAGGGATTACCCCCTCAGCCCATGATCCTCGTAGCGCAATTATCGAGCGCTTCATCATGGCGCTGCCGCTAACAAGCTGGACGTCTAAAGGCGAATGTAGAAGGCAAATGTGTCGTACGCCCTGTCCCTTGCTAGCAGCACGGCTCGCCTACGGCGCCACAAGGTGCTCACGCAATTCTGCGATGTGCTCCGGGCCAATGCCGCAACAACCGCCGATGATGCTCGCGCCCTGCTCTGCCCATTGCCGAGCCCAGCGTAGATAAGACGCAGGCCCCAGGTCTTGACGAATTTCCAGAAGCGTTGCATTGGCCTCGGCCTCGGCGCTGACCACCGGAAACGCATTGGCGTACACGCCAATCTCGACATCCTCTACTGCAGCCTCGATAACCTGCCGCGCGACAATTACTGCCTGCCCCATTACCTCGGGCTGGCTGCAATTGAACAGCACCACCTTCGCGCCCAGCTCCAGCGCCACGCTGACGGCCTGCGCCACCGGCTCGCCAGAACGCAACCGCGGCTCGTCCGCCGGGTCGTCGCTCAGAGTGAAGGACAGCCACAACGGCTTTTCCTGTCCGGCCCATTTGCCATACAACGCTTCATGCACCGCGCGCACTTCGGCAATGGAGCTTTGGGTCTCTGCCAGCCAAACATCGACATGGGAACGCAGCCCCTCAATCAACACCCGGTGGATGGCCACCGAACGCTGGTGATCGAACAGGTCCGGGCGATACGAGCCTAGCGCCGGCGGCAACGACCCGGCCACCCATACCTGCTTCTCGCCACGCTGCGCCGCCCTCCGGGCCAGACGCCCGGCCAGTTCAGCCAGCTCCAACCCTTGCGCCGCAAAGCGCTCCTCTCCCAGATGAAACGGCACCAGCGCGTAGCTGTTGCTGGTGAGAATCCGCACCCCGGCATCGACGTAGGACAGATGCGCTTCAAGCACGAACACCGGCGCTTCGATCAGCGCCAGTGCCGACCATTCTGGCTGGCGAAACGGTGCGCCGATACGCTGCAGCTCACGCCCCATGCCGCCATCGAGCAGACGCAGTGCTAGCCGACTCATTGCGAGCTCCCGACGCTCTGTACGCCCAGCCACTTGTTAACCTGTGCCGGGTTGGACGCGACCCAGGCCTTGGCCGCGGCATCAGCAGGTTGCTTCTCTTTTTCGATTTTCAGGATCAGGTCGTTGAGCGCCTGAGGTTCAATGGCGACGTTTTCCAGGAAGCTGGCGATGCGCGGCGCGCGTTTTTCCAAGGCAGTGGAGGTCAACACATACACCTTTGCGTCCGGGTAGGCGCAGGTGATGCGGCTTTTGCTTTTCCAGTCGGCATCGACCGTCGGGCTGATGAATTTCCAGCAACCGTCGGCCTTGTACAGCGGATCGTCCTTCTTGTTGTCCTGGGCGTAGCCGTCGAACTTGGGCTCATCCAGGCGGCGCAGGTCGAAGGCCGAGAAGATCCAGTCCGGCGTGTAGGCGTAGAACACCACGCCTTTGTTGGCCTTGTAGGCGGCCGACAGCCTGGCGTAGGTCACCGACGCTTCGGTGGAGACCGCCTCGAACTTGTCGGCAAAGCCGTAATCCTTGGCCTTGACCTCGCCGATGTAGGTCGACTCCCAGCCCGCCGGGCCCACCAGCAACTGCGCCTGACCTCCGCCCAACGGCTCGAACAGCTTGGCCACCTCAGGCTTTTTCAGGTCGTACACCGAGTGCACGTTGTACTTGTCCTGGATGTAACCGGGGATGTAGAAGCCCTGCACACCGAGGTACGGCTGCTTGTTCGGCACCAGCGAACGAGTGCCGCCGGTCACGTACTTGGCCCAGGCCGCCGACTGGTTCGGCAGCCAGATGTCGGTGAGCACATCCACCGAACCGTCGCCCTTGGCGGCGGCAGCAAACAGGATCGGCACATCGCCCGCCAGGTACGACACGTCGCCGTCCAGGCGCGTGCTGATGATCTCGCCGAGGATGTGCTGGATGGCGATAGCGCCAGTCCAGTTCTGTTCGCCGATGACCACCTTGTCCTTGGCGAAAGCGGATGAAGCGGGCAGCAATGTAGCCACGAACGCAGCGAGCAGGGAAACGCGGGACAGTGTGTTCATGATTAGCCTCATGAGTGAAGTAAAGAGCGATCTCGCTTGCGCAAGGCCGATTGAATGATTCGGTCGGGGATCAGCGCGCAGAACACAATGGCCGCACCGGCGAGCATGCCTTCGCCACCCTTGATGTTACGCAGTGCGGTCATCACGTCGTAACCCAGGCCGCCTGCGCCGATCAGCGCGGCGACCACCACCATCGACAGGCTCATGACGATGGTCTGGTTGATGCCCAGCAGGAGCGACCCCGAGGCCAGCGGCAGCTCGACCTTAGTCAGGGTCTGCCAGGACGTTGCGCCATGGGCGACTGCAGCTTCGACGGTATTTTTCGGCACTTCCTGAATACCCAGGGCGGTGAGGTGAATCATCGGCGCAAGGGCGAAGATCACCGTGGCGATCACCGCCGGCGTCTTGCCCACCGAGAAGAACGCCACCGCTGGGATCAGGTAAACGAAGGTCGGCAGCGTCTGCATGACGTCAAGCACCGGGGTAATCACCCGCCGGGCCAGAGGCCTTTTGGCCACCACAATCCCCGCTGGCACACCGATGATCAGAACGATCAGCACCGACGACCCCACCAGCGCCAGAGTGGCGACGGTGCGATCCCAGAAGCCGAAAAAGCCGATATAGGCCAGCGCCCCCGCGCTTGTGAGTGCTAGGGCAGTCCCCGCCGATCGCCAGGCGAGAAATACCAGGCTCAATGCCGCCACCGGCCATGGCAGCCAGTCCAGCACGCCTTCGATACCGTCGATGACGCTGCGGACCGTGACGATCACACCGACAAAGCTGCTTTCGAAGGTGACCTGGGACCAACTGATCAATTGATCGATGACATCAGCGGTGGCGAGTATCCAGCTGCGCTCGGCGGGAAATTGCAGCCATGGCCCCGCGGCGTCAGGCACCCACGCGCGCCACAACACCAGTGCCTGAATGACCAGTTGCACAGCCAGAGCCAGGCCCCACGAGCCAGAACGTTTGAGGGTCGGGGCCAAAACGGCACTGGTAATCCGGCTCGCGGCGAACAGCACTACAGCGACCGACAGCAACAGCCAACTGCCCTGCCGCACGCCGAAACCTAAGGCTGCCAACGCGGCGAGTTCGGCCACCAGCAATGGCCAGAATCGCCCTGCCCTCGCCGTTGAATCGAACGCCGCTGGCCCCAGCAGCAGCGCCTGCCAGGCACGGTATCGTCTGACCAGTTGTGGCTGGGACCGGGTTTCACTGACCGGGTTGAGAATCGCAGTGAGCTTAATCGTCATCGCGGCTTGACTCTGGCTTTCATCACGAAAAAAATCCGCCACTTCGGCATCAGCAGGCGCGGCGAGAATCTCATCCGGGCTAGCCACTTGAATCAGCCGCCCGCCTCGCAGCACGGCAATGCGATCGCCCAGGCGCAGGGCCTCGGCCGGGTCATGGGTGACCAGCAAGGTGGTGATGCCACGGGCTTTGACCAGTTGCAGAAAATGCGTCTGCAACTCTCGGCGGATGGTCGGATCGAGCGCACTGAATGGCTCGTCCATCAGCAGGATGTCCGGCTCGCTGATCAGCGCCCTCGCCAGCCCGACCCGCTGCTGCATGCCCCCTGAAAGCTCGCCGGGAAGGTGATCGCCCCAGCCTTCCAGTCCTACTTCCCGTAGTTGCACGTCGGCGGCGGCATGGCGCGGCGACTCGGCCACGCCACGCAGTTCCAGCGGCAAAGCGACGTTGTCGCGCACACTTCGATGGGGCAACAAGCCGAAATGCTGGAAAACCATGCCAATGCGCCTTAACCGCACCTGGCGCAAGGCATCTGCCTTTAGCTGGCTGATGTCCCCGCCGTCCAGCAACACGGTGCCTCCGCTGGGTTCGATCAGGCGGTTGATGTGGCGCAACAGGGTCGACTTGCCACTGCCCGAGGTGCCCATCAGGCACAGCACTTCGCCGCGATGCACCTGCAGATTGATCCCGCTCACGGCATCCAGCGGCGTGGCACCGCGACGGGCCGGGTAGCGTTTGCTCAGGTTGTGGAAGTGCAGGATCACGCTGACGTCGCTCGATGACACCAGCTCTGTATCGGCGCGTACGATCGCCTGAGCTGACGCGGGTGAGGACGGAAGGGAATGAGCAGTGGACACGTAAGCTCCTGACGGTGGCTGCGCCGGGCGGTGTGACCAGCGCAGGTGCATGGGAATGTCAGGGGTTATTGCAGGGTCTATGCCATGTGTCAAAACAGCGATTTTCAAGGCCTGGGGGTTGTCTATAGCGTAGGTAACTGTTTGTTTTCACGTCCCTCTGTGCAGGCACTGTTGCCTGGGCAACAGTGCCTCACACGCGCTGAACACTCAATGACAGACCAACCCGTCACTGATCTTCATGCTGTCCACCAGAAACGCATTGCTGTGCAGTTCTCAGGCCTTCTCCTGACTGTCTCGGATTGCCAGCCTGCGCAACACGCGCTGGCTTAGCGGATCTGACTGAGCAAGGCAGATCTGCATATCGCTGCCACCTCCGACGAGTGCGGAAATATCTGGCAACATCCAGAACTCGATGTTAGATAAAGCGCCAGTCATCGTCGCGCTCAATGTCGGAGCCCCGGTGTTGGTTTCACCAGATGCTAGAAGCCGAAGGGGATCATCTAGAAACCGTGCTGGGAAGGATGGGGAACGCCTGAATTGGTCTAAGATGGAGAGGCACTTGAGCCTATCGTTCTCGGGTATGCCAAACCAGGGGCGATAGCGAAACCGACGCTGTCGACAACCGCAGAGGTGCTACGCGGATGGATGACCAGCTAATGACTCACTATAAACACCGCTCTTGATGTGTTGTTTAGCAGGCACTCATGAGAAATAGACGCCAGTGTCGCCGTGACATTGAGTTAACTGATAAGGCGCTGATGGTCGCGGCTCGCTGGAACTGAATCACGTGGGTTGCCAAGCAGTGAGTGAGATTCACTCAGACGTTTGTGAATCGAATGGTGTCGATGCGGGTATTTGCCAGGAGGGTTTCTTGTCATCCTGGCTGTCGAAAATACGCCGCGCCTTGCGGAAATCCTCAACATTCTCGACAACCCAAGTCCAGATAGGAGACATTCGGGTCAACAGTCCCATGCCCAGCGGCGTCAGCTCATACTCGACACGTGGCGGAATTTCACCAAACTCCCGCCGAACTACCAAACCATCACGCTCCATGGAGCGTAGCGTCTTCGTCAGCATTCGCTGAGTCACGCCACTCATCTGCCTTTTTATCTCGGCATGGCGCATTGCGCCGTATACCCCCAGCGCATGCAGAATACCCAATGACCAGCGACTGCCTGCATGAGCGAGTACTTCCCGCCTGACGCCATCATCTTCTTCTCTAAGCGTTCGGCAAATTGTTTCTGCCTGACTGAGAGCCTCCCGGTAGATCATTTCTTTCTCTGGTATCACAGGTGTGCCTTCTTACGTGTGTTGCTTAATCGTGCAAGCATTCGCTTATCTTACAAGCAACAGGTCTCAGGAGAAATCATGACCGAAACGTCCCAGCTATCCCCCCAATCCATTCTTGTCCTAGGCGCCGGTGAGCTTGGGCTACCAGTTTTACGCAATCTTGCGCGAGTCGCAAAGCGCGCGCCCGGTTCCGCAATCAGCGTGCTGCTCAGGGATTCAACCATCAACTCTCAAGTGCCCGAGAAAAAGGCCAAGATCGATGAGCTTCGTGGCCTCGGCATCTACATAGTCGCCGCAGATCTCGTGAATGACTCAATCGATCAGTTGGCTGAGGTATTCGCCCGTTTCGATACCGTCATCGGCTGCGCAGGCATGGTTGCAGGCCGGGAAACGCCGATGAAGCTGGCTACCGCTGCCCTCAAGTCCGGAGTGAAGCGCTACTTCCCGTGGCAGTTTGGTGTCGACTTCGAGGCAATCGGTCGAGGCAGCCCTCAGGATCTGTTCGATGCTCAGCTTGATGTTCGCGAGCTGCTTCGTGCCCAGAACAAAACTGAATGGGTAATCATCTCGACGGGTATGTTCACTAGTTTCCTGTTCGAGCCTGTATTCGAGGTCGTCGACTTCGAAAACGATACCGTCAACGCGCTAGGCAGTCTTGAGACCAGCGTGACACTCACGACTCCAAGCGACATCGGTGCGTTGACCGCGGAAATCGTTTTCTTCGAACCTCGCTTCCGCAATCAGATTGTGTACCTCTCGGGAGACACTGTGACGTACGCAGAGGTTGCGAGCCTCCTCGAACGTGTACTGGGTCGCCCGTTCAAGCGTAATGTCTGGACTGCTCCGTACTTGCTCCAAGAGTTGGAGAACGACCCAACGCATCACATCAAGAAGTACCGCGCTGTGTTCGCCCAGGGCAGAGGCGTGGCCTGGCCTAAAGCAGGCACTTTCAACGCACAGCAGTCGATTCAACTCACGACCGCTGAGCAGTGGGCCCGGGCCAATCTGCCAGCCTCCTCAGCGCAGCGGCAGTAGATCAACAAATCGTTGCCCCGCCGGGGATTGACCTGCTAAAAGCGCATCAGTCTTATATGGGGGCTGACGACCGAAGCAAAACGCAGATTACGGATTTGATAATCCTGATGACCGGATCTTCATCATCTGCACTATCGGCAGAGGTCTGAGGCGCTCAGGAGTTCACCTTCATGAAGCGTTACTGAGTGGACCGAAGCCGCTGCGCTTTGATCAAGCTTTCATCCTTCATTTGGGAAAACTCATAGTGTATTCGCTGGAAGCTTCCGCTGTGTGTTGGCCGCCCCGGTTGAAAGCGCTGAGTAAAATACGTGCGGAACAACGCCTGGTGATGTGTCAGTCACAGCGATCGCGTCGCGCAGTAATAGCGACTTATTAATATGGGTAGGAGGAAAAATGCCTAGTAATAATACGACAACTACTCATCGGGTATCGACATCTGGGGCACGCATCTTAGGGCTTCCCCCTCTGCCACTTCGCGATCAAATCGATCATTTGTCAGGAGTTGTGTATTCCCAAATCACGGATGTCCGCTCAGTACGAAAGCTCGAGATGTCCTTGCTGATTCCGCGAAACGACACGCCCAAACCCGCAATAGTCTTCCTCCCTGGCGGCGGCTTTATTTCCAGCCATCACGATAGATTTATTGAGTTGCGATACGCTTTAGCACAAAAGGGATTTGTAGTTGCCGCCGCGCAATACCGCGTTCTTCCAGAACGCTACCCGGCGCCGGTGGAGGATTGCAAGACCGCCGTCAGGTATCTACGCGCTCACGCGCAAGATTTTGGAATCGATCCCACTCGAATAGGCGTTATTGGAAACTCTGCAGGTGGATACCTTGCCCAAATGCTTGGCCTAACGAATGACGAGTCTAAATTCGAAAAAGGACCATACCTAGAACAATCGTCTGCCGTGCAGGCAGTAGCCAGTTTATATGGAATCTCCTCTTTGCTTGATGTAAGCAGTAGTCTCTCAAAGGCCTCTCATGCCACCCACGCTTCTCCAGCTTCGCCTGAAGCGCTACTCGTACACGGTCTGACGGTTGGAGATCGTGATGGGAAAAGCATTCAGGATGATCCGGAGCTGGTTGTTTCATGCAGCCCTGTCGGCTACCTCGAAGGGAAAAAACCCCCTTTTCTTATCATGCATGGCACGGCAGACAAACTCTTATCCCCTATGCAGTCGGGGCGACTTTATACCGAGTTGGTCACACGTGGAAATTACGCCGATTATTACCTTCTCGAAGGCGCAGGTCATGGGGATATTTTCTGGTTTCAACCTTCAGTAATCGACATAGTCGCTGACTGGTTTCAAAGAGTTTTGTGGGAGTCGTCACACGTTTGAATGCCGGTGGTATTGCTTGTTGGTTCGAATCCGACGGACGACTCCTGCCGTGCGAAATGAATCGTAGTTTCCGGGCCAAACCGTCGGAGATATAGCCTTAGAAACGAGATGATCTAATTGAGTGCCTATACGATGCTACCGGCGATGACAAAGGCGCTTACACCAAGTGCCTGGATAAAACGCCAAGCGATCAATTGCTCAATGTTTACGGCAAACAGGCTGCCCAGCGTCGCCAGGCCGTATAGCACCAGGCTTCCCAGCAGCAATGGGCGCCCGTCCAAAGCGATCCGACAGCGAGGCCAGCAGCGCGACCAAACGCAAAGTCGGTTTCATTCCGCCAGCGCAAGGCTGTCAAGATAGTCTGCAACCAGCTCGTTGAAGACGGCGCCCTGGTCATCATGAACATAGTGGCTGGCGTCGGCGACCTCCACCGTCCGCAGCTGCGTGTTGCTGACACTCATTGCCTGCAGCGTCGCTGGCGGCAGGAAGTCCGAGCCAGCGCCGCGAATGAACAGGCTCGGACAATCCAATGCGTGCACTGCCGGCCACAGATCCGTAGGTTCGATACTCAGCCGTGCCTCGGCAATTCCCTGTTGATCATGGCGCCAGGTAATTGCACCTTCGCGTTCTTGCATCAAATGCGCGAGCCTCGACGCCAGCCCCTGTTCCGACAACCCCGGACGTGATGCCTGCCAGAATGCGCGGGCCGCTTCCCAGCTCTCGAACGTCAAAGGCGTCTCGCCCATCTCGCGCCGAATACGCGCGGCGCCATCGCCCTGGCTGGAGGAGCCTGGACCGATGTCCTCAATGATCAATCCAAGCAAGCGGCCAGGGTGTTGCCGCGCATACTCGAGGGCGTTGGCGCCGCCCAATGAATGCCCGAGCGGGACAAAACGCTGCAGGCCGACATGGGCGGTCAGATCCTCAAGGTCCTCGACATAGGATTGGGTGTGATACGTGGAGGGCTCGGCCCAGTCGCTCAACCCACGACCACGCTGGTCGAGGGCATAGATGCAGTAGCCCTCCCCCAGGGATTGCACTAGCGACTCCCAGGTCTGGGCATAGGCGCGCAGGCCATGCAACAGCACCAGGGGCACGCCGCTCGATGCGCCTCAGCGCAAATAGTGCAGGCGCAGGCCCGAACGGTTGGTGAAGAAACAGCTGTCTGCAGGCATGGGCTTGCTCCTTTAGAAACGGTCAAAGCGATAAGGGCTTGGGTCAATGATCGGCGCATGCCCACTGACCAGATCCGCGGCGAGATGACCCGCCGCCGGCGATGTACCGAAGCCGTGCCCCGAGAAACCGGTGGCCACGGTCAGCCCCGGAATCTGCGCGACCGGGCCGGTGACTGGGTTGGAATCGGGTGTCACGTCGATAGTGCCGGCCCAGGCCTGGGCGATCCGTGCCTGTTCAAACACCGGCCAGGCGGCCATCAGGTTGTTCATCGCGTCGTTATTGAGCTGCGGGTTGGCCGCCGGATCCTGCACCCTGACGCGCTCGAACGGGCTGACGCTGTCGGCGCGCCAACGCCGCGCCAGGGCCAGGTCATTGATGAACGGCTTGCCCAGCGACACGTTCAGCACACTGCGTTGCGCACGGAACTGCGGCATGTATTGCTTGGCGAGCAGCAGATGGTCGAGGGTCAGGAACGCATCCAACCTACCGCGTTGGGTAATGATGAAACCGCCGTCCTTGTGCTTGCGAAACGAAAAGTCCGGCGCGCCGACCGCGATCTGCGTCGGCCCCTCCATCGGGTGGGTACGCAGCACCGAGCAGGTCAGGGGCAAGGTCGGCAACGCCACACCGAGGTTGCCGAGAAAGCGCCTCGACCACATGCCCCCCGCCAGCAGTACATGATCACAACGGATTTCACCCTTTTCCGTGACCACACCGCTGACCGCGCCGCCCGACATCTGCAGCGTACGCACCGCGCACTGCTCGATGATCACCACGCCCCTGTCCATGGCGGCCCTGGCAATCGCGCTGCTGGCCAGCGTGGGTTCGGCACACGCATCGGAAGGGGTAAAGATGCCGCCAGCCCAGTAACCCGTGCCGCCTGGCGCCAGCGCGTCAATCTCACGCTTGCTGAGCAGGCGTGAATCCAGCGACAAATGCTCCACCGACTTGAACCAGCCCTCGTGCATTGCCATTTGCACGGGGGTGCGCCCGACAAACATGATGCCTTCCTGGCGATACCCCACATCCGCCCCTACCCGCTCGGGCATCTGCGCCCACAAGCGGTCAGCGGCCAGGGCCAGCGGGATGTCGGCCGCGTGGCGGCTGGTCTTGCGCACCCAACCCAGGTTGCGGGATGACTGTTCGGCTGCGATCCGGCCTTTTTCCAGGACCACCACGGCGATGTTGCGATTAGCCAAGGTCAGCGCAGCCGTGAGGCCTATGATTCCGCCGCCAATAATGACGACGGCGGTCGCGCTGGGAAACACGGTGGAGGTTGTCACGGGCGCTATTGTCGGTGCCATGGTCAGGACTAGGTAGACGAATAAGGGCGGCCAGGCCTGTGCATGGCCGCGTGACGATTATTGCGACATGCGAATGACGTCGACCTGCGCCTTCGACGCGTTGCGATACGCCGTCACTTCCAACTCCACCTTATAGACCGTCGAGCCCAGTGGCGGGCAGGTCACGGTACTGGCCGGGTCGACGCCGCGAAACTTCTCGCCGATCAGGCCCATCACGACCGGTACGTCCTTGGGGTCCTGAATGAACACCCGCGAACACACCACGTCGGCCAGGCTCGAATCGACAGCCTTGAGGGCCGATTCGATGTTGGCGAACACCTGGTGCGCCTGTTCCAGGACATCCTCCGGGATCAGCTAGGTCTGGGGGTTGCGCCCAGCCATGTTGGACACGTAGATCCAGTTGTCCACGCACACCAGGCGCGAATAGCTGGCCTGGTCTTCGAACGGTGAACCGGTCTTGAGCTTGGTGATTTTTGTCATGTCGAATGCCTCGTCAGAGTGAATGAAGGTACGGCTCAGCGCAGCTCAGGGTTTCCCACAGGTTCAAAGTCACGCCGATACCGTGCTTGACAGCGTTGCGGTACACCACCGTGCCCTAGGCCACGTCTTCAACGGGCATGCCGCCCACCGACATAATGATGATTTCCTCATCGTTCCTGCGGCCAGGCGC